>Ga0210059_1003663_pt1 | contig 24686 bp, 15 predicted proteins | sample Ectturendosymbi2_FD_188042 | JGI IMG/M metagenome (GOLD analysis project Ga0210059, IMG submission 188042) | Ecteinascidia turbinata endosymbiont from Florida, USA - Sample 2 (SPAdes) (version 2) | ecosystem: Host-associated > Tunicates > Ascidians > Unclassified | place: Key West, Florida...
TGTATGATGTTGTTGCAACCTCTCCGGTGGTGGTGCGCTGATTGTGTGATTCACCACGAACGGGATGTGGGTGAAAAACAACACCATACATATAAGTGGCGCGAACGAGCAATAATAGAGTGATCATGGCATGTGAACTCTATTGTTGCTTGCTGCCACAGTGCGAAGCTTTGCGCATATGCTGCTCAGGATTTCCGATCGCAACAGTATCATGCAGTGATGAGCTTGCAGTTCACTAAATCCGCTACATTGCCTGCAGAGGCAGATTGTGAAACTTTATGGGTGCGGATAGTTCTAACATTGGCCTTTATTGCGTAACAAAAACATGGCAACAAAGGTTCATTTCAAATTAGGGCAATAGGCGTTGTGCCGCATGTGACTGTTGATCGCAGACATCTGTGGCAGGTAATGCAGCAGACAATGACTATTGATAGCAGTAAGTCACGGTGTAAAAAGAAGCATTCTTACGGTGTGAAAACAGAAAGGAAATATTGCTGCCAACAAGTTTTATACGGTGTGAAAAGAAGCATTGCTGCCAACGAATCGCATTTTCTGAGACTGTTGCCGTGACATAGATCATTTTCTTTGTGGTGTAGAAAGGGTAAAGCTTTATGTGAACGTGTATTTGCATTGCATCGTCAGCATCCTGAAATAGACTAGCAAAATGTCGACTTTGCCTTCCCGTGGAAAAATTTCTGGTGACGCCCATGTTGGTGTTGCTTGTGTTTATAGGCTAACATCTGCTTTGTACTTCGCTGTAAATAACGATTTTTGTATAATTGGAGTACCCTTTGTTGCAACCTCTCGGTTAGCATCACTGTTCCCTCTAAGAAAATTCTACGCTGAGCAATTGTGGCATACAACGAGTGAAGCATTCCAAGCGTTAAAAGGGCTATGCGAAACATATATACAGTATAAAATTTGGATTGTTGGAAGTGCGCGAGAACGAGATTTCACTGCGCAAATTGTGTGGTGGCACTGCGCAATCGCGCACCTTGGAGGGAACACTGGTTAGCGTGTCATTAAATGTGCGATTCAACACGAACGGGGTATGCTCGAAGACTTACACCAATATATATGTGGCGCGAACAAGCGAAGACTTAAGCCCATACTGTATTTGTAACGTATGTGAGTTTTTAGGAACTATTTACTGCATACCCAAACGGTGGCCAATGGGCCCCCTATAGCAAAATTTGCCCCTCTGGCCCAAACATCTAGTTACGCCACTGCGCACAGGTTGAAGAACACTGCTCAAACTCCAAAAAATCCAGTGGAAAAGTCTTCTTTATTACGTCAAAGTTCCTGTTTTGCAACAATAGCTGCCATTCCAGATGGTATTTGTGATTACATTTATTCTGACAATTTCAATCACCGTATGTGGAGCCTTAACGTTTTCATCAATGATTTCCCATTACCTTGCCAGCAAGGAAAAAAACAGTCGTGCCAAGCAAACAGACCGGCAAAGCATACTGTATTTTGTGCGCTTATAGCGTCCGGTTTTTCACAAGCACTTTTGCAAGAAAGTTTTGAGCAAACGGTGGGTTCGGTTCAAAATACAAGCTATGAAGCACACTAAAAACAAACTTTTGAGACTCCTCCCTTTTATGAAAACAAGCTTTTCATTTGCCGGCTTGAAATTCCTGGACACGCGCCTGCACACCCCTGGGTTAAACATACGTATGTACTGCAGCCTACGTAGTTTCAAATTTCCAACCAACTCTTACATTATTTTGTGATCATTTTGCTAAACTTCATAATGACGTGATACCACAGCTTGCGAACTTCGCATTCAAATCCAGGAATGCTAATTAGGTGAAACATGTGTAGGCTTCGTTGTGTGCAGACTACGTAGCTTCAAATCTCGCACCTGAACTTCGCATTTCAGTGCAGGAATGCTGGTTATTTTAAGTATTATTACCTACTTCAGCTTATTTCATGTAAGAAGAACGTATGCAGCCTATACGTTTCTTTGATTCCGAAAACAGTAGGGTTTGTGATAATGCTGCTCTCTGTAGAATTCTCTTTACAAAACAGTTCTCATCTCCCAGCTAGCCCTTCGCTTTCAACGCGCTCTTTCTGTGAGAGCTAAGAGGCGGTGAGCGTCGTGTGGTCACAGCCGACACGCTTCAGCGCTATTAATGCACACAACCATCCAGATTTGCGTAAATCGGACAGAATTACCTAAATCTGCTCGAATGTGTGAAGATCTGCTCGATTTAGCTAAATGTGTGCAGATTTAGCAGTTTTTTAGCAGTCCGATTTATTTATTTATTTCATTTTATTTAACGGCAAACGACGGCAGGCCAGAGCCTGGAGTGCCATCTGCCGGGACCAGTTGCGACATCATGATAGGAAAAAGGCAACACATAGAGGCGAAAAAAGATGCATTAATAAAAAAGACGCAAAACAAAGAAAACGATGATACAGCATTGACAAAGAACGTCGAGCCCCCAGCGCAAGAAACACGAGTTGTTACAAATACGTTAAAGCTGTTGAAAGAAAGTCACAAACTGCGTCGTATAATTGCAAGATGGATGGACGTTTTAGTTCAGCGTGACCAAATAAGAGTATACGCTTGCATGCAGCTTGACTGAGTCTATTCAGTTGAGATTATGTAAACACCTGTTCTTTCAAAAGAATATTTATAATAGAATTTAGCATAACCTGACTTGGAGCTCTGGTTAGGTCGCATTCTAGCAAAATGTGAGTGTCTGTCTGGGAAAGGCCGCATGAACACAAACGATAGTGCTTATAGTCCGGGTTCAACGGACTGTGACTCAAACGAAGCATACATAACCAAGACGTGGCTCGCGGATTCACGCCACACAGATGCAGTACTTGTTGCAACTTTCCATAGACTAAAACAGTTAAGTATTGGAGCGAAATAAATTTGGTGTCAGCGATTGAACAGATGTAGGTAGAGAATTCCTCAGTCTTGAAGCTTTCAGGAAGAATGAACTATGGAGCAATGCAGTTCGACATGACGGTAGTTGAACGTTCATGACATGACGCAGAGAGTGCTTACTTAGGTCACGGAAGAGTTTAGGGGTTAGAATAGCTAAAAATGTAGGGCATGGTCCAAGAAGAATTTTGTGGAAAGCAAATAAAATATGGCAGTTTTGACGAAGGTGAAGAGGTGATATCGAGAGCTCACTTAGGATTATCAAGTGCGAAGTGGTTTGCATACAACCTAGGATAAGTTTAGCAGCCGTTGTTTGTATGTTTTCCAGGCGACAACTGTCTGCTGTAGAGACATCACCGTAATCAAATAGAGGTAGAATTTAGGAACGATATAAAATTAGGAGTGCGTACCTTGGCACGGATAATCTAAGTTTTCTAAGAACGTTCAGTCGTGTGATAGCCTTGTGATACAAAGATACTACGTGTGTATGTCAGGATAAGGAACGGTGGAAAATAAGACCAAGGTGTTTATGGGAGTCTACCTCAGATAAAATATGGCTAGCTAACTGGAGAGGTGGATGATGAGAAACATTGGAGGATATGGTAAGGACTTTGGTTTTAGATGCATTGAAACTGATGCTTCAAAGGTTAGCCCAAGATTGTAAAGTTTTCAAATCACTTGACAAAACGCTACGTAGATTGTAGGGGCATTTTGAGGAGTTAGATAGAACGGTGTCATCAGCAAGGAGGGAAATAGAAGATTTTATATTTTTTGAAACGTCATTTACATACACCAGAAAAAGCAAGGAACCAAGAACGGAACCTTGTTGAACTCCACAATTCGTGTGCAATATAACAGACTTGGCATTTGAAATTTGTACAAACTGGGATCTGCCTAGTAGGTAAAATTCCATTAAGTTAAAAAACGATCCGCTTACACGTAACTGTTGCAGCTTAAAAAGGAGGCTGCAATGAACAACTTTGTCAATTGCTTTGGAAATATCCAGGAACACCACGCGTGATGAATAACCGTTATCTTTGGCGTGGAGCAGTCTGTGGGACACTTCAAGCAGATTAGAAGTGGTAGAGTGGTGCTTGCGGAAACTGGAATTTGGACTGAAAATATCGTTAGATTCTAAGTATGCGTACAAATGATTGTATTATTTTTTCGAAAACTTTAGAAACTGACGGAAGTATCGCAATAGGTCTACAGTTAGATATGTCATATTTCGGACCGGATTTGTGCAAAGGTATGACCGACGCAATTTTCCACGACCTTGGGTATCGGTTGGTTGCAAGAATGAAGTTAGAAAGGAGACTAAACGGTGTAGCTAGCGACAAGGAACATGACTTAAGCAATTGGTTAGGTAAATTATTAAAACCTTTAGATTTTCTTGAATTCAGACCTGTTAAAAGACAATAGACAGCAAACGGTTCGATAAGTGGCGGTATACGCAGATTAGTGATGTAGTTGACGGGTGGAAGCGGTTTGATAAGAACATCATCCGGAACACTGGATATTGAAGCAAAATGCTTATTTAACAAATTGGCTTTAGAAACACTCTCGTAACACACATCGTTGCCAGTTTTTAAAGGAGCATTGGACGGTAATGCCGTCACAAGAAGATCATTAAACAGTCTTTCAAAAATCGGGTCGTGAGCTGGATACATACTGAAGTTTATCCATAATGCGCAGCTGGTGTTGTTGTTTCCTCTCTTTGATAGTATGTTGAATCGTATTTCGAAGCTTATTGCAGGAATATTTATAGACTGGCTTGAGTGTTTTGCGTCATTTGGTAAAAAGACGTTGTTTTTTGCGAATTAAACGTTTCAACTTTAAGGACAACCAGGGTTTGCTTAAATTGAGCAGGTGCATTGTGTGAGATACTTTCTTGTAGGAATGCATTGACGAGCGCATTGATTAATTATGTTCGTTATATTTGCTAGAGCTAAATCTACATTTCCCAGGGTACACATAAGAGAGCATCATTTAGATTACTGAAATCAGCTTCGGCGTAGTCCCATAACAATTTCGATGAAGGTGGAGAATTTCGAAGCAGACAGTTCAAAGTAGTGAAAATTAGTGAATGATCGAGATTGTTTAAAGGTGGCAAAACACCTGAATCCAACATGAGAGAAATGTTGTCGATGTCGAACCAGTCCAGAGTGCAGGAGTTCCTCGTAGGTGACACTATTAGTTGGTCAAAACCATAGAACGCAAGGAAACGGATAGTTCAGATTGTAAGTGAAGTGGTTTGTCCACTGAGCGATCAATGAAGTCTCCAGTTAGCAGAACAATTTTGACGCATCGTGAAGTGAAGCATTTATTGGCATGCTAAGGCAATCTATGAAATTTTGCTTTTGCCTAACATTATACTTAGGAGGCTGATAACAAATACCGAGAAGCAATGTTTGAGTTGCACAATGAAATATCAAGCTACATAATTTCTACGACTTCCAGGTCAAGCCTTCGAGTACAGGTTATGTCGGATTTTACATAAGCCATGCCCCCTCCACCATGACTGTTGCGGTCTAGCCGGAAAGGTTTAAAATAACCATACAAAAAATACAATCATTGTCGATAGTAGAGTCTAGCCAACTTTCTGATATACAAATAACAAAGTTATAACAGGCAGCAACAAGCGACAATTCTTCAAGCTTGCAACTACTTTTATGCAAACATGCTACGTGCTTTTAGGTGACATATGGAAATATTACGATTCAGATACATCACTCGGCTTAAATATTATAACCATGCTGTTTGCAGAGAATTAAACGCACCCATTGAAGCGAAAAGATTAAACGTTTTACATTCGACGACGAGCCATAATGCGTTATTACGTTAATACACGCTCACCATCGGCATATAAGCAATAGTTGACACCTCCAATTTTCCACTGGATCTTTCTGCCTGCTTTGTACAAGCGAGAAGCCGATTTCAGTAACGAATCTCTTTGCTTCTGCATCGATAGAGGTAAGTGGCGCGTTACATTGGCATTATGCTGTCGAGCATTTTGTGCAAGTTTCAGAAGCGTCATCTTATCCGTGAATCGAGAAAGTTTTTATCACAATGGGACTTGAACGCACCGAAGAAACGTCAGGGGTAGATTGAATTGCTGAAGTTCTTCTTGGAAGGCAATGAATGTTGCAAAGCTGTATTTCGTCCATGCGATCCTGAGAGAAACGCAACTTGTCGACTATGAAAGTACGCACGGTGGACTCGAGCTGATCTGTAGTTTCAATTGCACTGTTCTGAGTGATTCCATGTAAAAGTATGTTATATTCTTTCGAACGAAGTTCGTCTAATATCCGTTCCTCATTATAACTCCGCTCCATTGTTTGAATGCTTGTCTGCAACTTTGACACGGTGCTTTCTAAGTTTGCAAATTTCGAGTGTGCCACTTCAAGGCTTTTCTCAACATCAACTACTCTACAAACAAGGTCGCCTTCGATAGCATCGAGGCGATTGCACGCTGGAGTTGGTGAAGGTCTCGCAGTGTCGGCTCGTTGACTGCCTGAAGCTCAGTAGTTGCTTTGCTGCGCAGTTTGTAAGTTGAAGACTCAGCAATTTGTTTCTTTGCAATTAAACTTAGTTTTTAGGACCACTCTATTCTGACAGTAGATTACCTTTATTTTACAAAAAAAGTCCTGTGTTCTTTTCCAAATCAGTTGATTTAATGTTTTTACCAACGGCAACCCATTTACGAACAGTGACCCATACGATTTTTTTACGAACGGCGGCCCATAAATCCAAATCAGCTGATTTAATTTTTGTCCGATTTAATTCTTTTACGAACGGCGACCTATAAGACACAGATCAATTTGGCGCGAATTGCTCCTGCTGTTGTTGACGACATGATGAAAATTGTACTTCTCTTTTTCTAATGGAAGTTTCTAGAACTTTAGGTTAGCCAAAACGGCTTTCTGCTTGTTGTAGAACAGGGGTTCCCAACCTTTTTCTTACCGTGTACCCCTTCAGCATTCCGACAAATGAGCATGTACCCCTACAGCATTTCAACAGATAAGGATGTACCTCTTCAGAATTTTGACAGATGAACATGTACCCCTAAAACTCCTTATGATAAAATAGTTTCTCATGATTTTTCACAGATATATTTCACAATATACATATAATGACTTTTGAAAATAATATTAAGTCATACATGCATAAAGATTTGAAAATAAACAACATGTAAATATATTTTTACCTTCTATTGCTAACCTTAAATGTACCCTTTCGGATAGGCAAACGTACCCCCAGGGGTACATGTACCCCAGGTTGGAACCCCTGTTGTAGAAGGTTAAACCATTTTATTGAGGATATGGACTTTGAGATAATCAAATGCCAAGTAAGCTTTTTCTATGGACGTCTGACATTTTTTCCTGGCCTCTTTGGGTCAACGTTTCCAAACTGTGAAAGTTTTGGTTTTCATTGGCATTTTTGTCCAAGTCTATCAACGGTGGAAGTTTTAGTTTTTATTAGCATATTTGTCCAAGTCTACCAACTTGGGGCAGGATGTCTCGAAGACCTTGCGGTCATTCTCCTCCCCCTGATATCTGATTTTTTCAGATGTTAAATAAAATTGTCTGTCTGTCTGTGAAAGTTTTGGTAAGTTTGGCCACGGTTACTTTCATTGGCCACTTTGGTTATGAATACGAATGGTGAAAGTTATGTGATTTGGAGTTTGCCTTTGAGCATCCTCTGGTATCCCGCTCCGCCACACGCGAGTTCGCAATCTCTGGCATCCCGCTGTGCAAACAGGAGTTCGTACTCCAGGAGGCTGCTGGTACGGTATTAAAAGTACGCACATAGCCTACACCTACACTGGTTATGTGTATATTAAACGTTCCCAGTAAAAAATTAACAAAGACAGGCAACGCTTTATTGATCTCTTTTGACGACATCCCAGACTTTTGCACCTCTTGCTTCCAAGTGACGCAAAAAGTCTTGCCAGCAGATCGCGCAACTAAGGGGAGGTCAAACGGCAATTGTCTCCATCACGGAATTCTCAGACATGTTCGGTTGTTAGATGCAGCATCAAGTTACAATCATTTTGCACCCCCTCGAAAATATAATATGGGAGCAGCTCTGCTTGCTAGGCAAAGGCGTACGCAAAGGGGGAGAGTTGGGGATAACCCCCCCCCTTGAGTTTGATATGTTACAAAACTTTATTACCTGCGCAAAGGAGATTAATTGTTTTCGCGTACTTTTGTTTGTTAATTTGTCGACTTAATGCAAATACCACGGAATGAATTTGCATGCAAATTGCAAGGAACAATGTAAATGGGCCAAAAAGTAATGATTAGGTTTTGGTGGGAATCTGGGTTATCATCTGCATCCAGGAACCATCTCACCACTTTTTGCAGACCCTTCGTCCATTATGCATGATCGTGTTCCACGATGGTTCACATCATCCGAAAAAATTGTCTTTATTTTGTCTGCTATGGCTGATCAGCGCAAGCGCCAACCGCATATTGGCTACATTAGCAATATCTGTAGCATGATAAAACTGTTGCACGAGTTTAAAAACAGCAGTTGCTAACATAGAAGCATTCAGGCATTTGACAATGTCCCAGCAAGGAAAAAAGAAAACTAAAAGTTTGCTGGACTTCTATACATAGCATAAAACGAAAGTTTTCTTGCGTACTTTATGCGCATTCTTAGTTCTTGTGTAGTATAGCAAGATTCGATCTTGCAAACCAGGATGTGCGCCAGCTAGCCCAGCTGCACAATCCTACACGCAGTTCTTTCTTAAGGTGAGCTAAGCGAATTTGGGCAAAACGAGTTGATGCATGTAAGTGCACTAGTAAGCTACTCCAGCGACCTTTGACAGAAGCCACCACGGAAGTAGATCACATGAGTGCAAGCACTGACCACATACATAGAACAATTTGGCGCGAATGGCTCATGCTCATGTCATGGTTTTCATCTGAAACAGGCAGGAGAATGTATGACGCCTGCTACGTCAGAGGAAAGAAATTGCTTTTGGTTAGCCAGAAAGGGCCTGCACCTTGTTGTGCGTGCACTTGTGGCAAAAGGTCAAAGCATTTTATTGAGAACATAAACCTTGTACCTCCTTTTTCCTAATGGAAATGTCTAGACTTTTGTGTTAGTTAGCCTAAACTGGCCTGCTCCTTGTGTGTGCACTGTTGGAGACCAGTAAGCGCTGCGAAACCTGTCCACCATCAAAACGGAACAAAAAGAGATTCATGAGCCAACGATGCGGAGAACCTGTCTGCATTGATCACTTTCAAGTTTGCTGCAAAGATTGCTGACGGTAAGCGTTTGCATGCAATTTGCCTTCTGTTGCAAAGCGCACTTGAGCGTTAACATTGTGGAGATGATTATTTTCTGCACGCGCTTTGTGTCCAAGTACTTTGACGAGTGCCGTTTCTGAGAGCTGAAAGTCAATAGCAATGCCGGGATCAAATTGCTTGCCAAACTATTGTCGTAAAGCATTTGCCCATTTTGGGCAAGGTTACCTTATGTGCCTGATTTTCGTAAAATATATGCTCATTTTGGGCAAGATTGATTTACGTGGCTGAAAATTGCAATGAAAATAAAAAGAATCATTTGTCTCAACCTATGTTACTTTTATTGCAGATAGAACCACACGCTTGACGTGAGGTTAGATTGAAGCCTTCAACCGACCAACAATGACGTCTACTGGAGGAATGTTTGGATTTTCTTTACTTTTTCGTTCATTTGCTAAGAGCACTCCTTACATTTTCGTTTGGGAAAGTGCATTTGTTCTTTATCATATAAAAAATTTTCCCAAATCAACACGTTGTTTTATCTGATCAGATGAGCTTGAGAAGACTTGCTAATTTGTTCAAAAACTCGCGCACGCGTCTTAACTCGCGCACGCAGTTAGTCCAGAAAAGGCGAATAAAAAACTGCTCTTTTTGGGCAAGAACAACAACTGTGTTTGTGTCTGAAGGTTACCTGAACAGGGTCACATGTCGAAACAATTCGCTTTTCACACCTGTGCGGTACGGAATTCCACGCGATTATTAAGCTGTTGCCGGACGATTTTTAGGTTGTTTTTATCCAACAGCTATACTCAAAATTAAAATACTCAAAATGTACTTGCCCGATTAGCCTCACATTTTCAGGTCAGATGCATTGTCACACGACGAACAGCATTCGTCTAAAATTTGGTTGTAAAATACCAAGTATGGTAAAAGTTAGTGCGCTCTACTCAACAACTACTAAACCCAAATTAGCGCGTCGCTAGCCACGCGCACAAACAATTAGTCCGATGCGCTGGGAATAGAGTCCGGTTGCTCGATTCAAAAATTATTAACTCGCAAAGTTCTTCATGCATTGAATTGAAATTTTTAGGCAAAATGCATAACAATCCGACAATAATTCTTGCAAATTTTGGTTTCAAAAACTTTAGTTTTGAAAAATTCATGGTGGTTTGCAGAACTACTGCTCAACCCTGCTGAATAGGATAAAGTTTTGTGGCTTACGCGCGTCTGTAGTTACGAAACGAAAGTAGCTGACTCCGTCGGTTTTCGTTAGAATTACTTTAAATTTTTAGAGATGATAAGAATAGGTATTAAGATCATATGTGAAAATTTTCTGTGCACAAATACGACTAAAAAAAGTTATACTTACACGCAACTGTTAGGACCTAAGTGTTTTGCAAAAAGTGTTGTAGCTTCGGCCTAGCAAAATTTTGTTGGATTTATTTTTTCAGCCAAATCCTGAAAATTCCTAAAGCAGGGGTCACCAACGTGGTGCCCGCGGGCGCCAAATTGCCCGTAAGGACCAAGTAGGTCGCCCGCGGGCCTGTTCTAAAAATAATATTAACATGATCAATGTCTTCACATTAACGAATATCAATACTCAAATAATTGAAGGTAAATTGAACAAAATTTTTATTTCAGAAGTGTGTATCAAACCAGTAGTCCTTTGCATTAATCGGTGCACGAGAAGTAGCTCGCAGTTTCAGAAAGGTTGGTGACCCTTGTCCTAAAGAAGAATGGCCATGAAAACTACAATAACAACCAAAGATTTTGCGCTTTTGTTTCTACACCTCCTGGCAAGATTTATTTGCAGGTCTTCAAGTTTTACTCATGACAAAATTATTTTTGCAGTTGCCGTCGACCAATCAGAAACCACAATATTTTTCAATCCGTCAAGTGCAACTGCTCAGCAATCAATAACAGAGAGCCACACACCAAGCCTCTTTATGAGCAGCAATCCAACAACAAATATTACTTTGGCAAGCACAACACCAGCAACAAGTACGAGTCCGGGCATCACCAACGGACATTCAACAACGTCAGCTTCCGTGGTTGGGCCTGCTGCTACATTCACTTCTGGAACAAAGAAAAGACCTTCCGGTAGTACAGTGTATACTAGCGGAGATGCTTGCATTCCTTTTAGTCAAACTTTGCTTCAGAGTAATCAGAGTGGTGAGAAGTTTAGTATATATACTAAACTTCTCATCACTCTCATCACTCTGATTACTCTTACTTTGTCTATGATAGTTGGGTAGGGCATTTGATGTAACCGTTTAGATCTCAGAATGTATGCTAAGTACGTACAAAAACACTTTGTATTGATGAAAGTAAATGTAAGTATGTAGATAAAATCGATAGAAGCATGCCAGCTTCCCAGTGTAAAAGAAGGTTACCGACAAGAATAAGACCCCTTCAAAACTTAAAAGGCGAAAGTGGGATGATGATTATAGTATCGAGTATGTTTTTTCCCAGAAGTGAAGAATCGAGCCATGAGACATATGTCCAATGCATGCTTTGCTATTTTAAATATAGCAACCAGTTTTTGGCTCAGCGAAAACTGCGGAGTCATTTACAAAAAAAACGCGGCATTCATCACAAGTCATGTGCAAACAGTAAAATTCCGTCTATTGATCAGTCGTAAATGAGTCCTCTAGTAGAAAACATGTTAAACTTTCCTGTTTTCAAATTGCGCTTGTGCGATTAAATGAAAGAAACATTTTGTGAAGTGTATTTGAGGATCATAGCAAGTTTGCTGCATGGTTATGGGGGAAAGCATGCAGTGGATAAAGTAGAGCAACTACCATGGTCTAACAGTGAACATTTGATGTACAATGATCATTGTCACATCGGCCACACATTCACAATAAGGTGAATGGGAATGCAGCAATCGATTGCAGGGATCAACAAAATTGAAAAATGTTAAGAAGCATCAGTTTAAAGTACAACTGAGGCACTTACAATCTTTGGAAATGCACGTAGATACTACAACCCTTGCCATCAAACATAGGTCGCTTGGTGCTTTACCAATTATTGCAAACGGACTTCAGGCAGAATGACATCTTAAAAATGACAGTGGCCGTCTTTTGTGGCATCCCTGCAGGAGACCCGCTATTAGATTGATAAAACCGGATGGGGAGCGCTAAGTTGTTTTATTCTGGGACACTTAAAAATCAAACATGAACAGCCCTCTCCTGTTAAAGTTTGGGAATTAGAAAGTGTTTCACGTCGTTCACACGAAAAAAACACAAGTTTGTCGAAGAAGCCAAGCGATACAGCATGGATGTTGTAGATGTACCTTCCTGACCATCCTTCGTGACTTTAATACTATGAGGTTGGTGAGTAGAAACGTTCATCTTCTGGTGGCAAGTCAACAGCGCATGCTATGTTGTGGGGCAGAGTGGCAAAACTTGTAAGCCCTCCGCATGCAGATTTCAAAGGAAGGTGTTTACGCTGAGGTAGAAGTGACGTTAAACAGTTCCTCGCTGACCCTCCGATTCCTGTCTGACAGTGTATCTTGCGTTCTTAGATAAAAATGGTGTTGTCACTCTGAGGATTAAAGCTACCGATATCCCAAACCTTTTGGCAATCTTCAGTATGTTCAGTTTGGAAATATAGTGATATGTGGAAGGGTGAAATTGGTCAACGATGTGATGTTGACACACTTAAGAATAGAAAACACCAGTTGCAATTGTTCAACAAAACCACATTTATCACTATTTTTCTAAGACTCAGATATAAACTATTACACCCGGAACAAAGATTCTGAAAAGCAACGATCACTCATTAAATTTTGTATCGCTTTAGATGACATCGTTAAATATGTGTGGTAAACGCTCGTGGTAAAAGGGGTGAAAGTTCTCCACAAGTCACCGCCTAGTTCTTTACAGATTGTTTAAAAGAAACCTGAAAGGCTGTTGAGAAGCAAAAGAACTGAAGTGCTTTGAAAAATAAATATGAAACCCGGCATATTAGAATATAAGGAAGGCTGTAACGGACAGCTTTGTAATCTTCTTGCGGAAATTTCCTGCATGCACGTGTAACTTAGGAGAGGGACAACAGTTGTCGATATATTTAATCTGATTGGACATGTGGGAAGAATAGACGTGGCAAAAAAAGAAAAAGTCACCCTGGTGCAAAAGAAACATTGTGGAAAAATTAACAGATTTAAATGCTCTCCTAGAAAAGCGGTCGTTCTATAACTTTGGAAAATTACTAAGCCTTCTTTGCTTTCGCAATACGCAGCGTCGAGGAGGTTTACACGTCGACCAGACGGAAGACCAAGATGAAATCATATGAAAAGTTCGGGAAAAAACGCTTTAAGTTCAGTTATGTTCAAGTCAAAAACGTTTCTGGTAGAATATCACGTGTAGCGGCAGAAAATATCTAAAACTCCGAGGTCCATAAAAGACAAAAATGTTCTATTTCAGCAAGAAGGAAAACGCCTCTGACAAGTGAAGAGTTCCTTTCAAAGGTTTCTTGAACCCTGGAAAATTTGTTGGAAGATTGGTTTGTTCATTACCAGGCATAAGTTGAGACATGAGAGACAGTGCTGTTACTACCGTGGCATATCCTTGCTTATTGTCAATAATGAAAAGTGCTCCCTGAGTTCCTTGAAAGACAATGCTGTGAGATAAACAAATCTAGCATTATGTTCGCTTGTCGGAGTCAATGAACCTCTGACCTCCTCCAGAGTTTGAGTCCTTGCAAGTAACATCAAAGCAAAGATATTTTTCGTGAGTGTCTTTCTAATGTCGTTGCACCCCTCAATTTACACGTGTTTTGCATACAGGCGGTTTCTAAAAATAATAAAGGGAATAACTGAACTTACTTGTGTTTTTCGTATAAAGGGTTTTGGAAATTATCAAGGAAATAACAGTGAAATACGCGTTTGTATTTTCAGGTATCCCACAAGCGTCGGAAGTGTCCAAAGCAATTCTACGAAGGGAAAACGAATTTTTTAACAAAGTAAATGGGACAGAGATAGAGGAGTCCAATGCTGACTATCAAATAAAAATCGTATCTTTACCGAAAAATGAAAATAACAACGGAAAACCTCTGGCTACTTTCGACTCTTCTTCTGTAAAAGGCCTCCAACCTAGAGACAAAGACGTTAAAAATGGGTTTGCCGTAATGGCAGAATTGAAAATCCCCAAAAGCAACCTGGAAGCTCTCAACGGTATTAACAAGTTGAATGACAGCAACGAAGTCGTCACACATTTTGTTCTCAATAACAGCCGTGTACTCAGTTTATCAGCAGTAAAATTGATTAACGGCACTGTACGCATGCTAGAAGCCAGCGTGTCCTTTAGCTTTAAGGTTGATCAGCAAACAACGTTGGAAAATACAGCCTCACCACAATCACACGATTTTTCGAGATTTTACGGCGAAACTGAGGTGACAAGCAGAGTCGAGCTTTCGTGTAAGTACCTTGACAACAACGCCAACATGCTTTCTGGAATAGGCTGTGTCAGCAAAACCAATCAGCAACAAAAGCTGGTGGTCTGCGACTGCTCCCACACAACTGCATTTGCAGTGCTGTTGTCAGTCGCAACGTTTAAAATCCCATCGGAAGTAAAGGTAAGGTTTTCCCTTTTCTCCATAAACTATTATCTTGTTTTAACGCATATGCATGCGATCCACCTGAACAGCATGTTCTACGCGGAATTACATCTGTCTTAACATTTTTTCAGTAAAAATTATTTTTTGGTTGTTGCATCTTGTCTGCTTTGTTGGCTTTGGATAACCTTCCATTTTTCTGTTGTCCGTATTCTTTGGTAAATACCTGTGGTATAAAACAAATACTGTACACCTCTAATGTTAGTATGTTGTTTTTGGAAATAAAGATTAGTGTAGGCACTGCTTCTCTGTTTGTACTATAAGTCCCGATCTCGAGAATACTGCAGAAATGCTTCTTTTTGCATTTCCTTCAAATAAATTCAAACGTGCTTAGTGCTTTTTTATTTTTATTTTATTATGCATTTTGTCCCAGACTCGTGGTCCATATCACAAGCACATTCGAATAACACAAGAGCACAAAAATGGTTAGCCACAGCGCATTACAGAATAGGTGTTAGCACACAATCAACACTGAGAGGAGCAAAAGACTTTAACACCGCACCAACTATAACTTCATTCATTCATTACAATGAATGCTATTATATTCATCGTGAATAATTATAAAGATAATTATCTATATCGTGGTGCAGAACCAAATTTTCTAAGGAATTTTGCAATAGTCAAACTGATAACATAGCAGGGCGCATTTAAAAATGCGCTTCAAAGCTTTTTAATCGATATGATGAAAACCCTTTAATAGCATTTAGAAGTAACTTCACTGTGATCGATCTACCCATTACTTTCTAGAGATTTAGCTTTATTAATTTGAACAACGCGGTAAACCTGGTTTAGTACGAAATCGTAAAACAGATTGAACAAGACATGAGGTTTGCACTTCCACAAATGTAAATTTTCAGATTGATTAAATTCTTCCTTCAAACTAACTTAATTGAAGCACGAGTCGCCCATTTTAGAAAGAAACGGACTGGTTTTCGTTGAGTAAAGTCAGAAACTACCAAGTGAATTGGCTATAAGCTTTGAAAGCAGGGTAAAGTTTTTTTGGAGAATTTCTCATGGATTTCACCAATAAAGAATTGAAACTTAAACAGACTGTCAGTAACTCGAAAAGCTCTTACCCGGTCGTGCGTTTCAAGAATATTGACGCTTCCAACCTAAGCAATAATGTCTGGAAAGTAAAACTCGCACAATTTACAGAAGCTTTGCAAAAGTAAAAGATCTCACAGCATTGCAGATTTCGTTAACAATGAGCAAAAAGCTCATGAGATTTAAAAGCTGTGGAAAGTTCCACATAATGCACATTATTCATTGCACAGAAAACACACGGCAGTTCACAAATGCCGTGTGTTTTGTTTGCATCGAATCTAAGAGTGTTTCCGGTTTTAATTTGTCTAAAAGTTCCCCATACTAGCACGTTTATTTGCATGCATTATGCTTCAATTACCATTGAAATGCATTTAAGATTATAAGGGAATCGTTTTGCATTTCAGATTCTCTCCCTTATATTGGAGACGCTGACAACAATTTCTCTTTCACTAACATTAGCAGTCTTAGTCAAAGTTAAGAACCATATTCGTAACGACAGAACCTTCGTGCAAATCAACCTTTCTTTGGCTCTGCTGTTAATGCACGTGTGCAACCTTTTCCATGATCCATCCCTCTACGACGAAAAAGCATGCGAAGCAGTAGCCATCTTGATTCATTTCTTTCTTCTTGCTTCAGGTACCGGCATAGTCAGTGATGAATGAAACCAATAACTTATTTAATGCCATGTTTGAAAGAATAAAACTCTGGTCCGGCCCTTACTTTAGTGAAATGTTTGCTTCCTGTTTTTGACATCCTACAATCCAGTAAAAAGGTGGCATGCTTTAAACCCAATTTAAAAATGAAATTGTGCTAGATCACAAAAAGATGACTCATAAGTTCGGACCATTCGATTATTTGGAGGTCAGCAGTAAGTAAGTTTTTTACCGGTAAAGCTTGAAGCTGAACGCTCAGAAATTAATCAATGTTGATCTGGTTCACGTTTATTTACAACGATGTCAGTTTTATTTGTAACAATTCAAAAATATTCAGTTGCATCATTAATTGTGTTTTTGCAATAAGAACCTGGTACGTACATCTGAATAGAAACACTTTTGGCAGCCAGCGTTTGCGTCTGTGCCAATACAGCAGTGGATTAACGTCTCTCTTCAGAAGATGACAACGAAAGATTTTTTTCATAGCCGCCTGGATGCTTGTCGAGGGTCTAACATTATTTCGAAAGACCGTCAGTGGAGGAATACAAGGGAGGCACTCGAAGCAAGTCAAACTATTAACGTATGCCTTAGGGTGGTGTTTGCCAGCCGTCATCGTGATTTTGTCGGCGGGAATAGGTTTCGGAAGTGGAACATACATGCAGAAAAATCCTCTGCACTACAACGGAATCAGTCCGGTAAGCAGCGCAACGAAATACAGTCGATGTTGGATTAGCAGCGAACACGGTGTACTGCAAGGTGCTGTGATGGCTCCGATATTAGCCGTTCTGGCAGCAAATGGCTTCATCACCGTTCGTGTGGGACACTTTGTCTACGTAATGAGCTCTCGAGCGGAAGCGTTCAAACCGTCGCATCAAAGGACAAACAGTGTGAGCACTGTCGCCAACATAGATATGACACACGTGAAAGCTTCCTTGAAAGCAATAATGTTGATGATGCCTGTGATGGGACTACCATGGATATTCGGAGTTCTCGCAGGTACGAAGAGGTAGCCACAACGCATTCTCGCATTTTCGTTTTCTGTCTTAACGACAGAAATGCTTATGAAATCTTTTTTATAATGTTGTATAGGATCGCAATCTTTTTTGTAATGAACATCGTTTTAGTCGACATAACTTATCTCAGTTGTTAAATTAGGTATTTGCTTAAACGAAAAATATGTAACAACAACCACACTTCTTTCCATCTGATCACCAAAAAGATTGCTTGTGCCCAGTAGAAGGACCAATTAATTTACATCAAGGGGCTTTCTCGTATGTTCTCAGAAGAAATATTTGCGCACCTGAAACGAATTGTCATTGCAGATGCACAATTGCAGTTTTTAGGTAAATCGCCTCCAGTCTCATTGCATTGCGGCAATACAATGAGATTTTCAGATATTTTCGCAATGCTTTCATTTCTCTCGACACAATGCACGCTAGAATAAAGGTCGTCCCGTCAAATCTGCTACGAACTGCATAGACCAGGGGTCGGGATCCAATGGCTCGCGAGCCAGATGTGGCTCTTCTGATGACTGCATCTGGCTTGCTTGATATTTTCTTAACACGATTGTTGCGAATTAAACTTTTTCTGTAATTTTCCATCTACCAGACTACAAAGCCATCAGCAACACCATGCAGCACCACAAGTCGCATTAACAGTAAGAAGCGTTTAAAAAGAAAATTCAGACATTTACCATTGTTTAAAATGGTTGATTTTGCGTAGAAATGCACACGTTAGTAAGTTAGTTGGATTAAGTGTTGAAAAATTTTATATGGCTGTCACGGAAATACAATTGCAGTACGTAGGTTTCATGGCTCCCGTAGCCAAAAAGGTTCCCGACCCATGGAATACACTCTCAATCTTACAATCGGGCATGATATGGACTAGGCAAGCACTTTTCATCACCGTCCAGCACTAGTTAGAAAGTGGATGGTTCATAAAAGCCATTTGCCCATACCTAAAAGTGCTTAATGCTTATTTGGTTTCTGATGAACCACTTTTAAAAACGTTGATTGATGTGAGTATACAAATGGATACTCAGTTTTTGCTTGGTGTGGTTTTCATGAGGTAAATGCTGTTAAATCACTTACAGAGAAGACGCAAAACTGCGACCGCTTTAGATTCACGACTTTCTGGTTTCTGTTGAAATGGCGGGTACGCAAAAAACAAACTCATTCTGAACGATGTAATGTATTTGAGCAAACTAAGCGTTCACAAATCCATAATCACATGTATTTTTTAGATCAACTCAGCAAATACCAGCAAACTGATGGCTTGCAAAATGCTTGTAATAACTTCGTTGTTAAGTGAAGATACTGTCATAAAATTGAAAATTTTCTGTCTGCATCCGTCTGAAGCATGTCCTTCAGGTTCTACGAAAAGTACTATGTAAGCGAAAGTTCGACGAGCTGGAAAGTTTAATCTTCCACCTCTCTCGTGTAAAAAAGATGTGAGGTTTTCATACAATCGGTTTGTGGGGGTCAATTACACCTTAAGCACGCTTATACTTTACCTTCCACCATCAAGGTATGAAAGAAACTATGAAAAGTTGGAGCCTCGTATCGTTTAATCCACACGAAGCTGTATCGACTGCTGAAGACTTAACATCAATCACCACATAAATGTCTTCTGTTACAAGTACTAGCAACATGCTGTGGTTTTCCTTCTGATACAGATTCCCATTACGTTTGTCCAACCTGACTTGGGTCAGTGCCAACCGACGATAATGTCACGCATATAGTAAAATTTCAAAAATCGCCTGCTGGCTGGAGTCACGGTAGAGTTAGCAAGCTTTTATTTTTTAACAGCTCCAGTTCATTCGTATCGAACCACTTCGCTCAAGTTGTTGTGGTGTAATCAGTGATATCACATATGACATTAAAAAATTCGTTAAAACTTGACTGGAACGTATCGGTTCAAACACAGTATGAACAGTTTTGTAAATAAGATGACATATGCCATCTCAGAAGGTTGAAATAAGGTTTTTATGTTTTAACCTGTTCGTATTTCCTGTTGTAATAGGTATTAGCGACTACAGAGCTTCGGTTGCCTTCATGTACGTGAACACTGTGGTCAACGGTCTGCAAGGATTCGGGATATTCCTCATATATTGCGTGATAAGCCGTGAAATACGTGGTGGGGTAAAAGGAATTTGGAAGAGATCTCGTGCCGGTTCCAAACTCGATGATGGCAAGACTGCGACCTTTGGTCAGGAGCTGAGAAAAAAGTCTACTGTAGATTCGAACATAATTTTAGGAGTGCATCACTCCACTCCAGGAAAATTTACTGAGCTTCCCATCTGAAGTGATTTGTGCTTGTTTTGTTTGTTACTTTGAATGATGCCACATTTGTGAAGCTGGAACCTTCTGCCTGAGTTCTGTTTTGTGGGCGTCTTTGCATTTCGGAGAAAACAAGCCTTTCTGCCTTTTGCGAGCTAAACGATATCGCATTTAAACTTAATGTAAGTTTGGGGTATGTGTTTAACCTTTCTTTGTACTGTCGGCATGTTTATTTGGTTTCTTCGTATAATCGCGGCGAAACAAAATGTTTTTTCAGGATTACAGTTATGAACAGTACTACGGTAAGGCACGTGATCGCAGCAAAAATACTTAAGCTGTACTGTTCAAGAGTCTTCGAAGAAACTTTGATTGCGACTTTAAAAGTTTTGGTTGTGACCATCATCTCAAGCAGCAGCGCTTACACCTTTTAACGATTTCTGGAGAGTTTGAAACTCGTTTTTTATTTTACATTGTTAGAATTCCTCACAAAATTTCACTTATGATAAGTTTGTGATGGCACGATGAGGCAATTGCTAGTTGATTGGGAGTTTATTCGCTGCAAAAAATTTGTAATTTAGCTTGTTCTATAATCGCTTTTGTCGATAAAATCTTTATTTCCATGTATTATCAGTAATAACTCTGTAAAAGATCACGTGCATTCAAATGTATTGGGTGGTTTGTCGAAAAAATGCATTACGTTAATTTAGAACAATTTTATGATGTTACAAATATCATTTTCGTAATCAACAAAAAGCAGATCCTTTTCCCAAACTACATAAAGCTTTAATCAGTGTTGTTTTGAGGTGACAATTCTAAAATTGTCGAAATTAACGTAGCAATGTATTTTTAACCTTATTACTTAACCCTTTGATTTCAGCTTACATTTACATCTAAATTATAGGACTGAATTTTCTGCGAACCAATGCAAAGGTCATGCTTTCATATTTGAGGTTTCAGTTTCAGATTTTCTTCACACAGACAATAAGTGTTTGATGATTTCATATGCGCACCATTTGAAAGTGATATTTAATGGATCTTTGGGTTTACACAGGCATAGTTTTAAAAAATAAAATTGATCTATCTTGAAAAGTCTTGCATATTTTACTAAACGGCTTTTCGTTTTTATATTTAGTATTAAATTTTGTTTCAGCCTCGTTGATTTTAGAATTTTTTTGTTCATATTACACTCTGCATCCCCTGGAAGTTTCCATTGCCGACAGTTCTTTAGCGTTGGATATTTCAAATGCGCCTACTTGAGTAGTTATCAAACAATCACAAGAAAATAAGTTTCAGAGGGATTAGTGCATCTCAAGGAAACTTCAAAGTTGTAAAAAAACTTCCTAGCAAGATACCCCACCACTTTCACAAGATTTAGTTGTTCAAGCAGAATGAGCAGGGACTTCGTTTAAAACCGCAAATTCAGTAAGTATTTTTCCAAACCAAATAAACCAATTGCAAAGTAACCTCTCATATTTTCCTTGAGGAAATGGAAAGAATTTAAGCACTTTACAACGTCGACTTTGTTTAGAGTTGCCAGTAGTATCTTTGAAAGTTGTTCAGTATGACCAGAAACTAGGAGTTAGAAAAATGATTGTGATTACAATCAGACTAAGAAATATGATTGTGATCACAGACGTTACCAATGCAAACTTCTTCCGAACCAAAACCAGTTTTTGTCCTTGTCTTAGAAAATTTGCTTTCCTTGCAAACGGCTATTCAAATGACGACAGACTTTATCACCACGGTGAACTGTAATGTTAGATAATGTGTCCCATGACTTCCTGTTTTGACTTGAAAAATGTGAAAAAGAGAAAGGATCTTCGATATTGCTATTTTGCTTAGAACTGATTGCCACAAGACGTAATGCTGCACGGAATTCACTGATTAATGGAATGAAGAAATTGCAGTTTGAGCTGTTGCTGTATTTTCGTCAAACTACAAAATGTCAAATAAGCTCAAACAAGAAACCAATTAACTGCCTCCACTTTTTTGATGTTTTAATTGAGAAATCATCAACAGGTTTTATTACTTCTACCTACAAGAAACCCACGCATACAGATCTTTACTCAAATGGTCGAGTTTCGTTCCGTTGCACAGGAAACGAAATCTTGTCACCTCTTTACTCCACCGCGCTTATGACATCGCCAGTTCCTACAAACTGGTTCACACGGAATATATGAATGTCAAGCGAATGTTATCTCGCAACGGTTGCTCCAACAATTTTTGGACCGTTGCATTCAGCAATCTCAAGCACAAAACACGGTGTCACACGACAACATACGGCAGGAACTCAGCAGTTTTATAAAAATCAAAGCTGCAGTAAGCGTGAAGCTGCGTTGTTTTCAAAATATCCGAAAGCTTCAAAGCTGGTTTTCGGTTGAGGAGCGGCAAGCTTTACTCAACCATTATAACGTTGTTTACTGGCTTATGTGCTCATGCGGTGCCTCCCACTTAAGGCAAACGCAACGCAATTTAATAAATCGTATAGAAGAGCATCGAACATCACTAAGTTCGTCAGTCTGCAGCCACTTGCAAGCCACCCCAGATCATCGGGTTGACTTTCAAAGCCCCAGTTGGCGGCGGCTGCAGATTCTTGAATCATTGTTGATTCAAGAACACAAACCAGAGTTGAATGCAAACATTCCGCCGATGCCTCTATGCATTTTCAACGTGTAATAGAGCTTCAGGCCTCACCCATTACGTCACATCACCATCGGCACGTATCCATCCGAGTCACGTGACTATGAATGCCTCGCGCGACTGCGTCACTACCGTAACAGCTTTTCGCGACAGCAAGCAAACTTTAGCCTTGCGGCAAGCTTCTGAGGAATCTGCCTGCTTTCTGCTTTCATTCTTCTGCGACGATTAAAACTTGCAAGCGTATCTATTTTTCATAGTTAAAGGCCACAAAGATGGCGGACCTCAGACCTCGTTTATCTGGACTTCTTTGTTTCTTCAAATAATTTCGGTTTAGCGAGGTATCCCGATAATCGGAATCGAAGGTATAAAGAGCGAAATTCTTTTCAGAGCAAATATCAACAATGTAAATAAAGGTGACCATGTGCAATACAGTAGAACTCGCCTAAGCGGACGCTCGAAGGGTAGCAGAAAAAACTCTAGAATCAGACGAACTGTCAACATAAGCTGATATGTAGACTGCATGTGGAACATGGCTAAATTAACATTCATAGTTTTTTTGTTTATTAGCAGATCCATATACATAAACTAGTTTGCATTTAGAATGAGACAAACGCGGAAAAGAACTGTACAAGAGCCCGAACTGCATCCTGCAAGTTCTGCCACTGTTACATTCATTGCGCATAGAAAACTTTCACACGTCCATTGTGATTTAATAAATAACTAAGTAACAGTTGGCGTAATCCCGTTGAGCGTTTTGTTTCCATTGATTTGACATATCCGTTCTTTAATTTCCGTGTCGGTGTTGGACAACGAGGTTTCCGGATTAAAGCGGTGAAATGCATTGGGAGAAATCCGTTCCTAGCAGTTTTGTGTCGAATAGAGGGGATTCCGGTTAATCGGAGTTCGGACAAAGGAGGTCTGACTGCACCCCAATTGAAATTAAGACTTTGCTTGGAATCATTCTGAATCATTGTCTCAAACCGTTGGTTCCTGGGACAGCAGTGAAGGCAAGTTATTGAATGTAAAAAAATAGGATTATAGACCAGTTGACCGTGCTGCACTTCGTTTGAAATACGTTCATCAGTAATAAACAAAAATAATTATGTTTATCACATTTGCTCTTGAAACACATGCTGCAGGACGGTTGCAAATGAAAAGTTTTAACTCAATTGACGTAAAGGTAAAGCATAACTGATTCATTTAAAACACAGCTTTATTTTTTTGCTCTCATACGGACTTGACTGCTCTTCGAAACCGACTCAGTGCCAGCAGCGAGAAACACCTACTTATTTTGAAACAAATTGTCAATTATATATGTCATAACACTTAACAGCACTAGCGTTTCTGTATGCTTTCGAGGCATCAGTCGACTGCCATCTGCTTTGTCTTTTTGCGATGATTCAAACTTGCACATATCTCTATTCAAGTATGTACTTTCCACGATGGGTGTAAGCAAGGAATCGATCAGCAAATTTTTAATAGGAAATCGATTTCACGTAAAATTACGCATCCTCAGTCCTGAAAATTGCAAGCAAAGCTTACGGGTGAAAAGTTGAAAGGCTGAAGTAACAGCAGAGAAAAAACAAACTCAAGACTACAATCGAAATTTCGTAACGCAAGCTCATAAATCATAACATCTTAACAAACTGACTGACTTCAAGAATACTAGTGGCGACAGAAACACTAGTGGTTAGTGCATGCAGAAACTAGTGCATACAGAAACACTAGTGCTTTTAAGTGTCGCCGACAGGGAGAGAGAATCTCGACGCGCCATGCTTTCCTGAAATGTTTGAAATGTGCTGAAGCCAGAGAAAAGCTTACTTTTCTCATGAGATGTAAGAGAGAAAAAGTCTTGCTCCCATCTAACAGCAGAAAAAACGTAGACTTTGACTTGTTGATCGAGCAACAAAACAGAATTTTCAGGGACGATTTAATTTATTTGAAAAGACTCGCTAAGGGAGACGCAGAAGCGTTGAAAATGTTGAATGACCACGAAAGGCGCGCCATTTATGAGGAACGCAATAAAACCAAACTGCGATTTGTAAAAAAGTTCATCTGGATACGCGATAAACAACGCTGCCGTATTGCAGGTCTGCGCCAAGACTTAGCCAAGATAGCCAAGAACGCCAAGGAAAAGAAACGCAGGAAAAATGCTAGAGATACCCAACGCTTCAGAAAGAGGCGAAGAACTCGCAAAATGCAAGCTGTGCTGGCAGAAGCGCAAAAAATGATTTTAAACAAATCATCGATCGAACTAGATGATCACGACAAAGCTTTACTATGCAAAGGTCTGAGATTT
>Ga0210059_1003664_pt1 | contig 24684 bp, 16 predicted proteins | sample Ectturendosymbi2_FD_188042 | JGI IMG/M metagenome (GOLD analysis project Ga0210059, IMG submission 188042) | Ecteinascidia turbinata endosymbiont from Florida, USA - Sample 2 (SPAdes) (version 2) | ecosystem: Host-associated > Tunicates > Ascidians > Unclassified | place: Key West, Florida...
CGACCATGTTGTCCTCCAATGTCCAATCCATCGACCTCCCCATGGACTGCATGGCCTGACGGTTCTGGACGATGAGACAACCGATTGGCTGCTCAACATCTGCCCCGAGATCTAGTGCGGCCAAGCAGTGGTTTTAACAACTATCTCAAAAGAAGAAGCCAGAAGAGCCCTACTTATGTCAAGTTAAAAACTCTAAATACCAACGGAGGTGTGCCACGCTTTAACAGAAGGATACAAACGCTGTTTGTTTTTAACGAAACCCTAACGAAAAGGCTGAATCTGGTAAGGAAGTTTTATGTTTATAAACGAAATTTTTCTTTAAATAGCATTGTGCTTTTGAAGATTCAAGCTGACAAACATCACATAGAAGCCTGTATTGTTTCAAAGGACAAGTTGAGCTTTACAGTCCTTTGTTTTGCTGCGAAAGGTTTCGCTTTTTTCCGATGCTTCTCATATTATTATTAATCGCTGCTTTTCAGGACTATGTGGATCAGGTCCTCGTTGCAGTGGTCCAGAAAATATCAACTCTGTATGTCTAACCAGCAAAAAATGTTAAATTACTTACGTCAAAAATATCATGCCACCGTTAACGTTTTTTTTATATTGATGAGACTCGGGGAACAACTGTCTAAACGTAAATTTAAAAATTTTTCAGTCGTTCTTTGTTTGGTAAAACCATACTTAAAGCTGCGTACATTTAAGAGTTAGGTTGTCAACATTTTAGACTGTGATATTCGAACATTTTAGCCGGTTTTGCCTGAATGCATTTTTCAGAGAAATCAGGCAGTGTGGAGTTACCATTTTTTGGCAAATTTATAAGCGAAGTAGGTCAAACGAAAACAACTTTGTTCTGCAATAACAGCATTACGGTAAACCTAAAACGCGCGAGATCGGTAAATGGAAAGCTCGGCAATCTGTCGTGTATCAGCTTGTCGCGCTGTTAGTGGTTGAAATTCTTCAGCGACAATTTGCATGCAAGTCACCGGTCGGCGGTCTCACCGTACTCATGCGATGAAAAGCTTTGCAAATGCTGTGGATCGGCGCATCGCAAGCAGGCTACATCCGAAATGTTACTGCTTGCTGTTGCGTTTTGTCCGTTTTTCCTTTAACTGAGTTGCCGCTATCTTGCCTTTTCAATGCTTGACTGCGCACATACAAAATTGTATGTGTTTCAGAAAACAGAACATCAGCCAATTAAGGTTTTTAAAGGGAAGGCTGATAAATTTCAGATTCGGAAGATAAGAAAAGAAAAGCATGATAAGAGCAAATCCGTTTCTTGATAGACGCTTGATGGTGCTGACAATATGGCGATAAAACCAAGACGATCGAAACTAATGTTAAATGGCATTTGCAGCTTTTAGTCGAATACAATCGTTTTCATCCGAAACGTAACCGTTTAAAAGTTGTTGCGCGCCCAGTAGATTTCAAAAACGTTACTCTAAAAAAGTGCTCCAGGTATTGTATATGACGGTTTACTAAAGTGGCAAATATTTTATCACCCATTTGTTTACACATTTACAGTAGATCTTTTCTACTACCCGCAACAAACAAACTTATGAAGTACCGTTTGATGCCCAATTACGTTCTAAGCACCTTGACGCAACACGTGCAGCATGTATGCCGCCCCAAAAGTAACAGCAGAAGCATGGCGCAGGGAAGCGTTTCTCAACCAGCGGGCTTCGAAGTTCGTTCACAATGGTCCTATGCTTTGAAAATGTTACAGTTTTCCAGTATTTAACTGCAATGTTTCTTGAATGCAACGTTGCGTGTGAACTTGTCTCCTATCAAACCTTAATTTGAACTTACCATGTCTAATAAGCAAACTAGCAAACGCAAATTTCCCACAACAGTAAATTTCACGTGTTGTTAATATTTTGTTTCTTTCTCATATCTCAATTTTTTCGTTGTTGCTTTATTACAGTGTCTCACAGTGGGTCCCACAAAAATTGTCAGTAAAAGTGAGTCCCACACTGACACATGTTAGGAAGCACTGACATAGTGGATGTATAACGGTAATCCAATCGGAAGGCCTGGTTATTGGAATACCGCTCCACGTCCACTGCACCATTCATTTGCAAAGCGTAGCAAAAACACGAGTTTCAATTAGAATTTCTTTTTAAAATTTCATTAAACTAGCTTTTGCTTTTCACCGCTTCCAAGTAGAAAACACCTTACGGGATTTATAAGTAGCACGAAGAAAACGCACCAGTTTTTTTCAGGAATGTTTCTCGAAAAGCTTCTGCATACCTTTATTCCACGAAGAGAGCCCAAACTACGGGAGTTTGCCGTTTAATCAAGGTTATAGCGAGATGTTATTTAAAATGTACGTAGGTGCTTTCCGCATGCAATGTCTTTGTGTACAGCTGTTGACTATCGGCCAAGGCTGCCTCACCTCACTCGGTCTCCTAAAACTGTAACGCCAAGGGTTTCACACACGCTGCGAACACGAGGAATATAATTTGCATCGACTGCTCAGCGTTGCAAACTTATTTCGTTCATTCAAAAGCGACTTGCCGCTCGCTCGATACGTAATGTAGAGCAAATGCCTAACAGTATTTCTTTCAGGCGAATTTTTTTGCCGCAAGGCTCCGTAAGCTAGGTGACAGGCATCTGAGCAGCATACAAACCGCAAAGTAAAATATGTTGAACAAGAAACGACAGGAGGTTTTCACGGTTGTTACTTATTTCGAAAAAACTAAACTGTTTTATACTTTACTTGCAAATCGTGATGAAACGCCAATCGTTTGTTGTTCAACATATTTTACTTTGCGGTTTTCGCTGTCTTAACTGATTGAAAAAGATTTTTTCCCTGCACAAAGGAGTGCAATTGCGATGACAGCCACTGGCGTGCAGAAGGGGCGGCGAACGGGGTGACGGCCTAGGGCATCCAAGACAGGAGGGGGGCATCTAAAGAGTGAAATTACAAAAATTAATGAGTTAACTCGTCGATTTGTCCTATTTTGAGGCAACTAACACATGCTGCATGGATTTAAGTTTTCGAAATTTGTTTTTCTGTCACCACTAGTTTTTACGTATTCAAATGCCAGTAATTCTCACATCTTCAATAAAAGGGACCTATACTCTAGGTGTGCGGAGCACACTCTATCAAACTGATATAGACGCGACATTTTCCCGATCGCGCGATCAAGGGAAAATCATAAAAAAGGATTGAAAGATAATTATGGACGTTTGTATGATTTTCCGAGCTAAATTCCAAAACTGTCCTATTTCAACTTGATTGATTTAGCTGACGTTTTGATGAATGACTAGTTTAATATTTTGATGTGGCAACCCTGGGTAGTCGTTAATACAGCCGCACACCAGTGCTTGCCACAAAATAAAAAATACGAATGTTTTCTTGTGTATTTTGTGCGCATTCTCAATTCTCGTGTAGTTTTGCAAGTTTCAAACTGTAAAGTGTAAACCCTGGGTGTCCGCAATCCAGACGCATACCTTCTCGGCTCGACTGCTATTCGACGAGAGATTCGCGCAGCCTGATGTTTCCGCATTTGCGAATTGCCCTGTCGTAGCGTTGAGTGTGTTCTACTCCACTTTTTCAATGCGCTGCCATATATTTTTGCAGTTGTGAACTGCGCTGACGTAGCTTTAAGCGTGCTGTACTTCCCTGTTTTAACGCGTTGCCGGATATTTTTGCAGTTATGAACTGCTCTGGCTTAGCGCTGAGTGCTGTGTTTTGCTCCGGTCTCCTAACTTGGAGCGCTGATAATACGATCATTCATTGCAGTGACACATTGTACAACGGGTAAGGAGAGCGCGTGTAGAATAATATGCATGTTGTGTCAACAAACTTCGCCAAAACGTTGGTTTGCAAACGTGAAAATGACGTCATAGTGTGATGTAACAAACAGCGCATATCCAGTAGCAATTCCCACCATACGCCACTGCTCAACACCAGAATGTGATAGGGGGGCATACAATCAAGCAGTCGCCCCGGGCATCACCAGACATCTGCACGCCACTGATGACAGCCATTGGCTTTGTACAATCAACAGCAGTGAGGGTCGAATCTGTTGAATTTGTAAAATTTTTGTTGAGAAAATATGTGAATTCCGTTTGTAAAAGTTTGCACTTTTGTCAGTTTAGTTTTCTCTAAACTCTGTTTGACATCTTTTGGGGTTTATTTGAACTACTCCCATGGCTGGAAACAAAGCATCTATTTTTATTCATGCCAGTAGCCAGGTTTTGAGGTTTGCAGGGGCAAAATACATTTTTAGGGGGGCACGATTTTTGTTTTAATTATATTTTTAAAACAAATTTTTCTTGGAACAAGGAAATTTGGGGGGTCACAATAGATATTTGCGGGGGCACTGCCCCCGGATGCCCCCCGTGGCTACGGGCCTGTTTTTATTGCACTAAGCTTTTGGTTGTTGAATCCATGCATGCTGGGCCTCACTAGCAGGCCACGTAAAGATCGCCTCTTCGAGAAAAATTTTAGTTCTATAAACAAGCAGTATCTGTAAATATAAATCGTCGCTTGCGTCAGATCTTGGTTGCAAGCCTTCGCCTATCATGAAAACTGCATTCGAAAATTGAAGTGATGCTTTTTGCTAACGCATAGTATGGATTTCACTGTTAATGACGAACGCTTGAAATCAAAATGACGTCATTCTTCTATGCATACGTAGCTGTGGTTATTGTCGTAAGAATATATGGGTATCGTAAAACAAAATAATTATTTTTCCGGGTTCAGCATTTTTGAACGGTATAAAATGATGAAGCTTTGAACAGATGCCCGCTGTAGGGCATTCTACCGTCTGGAAGTCTATGTCCTTGTCGTTGTGAACTCAACAACCTTTGTGTTGTAGTTCTGCTGATGTTTCTCTATGCCGGTGGTCCCACAAGCATTTGCGAAACAAAGAACTGTATCGTCCGCCTGTCCGATGACCCTTTCAAAATTGCGCCTATGCACAAGCGCAACGCAGTCGAGTAAAATTTGATCATTTTCGTAAAACGCGAAATTGCTACACACCAGAGCTGCTGGCTGCGTTACTTGATGAGGCAACCTCATTGTAGGTGAGGCTGGTGCAGGGCCACAAACGCCTTTTCCAGTCGGTGAAGGAAAGCGTAACGAAGAGGATGTTGAAAAGCAAGTTGGCGCTGTAAACGTCTGCCCAAAACATAATGGGAGTTATCCCGTCGTGCAAGAACATCAGCAAACACGAAGCAACCATGTCAGACAGCACGCACGCAGTGGTACAAATGCTCAGTCTTATGATGGTCCGGCGAACGTTGTGTGAAGTGCTCTTCTCATTCTGTTCGGGACTGCAGCATACTCCGATGCGGTAATGTTTAATCAGAGGATAGCTGAGTAAGCCAAGCAGGGTAAACTGAAATACAAACGAGGTTGCAAACAGCAGTAGGCCGACCAATTTCGACGATTCCGGATCGGTAATTGCAGCAAGATCATAGACGCAACCGAATGGAGATGTGATTAGGTCAAAGGTTATCAAGTAAGTCGTGGCTGTTGCACATTGTGACGCCATGATGCCCACAATCACCACCACGCTAACAAAACGCAGTAGCGGGGATCCCAGGTGGCGCAACGCTTTATGCTTGTACATTTTTAACTGCCTGACCCACAGCAACAGATACAGGCAGGTGAGTGATGTGTGGTAGACCTCCACTAGCTGGTGTTGGTAAATTGTGCAAACTAATTCGGACTTGTCTCCCAGTCTCAATTCGAGCTGCTGAAACAAACATCGCGCCAAAGCGAAGACCGCTGCAAGAAGACAGAGAGAACCACGTGAAAGAAAATTTTCCAGTTTTTTTGCAGAACTCTGATGGTTCTTACTCTTCTTTTTTCCAACTCTGTTGCTTTTCCATTCAAATATTGACAAAGCGAGCACTAAATAAACGGCTAAACTCAGGAGAACCCACGTGAACAATTCGTCGCGCAAAATGGGGCGAACATACCCCATTTTGCGGAGCAAATCAGCTGCTGAAGGAATAGTCACATTGCCAGTCGAAGATGAATTATTTTTTGCAGTGCTCATTTTTTCAAGTAATAATCTAAGATCTATCTCTGAAACTGCAAAAAATATTTGGACGAAATTAATTCATAATAAACAGAGGCTTCCATTTCAGCTTTGCACTCAAAATATGCAAATGAAGAAAGCAATTCTTGGCAAAACTTTCTTTTATCTCTTGTTTCTCATACACACTTTTAAACTAATCAAACATTACATGGCGACCAATGCAAACGCCGGAAATGCTGTCATATTTTCTGAACTTCAAAGTAAGAGCCTGCCAAAAATACCGATGGTGTAGGTCAGGGGTGGTCGAACTTAGTCTACCGCCCGCGGGCCGCATCCGGCCCGCCAATCAGTTTAATCCGGCCCTACAAATACCTTGCACATTTTTTCAAGCACCGCGTTTCTGACTGGACAGCAGCGCAACAGCATTGGCGGCCACCTGCTTCCTGTTGACTTGTCTGCCGCAGCATCACTAAGCTACAAGCAGCGTTATACAAGTGTAAACGAAATGGTGTGATTTTATTGTTATTAGTGTACTAAAGTACACTGTAACAACCTCTTTTTGCATAGATTACGCAAATCGCTCTGTATTTGGTCCTCCAGTGGCCAGACAGTCGCGAATTTCGGCCTTCGGGTCAGAACGTTTGGCCACTCCTGGTGTCGGTGATGGTTTTCAGCACCAGGTTATATAAGAAACAATTCTGTCCAGAAACAAAAACATGGGATAAGATAAAAGATAAAATGGCATAAATATCGGTTCAAAACCAAGGAACAGAAACCTTACTTTTAATCTTTATCCGAAAGGACACGGTAAATTTTTGCTTCAATCTCCTTGTCTATTATAAAACACTGTTGCCAACTTCACGAAACCGGAGCATTTGCAACTAATGTATAGAGCACCAAAAATGGTAGACAGCACGTACGCTCAGTTTTCAAATGAATGATAAGCCGCAGAACACACAACTGACGTGAAGTAACTATTCACGAGGCTGACGCCAACAAGCCTTTGGAATTTATCCAGTGGTTGACTGTTCCCCAAATCTGCATATATATTAAAATCGATAAAAAATTTTTATTTTTTGTCCTCATGCAATCTTTTCGTCTCTTATAAACTCTTGCCACATCATTTTGAAGATGCATTTCGAATACTTTTAGAGGAGACTTATACAAATTTTTGTGCATCGAAAGCTGTTTCAAATCCGTTCATATTCTAAGTATGACTTTGCAAAGCAAGGAAACCCCAAAATGGTGACAATTTTTGTCGTCAGAATTCAAAGTTCTCGTCTATCGGAAACACGTCCATATTTTCGCGTGCCCATTTTTAAAAAGGACCGAATTTTAACTGACGACTAACTATGGAAGTTGATAAGAAATGTCGAACAATGTAAACATAAACGAAAAGGGAGAAGGGCATATAAGCAATAATAAAGCCTCAATTTTTCACAAAATCTTTGGACTGTTTTTATAATTGCACTTTTCACGCAGTTTTGTTAATTAACACATTATACACATACTAAAAAACAACAAAAACAACAAAAACAAAGGATCAGTTTATCGAAATCTGAATGCGTAAGTACCCTCTTATTAGGTGCGCAGAGAAACTTTAATCTCGCTTAAGAGGAGGCTTAATCCCAATCCCTCTTCTGGTGACGTTTTGAGCAAGTAAGGCTGCGCTAAATCAAAAACGTCAACATTTCTGAAATACTGTACTTTTTCTTGATGCAAAACAGTTCTTCCTTAAAAAAAGTGGGGCGTTATAAAGTCATGAAACTTTTGCATTCTCTTGTGTTTATTCAGAGCTAGTTTCAGTCTGTTTCAGTCTCTTACGCCATTACGACGTAAATAATTTCTAATCTGCCTCCCTGCTGGTAACGTCACTGATAAGCAGAAATTGCAGCGCTTCCGTCACAACCTGAAACAAACCTCACTCCTGATTTGCCGCCTAAAAGGTTTTCAAATCAATATTAAAACAGGCTAAGTAAAGCCGCAGGCGAAACCGAACGCAAATGAGCAAGTTCCGAATTTCAAAATACCTGTTTTCAACCAAGCTATTTCAAAGGCTTCAGATTTCTGCATCGAAACCTGTTAGCTTGTGTATAAGCTGCAGCGAGGCAGAACTTTTATCAAGGTATCGAATGCTGTGGTAACTGCTCCGTGCTCCATAGTCTGGCTTCTCGGGCAAAGGCTGTTTAGCACCAAGTCGAAAGTCCCTCGAGTTGAAACACAAACCATAAAACCTGCTTCGCTTATCTTGATATTTCGCCTCAACCTGCGATCGCCAGATCTTCTTTCGAAAACGAGATTAAACGTTTAATCCAAAAAGCGAATACTGCAAACAAAAAAGTCAGAGCTCTTTTTGGTACAGTACATTTTCAAAAACTAAACACGTATGAGTTTACCTTAGCATTTTATCTGTTTTATTAGTAAAATCAACGTGTTTTCGCCATTTTTGTTAAGACTACAAACATCGCCAAGCCAGGAGACTTTGATTGACGCAGGTCCAATCTGCTTCTGTCATGAAAACGGTACTTCAGTGTATAAGTAATGTTATCTGCTATCTCGAAGTAATCCAACATGGGTGAAAAAATGGCGATTAGATTTAAAGTTTCGTTTCGCTGGAGCACGAGCATTAATTATGTATTGACCGCATAAACGACGAGTGGTAAACGAAGCAGAAGAGGTTGCGGGCATTACGTTTGTCAAAACAACATACCTTGCGTGTAAAGACACATTTAGTGTTGATGTTCCACGCTTCTTAATTTGATTGACATACACATTGTTTCTCGCATAGTTCTTTCGTGCCTCAGTAAACCAACAAATGGTTTGGTACAAAACAGACTATTCGACAAGCATCGAACCTAGACTAAACCCAACTTCACGATCTTCGCCAAATGACCGAATTATAGAGAAGCGAGTGTTTACTCACGATCAACGGCCTCCGAGCCGACATATTCAAATCCACAACCGTGTCTCACGGCTTCCACTGCTGGAAGTTAAAAGCTCATTTACGTACAGAAAAAGTTTGGCAACACTATACTGAGGCTAGGCTGCACCCTGAAATTGTTTCTTTCGCATGTGCAGACTGTGCGATTGTAATTGGTGTCCTTCAACCAAAAGCGCGAGTCAACTTCTTAGGCGACTAGAGTTGGTTATCATGCCCAGCATTAGAAGCAAAGGAACTTTACTAATGCACATCAAATGACTGTTTTTTATTTCGTCTTTCGTGAAGCTACCTCACTGCATTATTCATTGATTGATTATTGTTTCATATGACTCAGCTAATAAACAGAAATAATACAAAAAGCCACCTTGCAAGGAAGTAACCAATTGTCGGCGGTAACCACAATAAACGAAAATACAACGGCAAGAGAATTGATCAACGTAAACAAAGACTGTCATTGTGTCACATAGGATTGGTGAAAGACCATGACGGCCATCTACAGTAGTCACCAACCCCATTCAAAAAGTAGATTCGAAGGTATTTGCTCTACCTTTGTTTTGCTGGCTTGAAACCACGTGCACACGGGAAAGCGATTGACAAAGATGGCGAAAAACGCTTGTCCTTATTTCGAGCTAGATGTTCAAACCACTGCTTGGCCGCACATGATCTCGGGGCAGGTGTTGAGCAGCCATTCGGTTGTCTCATCGTCCAGAACCGTCAGGCCATGCAGTCCATGGGGAGGTCGATGGGTTGGACATCGGAGGACAACATGGTCGACGGTTTGTTCTTCTGCGACACACTCACATGCCGCAACGGTTGTCCTTAAAAATATTCACTGGCCTGCTTCCTGACGCTAGCACCCGGACTTACCTTTTCCTGGTAAAAGTATTTTCATCGCCTGAAATTTCCTGAATATTCCCAAACAATGTGAAAAGCAGAAAAAACTCAAAAACTTCAACTTTCCACGGATCATCAACAATTTTTCGAAATTTTACGGGTTTAATTTCTCTTCTATCACTACCCTGTGTATCTTTCTTTTGCATATTTTTGCATATTATCTTTATTTTGCCTATAAATCACAGACGCCATTAGTCTTGTTCAGGGGTTCCCAACCATTCTTTGATCGTGTACCCCTTCAGCATTTCGACAGATGAGCATGTACCCCTTCAGATAAGCACGCACCCTTAAAAGTTTTTATGGCATAGATCAATTTTTTCCCAAATATTTATCATTACTAATCATAGATATATTTAACAATAAGCATATAATGAATTTAGAAAATAATATTCACCGCTAAATGTATAAATATTGGGAAACAAATAATATATAAATATATTTTTCCTTTCATTGCTTACCGTAAATGTACCCCTTCAGATGGCCAAATGTACCCCTAGGAGTGCATGTACCCTAGGTTTGGAACCCCTGGTTTTGTTTGTCTCCTAACCTGCACTGCCCTGATATGCCTGGGTTTGATATCTTCCCGTAGCATTAATGGCAGGCTGCCTGCAAAGTGTAAATTCCCCTACAATATGCCTACGATTCAAAGGACTTACTTTTTAAGGTACAATGTTCAGTCGTGATTCTTAAACCACAGCAAAAGCATCCCTGCTAAACACAATAAATTATGCATTTTAAGCGAGTACAGGCTTATACCAATCCAACTGACAACCTGAATAATTTATATATGCTAAACGTCTGTACATTACTCTCACTTAAAATATGACGCCGTCATGATTTTGAGGCGCAACAACAACCATAACTTAAAGGGTTTAGGCAGGTTTGCGGCCTTAAAGAATGTACGTGATCAACCAACATATTGCAAACATACAATCACTTTTGCTAATTTATCATTTTTGCAATGTGAAGTTTGGCAGAACATGTCCCAATGATGATTATATTTGCGCAAACATTTACTCCTGACTTCTTTGTCAATGTTCGCTGACATGCATGGTTTCGCAACAAGTCGCTTTCGACACACCCATAATTAATTACTTTGTCGCTTTGAATAAAAACACTAGTTTTTCTTGTTTTCATATCAGCTGGAGAAAAATTCGCTATTTTTTGCTGGACACAGAAATCAAGTTAGCGAGGGTGCACCCAACTGCAGTTATACTCAAAGCTGTATCAACGTTTTTTAATTTTTTGCTGGCCAGGCAGCTAACCTAAATGATCCGGGAATGAGATGCAATACATTACAAATCATCCTACTTCCACATTTTTCGGAAAAATAATGGTAATCTGTAGAATTGTGCAAACACTAGCTCATCTGGTTGGGTTTGCTTTGCATGCCAGCTTCGGGTGGACTCAACATTGCCTACTGTGTTATTTTGAATCCTGTTATCTCAAATTGTGCAGCAACGATTTTCTCAAAAGATTGTCAAATTTTACTGACGATGAAAACAGTGCTTTTTCGAAACACCCAACATGATTTCATATCATTAGTTTTTGCGTTGTTTTATGTGATATGACTTCGCAAAACTTTGCAGTTTCCCTTTGCTGTCGACATTTGCATGTAGCAGCTGATTCCTTTTGCTAATTTCTTTGCTCTAGCTTCTTTTATTGCTCTAATTTCTTCCGCCACTTTGTACTCGGTTACATAGCATCAAAAACGCACCAAAAACAGGTCGAATTATTCATGTTCTAGTGCTTTATTAGCAAATTCGGCTTTAATTCCGTGATTTCAATCTTATACGTAACTGAAAACCAAACTTTACATGTCTGTGCGTCATGATTACCATGTTTGTTGAACTTGTTCATTTTTGAACAAAGCTGAAGATCTGGTTTATTTCAGCTTTGTTCAAAAATGCTTTCGTAAGACTTCAACTAACTAAAAGCATTTGTTTTTCGTGTTTTTCATGCAAATACACCGAACACTTAGAAAGTGAAGAAATATTCAACCACCATTACAAACACATCCGCCTTAACAGCATTAGAGCTCTCACGCAATTGCCTTGAAGAAACCCTGATCTTTGTGCGGATAAATTTTTCCCGATGTGCCTATCTACAAGCAACTAACAACTTCTGCTCTTCGGCAACAAGCATTTGTACAGATAGTAATGCACAGCATGTGATATACACTCTTAACTCAAGTGTCAGTCACACCAGCCAAAAAGCCACAATGAGACTCAAGGATGTCGCGATTCAAGTAACGCCACGATTTTCTCCACGAATGTCGAATATTCCCAGCTATATTTTAAGCGGGTAATTTATTTTTTTATTTTTACTACATTGAGTTCGCGATAAAATTCGTTAAGACAGGATCAAGGAGCGTTAATCTTACTGCCTAATACAGCATCTTTTTGTGTTTTCACATTTACCTGGGTTATGTCGACGAAGCTCGTTTATGCTTTTGTACACAGCTATATGTCAGAGGCAGCTTTTTTCAGAAATCCGCAAACAAATACAGCCAAACCACCGAAAAATATGCCGAACCTGAACGAGGATAATGCAGCTAATTCTCGTTAATCTTGCTCTGTCTTGATTATATTTCTCTTTGATATATTTTGAGGACGAACTGGTGTTTTTGGTGGTAATCAGTGACGAAGACGCTAAACAGGAAACAAATGAAGTTTATTGATCAATTGGTGCGTTTTCTTCAAACGCTCGGCAAAGGTGCAGCAACACGTCATGTAAGGAAGCGATCAAGCCCGCTGTTTTGTACCACAAGGCTGGGTATCAGCGCGACTGTGTGTCAAAACATATTACTCAGGCAAACATCGAAATCAGCCACCTGCCATTGCAGAAATAAGCGTTTGACAGAGAATATTGCTAACCTCAACAGACTCAATTTTTCATACGCCCGAAGAGTTTTTTAATGTGTTTTGAGTTTGCAAGCATACAAGTATTTGCCGTTACTTTATCTGTAAAAGCCAATTTATTTAGTGTACGTATACATCCAAAGTTATAACATTTCATATTCTCACCACTGGTTATTTCTTTTACTACTGGCACTAATTGTCTCACAACGCATTGCGTAAAATTTTATCAAACATACTCTCACTGCCCTCGACGATGCTGCCGAATCCAACGCAGGAAATTTTGCGACAAATGTGTTGGTTGATGCTTGCCACTGGTTAGATCATTTTTCTCCTATTATTAATACCCTGCCCCAGGAACGCCGGAAAATGGGAGCATTGCCCCTGATTTTTTGCAGCAAGAGTAACGAAAGAAGATTATTATTGGTAGTTTTATGTGCTGCGGCTTCAAACGGCGTTCAGCGCGTCAAGCAGCTCGAAACGACAGAAAGTTTTAAGCATTATTGCGTTTATCTTCAAAATTAGATATGACATGCAAAAACAGCGATCATTTCCAAAATAAATGCGTTTCTGCGTTGAACACTTTAGAGATAAACGGTTAAGGTTAAAATTGTTAAGTATCAATATTCATTATCACAACAAAATTACCCAAACCTTTTGGCTATTTTGCTCGCTGCAACTGGCGCCGCAAGTTGGCACAGAGGACGCTTGTCAAATGTTGTCACTTTCTACGTTCGGTTTTGTTTAAAGTTACAGCATTGCAGCCTTTCTTAATGTTGTGAAGCAAGCTTACGGAATGCCGAAAGCGATGCTGGCAGTAAAATACAGAAATTAACCGTACACAAGCGCAACGTAACATGATGTTAGCAGGCCCGTAACCAGCTTGGGACACCAGGGAGGGGCGAAGAGTTTTCTGAGAGGGGCCCGAATTTTTTTAGCTGTTTCCAATAGTTTTAAACTATGTCCAACACATTTTTCCAGGGGAGGCGAAAATTTTTCTAGGAGGGGCTTAGCTCCCCTGCGCCCCCCCTGGTAACGATCCTGGATGTTAGGGTAGATATCAGGTTTCGGCGTTTCTAGCTTCACGAAAGAAGGCTTGCCCCACCATTGCAAGGTGCACCTCATCATCAGTCGGGCACTACTGTCGCAATCACTGACCGGTATTGTGCATACAGGGACCTGAAGTGAAGCATTCTAACTGCAAGCCAAAAAACTTCACCACAACACCCATAAGGTTGCAAGTATACCGAAACGTCACCAGGTGGATTACTTGTTGCAGTGAGAGCGCATCGCAACAGAAAGTTACGTATAATATGATCTGCCTGAGTCCTTACGCCGCTCTGTAATAATTGTTTTTATGGTCGGTTAAACGGTCTAATTTCGGTGCAAATTTCTGGGTCTGTTCGTTTTCGCCATCAATCTTTTTAAGTGCTGCTGGTAATAAGTGAGTAGGCCGAGAGGTATTTTGTCGCACTTTGGAAATTTTTGAGGAAAAAAATTTGGCGCGTGTTGACGCCACGCCATCTTCTGTCACATGCAAGACCATTTGATAGTGAAATTGTTATAAGTCCAGGTATTGATTACGGAAGGGCTACCAATCCTTGAAATTGACTGATTCTTTCATTGGAGAACTCAAAGGGGTTAACATTTCTTGTCGCAGAGGTCGTCTATTTCGTCAACTGTCGTCATTTCAACGGCGAATCTTTTAAATGTCTTATTTCTTCAAAGACGTTATGCAGCTGGAGACCCAAACTATTCATCGTGTGTTCTTACCACCACTCCCACTACGTTTTATTCCGGTGCCAAGCGAATATCTGACTTCTGCAAAATGTGACCTGTTATTGTTTGTCAGTTAGTTTGCTTCTATAAAGTTTGGCGATTACTTTTCTGATGTGTGTTGTGTAAATTAAAACTTTTTGGTTAAATGTCAGATACCCACAACAAGTTATAGTGCGGGAATAACCACAACCACTGAAAAATGTGGGTCTTAGTCTTAGACCTCAATTATTTTTTATTTCTAACCTTAACCCAAACCCCAACCAAACACACTTACCTAAACACCAAATCCTAAGCCCCAATCATCAGTTTTCTCACCGTATTTCTTATGTAGAATGTTGCTCTGTACATGCGCACATGGTGTGAAGTCAGGAATTTCGCAAGACAGAAATTACGCTTGACACCGGTGATGATGACAATAACCTATCCATATTTCTTGGACATATTCTAAATCGGGCAGCAGCTTGTTACAAGGGGGGCCATGTAAAGCACATTATGCGAGTTTTTCCGATTAAAAAGAAAGTACGCGCACACATTTTGCCTAATCCTCAGAACCGTTGCTCAATTTGAAATCAGCGCAGTTGGTCTGTTATGATGAGAAGGAGAACGGCGGCAGCACGCTGAGTACAAAATTGGTAGTGTGCGGTATTCTAACTTTTTGAACTTTCCAGCAATTATATTTGCAAACCCTAAATACAAATTTACGTCCGCAAGAGATTGCCGAGCAAAAGGTGCAAAATGTACTGCTTCATGAAAGGTTTGGCCAGGAAATTTTTCTTCAGGAAAAACAGTCACTTGTGGGTATCGGCACCTTTTCGTAGTCTGTAGAGCTCCTGTTGCGTATCATGTCAAGAGAGTAACCTTGACTCTTCTGAGTGCGTCACTACGAACGGACGCTGAAAATGCAACAGACTATTCACCTGTGAAGGAGCGACCGCCTTTGTTTTCACAACGCATTATGACCAGTAGACCTACGCGCGCAACAAACCGCTGATTGTGAGCTGAGTCTGCTCGCGGTGCCGAAAAGCCGATTCGAAGGCAAGATCACACGGTTTGCGTTCAGTGAGCAACTGATTCCGCAGCTGTTAGTTCAAAACAATTTGCGGTTCGCCTCTGCTCATGACAGCCAAAACGAAATCTTTGATTAGCATGAAAACCTAGGTTTCTGTGCGTCATTTCCTTTTCTCTTTGAGTTGCACTTACGTTTATCACGGTGCCGCCAGCACAAATACAAGTTTGCTTAGTTTCTTGCACTGCACTACCGCGTGCGTGGTTTAACTGCGGTTGCAATGAGTGAAGTAAAAACCGTTTAGAAAATTCGGAAGGCTGCTTGCGCCATCTAAATCCTGAGTTTTGTCGCTTTGAAAACTTCCCTGTCAGAATGTTGAACAAGCATTGCGCTGAAATGATATTCACTTATTGTATGCACCGGGTTTGCTTTTCCTGGCTACTGCTCTGCTTCAAGTCGAATTTGCAGCAGTTAAGTCACAAGCACGCTCTGCTCGAAGCCAAAAATTTTCTTATACGAAAAAAGACCTCTTCAAATTAACGTCGTTCGATCGTGGTAATTAATTACAGGAGCTCTTCAGAAATATTCTTGCCCACGAAGCCTCGTTGAAAACAGTTGTTTAGACCTTGTCTCAACGATTCGATTAGCCTACAGGGCATATTGAAGCAAGGGCGGCATATGGATGCAAATAGGGATGGGTTCAAATAAGTAATTACTGACTTGAAAACCTTTAATTATCATTTGATTAAGTAATTTTGCCATTACTTTACATTTCAAGTAAGTTGCTTTTAGAAAAGTTAAGATTTAAAAAACCGCGTCTGTTGCTGTTAACGCAATATCATACATGACGTACATCATGACATGCATCATCACACAGAATAAGCCATTGAAGCGAATTCCTCAGTGGAATCTGAAAGATGCTTTATTAGTCCTACCGGACAGCTCACATCAAGGCTTAGAGCCTCATTGAGTGATGAGATGATTGGCAGTTTTTGACTTGTGCGATTTTTTTAGAAAATAAGTAGCTATTCGCCCATTATGTGATATAAAAATTGCACTGAGTTTCATGTGCTTGCATGTTTTTAAATCTAAATGTCGATTTTCCTGATGTGCTTGAATCACTTAAGTTAAATTAAGCAATCTGTTAGAAATGTCTTAGTACTTGAAAAACAATTTTTTGTTACTTAAATCCACCCTAGACTCAACGCTTCCTAGTTTTAATGCCCAATGTGCGCTCTCTGAGTCTAGAATGTCTCCAATTAAAGAGGTTGTCGTTTACGCATTAATGTGATTTTTAAGAGTTAGATTCCACGTTCACAAAATGCAACAGAATTGAAACTCACGAAAAATTTCCCGTTGGTAGTTGTGTCTTTCTCGCAAATGTCAGACACCTCAGAAGTTTCAAGCGAAGTGGAAACATAGCACAATGCTACATAGGCTGTTCAGTAGTCAAAATGATTAATAATTGAGCGAAATAACACTGCGCAAGGGGACAGTAAAACTTACAGAAAACACGAACATTCGAAAAGCAATAGTTATGCATTGAAACAAAGGCTAGTGGCGGGCAGTATACTAGTTTAGTACACTGGGAATACCTAAAAGAAGAAAATGAAATGTGGTTTGAAAGAGTTTTACTAAGCAGACTCGGCAGTGCCACTTCATTCCGATGTATTGGGTTAGTTACGACTCAAATGCCGCAACTACCAAAGATAAAAATTTGAAGTGAACTGCGGTTTTGACAAGCAATGATTTTGGTGACGGCAAATCGTCTTTCTGCTGCATTACCGGGTCCCTGCTCCAATGGCAAGACTTCGAGATTGCACAAGTGCGCGACTTGAGATAATGTTTTGGTTTCAATCAACTTGAGGTTCGCATTTTTACGACAAAATCAAAAATACCATTTAAAATGAGTAGTCACACCCTTATTTAATTTTTTGACCGCAACACTTTGCTACTGATTCAGCGACGCAGCTTCGAATTGATGATATTTCCCATTTTCACAAGTTTTTGTACGAATTTGTCAGTTGACCACAATTGCAAAGTGTTTATCTCGAAATGACGTAATATTTATTCGGCCATTGTTCCACAAGTGAAATAAATTTTCCCAAGCTGCTTTAACACCTTTATTATTATATATGGATATTGTAGAGCTGTTTGTCTGTCGTTCAGCAGATTTTTGGCATTTTGACTCGATTGAATCACCTTGGATATATGAGTATTTTTGTGAATGCCTATTTCATGAAAATTACCTTTTTTAAGAGTAAGACATACTTGACAGTCTATAAAACTTATTCTCGTTTTTTTCGAAACACTTTTGGTTTACTATCATTTTCAGCAGACACACTGCGTCAATTCACGTAAAAAGCATTCCTATATGTGGATGTTGTGAGGGGGAAAGTTTAGCTCAAATGTTTTTTCTATTTGTGGAACAATGGCAGCTTCACGAACAATGATGTAGATCAAGAATCGGAAACGACTCCACCGTGAAGTAAGAGGAAACGATTTCCAAAATGGAAAAAGCTATACATTTGCTATAAGCAATTCAATTGATGACGATACCGGTTCTCTGAAAAATCGTATTCTGAACCTAGGCGGTACTGTAGCTTACCACAGAAAGTTTTGGGGTCCTTTGTTTACGCACAAAATGATCGATCAAACGGTTCGTCCAAAATTTTTGTACGAGGAATCGAGATAAGAGCAATCCTAATTTTTATGATGCTAGCGAGGAAATCTACCGCGGGTCATTCGCTTTGTTCGCGTAAACCATTTTTTAGCATCCGCAGGAGCTCAAGATCGATGCAGAGTGTACAAAAAGAATGTGAATAATATGCAGCATCCGTCTATATGCAATAAAATAAAGGTTCTGAGTCGAAATCGGGTTGACCTTAACTCAAAATTCTGTTACTCTATTTGAAAGGTTTCAATTTCAACTTCGAAGCTCAATTGACTTGATTCGCTGGACTCGACGATTTTGACTGATTCGCAGCTGTGCACCCAGGTCAGATATGTACAAATTGTCACTGCATTCGATTTTTGATGTGCTGTATGAAAAAAAATCTTCAAAGAAGCATGTGTTTTTAGCAAATAGTGTTAGACCAATGCTTTTTTTTTTTGAAGTTGTAGAAAGCAGCAGTTCTGCTACTCAGTACTGCACTGCCAAAAAAAGTAGTGAGTGAACGCTCAAAGATGCATACCATACTCGTCAAGACAGCTGAAAATTTTTACTTTTCTAAATTGAAAAATGTCACATAAAATACAACGAAAGCAACTCTGCCGTCACATATGAATATTAGGGGAGCACCGTTTCCTTTTCAAAACGTGTGGATAAAAGTTGCCCAGCGCTCCCCAATTAACTGCTGTTTCTGTTAAATATCGGTTGGACACCGATATTCTGAAGTATCGCTGAACAATTTAGTGAGACAGGAACTCATTTTTTCAAACTGAGAATATGCATTTTCATGAAATGCGTTATGAGGCAGTGGATATTCAAGTACAGTGAATCATTACAGAGCAACGACAGGCAAATCGTCGCTAGCACTCAGGCAAAGCAGTGGCCGGAAGAGATTTGCTGAAAATGCCCCGCGTGCGGCAAAAATTCCCAACGAAGTCGCAAACAGTCTTCTTACGCCGCAAAAACCCTGGCCTGACGTGGTATGAAAGAAATGCATAGAAGGTAACAGTGCTCCACCGAAGAACCCTAGGGCCAGAAAAATGGCCCGCGATTGTAGCAAGTTTGCCCATCACTCATAGGCGTAGCCAGGGGGGGGGCAGGGGGCCATTCCCTCAAATGTTTGGCATATCTAGTCATTGTGTGCTTTGAGAAGCGGCGTCCCATTGGTCCCAAGCAAAAATACTGTTGCTGGCCTCAAGTCAAACATTTTGCCCCTCCCCAATTTTTGGGCTTGCTGCGCAACTGCGCATCACTGCCTTGGGGCATAGGTTATTAATATTTGCATTTAAAGCGGTACTTTCGTCTGAAAAGTTTGTTGAGACAGAAACTTTCATAGGTGGAATTCGAACTGACACTGGCTCCAAGCGCTATTCAAAAGAGAATGGAATAAGGCGATTGGCATTTACAAAAATGTACTTAATTGCCACACTATGTCAACTACCAGTTAAAAAGTAGAAAATCTCATGTTAAAATTTTTTTTTGTTTAGGCGCGGTACGGTATATCCGCAGGTCTTAGTACAGCGTTGACGATGGTTATTTTTACCAAGTTTTCTTTCTTTCGAAAACTTCGCACTTCTCCCAAACAAAATTGTGCCGGCAGTTTGTTAAATAAGAAAGATTTTCTAAAAAATTAACAGATAGAGCAGACACGTCTAAGCTGCTTGTGAAACGCCTCTATGAACTTCTAATTTAATTTCTGATTCGCTATTCAAATTACATGCAGACAGTTGCTTAAAAAAGAAAACTCGCCACCTCTTCACGTGTCCTGAACACTTTCGTCAATTGACATAAGTCTAATGTCAACACCGAGCGAACACGGACTAAAATAAAGCAACCAGCTCAGTCACAGCCAACAAAACTGCCTTACAGAGTCACCACTGTCGTCGCTTTTTTCTTATGAGAGGCAGTCTGATTTTCGGTCACCTCACCTCCATACAAAGCCTTATACAAAGGCGTAGACCGGTATTTTATAAATACCTTACCTAAATGACAAGCATGCATCACTTTGTGCTGTACGTTGTTACCTTGCACAAAGATTTTTTTCTAATTAAAATAATGGCATACGTTGCTGAGTAGAAGGCTGACTTCTTAGCTTGTCGTGGTTTCAACTCCAAGTCTAAGGGCGATTGCTCGCAAAATCCAGCAGCCTGTGCGCAAACAATCAACAATGAACATGTCACACTATTCCACACCACTTCCTGGCACAAATGTGCTAGACAGAGGGCTGAGCTTTTCAACTTTCCGCTCCACTCTAAACCTCTTCAAAGATCTCACTCGTTCGAGATCGTGTAGAGGTGTATTTCTTCAGCACACGACTTTGCCTGTGAAAAGCCGCTGTGGTGAAATCGGGCTGAGACGTGGGCGGCGTTGTAAAATCGCTCCAAAGAGTACGTCGACGTGTGTGAGCTCGATATCCTCTGTGTGGTAACTAGATACGTCATTTGTAGTGAACAAAAAGCTTGAAAGTTGAGAAACATGAGCTTCACGCTGCCTCGACCAGTGGACTTCACTTTATTATATCTGTATTGAAACACTTCTAGCGTTGACGCTTATTTAAAAAGCTTGCAGTAAAGCAGCTCCTGCGCTTTAATTTTTGTATCGCCACAAAAATGGAGCAAGCACAATCATTGTGCGCAGAAATGCATTTATATTTTATAAAAGTAATAGTGGTTTACAAAGTTTCTATGATAAAAAGGAAAAAATCGATACATCCCATGTCAATAATATACTGCAAGCTGTAAGCGGATGTGAACTTGTTCGTTGACATGGGTCAAGAATACCGGTTTGTTTAACATTGTATCAAGGTCGTGCAAAAACTTTCAGGGATTTCTGACAGACCGACTATAAAAATTTGCATTTGTTCGAAAACTTAGATTATTTAGTTTTAGTACATCAGACAGACGTACTAAAAATGTACATTGTACCAAGCCTACATTTGTCCTGGTATCCAATCGGTTGCAGTGCGATACAGCAAACAACCTTTGCATGGAATGATTGCAATGAAATTGGTACAAAGATAACACCATATCGTTTTGCCTACACAGCTAAGAGAGGCAAATTTGGATTGATCTGGTATTGCAGAAAATACAATTTTCACATACATAAATTTATTTTTACGAATTTCTTTAACAGCAACCTTCGAATAAAGACGATTATGATAGTGTGCACAAATGCTGTGTCATTGCAACAGTCAGTTTTTGGACTTGCTTGCGCCACAGTGTGGGGCAAATGGGAAATTAAGAAATCCTGCTTTGCCGCAGTGGTGCACTTAATTGTAATACAATACATTTATCCCCGACTCTTATTGCAGTTCAGTTTTATTGGTGTAGATGTCTTTAACTGCAAGGCAACTGCGCTTGTCGATCTTCATCGTGCTGCGGTCTTGGCGGTTGCAGCCGAATGTTCCAGCCAGCACAAGCCAATTAATTTTGCAATAATGCCGATGGTGTGATTTAACTTCATGCTCTTTCCTTGCAACTGATTGCTGCCACCTAGTGGATTTTCTAATTTTCTGAGTTGCATGTTGACTTCCATCCATGCAGCAAATAGCTTAAAAACCTTAAACTTGACGTTCAGTCAGTTTGATTTAATACAGCCCCATCACTACCTTTTGTCTGAATTAGTGGCCACAATGCTGCTGCCATCATATTGCCTACGTTGGGTAAAACTTCGTGGGAACTCTGGCCCGTGTTTAGTCTTAAACTTATAAAGTATGTAAAACTCACACATAAGTAAAACTTACCCAATGAAAGATTTCTGTAGTCCTTGGTCTAGTATTGTAAGTATGTTTTTTCTAGCGTTATCGATAATGTGCAAGTGTCCACGTACACGCCTTTCGTTTTTTGGTTTGTAGGTAATTTTCGTATCTTCGTCTCGTTTACCGAAAACTTTCACTGTAGAGTAGGGGTGTCAAACATACGGGCCACGGGCCAAAGCCGGCCCGTTGCGAGGTTGAGTCCGGCCCGCGGGACGATTTTGTAAAGTAGAAGCTTCTTTGTTTGCTTGAGAAGTTCATCCAGTTATACTTCGATAACTAGTGACTAGATTTTAATTACTTGAAACCTTAACGCAATTGCATATATTTTATTATTTTCCTCACTTGAAAATTTCCCGTTTTCTGCATATTTCCTTTTGCATGTTCACACCAGTTTGAACTTTCAAACAGGTATGAACATGCCAAAATTCAACTACTGTTGATAAAGTTTAACACTACAAATCCGGGAAAAACTATACCTTGGGCTCCAGCGATGTCAAATTCGAAACCTTCGGAGTTCTAGGTAAAGCTCTATCTAAAATTTGCTACGTAAAGCTTCTTTCCAATCATTGACCGAAAATTAAACTGCACAAAAATGTATTCCACGGGGTAAAATTTGAGAATCGGTATAAAGCAGCAAATGCAGAATATAGTGCATCAAATTTTTAAAAATGTCGAAATCGACATCGCCGTATAGTTCTAGTGTTCAAAAACACACAGGAATGTTAACTAAACCCACCGACTCAGCAACTTTCTGTTTAAAACATGTATGGAGTGAACACGCGGATAACATCTTTGTAGTTTTTCGTGAATATGCAGTAAAAGCGAAGGAAATTATATTGTGGCGTAATATGGACGTATTGTTAAACGTAGAGCTATTCCATGCTCGGATTGGGCTTTTGCCTTTCCTTAAAATTTCTCAGTTTGGCCTTCTTTCTCTATTCCGTGGCAGCCTCGTTACCCAAAATGTCTATTGAAAAAGAGAAAATTTGACAAAGAATGCAGAGGTTTACAAGAAATTTGGTCCATTTCCTGCTTTTTTACTGAGGTGAATGGGATACCTGTATGTTTGGTGTGTTCACAGCAGGTTTCAATGGTGAAGAACAACATTCGATTGTTTCGTAAAGGTTGCTCCTTAAATGTGCTAATATAATCATTTCCAGATAAGCTTGGACTTTTTGCGGTGAAGTCATGAAAACAGTTTGAAGTTGTCATTACTTATAACCAGGGTGTCATATATTGCTTACATTGGTCCGGCCCCTTTGAGATGAAATTTGCCTGAAATGGCCCCTGAACGAACTGAAACGAGTTTGACATCCCTGCTGTAGAGTGCTTCACTCTTATCAGCAGAGTTTTCACATGCATTTCTTAGAACCAACAAAATATGCGTCATGTCCTCGTAGTTCTGGCGTGCTACTGAAAACTCATTCGATCTCCACTTTCAGTCTGAAATTAGAGCGATGGCCATTCGTCAGGATTTAGGAGCGGCGTAGAAGTTCCTCTGTAATGATAACATTCTCGCAGCCGTCGTAAAGTTTTGGACCTACAGCAGTAAATGCTAATAAAATCAACGACATTCCACTATTTCTAGATACCATTCCCCTTTGTGTCAGAAGATATTCAGAAAAATAGAAAAAAAACTTTACACACCGGGGATACCGCTTTCGGAATTTACTGAAACGAGCAGAAATTTAAACCCACGAAAATGGGTGAAACTATTATATAGCCTTCGGCCTGAGAAAGCCCTATGGAGCCTCAAACGTTTACCTAAACATTTGAAATTTACACGGTCCTTATGTGGCTCAGAACCACAATGTTTTCAATCTTGGTGTCCTACTGTGGTAATACAAAAGAAAATTAACACCGTTTTGTGCACTGCTGCAGAACATGAAATTTCCATATTTTTGTGTTTGCATTCCAGTAATACTGAAAGATTCCCGCGATTGTTGGTTTCGTTCATTCGCAACTAGTTTAAGTGCACTTCCGTTGAAGCAGCTCGGATGTGAAAAATACCTTGGCGGTTTAATTGTTTTTTTGCAGACGAAGCGTGAGGCATAAAAATATAGTTGCGATCTACCCGCGCAGCTGTGCGATTACATGAGCAGTCTATTCAATGCAGTTTTTTTAAGGCGTTTTAGGGACCCGATTCGGGTCCCTAGAATCAGAGAAAATTATCATCGGGTCCCTAAAATCAGAGAAAATCGGGTCCCTAGAATCAGAGAAATCGGGTTCCTACAGATCCAAACCGGGTTTCTAACATTTTCCTTAAAAACAACCCTGATTCAATGTGTGTTTATTGCATGGAAAAATTCCATAGGAATGCATGCAAACTGTCACTGTACCCAGGGCCTCCAAGTCTTTTTAGGCGGAACAAAACCCATTTGGGGCCCCTAAGACTTGCAAAATTATTTTGAAATAAATAAAATGTGAGGCTAATTCAGGGGTGTCCAAACTTTTTGGCCAAAGGGCCACATCCGGTTTACGAATGATTGCGCGGGCCACTTGAGTGTTTACTGATAAGACAGACAAAACCCTCACACCAAAATTCTAATCTTAGAAATGTGTATTATCCTCTTACAATTATAAGAACAATAAACATACCAACAGTAAAGTCAACAAAGTTTTTACTACATGTCGACATTTCAATGTGAAGTTTGGCACTGTTTTTTTCTAACAAGTTTGGCAATATTCGGTGAGATGGACGATGTAGCAATGCGAAGCGAATTTTCCATATGGCTGTCAGAAAGTAGTGATCTCACAGGGGATTTGACATGGTTCATCCGCG
>Ga0210059_1003665_pt1 | contig 24681 bp, 10 predicted proteins | sample Ectturendosymbi2_FD_188042 | JGI IMG/M metagenome (GOLD analysis project Ga0210059, IMG submission 188042) | Ecteinascidia turbinata endosymbiont from Florida, USA - Sample 2 (SPAdes) (version 2) | ecosystem: Host-associated > Tunicates > Ascidians > Unclassified | place: Key West, Florida...
ACTTGCGTAATTTTTGGTGTAATTTTGCAAAATTACACCAAAAATTACGCAAGTTACACCTAAAATACACATTTGCACCTAAAAATACGCATACTGTTTATAATTTTTTTATTTTTAGGGTCTGAGGGGGAGGATGGCACAGTGTCCCCCCCGTACCCTAGTGTTATAAACCACACATACGACTTTCAGGTGTTTTTCTGGCAGCGTCAGTAATGAAGTATTTAAGTCTGTGCTGAGTAGAAAACTCCTAACTTGTCCAGTGATCGTCAACTTTCGAGTTTTGACTTCTTGAGTGCGGAAAACTGGAGCTGAAAACTTTAGATTTGCTGACAAATGAACGGCCGCCTGTTACAACCGGTCAAATCATTGTATTCCTGCTCAGAAGTTTGTGTCCGCGCCGGCGGAGTTAAATCACAACAGTTTATCGTGGATATAGGATTCCCAACAAGGACGTGTGCCGTCAAAACTAATTTTCATAATCTAGATGGATTGGAAGCACAGTCACAGCAGCAGGTGAAGTTCAAGTCCCTTGGGTTGTATTCAGGAGTGATTGAAGGAGGAAAAAGGAGCTTGGCATACGGATTCGTAAAGCATACGCAGTTCTGCGTGAGTTTTATCGCTCTGTGGTGACACAACTGGAGCTTTCAAACGCCGCAAAGCAAGCAGTTTTAAATTGGTCTTTGTTCTGATCCTCACCTATGGTCATGAATCTTGGGTAATGACTGTAAGTGTGATATCTCAAGTGCAAGCGGCAGAGCTGGGATTTTTGTGAACATTTCACCGCGTCACACGTCGTGACAGAGTGCACCGCTGTGAAATTCGCAAAGCCCTGAATGTCGAGCCACTTGTCCGAATAGAGCGATCTCAGCTACGCTGGTCTGAACATGCGATCAGAATGTCCCTGGACAGATTGGCGAGGCAAGTCCTATCCTCTAGACCCCAGGGAAAGTGGCCCAGATGTCAGCTGAGGACCTTACTATGGCCAGGTGGCGTCATTTCGTATCCGACCTTGCTCAGTACCATCTTTGTGTGGAGCCAGAAGAACTGTCACAAATTGCTGAAAACCTTGTGGTATTTCGAATCTTCCTCCTAGGGATGCTGCCCTCGTGAACCTCCCCAGAGAAAAAGCGGGTATGAAAACGAATGACTGAGTGAATGAATGGAAAATGAACCTTCATTCTTTTTCATTATAAAAAGCTCTGTGCATCTGTGTAAGCGTCTATTGCACGATCCTGTCAAAATCTTCCCTGGCTGCTGCTGAAGATCAAAATTTTAACACAAGAAATGATTCCATACCTTTTTTCCGGCAAAATTGTGTGGTGACTATGAAATTGGCTTAAGCATTCAAATAATTCATTTAAGAGTTGCTTCTGCAAAGCACTTATCTCCGTAAAGAACGGCAAAGTGGCTCTCAATATATTCCTAAAATCAGCGAATACTTTAATCTACTTTGTAAAATTCCGTTTAACACGTACGATGAATGCCAGACACAGTTGCTTCTGAAACACAGGTATCTTGCTTCGGATAAGGAAATAATTATTTTTTCGGATAAGGGTGATATTCATGGCGTTCGTATTTGATCTCAGCTTGGTTCATTTCCTTCGCGTCGCGGTTGCCCGCACCAATTCTTTGATTGCAGAAGATATGCGAATTATTACATCATTTCTTCTCAAGCTTTTACTTTAGACAAGCACATTATTTCGCCGAGGGTATCACAAGATTTTTGTGCTACTGCTGCTACGTCACCGAAGGTCAGCCGATGCTTTTGTTTCTTCAGAACATTTGATAAAACAAGCTGATTTAGAAAGTAATCCTACGCTTTCGCAAAATCTAAAAAACTGACACGAAACATGAGAACTTGCAGGCTACTTGCCCTGAGTTAGAAGGCTGCACAAATTCTTATATCAATTAAAAATGAAATACAATATTACATTCGATGTGTAGATAATGTTTTCCACATAAACCTACTGTAGATCGTGGAGAAAGGCTGACGTGAATTTAACCGAATTCAAATAAAATGTCCAAAGTCTGGAAATTTAATTTAAAGTCTGTAACCGTAGCAAATAAATTGAATGACGTGGTTGCGTTGCATTTATAAGAATAAGCATTATGTAATGTTCCAGACTGATATTGGCTACATTGGATTTTAGAAGTAAAATTATATTTTTTTCTGTTCGTCTGTCAACATTTTTCTAACTTTCGAGGCGTATGGCTATTGTAGTTGAACCGATTCTTCTGGAGGCAGACAGTGACATCGCTAGAATTTAAAACAAAACGAGTAGCATTCAGAAAAGGTACGGTATGAAGTTGTTTTAACCAACTTGTGGTAACAATCACGTACATGTTGGTGGAAGTTCAAGATGCTGAAATTTACGAAAAATTCCTGGCTCCATGGGTACAGTAGGTTGATGTGTTTACCATAACCTTCCTCTGTAGGTATACGAAAGTGTTCAAGATATCTTGTATCGTTTGTGTTCGGTGTCGTGTGTAAAATTCAAGTGGCTGCTCTTGGAGTTGTGCATTGGTGTATGACGGCATCTGACCCACAGCAACATTGGAAACAGGACGTTCCCTAGGAAGAAACTGTACTCTGTGTCTTTAGGTGAAATGGCCAATTAGGCCAATTCAACCCTTTCTTACGAACTCTTTCCTTTAATTTCCAAAAAGTCAAATTTCTAACGAAAGCGTTTATATTCACTAGTAGGAAATTTGGGCAGTGGCGAATTAGTCTTAATGAATTTCGTTTTAAGGGCTGTTGCAGTCACAAAAACTTTTACTGAAGTTGCTTTGCGAGGTTTTATGTTTTGTGAGCAAATTCAATGTTAAAACCTGAAAGTAATTCACTTTAAGGTTTAGGAGATTTGCCCATTCTTTTTCTCAAATGTTCATTAAATTTTACGCTATTTGCCATGACGAAAATGTAACCTGACAGTGGTCCTTTTCTCTGTGCGGTTGTCACATATGACAAGATTCCCTGCATAGAGTTTTAGCCCAGTTTATAAAATTTTCCCAAATCCACAATTTCGTTGACATGAGCCACGGATTTTGTACACATGATGTGATCAAAGGATCTGAAATGCATCAGATCTCTTGCAGAGTTTGTGAAATTGTCTCAAACATCTCGTGAACAATATAGTCATCTACAGCGAACTCTAATTTGCGCAGTTTTGAAAAATACTGTGAGCAGTTTATATTTTTTGCAAATTTGATGGAAAAGCATGGTCTCGTGTGTTGCAAATAGCCAGTGACCTTACTATTTTCTGAGAACCTCGTTCCTGTATTTATGAGAGAAAGTACGTGTTTTTTGTTTGTGCCACATTTCCTCTGATAAAAATATTGAAGGACGATAGACAAATAAAAGCCCTTTATAAATACAAATACAAGAAAGGTGTTGGTCTCAGGCTTTAGCTGTGTTAAGTGGCATCTGTAAACACCAGCTCAAAGACTTGGCCATTAGATTAACGCAGTGATTCTCAACATGGTTCGCAGAGAGTTCCATAAATCCTTGATAAAAAGTGCCTGAAAATTGTAACCTTTACCATATAATAAATTTTGTAAAACCACCTACGTGCAATACAGTTTCGACTAGTTGTTCATGAGGTGTCAGCATTGCAAAGTAGTCCATGGATATTTTTTAAAGAGTATGGTCCATCGGCCAAAAAAGGTTGAGAACCACTGGATTAACGTGAAGGAAGGTAGTAACGAATGGACCGTGTGCTTTTTGCTTCAGTATTACATGCCGCATATGGCAGGCAGGCGGGGATTGGTTTAATCGCAATTCAAAGTTCGTCTTTGCAGGTCAGGAAGACACATTTGGGATTCCAATGCAATTCACTGCAAAAGGACTTTGTCAGAACACAGAATGAGTGACACGACTCTAGTGTCGAAGAGTCATTCCCTGCGCGCAGCCACGTTATACTTAAGCGGCAAACGCCTTTTATGTTTTTGAAGCCACATTCTTCGTCCTGTAATTTTCCTGCAACTCTCACCCAAGGTTTCTGTTGATTATGACGCAAATGTCAGAAGCGCTTGACGCGAACGCTGCCAACCGATTGTTCAAGTTTCGAGTGCTTCCTGTTTATGACAAGTTTTCCCTTTTGTTTCGGGACAGAGTTCATCTGCAGTAAAGCTCATATGGACTTCAATTGGCAAACGTGCTGGAAATCGCAACCTTGTCAAAAAGAAAATAAGACAGAAGTGTGCAGGAAGCTTTCAGTCGGTCGATTTTATCGGGTGGATTGAGATACATGAGTCAACATTCATCGCAAGTTATTTTAAATCCAACTGAATTTAGTTTACAGTACAGCTGTGACGGTCACTTTTTAATCAACAAAATAGGTCAAGCCTGTGTTGGAAAAGCAGCTGATTCGATAAAACTGACGAGTGCTTCAGCGCGTATGTTGAAGACTGTGATCCTGAACCAAGACTGTTAATTCACAAAAATTTACGCACATCTACCCGTGGAGTCAGTGACACAAACGAACCCAAGTATAAATCAATATTTTATACGTATTGCTTCACGCCACTTCAGCAGGAAACACCTCCAAGTTTTGATATGCGCGCATTGTGTATTCAATCTCGCTTTTACACCTTGTTGCAAGATATATGTCTGCTTACTATATACCAGGGGTGGCCAAACTGCGGCTCACGAGCCCCATGCGGTTCTTCGAACCTCTGCATGCGGCTCTTGGAGCTTGCCGAATAATTATATATTTGTTTTTTATTTTTTATTTCTATTGCAAAACGTAGAAATATTGTAAAGTGGTAGCTAGCGTGCCGTACAGTATCACTTTTGCAAGTCGTTCCATAAAGAATTATGTTGTAACAGAAGCGTAGATTGCAAATAAATTCGTGTTTTTAGATTTTTATGTTATGGCTCTTTGTAACTGCGATTTACGATATGCGGCTCATACATAGAGTAGGTTTGGCCACTCCTGTTACATATAGTGCCTTTGACTATACCCAGCAAAGAATCCTAATGCCAGTATTGCTGCCTGACTCGGAGGCGAGGATAGCAAGGCATTTTCTGACTGAACCGCAGTCTCAAAGACGGACAGACAATGCTTGTTTATTTTACATGGCCAACGAAAAGACCCGGAGGTCATCAAAGTCAGCCGACCATAAGCAGAACAAAAAATTGCAATTAAGTTTTATGCAAGCAGACAGCTTGGAATGTGCCAAAATCACCAAATTTTCTGAAAATACGCCTTTATCACACCTGACAATTTGCGAGTCTCAAGGAGAAAGCTGCCCGCCTTGTTCTGACTTGCCTTGAGCCCGCAATGGAAAAGATTCGTGTTAAAAGATTGCAACAAGTTACGAATTCCAAACACATTGTCAAAAGCACTTTGGTGTTCGTGCATTCATGACTTCTTGACAGTAAAAACAAAGAGCCAGTGATTGATGATATTTTCAGCGTTGTGTCACTGTTAAACCGACTTTCCCAATATCATTACCGATGTTGGTTGTAGACCCATCAAATTGACCAGTGGGGTTCTACTTTGTTACGCCAACATTTGCACCTCGCTCATTAATAAACATCTTCCGACAGTGATAGCTAATCTAATGATAACTGCGATGCACAGCTGGCGTTTCTGTCAATAGAAAAATGGTGGATGTGGTGAAGAAAAAGTGTTGAGGCAACGCATAACATTTAATTACGTCTTAATTACGTCGTAAAGCAGGAATCGCTCAAAAAACGCAAAAGCTGTATGGACTGCTCAAGATCACAGCAAAAATAGAAGGGATTGGATCCTAAAAGTGTACCCAGTAAGGTCATAACTGAGCGGCAAACCACATATTCACGGCACAACTCACAGGGTAGACAAATCTGACGACACAGCAGAGTAATGCGGCAATGATTCTCACCCTCTTCCAACTTTCAAACATGCACTTCGAATTTCATTTTTTTTTGTTTGGGAAAGATTTTTTACAGTGCCGTCCCTATAAAAACTATCGAAAAAGAGATCAATTTTTTAAAGTTTCGTATGATCTGATTAAAGAATCAGCAATATTTTGTCTTCCACAAACCTTCTATGGTTTCCTTAAAACTCTTAGACAAATCATTCCACTCCTGCACATTTTTCATTGACATCGCACAACTACAAAGTAATTCGATGTGATGTAAAATTATTTGTACTGACCAGGGTAAAGCCAGAGTCGATGATGTGTCGCCAACATATTGTGGCGACATGAAAAAATTCCTGCACTCTTCTTGCAAACGAGGAGCCCAATAATTACGAAAGTCATCGCCGGCTCGTGTGAAAACCAGCTTGCTACTCCAGCAACCACACTGGTAACACACCGGAACTTTTCGACAAGCAATTGACTTCCATCAAACCCAACTGCTGGCAAGAGGCGAAATGGCGCAAGGAAAGATTATGGAACAATAGACTGCAATATGCGCGAACTGTGACAGAATTCAGACGTCATAAATGCTATTGCACGTCTTGCTTTTATATCTGTTGGTAGAAGTGGTCAAGTTTATTTGTAGTCAGACGGAAAAGGACAAAGTTCATCTTCTGTGCCAATTTTACGTCAAAATGGCAACATTCAGACATTCTGTCTCTCGTAGCCGCAAGCCCACCTATCGTGAGGCGGGATGTCTGCGCACAGCGAATATTCCACGATGCTTATCGACAATATTTACGCAACGAAAACAAAAAATAAGCTCCTTGTGACGTTCGGTGGTCTTGCTCGCAATTACCGGAAACGTAAACAAGTGGCAGACTTTTGCGCAGCAGGAGGCCTCACTCCTCCCACCAAGCTTGTGTGATTACACGTTGCTCATTTTCAGATATGTGAGGTAGAGAACAACGATGAGTTGAAAGTCAGATTTTTTCTTTATGAAACTAACAAGATCCTTTCAAGCTATTTTGAACTATCCCACTCGATGGCGTTACGTTAAAGCATCATTTCATTATGTGAAAACCAATGACAAAAAACAATTACGTTACATGAAAGAAGCACTCTACAATGCTGCTGCTATGACTCTTTTTTTCTTTGCTATGACTACTGCTATGACTCTACAATGCTACTGCTATGACTCTTTTCTTCTTTGCATACGCCGCTATTTTCATTATTAAGCTTCCAGTTTGTCTTTTAATTAACTCGAGACGGCTGGGTTGCAATTTAATGTTTACCAGAAAATGCAGTGTACGATTAGTGTGATAGTGGCAACCCCAGTGAACATAACCTACAATCTTGATGAATGACGACCTAACCTTCCGTGCCGGGGGGGAAATTTTTTCAGAAACAAGGAGAAAAAGCTGATGAAAATGAATAATTGATTTTAATGTTGTGAGGATCCCAGTCTCAGATGCAGTTGAACAGAAAACGTTTCATGTGGTAATCTCAAAAATTTAAGTCGTATTCTTATATTTGGAATCAATCTAATAAAACCTACGATATAAAGAGCTTCGCAAGTGCCATGGTTTTTCCATTTCTCTTCAGAAGCCTACTTTCACAAATTGCAGATCGCTAAACCCTTGCAGAGTCTGCTGTTGCACCTATGACTCCGTTCTGCCCTCCATCGAACACACCATAAAGCTTGGTAAGAGCTTCCTAATTTACGAGTGATTCTTGAGAGAGCATGTTGTGGGAAACTGAACTAGACAAGTCTCCGGCATTGCATATTTGGGCACGTAGTGAGTTTATAACAACAAATGATTTGCTTTACAGCATGAGGTTGGACTCTACGCATGATATTGAAGTTATGTCTTGGGTGTTAAATAGACAAACTACACCAGAAAAGCAAGCAGGATGAACAGAAGAGACTTTATCTGCGACTGCGTGATCGAAATCAAGCAAAAGATTTGGTGGCATATAGCTCCGTCTTTATTCGCGCTATTTCCCAGCATAAAGCCAGAGAATAAACAAGAAAAATGAACATTGTCACTGGATTATAACTGAATTGTCATGATTGTTGGTAATTGTGTTGGTTAATCTGAATTACCGAATCGGTGTGCACATAAACTTCACCCAATCATGAATTCCTGCGCTGCTCTGTAGCCCGCAATCAGAATACCGTTGCCACCAGACGCGTAGCCAGGGGGCAACGAGGGCAATATCCCCCCAATTCCAAAGAAGTTTAATAAAATATTTTCAGGTAAATAAAATATTTTTGAAGTATAAGCCAAAGAAAGACTTCATTGCAAATAAACGAAACTGCATCAAAGAATCTATCCTACTTCAGCTTTTGGTCAAATACACACTTCTATCTGACCTTTTGTAATCAATGACCGCAAATGGAAACAATTGGAGTAACGCTTTTCACAGTTATTTTTGGCGCACCAGTTTGCTGTCTCCCACCTAATGGATGTGTAAGCTTCATTTAAAGAACATCGCAAATTTCTCTTTGATAACCGTTGGTTTTGCAAATATAACATATCCTTGTATCCAGTGTCAGCGTGGCCTTAATCAATATCGTATATTTTTTTGCACAGTTCCAAACTACAAGCGTGAATATGGCGAGTGGCGGTGATATACATTTTGTCTTGAAGCTCAAACTTTGGTTAAGAAGCCATTCAGTTTCAAAGTCTTCTTCACTGCGCCATATACACTGTTTAGCAACAATAGTATTCATTCTGGATATTTATTTGTGATGACATGTCTTGTGACGATTCCATCACAGTTATGTGGAGCCTCAACGTTTTCATCAATGGTTTCTCTTTGCCTTGCCGGCAGGGAAAAATCAGTCTTGTCAAGATATTAGACTCTGACCAACTGTTCATAACCTCAGTGTTCCAATTTTCATCTGATATTAATTGCCACCCCATCTTACAGTAAATTATTTGAAATCATTTAACTGCAACCAGAAGAGTCACCAGCAAAATTTAACATAAGTAGCAAGATGCTTTTTATTTTGTTAGTGCAGAGGGATTTGACAATGTCATCATTTGCAGATACTGAGATAACTTGCATGGAGGTTGATATTAAAATTCAGGGGAAAGCTCTCAGAAAGGGGCCCCAAAACATCGCCATTGCGAAGGGTAGATGTGGGATTATGTGGATAAAAGAGTTAAATGTGTTTCACATTTCAATTTATGAACTAAATTCAAGAGCATAATATACATAGGAAAGGAACAAAAATTTGTAAAGTTTTGCAGCTGGACACTTGAAAGATGCCTCCTTTGGCACTATTTCCATAATTTTTGGTTTATTTTGAAAAACATACGACTTTCCTCAGATCTTCTTTAAATGTGTCTCTAGAGTGGTACATTACCTTTTTAACTAAACAATGGTGCAAAGCAGGGTCGGATCTAGCCATTATGGTTAGGGATGGGCCATTTCAGTAATATCTGTTAGCCAAACCTCACAACGGCTTTGCTACGGTAAGAGAGATGATGTATATTTCACAACACTGCTGAGACAAAACAATGGACCATAAAATGACCTTACATCGCTGATGTTGTTTTCCGAATTATACAAAATCATGGTGAATAAAGTTACGTTCGTAGGTTTTAAGGGGGGCGATCACCCCAATCGCCCCACCTGGATCCGCCCCTGATGCAAATCTCTTAAGAGGGGTGCACGGTATCTCTGAAAAGGAAGGGCCTGAGGCGATTGCCTCGTTATTCTTCCCTAATATCATCCCTGAGCTTGCAATCTGTTTTGTTGGCAAAGCGCATGTGACTACAATGAAACTGAATTTGATTTTTTCCCATTAGGGCTTCAATTCCGCAGACAAGTTATTGATTTTCTGGAAGCCCGTGATTTGTACAAAATTAATTGCGTGCAATGCTGAGCTATATTTACATGCAGCTGAGCGTGGTTAATAAGTTTTGTAATGTTGTGGTTACGATTGTGTTTACAGTTTACTTCCATTTTTTATTTTAATGTAATCAGTCAAATCTAGCAAAGCCCACTGAAGTAAGTTTAAAGTAGCTACAAAGTTTTTACAGAATAAGTTGAACAAAGCCAAAAGATCTTACGGATTATCAAAAATCCAAACACTTTTCAAACGCGTTGAAAGACTAGCGTTTACGTTTATCAACTACATACGTGAATTAATCGCTTACAAATTAGATGACAACGGAATCCAATTCTTATACGCGCGGAAGTTTTGCAGAAGGCGTACTTCGGACGTCGGTGCCTCAGTTAGAGCAAACTCTCTGCTTGGCTTCGATTGAGCGTGTTGTGTTGGTGTGCATCCGAAGTGTGTAAATACAGTATAAGAAGCGCAATCGTAATAGCGGTCGCGATGGCTTGTTGCTCAGTTGCTCTATTGGCTGCGAAAAGCATACTACAGGTCGTGCACTTATACCGTTGAGAGGTTTACTAACGCTTTTGCAGGAAAAGTTTAGGAGCAAATGGTGGCATTGATCCAAAGTAGAAGCTTGGAACTTCACTATCAAACTTTTAAAACTTGTCAATTTAATGAAAGAGAACTTTTTATTTGTCTGCTTAAATCTGAACACAACTGCTCAGGAGAAACCGCCAGAAACATGCACGTTTCATGGATGATGCTTTAAAACCAAGGAGGATTAAACATCTTTAAATGTTGAAACTCGGTTGTTGTTTGTCCCCCCTCTATCAAAATTTCTGGCTACGCGCCTGGTTGCCACTACTAGTGTTTACCAAAAGATCTTGTAGTTTGTTTTTGATTTGATCTATGTGGTCTTGTGGTTTGTTTTTAGTAGCAGTGACTTTTATTTCGGAACTGACCAAATTTGAATTGATTATCACAGTTTTTGAGCATAACTATATTTATAAGCCCAACTGTCAGAATTAAAGATACAGCACCTACCACCACCATGGGCGCAGCCAGGGGAGGTGCTTGGACCACGGTCGCCAAAATATATAAATTCCATAATTTTCCCCCGTTTTGCCAATTTTACAAAGTCGTACTGCGGTTGAGTGAACACAGTGACGTCATCGAAACGCAAACTATAGAGGTTTGCCCCCCCAAAATTTTTTAATAAACTTGATCCCTGGCTGTGCATCCAAACAACACAAACCATGAAAGCTTTGGAGCCGGAGCCCAAGCAATTTAGGATGCTTGGAGCTGGAGACAAAAGCTTTTGGATGATGGAGCCGAAGCTGGATTCAGAGCCTGAAATTTAGGTTCCGGTTCCACAGCCCTAGTTTGTGGGGCAAGCGAGTTTTACAAATAACACAATGCTTTTCAGTTTCCAATGAACCAAATCATTTTGGAGCCGGAGCCAAAAACTTTTAGAAGTTGGAGCTGGAGCCAGAGACGAAGCCTTGAATTTGAACTCCGGCTCCACAGCCCTGGTTGTGCCATACTGAAGAAGTCATAAACCTCTTCTCTCAACTTATTAAAGGAGTTGGCGGCTTTTAACATTAAACACCAGGTGCTGGTTCAAACGGTCAGTTTTAAAAGTAACGAGGGTTACAGCACAAATGATATTTCTGGACAGAGGCATGTGAAAACAAGGTAGAACTGTAATTTTAAAATTTTTGCTCCTGTGCATAAAAAAGTAGAAAAATAATGGGGAACTGTTCTGTGCTGTTATTGGCGAACCTGCAATTTTGCGAATTGGCGCGTGTAAACTCTGTTAGATAACAAAGTGAAGTTTTCCCTAAAATAGAAACGACGCAATGCCGAGTGTGTTTTCAGCCCAAAAGTCTTGAGAATTTTTCTAAACTGTCTATCACTTTGTGGATCAGCTAGAACAGTCGGCACCAAAGTGTTGCTGACTATGTTGCCGAAGATGAAAGTCGCGAGAGCTATTAGCTCAGTACGTCGAGTGCGTGGTAAACCGTTCGGTAATTCACACAGCATAACAAAATGCAACACGACCGTCACGTTTACCAGATCTAAATTTTGTTTCTACCTGCTTACACTTTGTGGAGCCAGAAAATGTCACCGTGTTTTATTATTCGGAAAGAAAAGCATTGGCCTATTTTAAATTAAGGGATAACTCTCAACAAAAGTGAGGTACTCCATCCTAAACAGCTTTCTTTCCGAGCACTGATTGTGCTTGCACCTTATTGAGGACAGTTGTGCTGGTTTGTAGGAAATCGAACATTAGGAATATAGTTTAGTTTTTTCAATTCGGAAGAAAAAGAAGTGTGCTTTCACAAAGCATGTATCGTGCGTGCTGTAGCGTCGTGGATTATTAAATAGCGTATACCAAAAATCTTGGGTATTGCAGACAGTTCAATGAAATGACCTGTGTTCCAGTGAAAAAATACTACGTTTATTTTACAAACGGCGTGAGTTTCTCATCAGTACTTTGCATATTTAAAACTACAAACTACTTGACATTTGCAAGTCAAATAATTTTATTATTGCCGTCGAAAAACAAGCGCAGGATTCTCGGCAAGAATGTCGTTGAACGCGTTTTGCTGTTTTAATGAATACCTTGGCGCATGCCATCGGCGTGGCGATATTGCAGCAATTTGTGGTGGTCCGCACGTCAACAGGTAAATCGTTCTTGAGCGACGAATTGAAATAAAGCCGAGAAAAGTGTCGGTCCTGAAATCCTTAGTCAAAAAATTTAACAAACGATTCCGAAGCACTTGAGGAGTTGAAATCGCAAGAGCTTGATTTGTTTGTCGAAGTATTGCATAAACCGACGCGCAAATACGCTTTTACTCATGGAGTTTACGTTTATAGCAGTTATTGCTCCTCCAGAAACCTAACACATCGTGAGAAACAAAACTTATAAAACTCATTGCGTTCAACAGTTGTTCGGGAAATAATGAAAGCTGGCCGTTTTCGCATGCATGCTGTTGCCACGGCGACCGAACCTGGTCGGGCGACTCGCGGGAGATTCTACGCGCAAATAGGAACTGAAAAAAAGTTTTGGGTAGAAAGAACAGTGCTTCGAACGACAACAGCCTGACTTGCAATAATTTGTCGCTCGGTGCACAAGAGCGGAAAGCCACAGTTTTAACTTTGTTAGCAGCAAGCGAGTGTTTCGTCACTGTTTTCAGCAAGCATTCTTCCGATTTGTTGCGAACCGTAGTTATGAGCTGTTGCTTTCAAGTAAATAATCTTGCAATTTTGATTCATCAGCTATATTTGCAAGTTATTTCAATCTGGACACCAGAATCTCCACGCGCATATTGACTTGTTTTAGGACTTGAGACAACAAAGGGCCAACGCGCAAAATCCATGTATTCGCTCCTTGCTCAATCTATTACGTTGATCACCTCATCCAAGGTCTTCACCAGGGGTGGACGGAGTCTTATTTTTTGAATCCGCATCCAATCCTCCTCTGCAAACCATGGAAACATTCAAGTCTGACTCCGCAAAATTGCAAACTCCACAATAACATTTTCAGTAGCCTACACATGTTGCTTGACAGTTCTGCTTAATGAAAGGCAGTGTCAATTTTGCCTCATGAGGCAAAAACATTGCTATAGCTATTTTGCGTTTAACTGAATGCGATTGGTTGAAGTAGTCACACGACAAGTTCGAAACACATGACCTAGTTATTTGACCGTGATGTCTGTAGTGGCTCAGTCTGACATGCATGGACGAGTGTTTTCATGGTTTGAGTGCTGGCAAGCTGTTACAGGCTTCATGTTTGCGTTGTGTGAACTGCAAGCGAAACCCTAACCATACGTCCGCAAACTTAAACCGCTGTCTCTGCGCATTGTACTTGTCTTGTGACCACTTTAACCAATTGTGTTTGACTAAAGGCGAAATAGTCCCAGCACAGCTTTTGCCTCATGAGGCAAGACAGAAACTATCGTATACCGTACATATATTGCATGTTACTTGGCAGTTCTGCTTGATGTAGTTCCAACCTGCATAACTTTTTTTCTGTCGAAAAGGAATTCTTTGCCTAAATGAAACACACAACTTCAACTAGACTATCATAAGATTAATTTTTGATAGTTAATCTAACTTCATTTCAGTCACTGACAGCTGGGCACCTCAATGCTAATAGTTTACTGCCAAATATACTCGTATATCTAAAATACTATGACTTCAAATATTAACTGCAGCGCATATCTAACCACCACTCACCTCATATTTCAATATTATATGAATATTAGATAACTCTACAGTTACACAAAAATGCCCCCTTGCCACAATGCTCCAGCCAATGACACATTTCTAACATACAATTTAAAACAACTTCTTTTTTGGTACTGCATTACCGTGTAATACTGTATATTAGCATTCGTAAAACGTTGTAGCCTAGGCTAAATCACATAATGCTGGCAATAACGGTCAATCACACGCAAGGTACGCGCAAACAACGCAACCTTGGGTTTGGGTACGATGGCCAGTTCACCACAAAAGGGCGTATTGTTGAATTTTTGGAAATTTTGTAGAGTTAATTTCTGTAGCCTATAGACTGAAACCCTGTATGGATTGTAAAACCACAAACATGATTCACGGGTCGTGGGCGGCTGGACGAGCAGGTGCTGGTTTTCCCATGTCCAAATCGTATTAAACTTCGTATACATTTAAGAGATGCAAAAACAGACCTTTGACCTTAGCAAAGGTCAGTAATGCTGTGTCCGTAACGCGCATGATTAACTATAAAATTTCCAAGAAAATTTTTAAGCAATAGTGAGTTCGAACTTTGCAAAGAAAATGAAGAAAAAGCCAATCTCCTCCTCCGTTTCGCCAACAAACAAGATTCTTAGACTCCGCCTCCGCTTTTTGTCCACCTCTGATCTTCAGGCGATAGTAGAAGGCTTTGTGACGTTGACAAAATATGAAGCGTGCGGTTTGGGTTGGAAATTCTTGAAAGAAGTGTTTTTTTCTGCTGGAAGAGTGTCCGAGTCGAATCGAATGTGCCGCACTGCAGGAGCAAATCAAATCCCTGAGCGGGTTGCTGGTACCCGCAATCAAACTGTGAGGTAACCTCAGCTGCATTCTCGGTGAATGCGAGCAATGTGCGTGTTTCGTTTCTTTTTGTGACAAGAAATGCTGACGATCATCACATGCATATCAGTACGCTGATTGGCATTGTGAGCTTTGCAACAAATCGTTTGAACGAAAGTGATCGGCTCCGTTGTCACTGCAAACCTCATTTCAGAGTAATAACAATTTTACGATCCACCCAGCGCGTACTACGCAGGATACGAAACTTAAAAGTTGCGTTAAGCCCGAAGTTTTATTCAAAGTGAGAACAAACCTTCTCTGCTTACTTCTGCAAACAATCAAAAACTTCTCCATCGGAATTTTAGATTTGCAGCTGGCACATGTCGCGTGTAGTGGTGTGTGAGGAGGCGAACATGGATTTAGTTTTCATGTTTTCCACCGGTGAGAAAAACAAAGCAGCGCAGTATTCAAAAAAAACAAAAGAAAATACTGCAAAAATCTTGAATTTCAATCTTGGTTTAGGATTTATCGCATTTCCGGTGAAGGTTACGCCCTACGAAAAATCACGTAAATTGCACGTTAGCAGAAAAAGTATTGGCACAAGAAAAATATTCGCTATATCCCATACTCGTAGCCAGAAAGTTTTCAAATGGGGGGGTTTGCAGTTCTGCGGGGGCCTTTGCGTTTGTGCGGGGGGCTTGACTTAAAAAATTAATCAAAATTCCACTTATTTATAGTGTTTCACTTTCAATTTGGGAGGGCTTGGAGATTTGTTTGGGGGGGCTAAGCCCACCAAAGCCTCCCCGTGGCGACGGGACTTCTCGTATCTATGAGGGGCATTGACCCCAAATTGCATTGCGTCCAGAAAAATTTGCTTTAAACATAGTACCGTATTTATTCGATTGTAAGCCGCGGCTTATGTTTCAAATCATTTCGAGCGACTTACATTTTTTCTTTTGCTTATCGGAAGGTCTAGATGACGCTCAGTCTTTCCTTGGCTACGTGTTGTCGACCAAACTGTTTTTCGCATTCTCTTCTTTTCAGCATCAGGAGCACATCCGTCACAGGAGGGTTATGATGGACAGAAGGCAGTTGTAGTGGTAAAGCATCACAAACCAGGGTTGCCAATTAAACGCGAAACGTGCAAGTTCACAGCATCTGAGGCCTAGCTAACCTATGTTCAAGTGCGGCTTACATTAATTTCTTAACACTATTTCGTGCGGCTTTCAATCGAATGGCGAAAAAATAAATTTGCCATCCTAAATAATTTATTTTCACCGCAAAACCTTAAAACAGGGCTGGGGAATAGTGTTTCCAACCCGGGTTTTCCCGAACCCGAAACCCGGGTTTTTTCAACTACCAAACCCGGTTATTTCAAAAAACCTGGAATTGTTGCATTCAAATATTAGTAATTCTGATAACACTGGAGTTGCAGATTGGCGCGTGTAACGGCCAAATTAGAACGTTTGAAATTCAAACTACCGTATTAACATGAGGCACAAGGTGCGGCTTTTGCTCAGTGACCATCATAAGTTCGTTGTTGGTTCGTTTATATTTTCGTTTAATTGACCTATTTAGACGGATCGTGACGTCATTTCGCACATAGCAGGTGGCTACGCGAACTTTAATCTTTTCGCTAACCTAATTAAATAATTACCACTTGAGGTAGTTCTTCAAACGTATGCCGTAGTTACTAACTAGTTCATTTATAAGCTGTGATGTGTAATTCATAGACAAGCTGTGATTCTTTGCAAAATGATTCGTTCCTTTTCAGATTGAAATAACTTTCTGCAAAATATTTGGCTTTCCTTTAGAAACGGCTAACAGTACTGGTAGATTTTTAATCATACACATTCCCTTTAAAGACGTTAGCAATCAAAGAAAATCAGAAGCTTAGAGCCATTTCTTATACAACAAGGCTCAACCAACACAAAATTGCAATTTGTGCTTCGTTATACCAAAGGAGATGGTTCAAGCACTGAGAGTTTAATCAAACTTTTAAAATCAAAGCACAGAATCAATATAATCCATGCGGGTGAAGACTACAAAACTATTTCAGCGCAGGAAGAGATCCGATCATAAATTGTGAAAAAATGAGTTTTTTTGAGGCTACAAAGAAGAGGTCAAACAACCTTGAAGAACTGTTTCATGCCTTATTCACAATCAAGCCCAAATCAGCTCAAATCAGTGGAACCAGAGTGGGCTTTTCAGCCACGGGCTATGTGTCACAAAACTCAGAAACAGACTGAATGATGAAAGTGTGCTTTGATTGTCATGTGTCAGTATTATAAGCATCATTGAAAAACTGTGTTTAACTTAATTAATGATATTGCGCTAATAAATCGCGCAGGAACAAACAGTAGTAATTACAAAATGATATTGAGTGTTTACCGCTCAAAGTCGCATTCATTTCAAAACCCGAAAAAAACGGGTTTTCCCGGGTTTCTTCTCTCAGCTACCCGAAACCCGGGTTTTAAAATTTTGCCCCGAATTGGGAACACGAGTGGGGAACCTGCGGCCCGCGTGAACATTTGATATGGCCCGCATCAAAAATTTCGTTACCAAAGTTGGGACACAACGACGCGTCAAAACAAAACTCCCTGACAAACAGGTACGCAGACAGTAAGTCAAGAGAAGTCTCACTCGCTCCTTGGCATAGAAATAGTTTTCTTTCGTTAGTTTCCGTTGCAAGGTATAGAAGAGAGTTTTAAGATAAAATTAAGTAAATTTTGCGGCCCGCCAGCGATATTCCAGAATTCATGCGGCCAGTAGCGGACACAGGCTAACTTGGTGGGGGGATGCGATATCGCTTTGCAATGAACCCAATGCTTCACAGGACCATATTGCGTAAATCAATCACTTTCGTATACGTACATTTACGAGGAAACAAGACCAACCTTGATTTGGAAGAAGCTTGAATTATAAAACTGGTCAGATTTTAACATTGGACCGTTACGGAACCAACAAGCAATGTGGCACATAACAACGATCTGACGTAGTCACTAGCGTCGGCGCAGGTACAACGAGGACTCGAGATAAACAGTTCACGTGACGACATAAAACTTATTCTCATTTTAGGTTAGGTGTGTTACAGCACAATTACCGGTGACAGTAACCAGCATAGTGTAGTAGCGCTGTTTGACTTTTATGTTGCAGCAAGTGAGCGTAGTCACTTGGATGCGGTTTAGATCAGTGCTCTTCAAATGTGTAACCTTATAGTTTTTAACTGTCGTTTGGAATAGTCTGCAACACCCATAGTAATTTGTGTATAACATTTGTTATTACAGGTAATTTTGATGAAATAACAAGTGGGTTGATTCTGTTTATTTTGAAACCGAAATTAAGAGAACGGAAAGAAACAAACAATTCGTAATGAGTGAAAGCAAGAAAGTAACGAAAACATCAAAGCGAGATCATTCATGGGCGTCCGCAGAAACTTTTCCAGGGGGGGAAACGTCGACTTTTTGTTTATCATTTTCAAATTGCTGATGATCAGTGTTCCCTCAAAGATAATTTTACACTGAGTAAATATTTGTTTTAGTGAGCATGATTAGTTTAGGGCTGAGTAAGTGAAGTTTTCAATGAATTACAAACTTTGTGAATTATATAATAAATATACAATCTTATCAAAATACGAACAAAATAACGTTTCATCCAAATAGCTTCTTGTTTGCGTGCTTTTCCATTGCTTTGGAATGCTGCAAGTATGCGAGAATGAGATTTCACTGCGCAACAGTTCTGGTGGTCCTGAGTATTTGCGCACCATAGAGCGAATACACTGCTGACGATGCAATGCAAATGGACGTTCACAAAACGCTTTATTCTTGCTATACTGCAAAGGAAATGCCCCGTGTTACGGTAACAATCACAAAAAACGCTTCGTTGGCAGCAATAGCCAGGTATATTAGTATTACAAAAATTTACACAGTAGGCTATCTGCACATTTTCAACGCAGGGCATTTCTTTTCAAGTAAGCATTGCCATGATTTGTAAAGAAAGAAGCATTGGATTGCCGTGGTTTTCAACGAAACCAAAAATTATGACTTTACTTTACTTAGCAAGCAGAGCCGCACCCAGCTGATATATTCAACTGAACATGTTTTTGGAAATTTCAGGGGGGAATTGCCCGGTTGATCTCCCCCTGATTGCGGGATCATTTAGCAAGACTTGTCAGCATCACTTAGAAACAAGAGCTGCAAACCTCCGGGATCTCTCCAAAGCGATTAATAAACCTTGCTTGTCTTTGGCAATTTTTTCACAATGAACGCTCATCATACCCAAACTGGACAATTAAGTAGACCTGTACGTTGACACGACTACGGGCAACTTACTAGAATTAGAACTCACGCAGCTTTTGCAAAATTGACTAGGTGCATTGTGAAAATTCGCTACAGCAAATAAGCTTTGCACTCTGTATTCACTCAGATGTCAGAACTAAGCCTTAACGCTGTTCTTTTCGCTACTCATGTTGTTATTTCGTAGCATTTGCCACAAGGTTTTAAATCAAACAGATAAACTAGCTCTTCTGGCGATTATTTTATTAGTAGCCGACGTTTCGCCCACCTATTCTGTCTAAACCTTAACGATTAAGACGCATTTCCACAAGCCTGCATCGATGTATTCTAACAAGCCACGTCATTTTATACGGCATGAAAAGAAGCCTGCATAAGTGCATGCAGGTACGTTGGTCACACTCGCACTAATAATGGATTTTTGAAACTTGTTGAAGCACTGCTATAGACTCACTCGTGCTTCTTTTCACAAAGTACTGTATAAAAGTACGTGGCTTACCGCTATCAGGGTGTCACTGTATCGCTGCATTACTTGCCATGATGTGTGCGTTCAACAGTCTCATGCAACAAAACGCCTGCTATCGTAACAAAAAGTGAACCTTTGCAGGTTTGTTGCCATGGTATTGTTAAGCAATAAAGACCAACAGCAGAACAATCCGCTCACGCTATTCGCAATCAGCCTCTGTAGGCAAAGGAGGGGACATAACATGAGTGCACTGCAAGCTCATCACTGCATGACACTGTAACTGTGAACCTGACTCTTGTGCAGTGTGTTTCATACCGGCAAAAAAACTGTCATTGCAAGAATCAAATCAATTAATCGGGATTTAAGATGCCGACTTCAGGTTTTTCCAGAAATATTTGGTTCTTAATCCCACTTTCCAGGGGTCAAATGCCCGTTTTGCACCCTTGTGGACGCCCATGCGATCATTGACTATTTTGTATCAGGTTCCACAAACTAAGGCCAGCTCATCTAATGAAACGAAACGTTTTTGACTAATTGTTGAGCATAAGTTAATTTTTAGTATGTTTAGCGATTAAGTAATGTGCAGTACAAAAATATTGTTGGTGATGATTTTCCATGAAATCAAGTGTCATGTCAACACCTTTTTAGGTCTGGTGGGGGGAAGGCATCCCCTGCATCCAGTGGCGTAGCCAGCCCAGAAATTTTTGGGGGGCCAAATTGTTTGATTTTAGGCGAATAACACTATTTTGTTTGGAAAAACGCCTTCAAAGCACAAAATGACTACATTTTCTAAAAATTTTGGGGGGCCATGGCCCCTTTGCACCCCCTGGCTACGCCTATGTCTACACCCCCCTGTGTCTACGCCTGCATGCGGCCCGTGGTAGTAAATAGGTTCCCCATCCCTGCCTTAAAACCTGGCTACGGGCTTGCTATACACACGGTGGTTGCTGGTTAGAAGTAGTGCACAAGGACGCGTCCACTTGAATACTTTATTCATGTACCAGATAATAACAACCTCTACTGCATGCATTGAACATTGAATTAATAATATTTAAGAGTATTCTAACAAACGCACGGGCACATTCGCAAGAAAGACATTACGACTTGAAAGGCTAAAAGCAACACCAGTGCCAACCGGTACTGGACGAAAAAAGCTGAATAAGGAAGAAATCTCAGCGTGTCCAGCACTTGTTGCTCTGTAAGTAAAACCCGTGTCATGATAAATTGCAGCTGGAAGTGACATCTGCCGGAATAGAGCAAATAATCGAATTCTCGAACTTCACACAGACGATACGATGAAACCGAAGTTAGATTCAAGGACTGGCGATTTTTGTCTGAATTATTCAAGGATGCGTTCATAAAGACAGTGCCATTGCTGCCGGAGAATGAAAGCACACGGGAGGACTGGCGGTTATTCCTCCTCGATAAAACCAACACTTATTGATAAAAAGTTATAAAACTGATTGCTTTCATCAGTTGTTCGGAAAATAATTAAGGCTGACCGTTTTCGCCACGGCGACCGAACCCGGTCGGGCGACTCGTGGGACAATGTACTCGCAAATAGGAACCGTAAAAAACGAGTTTCGCGTAGAAAGAACAATGCTCCGAATGACAACCACCCGACTTGCGAAAAATTGTCGTTCGGTGCGCAAGGGCGAAAGCCACACTTTTTAAACTTTGTGAGCAACAAGCCAGTATTTTCAGAGGCCACAATGTGCGCGATGGGTTTCACAGTGCGTTACTTCACATTTCGCCAAGCGTACACCTTACGCGCTGGAAAAATCAACCAAGCATGAGGTACGTTGTTTGTTTTCAAACCTGCAACTCTGCCGGTAAAATTCAGCAACAATCTAACGATTTTTTCACTTTGTCGACTTACCTGATCTAACCCGTGTTCCGGCGAACGAAACCCTTTCAGTTAAATTCCACTCACAGCCAAGTAAAGCAACTTTTTTCAGGATTTAAAAAATGGTTTTTGAGCTTTTTTGTAGAAACTGCTCCCGAATTTCCAGGAATACCTCGCCTGAACTCACTGGTAGAGGACAAAGTGCGTAGCAGAAAAATGGCAACCGTCCATGACGAATGAAACAACGCCACCACGATTGTAGGACAAGGCCATAGTGTCACGGCCTTTGATTTGCTGCGAACCCGGACATGTCAACATCCTGCACAGTGTGCATCAGCTTCTCGGACTTTTTCGAAGAGACCGTCCTGGGACTTCTGTTTCATGCAGCGCCAACCGGACTCACTGTGGGCGTTGTCTGGGCAAAGGCTCGAGCCTCGCACATACTTAGTTCACTCATCTGGTTTTGAGTTTCCGACACCCTACAGTGCATTTCAACATGCAATCCAAACCGTCATGGAGAATCACATGTCGATTCTTTTCAGTGGAAAAAAAATCCGGTTGTAATGAGACAGGAAGACATAGCAAATTTCAATTTTCAGTAAAGCGTTAAACGCATAAATGGGGACTTAACCTTGATTGTACAGTTGTAACAACAAAATGACAAGTTGAAGAAGTCGTACCCGATACAAGGGAGCATTAAACTAAAGCTACACTGATACGACATAGAAACACACAACTTCAAGACCAGCCCAGAGTTTTGTGAATGTACGGCTGTCAACACACAGGTAACCAGGGTTGCAGCAAAAAACTGAAAGGAGATGCAGGCAATCGGCGACTCTTAACAGCATAACTGGAGGTGCATAATGCTTGTTAGCAAAAAAAACTTGGACTTAACTACTACCTGACGCTATTCAGCATATCTGCATTGAAGCAGATCGAAGACATCAATAGGTGGCTTTTCTGCGGCGTCTTTTGGCGCACTTTTTGAGCCCTGATTTGCGGCCTTTCCCGAACCACCCGGGTAAGTCGTTCGCGACTTGCACGCCAACGCGCGAGTCCGATTCGCGCCAAACGTCATCATCGTCATCGTGTGACGCAAGGCTAGAACAACTGGGAACAGACAAGCTCTTGGCTGCAAGAGGACGGACAGGCGCTTCTGAAACGCACTTCCGCGTTAACGCGACATTGCACTCCGGGTAGTCGACGGCGAGGTGGGGGGGAAGTTGAATGCATCGGGTCCGGAAGGTTTCTAGCTCCGACGCTTTGGTCGGAGTGGCGAGACGTGGCAAGCAATCGCATGAGCTGCAAAACATGAGCGGATCTTCTTAGAATTCAAAGTGTCATTTTCAAGCGGTAACTTTCGGTCAAGTGCAGCTACTTACTCATCCACTGGCTGACACTTACGTCACTTACTTTTGACCGTTGCCTGGTGATGGAACGCAAGTGCCGCTTTCGGAATGGAGTAAACAACAGGGCCGTTATGGCTAGGACACTTCGCGTTTAAGACTCGTACGTGAGGTTTTCTGACTATTTACTCCCAGTTGAAATGTTTTTCGACCAGCTGTGCCAATGACTACTTTTTACCACAGTTCTTAAAAATGCACAGATTTTAGAACATGCGATCAGCAAATGTTGAATTTATAAAGCGAACAACGAAACGAAGGCACAGTCCTCAAAAAGCACATAACGCTGAACTTTAAATCTCTTTCCCTCACAAGCTGGTTTGGGCAGTTTTACGCCAGCGCTGGCACGCATCACAAACAGCTTTGTTTCTGGGCCAGCAAATCTGAACCGTGTTGGGTCAGACGGCCAACCCTAGCATACAAAATCCGATAATAACCTAATGCTGCTCACAGAACAGTGGAAGTCTGACACGGGGAGTAAAATCGAAAGCTAAGAAAAGCACATCAGGAAGGTTGTTGAAATTTCACCTAGTTTTCTTAGCAAGCAATATGACGCAGTTAATGGCTTGGACGTAACTGGTCTACCATACGGTAGCACACTTTGCTGCACACATTCCGTAGTAGCACCGATACAGTGCGCGTAGTTCGCACACTGACACAACACCGCTCACCTTTCACTGGACGGGACTTCCACGCGTAAATATGACGCGACCATTCGCATGACGTCATCCGCCCGTCCTGCAAGTTTGAGCAGAGCAGGCCGTCAAAACACTTGGAGCTACTTACTTACGGCGTCCGATACGAGCGAGCGGTATTTGATGCTTTCGTTTAAAGAAAACCAAAAAGCCAGGCAGGCAGGCACATGATGATGATGATGAAACCTCGCGCGAAAGCTCCCGGACTAGCAGATTAAAGACCGCGCCAGCAGCACCACCCACGCAGATAAACAAACTTATCGAAATGGCGCAGTTGGCAAACATGTCGAATCGGAATTACCGTTTATCTTCAGGTCGGCCTGAGAGTCTTTCGGAGTCCACTGCATGTTGACAATGTACAGCTTCGGCCGGGAACGCTTTGGTCTGCGGTGAAAGCAGAAACGTTTGAAGACGCTATTTAGGGTGAAGCAGCATTGCGGCAGGGACAGTTCAGAAAACAAATTATAACAGGTAAGTGATGATGCAGTGGCCGCATCGAAGCTGCCGCCACCAACACCTTGCATAACACTGAACGTATTAACACGCAAACAGAAAATCGGCCGGAACGTATCCGAAATCGAGGCTATCGGTGGTGTTGCTGACAATCTTGTACTGACTCGAGCCTCCACTTCACAGAAGAGGTTTCAACACTGCTTGTTGCCGAAAGCAGTTTTCCAAACAAGTTTTGTGCATGTGTTATAGAACCTCTGCAAGTTGCAGAGGTTGCCAGAGTGGAGCCCATCGGTTCCCCATACCTAGGCTGGCAACCTTAAGAGGTCAATCTGGCCTTTCAACGAGACCATTTTGATCCACGGCTAGCCCCCTGTCAGACGTCATGACTCTGGGTCAGAGTGGACCTGCGAACAGTGATGGCTAAAAGTGCATTCTACAAGGTGACACAAAAAAAAAGGTCATCACCAGAAATCGAATAACTTCCAAAATTTTATTTAGATTGACACAAAACTTCAGCTACGTTAGGTCAAGCCTGTGTAGCAGACATCTCCAAAGCTTCAAGTCTGTACTACATAAACTCTTTGTTTTACTGGCGCTTAAAATGTGCTCCAAATGAGCTCCCCGGCGCTGCAGGCACATTTGGATCCGGCGGGCAAAGTTCTCGATGACCCTCCCGCATTCCTCCCTTGGGATCGCTCTTATTGCTGCTGTGATTGCTGCCTTCAGGTCAAGGATAATCTGGGGGTTGTTGTCATTAACCCTGTCCTTAAG
>Ga0210059_1003666_pt1 | contig 24679 bp, 10 predicted proteins | sample Ectturendosymbi2_FD_188042 | JGI IMG/M metagenome (GOLD analysis project Ga0210059, IMG submission 188042) | Ecteinascidia turbinata endosymbiont from Florida, USA - Sample 2 (SPAdes) (version 2) | ecosystem: Host-associated > Tunicates > Ascidians > Unclassified | place: Key West, Florida...
TTTGACACCGTTTTAAACCAACAACCGATCGCCGCCTCCTCCACGCCGACCCACCCACCTGTACAAAAAGCTTAATCATCAACTATATTTCAAATGCTGGAGGAAACAGGCCAATACAATGCGTTGCGACCGCTCAGAAGTCAGCGAAGGTAAATCAACAAACGTGGCAAGTCAACAACGCCGTTTTCCAGGAGTGCTTCGGCGTAACCGTTAATGGCACTGATTTACATTCCCACACTCGTCCACACCTTTACCGATTCAGATGACGCGTCAAGTCTGTTCCAACCACCCTGTGCTTTCACCCTCTCCCCAATCATTCACATCGCGACGACATTGTTTCAACACAAAACCTTCATGTCAAGGATTTAACACCGAGCGAAACGACGGTCGTCTGGTTAAATCAGGAGTTAAATACATAAAAAGCAACTGATAAAAATACGTTCAAATATCTTTTACTTGTGGCGACTATCGAGTTGCCCGCGGCACATGGTTTAAAGCGTTGAGAAAAGATATTTTAACAAATGACGAAGTATCTTACAAAGAATAAAGCATCGCCTTCAACTGCTGGACCGGGCAAAATCAGCGCTCGACCGGAAAGGCTGGCGTATCGTCGCGTTGTAAGAAAGTATACAACCTTTTTACGGACTTCCGGCAAAATTAGTCGAAAGTACTTTAAATAGCTGCAAAATTTTCCAAGCGGGGTGCTTTACAGTTCTGGCTGGAGGCAAATACCCGTTGGAACTGCTGCCACCGGTTGATCCACACCGGGACAGCGAACTTCGTCATGTTAAGCTGCGTTACCAACAATTACAAATTTGAAAATAAATACTCATCATCTATTCTAGAGCGAAGGAAATTCGACAAACCCACTAACAGTTAAATATGGTGCGACAATCGCATGCAAGGATGTCTATGTTTTTCCACGGTCACCATCAACAACACATGCCTCTTCCTTCCGTTGAGCATCATGCGGCCGAACTGTATTGACCAACAGCTACAGTGTGCTTTGCTTTACACGGGATTAAAACGCGTTTCAGCAAAAGGCGACCGGACACAGAACAATATAACTTTCGTGTATAAGAACCGTAAGCGCCACAGCGAACACTGCGAAGTAATATGTCGGAGACAATTACCTCGAGAAACAAAGAACAAAACGCGCGACTGTCCAACACAGAGTACGCAACTTGCATTATTTACCACTTAATGAGTATACGTGCAAACTTTTCTATTGCAATCACTGTCTAGGCCTGAACTCCGATCTCGGCAAGTCCCTCCTTCTCGGAGAGCCCCTGTACAGGCTTTGCTCTGAAGGCAACCGCGGCGCGTCTCGCCCGCGTTACGGCGCCGCGTTCTCTTCCGACGGCGACGACTCCACGTCGATGCGCACAATGTCGGAGGGGGAGGAGCCCGATGACGTCGACACAGCGTCATCAACCGACTTCGATGCAACGTCCGGTTTCAAGGCGACTTGCTGTTCCTCGTCGAGGTCGGGCCATTCTGCTGAGTCATCTTTGGTAGCGACCACCTTTTGCAGTCGCTCATCCAGTGCTTTGATCGCTTTGTTCCTGTGGCAAAAAAACAAGCGAACGGTTCTGATTAAGAATTAAAGGAGCGTGCCTCAAAACCCGGGTTTTTAGTGCCTGGGAGAAAAACCTGAGTTTTTCGGGATTTAAGAAAGACATGATTTGGAACGATAATGAACGCGGTATTACTTCAAAATTGCTATTATTTAGTTGTAGACAGCAACCTGCTTTATTATTTGAAATCGGCATTTTAACGGTTTCAAAATGCTGATTTCAAATAGACAAGTAAACAGCGAAATGACAATACAGTCCTCAAAGTCCATTAACAGGCATCACCTGATGAATACAGTAGAATGTGTGTAACTTCTACGGGAATACTTGTAATTGTGTCTAACTAAATGTACAAAAATAAGCTTAGTTCACAAAACAACATCAATTACACTCAGGTATTAGAATAACAAATCTACATGTTTATTTCAGAAAAAGATTATACACAAGTTTATCAAGTTTTCAAAGAAGTTTCTCACTGATTCTTATACTGTAGTGCCAAACTGATGTATAAAATCAAACATGATTTTTTGAATTCTGTTTTGGGAAACTGGCTATTGTGATGAAATTAAAAATATTGATAAAACAGGGAGTTAATAGCATCAGTTAAGCAAAAATGCAAACAGATTTTTCCAAAAAATCAAGGTTGACACATTTCAAATGTTAGGTTTTGGGTAGTAGCTACCAAATAGCAAAAAAACAGATTTTTCATTCAGGAGAGTCCAGATTAAATACACTACGCTGCAAATGGGTTAACTTTTTCAGTCATGTTTCAGTCACAGACTGAATTTTTTTAATGGTCGAAAAAAAGTGAGCCAATTCACTCATAATACCTGGAAAGGTAGGCTAGTGAATACTGTTAACGTGAGTTTTAATACTATTACAGGATAAATGACCAAAATGTCTCAGCAAAAAAAACAATGCTGCAACCAATGCATAACAAAGCTGTTTAAAACTTTGAGAACCAACGTAAGATATGTTCGTACTTCGATTTCGGCCTAAAAAACAGTAGTTTTAGGTTGCTTTACCAACGCCCTAGCTCCTCTGCTGATTGCACTAGAGAGCTGTTCAAGGGCTCAAACGGATCGGCTAGTCTAATAGATTGCACTTGAAAAAAAATTTTTGGTTGGAGGGTGTGGATTTTTTGTTACTGACGTCACAAGTGAAATAGTTTTGGGGTCATTTTGGCTCATGTTGCCTGGCCTAGGGCCCAACCGCTCAGCCAAAATGTTTCGCTAAAGTTTTCATTGGAAACTAGACCCAATTCCGAGTCTTTTGAGCCTTTGATCGACTTTTAGCGTTTCTAGTTCAAAAGTTATGATCTAAAATAAACAAATATAATTAGCTAATTAGTCAAATATTTTTGTAACTTACATCATTAACTTTTGAACCCGAAACCCCAGCAGGTTATCCAAAGTATCAAAACACTCGGATTGTAGCCTACTTTTCAGTAAAAACTTCTGTGAAATACTACCACCTAACGGTTGGCGCCCAGGGCCAGGCAAAGTGGGCCAAGGTGGCCTAAAAGTCCTCCACTTACGATGTCACTCACAAAAAACCAGCACACCCCAAGCAAAAATTTTTTTTGAGTGCATACTAGAAGACTTGGCGCGTCTTTTGAGACTTTTACTGGGTCTGTAGAGCACTCCGGACTGGAGAAATTCCTGCGCAAAGCTACATGTGTTTAGGCGTTTTTTTTCCGAAAATCCCCGAAACCAACCGGATGCCAAAGAGTTAAGAAGCATATTTTGTATGCAGGTCAGACAGTAATACATTGGAAATGACTTCAAACCATGAATTTGCACTAAAAATATACCTTAGGCAGTTTTAGATCACTTGCTATTGTAACTATAATTTGGATTTCAAAACTACAAACTTTTTGAGGTGAAGATACACATGCAAAACAAATAAACATCAAATCTGACGATTAAAATGCAAATTTTTGGGGTCACACATTCACAGTATGGCTATACCTTGCTATTATATATTCATCTTCTAATAATTCTATAAAACACACTGTTTCTAACAAAAAAAAGTGTAATTGTGGAACAACAAGTTCTGAAAATGTACCACACAAATGATTAATGCCAACAAACTTGCTGCTATCATTTGTTTAACTATCTTCAGCATAAATGCTTTCATTTTACCTTTATGTTTTTGAGCAAGCTTCTAAGCATTCAAACGTAAGTTGTTGTCACATTGTTCACTCAACCACATACCTCCACTACCAAAAAACATTTAAAATGCCATATACCTAGACCTGCTAATGTAATGTTTAATTTAAAAACCATAAAACTTTTGGTTCAAGTAATAAAATAATATGAACTAGAGTTTCCTCCGCAGGGTAATAGTTACCACATGCAACTTACAGTCCTAGTGAATTAATCATTAGCTGCCTAACCAGGTGATAAAAGGTTAGTCAGAACAAACAAGAGCTTCTGTCAACAGTTCACTGGAATACACACAATACTGAAAAAGCAATGGAACTTCTTATTTATAAAACCCTTACTGCTGGAAAGGCTATCAGTAGTAGAATTTGAAGGGAAAACAACAGTTGATTCTTGCAAATCTTTTAATGATCTTTTCAACCATATCTTATATGCTCATATCTAATATCATGGGACACAAGCAAACTGAATGTCTTTTTCCAAATTGTTCCAAGTCAGCATCCTTGTTTAAAGTATAACTTTTCAGGTGCTAACGATCTAAATTTGAACCTTCTCATTTGCAACCATGCCAATGCTGTTGATTCATAATTTTCATGGCCTACACAGGTAACAACTCTTAATAATTGTGACAATCGTAATTAATCCTTAATTACAAACTGGATACCACATAGAATAAGAATAGAGCAGGGGTTCTGGGTTCAAAAGTCATGGCCTAAAAACAAAAAAAATAAGTGATTAATTCCCTAATGAGATGGGCCCAGGGCCAGGTAACCTGAGCCAAAATCGCCAAAAACCTACCCCACTTCTGACATCACCCACAAAAAAACAAAATTCATAGCTTTTGAACCCGACATCCCTACAGGTCATCCCAAGTATCAAAAGACTTGGGTTGTAGCCTAGTTTCCAATAAAAACTTCAGCAAAATACTACCATCTAACGGTTTGGGCCCAGGGCCAGGTGAAGTGGGCAAAGGTGGCCTAAAAGTCCTCCACTTATGACGTAACACACAAAAAATCACCACCCCCCAACCAAAAATTTTTTTTCAAGTGCCGACTAGAAGATTCTTTTAAGCCTTTGAACAGCTCTCTACCACTTTCGGCGGCAGAGTTACGTGCATGCAAAGCCATGTGCGATCCGGTTGTTTTGGTTCGAGAATCACCAAATCCTACCAGATGTCAAAGTGTTAAGCAGCTGTTTTGATATTTGGTGAATAAAGTTTTTATGAACCACATTTTTGTGAGAGACTTGGAAATTTTGCAAAATGACTCTCTTTTGAATCCAAGGTAATTCACGTTGCATTTTAAAATGCATTAATGCTTCAAAACACAGCAAAAGCCAGATATAGAGCCTCATGCATCTGAAAGATTAGAACTGCCAATATCGTTAGAGCATTTTTAACCATTCTCATACTGGTACTAAGCTTTCAGTTGCAAATTCACCAGCTTTGAATAAAAATGGTTGGTTGTAAATGAATGTAAACTCAAAGTAACTGGTTTCAGCATTTGTGTCAAACAAGTGTGCTGCTCTCAAGTGAAAGTACTCTCAAATGAATATGGTTACAGACAAATGAATCTAATATGAATATGTTCTAAGATATGCGAGTCTCATGTGAATGTGATTACAAATCAACATGTTCTAAGTCAATGAAATGGCCTCAACTGTCTATACACCGTTCTTACTATGTGTTACAATAAATAAAAGTCCTAAATGCTTAGTATTTCCCTAACATACTCTGATATACTACAGTATTTTTAAGTAGTTGTATGACCAAGTGTAAATGACTCAACAAATACGAACACTTTGACGTCCAGGTTAATTCAAGCGGTTCACAAAATAACAGCTGGATCGCACATGGCTTTGCGAGGGAACAACTCCGCTCCTATTCAGGTTACAGACCTGCTCAAAGTGTCAAAAGACGCGGCAAGTCTTGTAGTTTGCACTTGAAAAACAATTTTTTGGTTGGAGGGTGCAGATTTTTTGTGAGTGACGTCATAAGTGGAGGACTTTTTGGCCACCTTGGCCAACTTCACCTGGCCCTGGGTGCCAACCGTTAGACGGTAGTATTTCGCTGAAGTTTGTATTGGAAACTAGGCTACAATTCGAGTCTTTTGATACTTTGGATAACCTGCTGGGCTCTCGGGTTCAAAAGTTATGATCTAAGTTAATAAAATTTTTTGACTAATTAGTTAATTAGATAATTAATTAATTTGTTTATTTAAGATCATAACTTCTGAACTAGAAACGCTAGAATGTCAATCAAGGCTTAAAAGACTCGGACTCAAGCCCAGTGTTCCCTCTAAGCTGAAAAAAAAGCATTTTCGGCAGTTTTTTTGGATGCCAGCCGACAAATATTTTGAAAATCGGCACTTGCATTTTTTGGATGCAATTTCCTTCACAGGAGAAAATTTCACAAATCACAATTTCAATATTTTTTCAAAGATGTATGGGACATATCTTCACGATTGAAGCCGTTTTCGAGTCACAACATAGAAAGTTCAGACGCATTTTAGACACTCTCCACTTGCAAAGTTTATGAAGAAGTTCTGGGTGTAGTTTCCTGACTTTTGCATCCAAAACTAAGCTGTTTGCCGTGAAATTCAGATGCATTTTTTGAAATGCGGGGAGAAAAGGCTTCTTCAATCAATATTGACATATCATCTAAACCAATGTGTGCAGTTAAGACAAATATGTCTAAAATTTTAAGTGAGAAAATAGATCCAAAATGGTTGTGCAGAGTGCTTTTCTATATCTCGATATTGTTTTCCGTCTGTGGTGGTGCTGTTGCTTTATCACAAATAAACCTTTCAGGCAGTGGACTACACATAATAACTTAACCCATCCAACGTGGATGATTTGCAAGTGCTTTGATGTAGGTGACGGTTGTTGGAGAGAGTGCAAACAAGATGTTTACTAATTGTTGGTGCCGCTACACCACAGGAAAAACAGACTGCAGCTTACCCGACAGTCGACACCTGAAGTTAACCTTGTCAGTTGTCATAGTTAAAAAAAGACGTTTTGGACACGTTTTGTGATTTTTGTTTATCACAAAATGTCAAAACCTGTTAACTGTGGTCGTTACTTTCAGATGTTTTACTGTGATGACTCTTTGTTTGTTTGTTTATCAGAAAATCCTGCGCGTGTACCTGTTGGAAAAAGTGAAAACCATTTTTTTTTTTTTGGTCACTCACCAACAATGGTTGATGTAAAGTATTATCGTTAAAAATGGATGCATTTTAGGAAAATCTACAAAGGGCGCCTAAGTTTCTTTTGATCTTGACGGCACTTTTTAAACACCAGCCGACTTACAAAAATCTTAGAGGGTACATTGCTCAAGCCTAGTTTCAATGAAAACTTCAGCAAAATACTTTGGCCTAGCTGTTGGGCCCTAGGCCAGACAACATGAGCCAATATGGCCCAAAAACTACTTCACTTATGACGTCACTCACAAAAAATCTGCAACCCCCAACCAAAAATTTTTTTTCGATTTTTTTTTTCAGACTAGAAGACTGGCCGATCCGTTTAAGCCCTAGAACAGCTCTCTAGCGCAATCGGCGGAGGAGCTAGGGCATTGGTAAGGCAACTGACAACTGCTGTTTTTAGGCTGATTTTAAAGTTTGAATATGTCGTACCCAGCTCTCAAAGTGTTAAAAACAAGCAGTGTCTATTTTGCCTCATGAGGCAAAGAATACACTCCTGGAGCTATTTTGCCACCAGCTGAACATGATTGGTTAGACTGGTCACATGACAACTTTGGATAGCATGACTGTCTCATTTGACTGCGACATCTGTAAATGGCTGGGTCTGATAGACAAGTAATGTCATGGTTTCAGTGCTGGCAAGCTGTTAGTAGCTTCCTGTTTGCATTGTTTGAACTGTAGGCTAAACATTAAACCTTGTCTGTTTATGTATTGTACTTGTCACATGACCAATTCAACCAACTGTGTTTGACTAAAGGTAAAATGCACTCTAATAGGATGGTTTCATCTGTCGTGCCTACTGCAGTCCAGCAATTTCTAGGACTCACAGTAGTCTAACTCTAAACCAACAAATACACGAACAGGCAAACATGTGTGCCTATAATTAGGCCTACTCCCTACGTAGACATCTGTGCCTACGCTCAGATGTCATAAGTAAAAAACAATGCATGGCGCATTAAAACCATGACTTCGCTATGATTAAGAACTGTACATCAAATTCTGCGCAAACCTGGGTCACTGCTCTCTATGATGTAGGCCAGGGGTGTACTACCTTTTGCTATTGCCAGCCGCATTACTTTCATTTACATGAAGTATGGCCGCCAACTTCCACAACGCACGCACATTCTGCACTGATATGACTAGCTGTTACTGCCAAGTGCCAACTAACACAGAACACATTCAAACATAAACTTTGTATTCATTCTATAACTCTTCGTGACATCACCTTCCAGATTGTCACGCTTCGTGTCGACTGATTTTCTTGCCTTGCGTTTGTTTTGCTTCAATATATGCCAGCACGGCCGCCAAATCCTATATTTCAAATTACATGTGGATGGCTGCAAATTTCATTATCGAAGGCCGCTGCAGCCATATGTAGGTTGTGCACCGTTGACATAGGCACTCGTTTGACGCACACTGAACGCAAGGCTGCCTAGCCTAAAGAGACTTTAATGAAACAGCCAACCAACACAACAGCATGTAACCTAAGTTGTTCGCAGACAGTCATCTGCTTACCATGCCTAAACCTGCGAGTGAACGTTATGTCACAGAGTGTTTTGTCGGGATTAGTGCACAGTGTTCTGATTATTATGCATGAAGGCTTTGTGCGCTGGGAACAGGACAGAGCATTTGCGTTAATCAGTCAGGATCAGAGATGAAGTAGGGTTTCCGAACACTCCATGCAGAGCAACAGCATAACACTTTTATCAGCAAATATTGCAGATATATATCAGCAGAATTTTGCCAATACGATACATCAGCAACATTGTCATATCAGCCAAAACCAATGATATTGTTCCCAAAAGCAATGATAACTTGGAAATTTTTTTGTGTGTTTTGACAATGAGATCAATACCACTATCTATTCCAAATACAGTCAGACCTGTTTGTCCGAACTTTAATCAACCGGACTCCATGCTATCTGAAACAAATTGCTAGGAACAGATTTCTCCCAAGGCATTTCACCCCTTTAATCTGGAAACCACGCTGTCCGAAACCGACTCAGAAATTTAAGAACGGATGTGTCATATCTAGGGCAACCAACTTTTTGACATAAAAACCTTAAATTTTGACTTAATAATTTACAAATTTTGACTTTATTTTGACCAACCACTTTTCTGGGTTTGCAATCGAAACGTGGAATGCACAGCATATATTAGAAATCAAACTGATAGGTTAAAAATCTTTATTCTGTTAAAATAAAGCAAAATAAAATATGTGGAAGACCCAAACGAAACTAGAGGTAACAAACCACAGATGAAAATCAATCCAAACGCACAATAGAAATATGCGGTGTCAATAATTCTCCTGACGTCACTGAGAAGGTTCTACACTGTTATACTTCAATATCCAACATGAAGTACTACTATGCCTAACTTACTTTCAATCATCCAGTGGTGGGCAAAACAACATGATTATGTCGCAAAAAGTCAGAATTGTAACTAAACCTTGCAAAAGGTTTAATATCTGTTGTTGTGACTTAAAAAAAAATATTGAAGAAAAAAAAAACTTTGTTGCAAGAAAATTTTGACTTAATGATAAATTTTGACTTTTTTGACCTAATAACTTTGGAGTGGCTCATGGTATGAGAATGAAGTTTGGTTTGTGGGCGTTCATAAACTTTAAAATAGGCAGAAAAATCTTGACTTTATTGACTTTTTGTTGCCCTAGTCATATCAATAGAAAAAAAAGTGCTAAACCGGATTACACCAACTGTTACTTAGTTGTTTATTAAATCACACCGGACAGGTGAAAGTCAATTTTCTATGCACAATGAATGTAACAGTGGCAGACCCTGCAGGACACAGCTATAGGTCTCCTGTACAGTTTTTTTCGCATTGAAGTCTCATTCTGCATGCATACTTGCTTATGTATACGGATCTGCTAATAAACAATAACAACTATAAGAGTTTCATTTAGTCATGTTTCACATGCAGTCTACATACTTGCTTAAGTTGACAGTTCATCTGACTCTACAGCTTGTTTCTGTTACTCTTTTTGAACGTTCACTTAGGCCAGACCTGTAGCCTAGGTCTAAAGGTTTGGGGGGCACAAAACATTTTTAGAGGGTGTTTTTATTACATTTTTTAATAAAAAATTTTCTTGGCAAAACAAAATTTGGAGCAAAAAAAAATTTGGGGATTGACCCCGAAGGCTCCCTGTGGCTACAGGTCTGATTCCAATTTTCCAGATACCTTGCTAAACCGACGTTATTTGACGAAACAAAGTATTTCAGATAAATGAGGTCTGACTGTTGTTACCATATTTTCAGAACCATAAGGCACAGTATCAAAAATTGCATGCTAGCTGTTCTTTTCCATTCATATAGCGCATCCGATTATAAGGCTCATTAAATGAAGCAAATCTTAGATATGTCAAACTGTATTCAACTCTTTCCCAATAACTCCTGAGTGCCATAGTCGCCCAGGTGCTTTAGTCGCCACTGGGAGTTTAATCTGTCATCACATACAAAGGAGTTAAATCTGCCACACATGCCCAATCCGCTAGACACAAATAGAATAAAATAAAAATTGTACGCGTGTTTGATTTGGTGTGCGGCAATGTCGTCAGGAGCCTGTGGTATGTACTAGCTACTCTCGTGTGCTGCTCATTGCAATTGTTGTTGGTTTATTACATCTGTTTACAAAAAGATTGTAACTGGCAATTTAATAAATGGTACCATTTACCACATAAAACTGGTTCTAGATGAGAAAGCACAACCAGATTCATACATTAGGCACACTGCATTATGAGGCGCACTTTCGATTTTTGAGAAAATTAAAGGATTTCAAGTCACCTCATGGTCTGAAAAATATGGTAGTTGCCCTGATTTGTTCGCAGGCAATCATCTGCTTACCACGCACGCAAAAACCTGTGAGCAAATGCTATGTAATACTTGCGGTTTATGGGGACAATCGTGGAGTGGTATGAGTATTGCGCACTACTTGATGCAGTTGGAGGGCTGTGCATCCTAAGGAAGAGTACATAGAATTTGCATTAATTAATCAGAGACGAAGTAGCAACTGGGGTTTCCTAAATTTGGCAAAATTGTAAGATTCATCGGTCGATTTCTAGACTTAAGAGAAAATGTGGTTTTATCCTGAAAAGGATACAAATGACATATTGCAAATGTTTCGATAACACCTGTTATCATCATCAGTGCATTGCAAATATCCTGAAAAGTGATATCAAAAGCTGCCCTTATGCGACAGACCCCTTTTTTCCAGGCTAGATGCGCCACTGGGCCTAAGGCAACATTTTTTCACCAAAGTACGTTAGCTGCCAAAGGTTTCAGGAGTAATTATATAGCATTTTTGCACTTTGCAAACAAAGTAACAAATTATCTATGTCAAAGAGATTTAATGAATGATATAATTATAATCATGAAGTAAAACATTAACACTTTGGCTGCCGGTCTACGAATATATCATACCTGTAAATCGTGGAAGAACCAAGGATATTTCGGTTGACTTACCAATCGCAAAGCTCCTCAGCTGATTGCACTACAGCTGTTCAAACCCTCAAAAAGACTCAGCAAGTCTTCGAGTCTGCAATGAAAAAATCTTTTGGTTTTGTTTTTTTTGTGAGTGACATCATAAGTGAGGTAGGTTTTTGGCCATTTTGGCATATGTTACCTGGCCTAGGGCCCAACCGCTAGACGTAAGTATTTCGCTCAAGTTTTCATTGGAAACTAGGCTAGAATCTGCGTCTTTTGAGACCTTGATCAACTTTCTAACATTCGTTGTTCAAAAGTTATGATTTAAAATGAACAAAATAACTATCTAATTAGTGAAGTAATTAGTAATTTACTTGTTTCTAGGCCGTAACTTTTGAACCTGAAACCTTGTCAGGTCATCCAAGGTGTCAAAAGACTCAGGTTTGAGCCTAGTTTCTAATAAAATCTTGAGTGAAATACTATCATCTAGCCGCTAGATGATAGTAGATTCTAGCGGTTGGGCCTCGGGCCAGATGAAGTGGGCCAAAAAGGCCTTAAACCACTCCATTTATGACGTCACTCACAAAAAGTCCAAAACCCAAAACAAAAAATTTTTTTTCATTGCAGACTTGAAGACTTGCCAAATTTTTTGAGTGTTTGAACAGATCTCTAGCACTTATGATGCCAGAGATATTCAAGTGCAAAGACATGTGCAAACTGTTGATTTTACGCTGAAAACATACCAAAAGCCAACGTGTTAATTACAGCCAAATTTGGCAGTTTTGCATTGTGATGTCACGAAGTGGTCCTTAAGACATTTTGGGATCTTGTGAAAATTTCAAATGACATTTAACTTATTTGTTTATAAAGAAACCAGTCAAAAATGTCCCTAATTTGAGGCCTTGATTGATTCTCTGGTCAACTCAGTCATTAAGTTATGGTTAAAATTCAGCCCTTTTAAGGATGTTAAAAGATATTGCAGTGGCTTGAAAGGTCAAATTTGCAACACCTTACCTTCTGCGTTCAGCATCCAAAGCATGTACTCCAGACAATGTAATGGTTATCTTGCTTGGAGCACCAACATCATACTTGTAGGTAGTTTTGCGACAAACTTTTATCTTCAGCAAAAAATTGAATATGAGATCAGCCAGGATGCCAACAGGGGTTTGAATTACAGATGGAAAAAAGGTTTTGAATGCAAATTTTTCAGCATTGTCACCACGACCACGGCTATGACTTTGATAAAACCGCAAATAGATCCACGATATCATTGTACCCCAAATTACATGAATTACATAAGACCCTGCCAGGAGGCCTGCAATTCTGAGGCCCAAAACAGCACAGATGTATAGCAATGGCAGGTGCATAACATACAATCCAATGGAACCAACCAGCATTCTGTCTCCTCTTGACTGTTTCAGAGCAACAAAGTAACCAGCTGCGTATCCGCAAAGCCCATAAAGGCTTACATCAAAGAGATAGGAAATGTTAAAAGTCAACATATAACAAACCAGATAGCATATTCCACTGCATAATCCTGAAAAGATAGTAACTATGCCAAAGAATGTAAGGTATCCAAGTAGTGTCCACAAAGGCTCTAAAACTTGTGAGGAATGTACAAGCACAACACAGCTGAACAGGAGTGATATACAGTTGACCTCAATGAATTGATGTGTAAAGATTGTCCATATCCAAAAGTTTGGAGGTATGAGATTGCCAGGTGTAATTCCCAATATTTTCAGAGGATCAATGACAAATGACACCAGGTAGAACACGCACAGCACCAAGCATCCAACTTTAGCAGCAACACTAGTTTCATGGATGAAATTTCCAACTGCAAATCGAGAATTCACCAACAATCCTGATGGCATTTTGAACACAAATGCTAAACACCTGAAAAAATCAAGAAAATTTGAATGCATTTAAGAAAAAACATGATGATATTGTTTTATGAATTCAATAATCAACTAAAGTATGATAAAGTAACTTGGAGTAGATCTGTGAAGTTGTGTATTAAATATTTAAGTACATTAAGATAGACTAGCCCAGCTATGTCCAACCCAAATGGCTTACTGAGCCAAAAATTATGTCAATACCTTGACCAGGGCCGCACACTGAATGACATATAACTGAGGGCTGCACATTGAATGACTTACCTTGATATTAGCAAACTAAATTTAGCTTAACCTAATGTACTGAAAGTGTTCAAATCCTAACTGCAATGATTACAGACGTGATGAAGTGGCACCGAGGAAGATCTGCATCAAAAATATCAAATTCAAGATTATCCAAACAAGGACAGGTTGTCAATATATAGGATACTTTTACAACAGCAAAAACCTAAAGTGGGCCGCACAAAACCCTTGACAGGTAAAGCAGGTAACAATGTAAGTTTGAAATTATCTGAAATTGTCCAAAAAAAAAAAAACTTTTGCCAAAGCCGGACTATTTTTTGAAACTTGCATAACAGTGAAACCTTGCTAATCAAAAGCTATTTGAGATTACTTGTCATCACTGCTTTTTCCATTTAACACTTTGGCGTCTGGCTGGTTTTGGCGATTTTCGCAAAAAAACAGCAGTTTTTTGTTGCCTTACCAACGCCCTAGCTCCTCCGCCGATTGCGCTAAAGAGCTGTTCAACGGCTCAAACGGATCGGCCAGTCTAGTAGATTGCACTCGAAAAAAAATTTTTGCTTGGAGTGTGCGGTTCTTTTGTGAGTGATGTCATAAGTGGAGGACTTTTAGACCACCTTGGTCCACTTTGCCTGGCCCTGGGCGCCAACCGTTAGGTGGTAGTATTTCACTGAAGTTTTTACTGGAAACTAGGCTACAATCCGAGTGTTTTGATACTTTGGATAACCTGCTAGGGTTTCGGGTTCAAAAGTTAATGATGTAAGTTATTAAAAATATTTGACTAATTAGTTAATTAATTAATTTGTTTGTTTTAGATCATAACTTTTGAACCAGAAACACTAGAAAGTTGATCAAAGGCTCAAAAGACTCGGACTCGAGTCTAGTTTCCAACGAGAATTTCAGCGAAACACTTTGGCCTAGTTGTTGGGCCCTAGGCCAGGCAACATGAGCCAAAATGACCCTAAAACTACTTCACTTATGACGTCAGTCACAAACAAACCGCACTCCCCAACCAAAAAAATTTTTTCGAGTGCAATCTACTAGACTGGCCGATCTGTTTGAGCCATTGAACAGCTCTCTAGCGCAATCGGCGGATGAGCTAAGGCGTTGGTAAGGCAACCGAAAACTGCTGTTTTTTAGGCCGAAATCACAGTACGAATACATCGTAGGCTGGCAGCCAACGAGTTAAGCCGAAGTTACTTAGTTTGAGCAGTTTTCACTAGTAACCCTGAATTTTCACAAGCAGGTGAAAGTCTGACTTCTACAAAATATTATAATTTTATAATTCAAATTAATTAAAAGCTCAAAATCATTGTCACCTGCTTTATTGAAGTTTTTGATCTACTGCACAGACTTTCTCAGATCATGCACGTAAGGCACAGCCTGCTGCACATAGCATCACACACCAAAAGTTGATATTGGAAGGGTCATGAATAGAATTACCTAAGAAACAATACACAATGAAACACATAACCTTGCTAATGCCACAAAAAGACTTTTTTATATTAATTCCTTCTTAGTTATTTTGCACCAACAAGAAGGTTATACCCCAATGTGTAATTTCTTTTACATCAAAATAAATAACACTACAGCTTCACCTCATGAAACAGTAAAATTGGTGATATATACTGCCAACTTGTACAACTTATACAATCCCAATAACTAAGAGAAGCCAACGAACAACCATGTTAATATATGAGGTATTGAAAACAGTATAGCATGAACACGACTGGTCATGATTTTGTGAGAATACAATCTCAACAACAATGTCCGATTTAATCCACAAAATACCTTACTCAAAGCTTATGCAACAAGCTTTCTGTATTTGATTGACATAAAAAAATTCGCTTAATACAAGCCTTCGAGTAACTTTACTCCACAGGTGAAATAAGCAAGGAATCAATCACAAATTTTAATAGAAAATTGATTGCACATAACACTATGCATTGTCAGTCCTTACATCTTATTCAAATAGAAACAAGCAAGTGATTCTTCTTTATAATTTATTATCTCAATTGATGTTTGTCAAACAATTTCTTGTCAATATAATTCAATGTATTTTCCAAACCAGTATACAAGTGGGTAGAGCTCATTTACAGTTTATGCCACTAACCACTGTAACTGCAATATTGCATTTGACAAGTATGTACAACAAAATGTAGAAATTGCAGAATCGTGACCTGGCTGCAAATCTTTTTGAACATTGTCACAAACAAAAATAATCTTATTACTTCTCAATCAAATACCATATAAAGCACCTTGACAAAAGATGAGTATGGCAGCAAGAAGCATCAATTTATCTATTTTAAATAAAAGCTTTAGTGCCACTCAACATAATGGAACGCACTCTTACTTGTACAACGTCTGAAAAAGGGCGTTTCAACCATCTTTAAAAAATGCATCATCACAAGGTGTGATTTGTTCTTATGACTGACTAAATTGTTTGTTTGGGTTGCCTATTTTTAGTATATACAGTAGAATTTGCCTAATTCGTCATCTCAAAGCGATTAGAAAAAAGTGACGATTTAGCCAAGTGACAAATTATGCAAACAGATGAAAGCTATCATAGCATCTCGTACACTTTATCATAGTGACTCGTATACATAATGCTTTTATTTGCAGTAAAATACAACTTCATGACGTTATGGTTGTTTATTAAATTAAACTCTTTAATTCCTCTACTCTATCTACACTCCTGCGTTTAATCTAGCACCTTTTAAATATTAAATAAACTTTAAAGACTTTCTGCGTTCTCTTAGTAGGGAGCCGGGTCGTGCTTCGCACCTCGTGCATAAATTCGTTAAACAAATTGCGAGGTGCAACAATTCTTAGATAAAGATCCTTACTTTGTTTGAATTCCCACATGTGTTAACTGCTTAAACATAAAAAATGAATCTGCAAATGACGGATTAGCCGAACAAAACGTTTCTCAGGGATAGAAAAAGGTGACGAATTGAGTGAATTAGATGAACAGAAATGTACACAAAGATTGGACTTCTGCCAGGACTAAAGAAAAAGTAACAAATTAAGTGAATTGACGAATTAAACGATGACGAATTAGACAACTTCTACTGCATATATATATATGTATATATATATACCATGCAGATAAAGCATGCATGTTTTAATTGCAGCAGCATAGGCTTTTTTGCACTTACAGAATATACAAGCTTTGTTTTTTCTTTTTGCATTTAAAAAATTTGTAGACCAAATTTGAGGGATAAGATCCAGTCAAAGTCTCTTATCAATAATACATGTCTTCCTCAACTTTTCATTACTTGGTAATACATTTTGCAAAAGTGTGCCAATAGAATAAAAGTAATGAATAGGATGTTTTGCATTTCAAAAAATTAGTCTAGTAACAAAATGAAGGAATAACAATAAAGTAAATTGAGTATATTATTATCAGAAGAATAACCCTTAAACTTGGTAGTTATTGAACAACTACATTCCATGAGTTGATTTGGGCACTTAACTTGATCTTTGATTTCTGCAAAATTACAAAACATGCACAAATGGAGTTACTGCAACAAGAGACAATCAAAGAAATAACTTCATAAAAATGCAAAATTTCCTTGCTACAAAAGCAGAGTTAAGCTTGCTAAACCAGAAATACATTGCTATGATTGCAGGCTTCTTTTATAAACCATGACTTCATCGCAAAAGTGTGAGTTAACTGGCACAAGTGCTAAAAAATTTTGTTCTACTTAAGATCAAAATCTAATGACACTACCAATAATAGGTTCATCATGTTGTCTGATCAAGCATTCTTTACGAGCAAGTAATTTTCTTTGGAAAATGTGGAAACATGACAAAATCAGATGTAAACAGATTTAAACTGGTGTAGAAGTCGGCTGAATCATCAGTATAGTTGAGAAAACAAGCGGATATTTTGCTAACCATGCTAAGATAAACCATATCAGAATGAACAATGTTGTAAGTAAACTACTTTAAGAATTTAGGAAATTAAGCTTTCAGTATTATCAAATTTTTGAATGCACCAAATACAAGCATTAGCAACTTTTTCCCAGATTGCTTTCTGCAGTCATTTTTAAGCAAACATTCAAAGGCCAATACTTTTGGGATTGCACACAATGTTTCAGAAATTTTATTTTATAACACATTGCATTTAGCTTTGCAGGCAACTAATGGCTGCTGGACTGTAGTTTAATGCACAACCAAAATATCACTTTATCTAAGGTAGTCTTACCTTCACCTACCATGCGCAACCACGTGGCAGAGGAGAATTGCTGAGTCATTGCAATGCTGCGTGAGAACTGTGGAGTCATTGCTCTATTTAGGATTAACTCTAAGCCTAAAATAACTCAAACCCTAACTCTAAACTCTAACCTTAACCCCAAGAAATATGCTAACCCTAAAACTTTAACCCATTAGAAGTCCGCCGATGCCCTTACTCAATAATTCTCATGCCGTGTTGCCGCTGTGCATTGCATGGCAGGTGAAGTGGTATAAACACCTCATAAGGTGACATCAAGCACTAGGCCTGAGCAGCTATGAAGTACTCATTCTTTCTCTTGAAGTTGTCTGTTGATCAACTATGACACTGCTCAGCGAGTTCCTTTATGTCATGGCATGTGGTTTCTTAGCCCAAAGGCTGAGGTGCACACACAGCCACATACTGTACAGTTGGATCCCTGTTTATTGCCAGGGGAGGGTTGTGCTGTTAGTGTCTGGCACATGCTGTGGCTTCTGCCACACCAATATCTTGTTCTTCAAACGTTGCCAGCCCCTTGTCGCAAACTACACACGATCTGTCCTGGTACCTAGCCAATTTCACAAGTTTGGTACAAAGAATCCCCCATTTACTTAAGGACGACTTAATGTGGTCTTTGAAACGCTTCTTCTTACCCCACACTAAGCATTAGCTGTAGGGGAGCTCACTGTTTCCAGGCATCTCTATCACATGACCAAACCATCTTAGTTGTTTTCTGAACAGTATGGTCTTTAGGCATGTTGCACCTGCTCTTTGACATGAGAAAACATTTTTCCCAACTGACGTACTATGATATAGTGTACCTGTCAAGCATTTGTGCCACACAAACATTCAATTAACACATTCGCTATTGGGGTACTACTTACTATATCATACGAATTAGCTATAAATGAAATATGTAACTATTATCTCCATAATTTAGATCAGGGATTAGTAAATTGTTCAATATTTCTAGATCTCTCCAAAGCATTTGACACTGTGAACCATAAAAAACTTTTAGAAAAGCTAGAAAAACAATACGGCATTAGAGGATTGACATTGAAATTATTTGAAAACTAATTAGCTAATCAAACACACTTTGTAAGTGTTGAGGATATTCAATCACAAAAAGCTAGTGTAACATGTGGCATTCCACAAGGTTCAAATCTAGGGCCTTTATTTTTCTCTATGTAAATGATATTACACATGTCTCAAAATTTAAAACAACTTTATTTGCAGATGATACAGTTCTTTCTTTTTCAGCAAAATCAATCATTGATCTTAAAAAAAGGTTAACGAGAAACTAAATAATATTGACAACTGGTTGAAACATAATAAACTATCTCTAAATTACAATAAAACCCATTATATGCTGATTACAAAACAAAAAATACCTCTGAACTTTGACATGAACATTAGCATTAATACTCATATCATATCCAAAGCTGACATATTAGACAACAAGCTAACCTGGAACTCACACATAGCTCAAGTGAAAAAACAAATATCCCAAGCCTGTGGAGCTCTTACAAGGCTTAGACATTACCTTCCTATCAATTCTCTAATAACAGTATATTATAGTCTAGTCTTCTCTCATCTTCAATATGGAATAGTAAGCAGCTGGGGTTCAGCATCAACATATTTACTTAAAACAATACAGAATAAAATTATAAGATTAATTGCATTTAGTTCATATAGATCAAATGCTGAAAAACTATATGCACAGCTCAAAATTTTAAATCTAAATGACATTTATAAGTTACAAATAGCAAAATTGATGCATAAATTTAAGCATGGCTGCTTACCATGTGTTTTTAACTATTTATTCACAAAGTTGGACAATATACATTCATATAATACTACATAGAAAACATCTCAAGAATATTTAGTTCCTAGAAAAAGAGTGGCAACTGCACAAAAATCCTTTGAGGAGTTAGGATTTGGGAATCTTTAGATCAAAATTTAAAAGTACAACCTTTCTATGTTTTCAAAATTCCCCATTGTCATAATAAAAATTTCTGATGGTACAAACCTTAAACCCCATTAATATAGCACTATCTTAACATTTAGACTAATGGGGAGCCTAACTAGAAAACCATCTGGTTATATTAGGTACCCCGGGAAGATGCAAATATAATTTTGATTGTATTTCTATTCATGAGTTGGCTTGTTTATTTTATCTTGTTTATTTGTTGTTTTTTTGTGTGTTTGTTTCCCAAACAAATGAAATGAGAAATTGGAAATCAGCCTAAAATCAAACATATTTCATGTGTCTTAGCAATGGCATAACTCCTGAATCGATTGTGCTAGAGAGTTGTTCAAGCTCTCAAAAGACTCGGCAAGTCTATGGGAAGAGACCAACTCTGTGGATCCATAGCCTCATATGCAAACTGGGTGGTTACACATCAATGAAGCACAAGTCAGTGAAAGACACCTCCTCTGCTGTCTACCAGAGATGATCACTATCCGGCAGGGTTGTGTAGCAGTCACACTAGCGCGACCGCTACATGTGAGCAAAGAGGGCCAAAGCAAGGAGAAGGGAAAGACCAAGCAAGCGACACTTATAAGTGACTTCCATGCACACGGAAGTAAGAGCTCTCTTTGGCCGATTCGTCTGGCGAGGAATTAACATCTATGACATCACAATCCATCCTTCCCAAGGTTGAAGGATCAATCCCACACTGAAGGTGTGCGAAACACAACTGGGCCGCACACGCTTCAGTTGCCAGACATCTCTTAAGAAAAAAACAAACCAAGTAAAAAAAAGTCAAATTGTTAAATAAACACGAAATTTAAAATTCTTTGTTACTTGTAGGACATTTCAGAAGAATAAAGTTGTAGCATTACCTCTACACCCTACAAGAACAATTTCAAAACTTCATCTTCCACATTTTCTATAGCAGTGGTTCTTAACCGGGAGGACGTCAAGAAATTTCTAGGGGGGCATGAGCCTATAGTATACATACATGCTCTACAACATACAAAAAGTTTGAACGGAAGTGTGTCTTTTTCAAACGTTACATCATTACGCCACTACATGTTATTTGGCTTAGTTCCGGCAGAGATGGAAGTCAGGGTTAAGAATCGTAAAATTTTGCAGGCCGAATTCGAGTCTGCATGCAAACATTCAGGAACGTATCTAGGGGGACTGTTTAGTCAGCATGCCAACGTCAAGTCCCTTTAACAATAACATCTGTGCAGTGCCGGATTAAGGTAGCGTGGGGCCTGTAGGATTTCAAGAGCGCGGGGTCCTAAGTATAAAAAAATCTCAACACCTGCTAAATCATAATGTGTGGCCAAGGCATCCGTGTTTCTAACAGGGTTGCCAGACATCTCTTGAGAAAAAAAGCAAACCATGTCTGAAAAAAAGCCAAACCGGATGAAAAAAAGCCAAATTGTTAAATAAACATGAAATTTAAAATTCTTCATTAGTTGTAAGACATCTACAAGAATGAAGTTGTAGCAGTACCTCTACACTCTACAGCAGGGTTGCCAGATTGCCAAAACATAAAAAAGCCAAACACACCTCCAAAAAAAGCCAAAAAAAAGCCAAACATTTCACAATAGTAAACCATTATACAAAAAGGTAAAAAGACACACGTAAATGACATTACCACTAAGAGATTTAGAGATGCAATTAATCAGTGTGAAAGGCAAATAAGTCAATTTTCCTTTTCGGTTTTGTCATGTTATGTTTTGTAGTTTATTCGTTCAACTTCATTAATTTACTTCAATTATGAAATTGAATAAACACATTATTATTTAATAACAAACCTGATCAGAGTGCAACTTAATCAAACAAAGATATTTCGTCAGAAAATTCAGATTGATACACAATATCAGACTTAAATGATCAAAAAGCCAAAAGAAAATTCGCAAGCCAAACGCTTTCAAAAAAAGCCAAATTTGTGGTTTTTGGCTTAAAAAAAAGCCAATATATGACAACCCTGCTCTGCAGGAACATTTCCAAATCTCCATCTTCCACATTTTCTACAGTGTTTCCACTCGAGCCTTTGGCATTATGGGTTGCCAGATAAGCTTAATGCTACAACTTTATTCGTTTATGGGTTGCCAGATAACTTTCGAGAAAATACACCAAGCACTGTCAAAAAAGCCTAATAAATATCACTTTTCAGCAAGATAGTTAAAAAGCCAAAACACCTGTCTGATACTGATAGCATGTGCGAACTGCCTCCAAAAAAGCCAAATATTGAATAGAAAAAGCCAAAAAGCCAAACAATTATTTTTGACACCAACTGCCTATAAACAAAGCCAAATTTGTGAAATTTGGCGTCAAAAACGCCAATCTGGCAAGCCTGGTTTCTAACTGCAGTGTCTAGCCGTACGACACCATATGGCTAGCAGAGATGAGCACGGACTGGATCGGACTGGATTAGGACTGAAGCCAATTTTGTCCGGATCAGGACTGGATCGGACTGCAATTTTTTTGAAAATTGGCGGATCAGGACTGGATCGGACTAAGAAAATTTTTGATTTTTTTCTGTGATTATTCTGAACATATCAAAACTCTTAGTTGTGATCTGATTTTACAGATTTGCTAAATGGCAGTGTATATTTTCCCATCAACGGCAAAATCTCTGTTGGGACTATCTTGCAATTCGAACTGTTTCCGCCTTTGTCCACATACAAGGTTGAATTCTAGTAGCAACCTGAACATAGTTGAGTGGTTAGTGTCTATGATTGCTGTGTGGGTCTTCGCTGGTTCTGCTTTTACCCTTTCCTTTGGCCTAGCCAATAGAGATTATAATAATAATATTTTATTGCGGACTCATGGTCCATATCACAGACATAAGATCACAAAAAATGGTTAGCTATACATCAGTGCACATTACAGAAACGGTGTTTGCACAGGACCAATATTGAGAGGAGCAAAGCGCTTTATCCTCACCACAGCTATAGCGTCATTTGCAAGAGCAAAGAAAATGGATGCCCATACAGTAGCGCATCACACAACCGTTGGTAGTACGTTACCAACCTTGAGGAGCAAAACACGTTCTCAGCACTTCTTACTTTTTTATGCTTGGTGTGTACACAGTGTCCACATATTTTTACTACACAAAAGCAATACTAATGAGACACAAACACTCAAAAAATTCACGGAAAAGTACTTCATTTGGTCTCCATACAGAAGCGTTGAATAATTGAGGAAAAATGAAGATTTGTAAAAAGCATCAGACATTTGAAATGATGGGAGTAAATAGTTGGGTGAAGATGCAAGTTAAAAAAATCGATACAAGTTGTTTCTCAGCACGGCATCAAGGGTCCTGACTCAATGGCTTTGATAGGAGTGCTTTTCATGTACTTTTTCTGTACTATTACGCCTTTGATATGTACTATTACACCTTTGATAGGAGTGCTTTTTATGTACTTTTTCAAAACCTTTAGAGTTTAGGTTTAGGGCTTAGCCTACATTTAGGGTGTATGTTTAAGTTTCGGTTTAGGGTTTATATTTAGGGTTTAGGTTCTTGTTTAGGTTTAAGTTCAGCTTTTAGGTTTAGGTTTTGGGCTTCGATCTTGGGTTTAGGCTTTGGGTTTCGGTTTTGGGTTTCGAATTTGGGTTTTGGCTTTGGGTTTCAGTTTTGGGTTTAGGTTTGGAAATGACTAGGGATACGCCTGTCCTGACGCAATTCAAATAGAAGGGTCAGTTTGTCATTCAAGCTGCGTGGATCGTATAGTGTAATGGCTATGCGCTATGCCTTCTACACCTATGGTTTTCGGAATCGAAACTCACCTTGCCGACTTTTGATCTGTTTTTTTTCTTTCGTTTTGTTTTTTTTCTTTACTTTTTTCAGGCTTATGCTTTACATTTATGGGTTAGTGTGAGGTTAGGGATAATATAGCATTAGGTTAGCTTAGCTTAGCAATAGGGATAGTGTTAGGTTAGCGTTAGGTCAGGGTTAGCTTAGCTTAGGGTTAGGTTAGCTTAGGGTTAGGTTAGCTTAGGGTTAGGTTAGTGTTAGATTAGATTAGCTTAGAATTAGGTTAGGGTTAGGTTAGCTTAGGATTAACTTAGCTTAGGGTTAGGTTAGCGTTAGGTTAGCATTAGGTTAGAATTAGGGTTAGGTTGGGGCTACGGTTAGAGTTAAGGTTAGGTTTAGGTTTTATCTTTTCCATTTACTTCGTTTCTACCAAGCCTACTGCACTCTCGTCGTGTGTAACTGTTATGTCACAGGTGGCGCATTAATAACTTTTCTTATTTCAAGATCCACAGGCGTATCTATAGCCACTGCCATTGGGTTTAAGTTTTGGATTTAGGTTTTGGGTTTAGGTTTTGGGTTTGGTTTTAGGTTTAGGGTTTAGGGTTTTAGGTTATGTTACAAGGGCCTTACGCCAATCCAATTCTGTCCTTGTCACTTGACCAATCCTATCAATCGGATTTTCATGATGGCAAAATAACTCCAGCAGTGATTTACCTCTAATGACAAATAGACACTTATCAAACTTTGGCAATGCCAAAAGGCTGTGTCTATTTTGCCTCATGAGGCAAAAGCACTGCTGGAGACCATTTTGCCTTCAACCAATCGTATTTGGCTGAAGGCAAAAGAGCTCCAGGAGTTCTTTTGCCTCATAAGACAAAATAAAATTTTTTTTATATTGGCGGATCAGGACTGGATCGGACTGATGATTTTCAAAAATTTTGCGGAACAGGACAGGATAGGATTCAATTTTATCGGATCAGGACTGGGCTCGGACTGAAAAATTTCACAGTCTGCTCATCGCTGACGGCTAGCCCCAAAAGCTAGCCAGACAGTGCCGTATGGCGAGACATTGCCTTAATTTAAAACTTTGTGTTACATCAAGGAGCATGTAAAAAGTTCTTTAGTCTTTTTTGAGTGCTTTTGCTATACCAATTATGCCTTTTAAGCTCACAATTTTTCGCAATGATTGCATAATTGCAAACTTCGCAAAAGGCTTTTCTTGAATCAGCCGAGATCAGGATAG
>Ga0210059_1003667_pt1 | contig 24677 bp, 21 predicted proteins | sample Ectturendosymbi2_FD_188042 | JGI IMG/M metagenome (GOLD analysis project Ga0210059, IMG submission 188042) | Ecteinascidia turbinata endosymbiont from Florida, USA - Sample 2 (SPAdes) (version 2) | ecosystem: Host-associated > Tunicates > Ascidians > Unclassified | place: Key West, Florida...
AAAGCAAAGGACTTAAATTTTAAGATTATCTTTTTGAAACATTGAAAAATTTAAAAAATTTTGTTCCTTTTTCATCTGTCCAAAATTTTTAATGATTTTTTAATTTTTCCATGACTTTCGAATTTTTATCAATTTTCCATGACTTTTCCATGACTTTCCAGGAAAATTTATTTTTCCAGAATTTTCAATGATTTTCCATGACCATGGGAACCCTGACTAATGCACCACTCCGGCCCTGCTAACATGACCAATTCAGTGCTGTCCAGTGGGTGGCCATGCTAACGGGGCTTCATTGCATATGTCAATTTCCAAATGGCATTTTTTGGGCAAATAAAAATTTCTTAAAAAATGTTTTCAAAAAAATCAGCTTTCCATATCAGATTCCATACCAAAATACATTAACTAAACCTTAAAACTAACATAACCAAAATTTAACCTCACCTAACATAATAGCCCAGTTTGATATGTCCTAAATTGATTTGGTAAAAATAATAATTGTACTCATTGTAAATTAGTATTTCATTCTTGCTGTTCACGATCAAGGACAAAATAGTAAAACTATTGGTAGGAACAAGAGCATGCACTCAATTATCGACAACTGTTGTGAAACTCTTTCACTTATTACGTATAGTACTAGTTCATTCATAAGACATAACACTACTGAATTGTCTTTAACTGCACTTAGAATATAAAATGGCACTCAACAAAATTCTTAACTAAAATCGAATGAGTCACTGAGTTTAGCATGAGCAAAGTTACTTGGACGAAATGCAAACAGAAATAAGACATGCTTGATACGGTTCAATTCTTGTTATCAGTTAACCTTTGAAGTATCTTGTTATCTGCCACATTTCTGTTTAACAATGCGTTTATTCGGTTTTATGTCTGTTATCAAGAACTGTACCAAAGAATGACGATTCACATGAAAGTAGTATGCACCAAAATATCCAAACTTGCATCTTGGAAGTAAATAGTACCAGAAATGGTATTAAAATACAACTCTGGGAGTCCTGCCTTATAACACCATGATTTATTAGCCTCAGCTAAAATCTACTTACTTTCACCATTGTTGAGAGACCTGACACCACTTAACAAGTTCCCAACTTTCTCCGGGGCTGTCTGCAGGGTCGATGTTCAAACGAGGTGAATACCACATGCGCATCCGAAACGGAAATAAGACAAGCAGGTGGAAGACCTCACTTTTTAGACCTTGGAGTACCAACTTGCTAGTGTGTGTCAGCTAAACCACACGCCAAAGATTCAACTACTTTTACGTCAACAAAGCATTTTCAACAAGTGAGCACAGAGCACCTACCTATCAATCCCAATTGGCAATGGTATTTTTTATAGCATATTGCGTATTTTTCACAGATTACTCTTTTTCACCAACTTAAAAATTGGGGCCCCCTAAATGGTGGGGGTCCCTGACTGTATCCCAGTCAGTCCCCCTAAATCTGCCACTGCTAGACACGTGCCCACAAGTTTTTCAACGGAAAATAACATTATGTAAACTCACAGTATTCAGGGTCGCGAGATTAAAACATTTGAGAAAAGCTGACCTAGGTCATGTCATTAACACAATCTGAACAAGTCGGTCCAACCTAGAAATAATGTTACTAACCACTTGCAATTTATGATAACGTCGGTTGGCTGTCTGCATTGATGAACTGCGGCATGCCTTGAGAACGGCACAGTTGGTTTCTGTACTCTAGGTGCATGTAAATAACATGTCTCTGGCTAAATATACCCTTAACATTGTTGGAGGTTAAACCTTCCAATGCAGATTCTACAAATGCTCACCCAAAACGGACTGCAGTTGTTAATACGTGTTCGCTTGCTATTTCACAAACACAGGGAGTCATTTAATCACAATGGACTGTCACGATAATTTAATAATTACTAATTATAATTAACCTAATTATTCTGTTGAAGATGTTTGAAATTAATTGTAATACAAATATACATCCAGGTAACAGTCTCATTATAACAGTTTTAATAGCTTAAGCACAATGTTCAAAGCTCACCATTTGAAGCTGCTTAAAGGAACGAGAAAGGTCTGGTGTCAAGTGACGCCAACTTTCTCTGTCCAATCCCAATCGCAAAATCTTGTCAGCAGAACTAAACAGAGCTCCAATTCCAGCTTCTCCAAGTTTGTTTTCACCCAAACATAAATACTGCAACTAAAAATCCAGAAAAATGTCTAGTTATTGAACTTTATGTGGCAAAACAACCTTAATGTATTAGAAATGGTACAAAAAACATTAAGGAAATCGTGTGGTCTGTCATCAACAAAAATTCAACGACTGGATCGTCAACTTGCGGATGGTGCAACTTGCAAAGAAAGATGGTAATGAAGTGGACATTTCAGGTCATGCCAATTAAACTGGCTAGGCCAGGTCATATAATTTTTCAATTTCAAAAATGTAATGAAGTATTTCATCCCAGTTTCAGGCATGCTTTCGAAGTTATGCTTTTGATAAAGCCATGTGGACATAAACAAAAGTCTTATACTTATGTGGACACAAATGACTGTGTGATAGTTACATGGACTAAAGGGATAGCCGCAGATGGCAAAAGTTAACACCAGGATGGAAGCATGAAGTGAAAGATGTTATCTGAGCGAAGAAATTCATAATGAAGCGGAACCTCCTTTGAAATTCATAACGAAGCGTAATACACAAAACATGAAATCTTGCAGACCACACTGAAAAGAAATCAAAAATGCAATCTTGGGAGAGTGTCTTAAAATTACTGACAAGTATAAAAAGTGCCTGATGTGCCACGGGAAAAGATCCAATACTGCAAGATTCACTGAAGACAGTAACCTTGCCCCACTCAGCAATGAGGAAGACATGCCAGGTGAGGACATTTGTCACTGTAGTGGTTAACTTATACACTGAGATTGATAATGATTTCTTGAAAATAAAAAGTACCCTGGTGCAAAACGGATAGCCATACCCGATTTTTGTGTAATAAACGACAGGAACAAGTTCAAAATATACATTTTTATTTAAAGAGAAGAAAAATCCTGTTGGTCAATAAAATGTGGTTTATGAGGTGAAGTGTAACTGTGGATTGACTCACTTCTGACCAACTCACCAAATTTGGTACACAGGATCAAATACTTTTATCCAAATTTTCAGGGTGGCCTGACTTGGAAATTAACCAGCCTACAAGTTTGAGATGATCAGGCCTAACCAACAGCCAGCTTGGATAAGCGTGCAATAGATCATCCTCTAGAATAGAGTAAAGTTTGAAAGCCTTGAAAAATCATAAGAAACAGTAATGTAACAGCCAATGACATCAATTTGACGTTTTCAATGTCAGAAAAGACCAGTTTTTGCTGATGGTTCTGTTTTTTTAAGTGTCCAACATGATTCTGCCTCAATGCTCTTAAGTTATTATTCCCAAAAATTTCTCTAGTTTTCCAAAATAAACAAATTGTGCATTTCATATTGTAACTGCAATTTAGTAACAGTATGCCCATTAGAAGCATATTTCACAAAAACAGCTTCAAAAAACAAGTGCATAAAAATATGATCATTTGCAATGTGCATTAAAGAAAAAAAAAACTGAGCAGGCAAGGAATTAGAAGTTACTTCTAACCGGAGTTTGGAGCATTTTGCAAGCATCAGCCAATGACTTTGCCCCACTCTCCTTAATTCCACACTTTGTCATGTTTAGTCGTTGCAGTTGATGCAAAGCATTGGCAAGACATTTTGCTCCTCGATCACCAATATCTTCATTTTCACTTAAATCCAAAGAGGGGCGCTGGAAAGATGACGTAAACAAGCATGTAATTTACGATAACATTTTTTTCCAGAATTGGAAATGAAGCAAAGAGGAATCGCATCAGAAGTGTGGTTTATTTATACACCTGATCTTTGGTTGGATTTGAGCAGTTTTTAGACAAAAGGGGAGCTGTTACACACAATATCAATTTCATATATCTCCATTCCTAATTCCCTAAAAGTTGGCATTTTAATACATTTTCAGGTATACCATCATACGTGGTGGCAATTGAGGACATACTGCTTGCTTAAACTCTCAGTAGCAATGGTGTCATTTAGGTGACTTTGATTTTAGTCAACCACATTGTGCTTGAGACATCACTACAGCAGAGATGAGCGCACTGTAATATTTTGCAAAAAAAAAGATTTAAATTAAGTCCAAAAATCAACAAAATACAGCTTTTTAACAACAAAACTCCCCCAATTCTTCTCCTTTAACAAATTCAACAAAATTCATTACAGTCCAGATCCAGTACAATGTTCCTCTCTGCACTGCAGCATGTTACATAAATTCAACTGATGCCAAGGGCCTGGCACAAGGAAAGGTGCTAAATCACACCCTGAAAAATGGACGCTCTAATAGGAAGCTGAAAATGTGTAAATATAAGATTACCTTTGGTCAACTGCACCTATCACACCAAAACGTCACTTTGACATGAGTGTAAAAAATTCCACAGCATTCAAAGGATCAAGGCACATGGGGACCTTCTGTTAAAACTGAGAAGTGTGAGATGCAACATTAGTGGCAGGACACAAGATCGTCCTAGTGAAAGCAAAACATCAAATAACACTTCTCAGAAGTTTGTGGGAGAAAATCATCATCAGCGACTTTAACAATTTGAAAATAAATTACACAAAGTTTGAGGTGCACAAGTTTTTTTAGGTGTCATCAAACGGGGTACCATGGCAAGAAAGATCGAAGAGCACTGTATAAGCTGCAATAATTTTCTGTTTGAGCTATTAACATACAGCTGAAGCCCAACAGGTTGATCAAAGATTATATATCGGCGACATTCAACAATCAGCATATGCTGAAATCAAACTATAGAACAAGCAGAAACACAGCATGCTTAGCAATTTACCTTCTTTGCTCATTAGTCAAACAATATTGAAAACATATTCAGCTCTACTACATGTGACGTCTTAACCATAAAAGTACAGAAATTACTGTGTGATTTCAACCACAATGTTTTCAGTGTACTTCGATAAGCACCGAAAAATGAATGATTTAAGTTAGAGATCGATCGATATGTCCGCTGATATTTGGGTTTTACCGATATATCGGTATGGGCCAAAACGGCCGATTAGGTGTTGACAAAACGCTGTTACATTCCTCAGGCATACAGATAACTTGCGCAAGAAAGCACAATCAAGCAAGTCAAGAAAGTTCTTACAGCAACGCTAGCAAGTGCATTTTCACAAAAAAGCAGAAAATATGAACCATGAAGCTTGCATGGTGTCCTAGCAGCCGAAACAAAAGCATCGTGGGGAAGTTTTGCAAAGCTTGTAGCTATTTGTCTAGACCGCGTTACCACGTGCAAGTATTGTGTACAAATGAACTCCAGTTGTACTTCTAGAAGCTTTGGCAGCACGGGAAGTTTGACTCTAAATTAAGGTGCAGCTCGATGCCTACTTTAGCGCAGATTGATTTGAAAAAACCTTGCATGAAAAATGAATTACGTTATGTTAAGCAACGTTTGTGGTGTTATGAATATGATTACAAATGCAATCACTACTCACTAGTGACGCCAACTGTCGCTGTGAACCAGTTGCACGTAACATCATACAATGATTCTACTTTTCTTAACTTGATGCATCAGGCTATAAGCGTGCTGGTTTACACTGTTTTACGCAAGGCCAAATGTCCTGTTCGTACGCCAATTTAATCAACATTTTCCACAAGGCGCTTTGATGATAATTGTGATCTCACAATCCAAGCTGTTGCAATGCGCTGGCCTGTGGACATGGCACACAAGCAACGGAAGCGCTACCCCAGAATTTCACAAAAACGTTGAAGCGATGATTTCGCGATAAGTCCGATAGCAGCACGGTAGCCAGTATGCATTGTTGCATCACAATTGCTGTCGTCCGTTTGTTAAACACGACCAGCAAAAATAGTGTTTGCAACAATGGAACTTACGCAAGCTGCAGTGAAAGCGCATTGTTCTTGATTGGATCAGAACTACCACGGCATTACTGTGCAATCATCTGATGCGTAATGCACATGTGCACGTTAGCTATCGTCATGGCGACTTGTTCTTATGGAATTTACTTCTGGCAGACGGGCAGTAATTGGTTATAGCCTAGTACGGCTTAATATAAATATTTTGTTTAGGCTAGGTTGCAGATGACCAGCTAACTTACTGCAGGCTACTTGGTGAAAATGCAGAATAACTGTGCTTTCGGCAAGACAATCTTGAACTGTTGAGGTGGAACTATTGTGCATTGACAAATCAGTTGAGGTTTTTCATTTTATATACCAATGTCAGTACTTGCAGTAACTAATGCAGCTAGTTTGCTTTTTAAGGACATGCAGTTATTAAATGTTACATTACATCAAAATTCCAAACTTGATTCTTTAAGACTTGGATTGACTTCCCAAATTGAAAAACCACTGAGTCTTTCAGTCTGAAAGACTGATTTGTTAAATATATGCTAAAAAAATTTCACAAGAGTTATGTAGTACAGTAACTGTTAACAAACATACTATCATAGACCAAAGAGTTACTGCTGTTTGGGAAATATTTTCAATTTTGGCAATGGTTAATTGAATACAGTATTGTACAGTAGAACTTGCCTAATTTGTCACCTCAAGGGGATTAGAAAAAAGTGACGATTTAAGTGAAGTGACAAATTATGCAAACAGGTGAAAACTGTATCATAGAACTCGTGTACTTTATTGTAGTAACTCATATACATACTGCTCTTATTTGTAGTAAAATACAAGTTTATAACGTTATGGTTGAACACAACAATTAATTCCTCTATCTGGACTCCTCCACTTAATCTTGTATCTTTTAAATCTTTAACAAATTGAAAAACTTCCACGTTCTCTCAGTGGGGAATCAGGTCGCTCTTCGCACCTCGTGTATAAATTCGATAACAAATTACGAGGTGCAACAATTCTCAGATATATATCCTTAATTTGTTTGAATTGCCAGATGTGCTAACTGCTTAGACATCGAAAGGGAAGCTCCAAATGACATATTAGCCGAATTAAAAGCTTCTAAGGGATAGAAAGAGGTGGCGAATTAAGCAAATTGACAAACAGAAATGTACACAAAAGATCGAATTAAACGATGACGAATTAGACAAGTTCTACTGTACTAACTTTCACCTCCTTAACTTGATCCTCCGTTTTGCACTTCTTCCTTTTCATAGTTCACCAACTTTCAAAAGTCACGCACTGCTTTTTTGTTGTAAGCACTGCTAGCAGCTCTATTTCATTTAGTGGTCTGTTCTTATTGTTTTTGCTGTTGTCCGTTTGTTGAACACGATCAGCAAAGGCAGTGTTTGCAACAACGCAACTTATGCAAGTTAAAAGTGCAGTGTTTGTGGTTGGATCAGAACTACCGTGGCATTATTGCACCATCATCGGATGCGCACATGTGCATCTTAGCTATTGCTATGGCGACTTGTTCTTATGGAATTTACTTCTGGCGGAGGGGCGGTAATCGGTTATAGCCTAGTGCTGCTTTTGTTTAGGCTAGGTTGTAGATGACCGGCTGACTCACTGTAGGCTACTTGGTGAAAATGCAGATAAACTTTGGCTTTCTGCGTGACAATCTTAAACTGCTGATATGGAACTACTGAGAATTGACAAATCAGTTGAGGTATTTTATTTCGTACCAATGCCAGTACTTCAGTTGCAGCAACTAATGGAACTAGTTTTTCTTTTTTATGGACATGCAGGTATTTAATGTTATACTACATCAAAATTCTAAATTTGGTTCTTTACGACTTGGATTGACTTTTCAAATGAAAACCCACTGAGTTGTAGAAGAGTCTGAAAGGTTGATTTGTGAAATACATACAAAAACAAAATTTTACAAGATTTATGTAGTACAGTAACTGTTAACAAACACACTATCAAAGACCAAAGAGTTACTGTTGTTTTGGAAATACTTTCAATTTTGGCAAAGTTTAATTGCATACAGTATTATACTAATTTTAACCTCCTTAAATTGATGCTCCATTTTGTACTTCTTCCTTTTCATTGTTCAGCATATTTCAACTTTCAAGCACTGTTTTTGCTTTTTCGAGTTTAAGCACTATAGGCAGTTCTCTTACATTCAGTGTTCTGTTCTTATTGCTTTGTAATTTTACATTCTTTTTTTTATTCATGGCACTGTGTTTATTCATTGTAAACAGTGTATACCATGCTAACAAGTATTGAAATTGCTGCAATTTCAAAAATTTATGCTTATGAATCCTGATTTTTAAGGTTTTGAAAAAAAGGTAAAGGCATAAAATACATCATATTTTTGATAATGACGCAGAAAACAAGATTTAAAAATTTTAGAAATACGGGCCGATATATCAGTATCGGCCTCAAAAAAGCCATATCGGTCGATCTCTAGTTATTTTAACATTCTTTTTTACCCATGCCACTGTTTATTCATTGCAGGCAGGGTATACTACGCTAACAAGTTAATCAGATTAATTAAAAATTATAGCAAAATATTTAAATTGGTGCAATTTGAAAAATTTTAGCTCATAAATCCCAATTTTTAACGTTTTTGAAAAAAGGTAAGGCATGAAATACATTATACTTTTGATAATGAAGCAGAAAATAAAAATTCAAAAATTTAGGAAAATCGGTTATTGGATCATAAATGGCCAACATATCGATATCGGCCCCAATGAAGCCATATCGGTCAATCTCTAATTTAACCCACAGTCTTTTTCAGTGTATTCAATACATCGTTTGTAAGAAGCAACAGCAAAGACAAATCTTCTTAAGCAAAATATATTGAAATAAAGCTGGAAATCCTGGAATGTCTTTGCAGCTAAAATACAAGGAGCAATCAGTTATCCAAAGACACCAGGAGCAATATATCATTGTGAAGATTGAAGAAGAGTTTACTTTTGTTTCAAGGATTCACTACTTGTGATCAGACTATGACAACTATCTGAGGTTACAACAAATACTTACTGGATTGCTAAGAGCTTTGTAGAAGTTTGCAATCATTCTTGCATGATCAACAGTCAAACCACAATTAACCAGGGAAAGGTTGGCAATGTTATGAACAACTTCAGCAATTTTAAAAACTTGGTGGTCTTCAAGATAAACATCTTGCAGTGTGAACCCTGTTATCTACAAAGATTTCAAAATATCACGCAAGTACAACAAACCTACAAGCTGCATTTGCCACTAACAGTTCACCATTGTTAGCAGTAGCTGGTAGGAGAGCAGAAAGACAATACAAAAGTTCACAGCAGTTCACATCAGGGTTATCAGTTCGTGATCTTTGTGAGCAAAGTGATGTTTCAGTTTCTAAATACAGTAGTCCCCATTTATTAAGCCCACCTCAGGACAATACAATTTTGGGCTTACAAAGTGGGCGGGGTTATTAACCGGGGGAAAAGTTTTCGCCATTATTATGCATATAAATGTGTATGGCCAACTGTACTATCGCTAGAAGTTGCTAAATCTATTAACATGGTGTACAACAATTACAGGTACCAAGCAATTTTCTTTGTTTGTTACAGTAAAATAGTATTCATTTCATCTGCACACCTCTTCGCCATTTTGAAAATTAATTCCACTGAGCACCAGTTGTCTTGCTATTGATTATGGCACAAATAAACGATCTGTGACGAAACAGTTAAAACAAAAACAAGGTCAGCAGCGCAACGAAGTGTGAAAACGTTGAAAGCAAGACAAAGAAAAATGGTTATTTGGTGCTTGTTATGCGAGGTTTAGGGCTCATAATGCGGGTTTTTTATTACAGGAATTAATGGAGTAATTCTGGACAAGATAATTTTGGGCTCAATAAGCAGGGACTACTGTACTAGCTTATGGTGAGATTGCTATTTACGAGCGGCTTTTAAGTCTTCTACAACTGAAGCACTCTGCACTGTCCCCATCGTCTCTCCAGATGCATGGTGGGTGCAGTGCAAGACGGGGCCTCCACTTATGGGTGAGACAATTGCAAATTTTTCAAATTAACCCCTCTGCCAAAAGCCTGAGTGCAGTCCTTGATCACATGTGCAAATGTGCAATGACTGATGCATGATGCGTTTGATTAATTTTGCGTATTTCATGGTAGCTCCTGCCCAAATTACACCATTGGACAGACCATTCATCACATTTACATAGGAACTTTTGCAATACCAGGGGGACATCATGGGAAGAAGGCACATTTGTGTAAGAGAGGCCTTGCATTGAGTCTACTACAAGTAGTGTGACCATCACTACACCTGACAGGATAGGCTACATATTGCGATATATTTATATTTTTTCTTTATGTAACAGAGTGAAAGTGGATTTTAGTTGCTTTTTTGCTGCAATGATTGCAAAAACATGTTCATGTCATTCCATTTCATTGAATTACCGTATTTATTCAAGTATAACGCGCACCATTAACTTGAAAATTGGTATACATTTTTTTTACTTTTTCTCAGCTCAGACTCAAACTGAACACAACATTTATGTTGCAACGTCGATGTCATCCTTTATGTTGCAACATTTTGTATTATTACATCATAGAGCCTAGGTAGCGTTGAAACTGCAAACAGGGAAGTTTATCTACAGTGCATTGTATCCACAGATACCACGCAGCAAAACGCTAAGACGCTGGTTTTGGGAAGCGCTGTCCCATTTGACAGAAACTCTGGTATACGAAAATAACTAGGGCCGCATCCTACATCCAGGTCATGCATCGTCCAACGACTCATCGAATTCTAGAAAATCGCAGCCGCTTGGCAAAGCTACCCAACGTCGTGCAACACAGATACAGCGGGAATAAAAATTTGGCACGCTGCCACTTTGCAACGAATGCTTTAAGTTTTTTCTTTTGACCAAATTTTAGTCGCGCGGTGCGAATGCGCGACCGGGTTTTTGCACCCATGCGCTATGCTGAAGCAGGCTACACGAAATATACCTTACTTGCGTGTTCTCTTGCGTATGACTTGTTTATTGTGCGCACCTGAACGCTTGTGCCCTTTCTCGTAAAGGAATAAAAATCTAAGACCTCGTTTATAACGCGCACCGAACTTTGAGTTGGTGTTTTTGATATAAAATTTTGCGCGTTATACTCGAATAAATACGGTACACCAATATTAACTGAAATTCATCAACATCGAGAAACCCTGATCTGAACTGCATACACAAAAAGCTGGTTTGCTTTATCTTTTCATATACTACATTATGTACTTACTGGAAAGTCTAGATTCTTAACAGCTAATGCCAGTTCAGCAATTCCAAGTTTAGTAAGCTTGCATTCGACAAAAGCCACCTTGTGCAACTGGTGAAGGCAAATTGACAAAGCTGATGCCACATCATCATGATCATCATCAACTGGAGAGATTTTCTTGTTGAAATTTTTATTTGAATCAAATCCATGATAGCAAAACCCCTATTTCACAGAAAAGCATTTACTCGTTTTGTGAAAATCCGAACATTTTTGAAGATTTTCAACATTTATTGTTTTGACAAAAGAAATAAGCATGTAACGAGCATACAAACCCAACATCACTGCTGGTAAGCATTAACTAAAAAGCCTAACACTTTATACTGCACTCTGTCGATAAACATGTTTGGAGAAGGTTATAACAGTTAGTTGGCACAGCAGATCAACATTTCAATTGCAACAATCTCAACCTAATTTCAAGCAGCCGTGGCTATTGCAGTTGCATTTGAATTGCTATGACAAAATAGTCCATTTTGATGTTTTCGTGACAACTTTGCATGTAATGTGTCTGTGAAGATCACATCCGATTGATGTGATTGTGGCTGACTGCCCAGTACCTGGTGCATTTTTTTGTGGACAAACCATCTAGTAACAAACATGTTAATTTGCAAAAATGTCCATCGAAAATGAAGATCTTCATCTACAATGTGATGGGTTCTCTTTGATATAAAAATGCAAACAGAACTAGATTCCCACTTTTTGTAACCCACTCGAACTTGGCGCATCTTGTCAAAACATGGCGATGATTCACTACACATGTGAATTGATTGGAAATGTATGCATGTTACACATGCAAGAATGAATTGAGTTCATACAAAGAATGTGCTTGCACAGCATTGCACATCACATACATCACATGTACACAAAGATGGCTAAGATGATGCCACCTGCATGCAGGATACTTTCCTTAGAAGTATTTTGCCTAGCAAAATGACATGATTTAACAGTGAACTACGCATTTCATGTCTGAAAGAAAACTTACTGTAGCTTCCCTGCAGAAGGTCACACAATCAGTATAGTCGTTCCTGGAATGATGTGGCTTAGATGCAAACTCCAAATTTTAAAGCAAAGAATAATGCACTCACCACTAAAATTGTGGGATGGCCAAGTTAAACATGAAAATGCAGTTAATCATCCAAATTAGTGACATAAGTTTTGCAAATTTTCTTGTAAATGCATGCACTGATGTTAACATAACACAAAAACAACATTTGGATATCAAAAACATTACGGTAAATCACAATTTCTTGAAGTTGTTCACATATGATCATAATCAATCCACAGATGAACAAAAACTAGTATGTTGTTTTCATAAACTGTTCAACAAAGATTTAAAAATACCTGATCAGGATTCCATCCACCAGCTCTGCGTATGTACTTTCGTTTTTCCATACGTGGGTACTACAAATACCAAAACAGATTAAAATAAATTCAAAAATGCTTCTTCAAAGTGTCTTAAAACAAATGACATGCTACAACATTCATAAACTAGCAAGGAATCACATAAGTGTTCTGCTTAGTATAACATACAAATAAAAAAAAAAATTTCTGAAAAACCTTACAAAAACCATGTGTGTTGTTGTAACTGCTTGTTCATTACCTTCTCAGCTCCCCTATTGCTGCCCCTTTATTCATTACATTCATGTTTGCCGTAAATGTGTGCTAGTCCTACAGAATAAAGTAGAAAGCTATTGTTGATGACAATGAACTGTACACATTTGTATAGAGATCGACCGATATATCAGCCGATATTTGGGTTTTACCAATATATCGATATTGGCCAAAACGGCCAATTTTATCGGCCTCGGTGGTGTTGACGAAACGCTGTTATATTCCTCACGCATGCAGACAACTTGCGCAAGAAAGCACAACGAAGCAAGTCAAGACAGTTATCTTACAGCAACGTTAGCAGATGAGGTTTCATAAACAAACAGACAAAATTGACCACAGAGCGTGCGTCGGCCGTCACAGCCGATACAAAAGCATCATCGGGAAGTTTCGCAATGCTTGAAGCTACCACGTGCAGGTGTTGTGTATGAATAAACTCCCGATGTGCTTCCGGAAGTTATCGCAGCATGAAAAGTTTGACTGAAACTTAAGGTGCAGAGGTCCAAGCGATGCCTAGTTTAGCGCAGATTAATTTAGAAAAGCTTGCATGAAAAATGAATTGCGTTATGTTAGGCAAGATTTATGGCGGTATGAATGTGATTACAAATGCAATTGCTACTCACTAGTGATGACAACAGTTCCTGTGAAGCAGTTGCATGAAACATCTTATAAGGATTCTACTTTTCTCAACTGGATGCGTTAGGCCTAGAGAGCTCGTTTATACTGTACGCAAGCTGAAACATGGTGTTCGTGGGTTAACTTAATTTACATTTTCCACGAGGTATGATAATGATAATTATGATCTCACAATCCCAGCTGTTGCAACGTGCTGGTTTGTAGATGTGGCACACAAGTTGTGGAAGCGCTACTCCAGCATTACACAAATACTTTGAAGTGGTGATTTGTCGTTCAGTCTGATAGCAGAGCGGTAGTCATTGTTCATTGTTGCGTATTTGAGTATTTGTGCCACCACCCACTTTACTTGTTAAAGTTGTTAAATCGGTGTCTTTTCATGGTGCCTTGTTACTGTACATATTTTAGCGCCATGTCTGGCCTTTCACGTTCATGTTGCAGGGGCAACCTGAATAAAAAATATCACTCGCAGTATGCGTTCTCTTGATTTTGTTCAATCGCGCTGCCCTTTGTAATTATGTACAGTAAACCTCAGTTAATCCAGATTCGATTTGACTGACGACGTAAGCCGTTTTAGGGGAAGATCTGGACTATCCGAAGACGGTTGTGTCTAGCCTGACATCATCTAAATACTGCGATATTGGTGAAAATCACTTGAACACATTTACGACCCAACAGCAGACTTTCGCAGAAATAAAACAAATTAATTGATGTTTTTACTATGTATTTTCAGTGCATCAGTGATCAGACTGGTAACCACTATATCCACGCATTTATGAACATTCGTAAGTTCTTTATTTTAGATTACATGACTGCGAAGAAATCTGGGATTTTGGACTAATGCAGAGATTTCTGCCACTGGTCCATAAGCAGTCAATCTATTTGGAAGGTAACGCCCTCCAGACATCTTACCAAGTACAATGCACTCAGGGATAATGCTCTACATGTGCACACTCAACACTGATCGATATACTGCATCCATGGTGTGGCGGTGTGCCTTGTGCATTATGTTCAACAAGGCATAGCGTATCTATTAGTCGCATGTTGTGCGCAGTTGCGGCAGTTGTTATCATAATTCTAAACGTTCGTTGGTGATCGTAAACACTCTTGTGTTGCATCTGAAAGCTGCTGAATCTTTTCTAGAGACCAGTTGGTGCAAGAGCAGGAAAATCTGAAAGTGTGGTACAGCAAAAGAATCTGGATTACAAGATGTGAAAATAACAGATCTTATCCACAATTGGTGAAGATCTGGATTCGGATAAACCGAAGACTTTTATAAAGAAAAATGTAAGAAATCATACGCACTATCGATTTTATCCAGTTTTGATAAAGATCAGGATTAACCGATGTTTACTGTATTTTTTAAAATGTAATTCATATCAGAGTGAACAATTTTTGAAACATTGGATTTGAATTTGAAGCCAATAGACATTTCCATTAGGGAATAATTTAAAACGAACAATTTTCCATAACTCGAGCTAATGCATGAATAAGACCAGTATACAAGGTTTACTCGGACTCACCCGTTATAGCACAAGCTACCCTCAGCAATAATTCTTTTTTTTTTAAATATTTTTTTAAATATAATCATATCAGATTGAATGCTTTTTGAATCAGTGGATTTGCATTCCAATCTATGGACAGCTCACATCCGAGAATAACTTTAAACGAATGATAAATTGACCAGTAGCTCGCTAGTATGCAGACGAATAACTAGAGTTATCATTGCTCTGTGACATACGTTCTCATGGGGCTGACGCCACACAGCAACGTCAAGTGCCAGCCAGAATGAAAGCAAATCGAAATTTCAGTGATGCAAGCCTCGAACGGTTGCATTTAGTGTCAGTTAGTATAATCGTGTGATGAGCCCGCGTGATGCTGTTGACCTGTAGCTACTCCTGGTGTATGCGTGTGTTTTTATGGAATTAGGCGAGCTGATCTGCGATGCAACTGGCTACATTTTTGAAATTCTATGTGTATAATGATGTTGTCAAATGCGAGATCATAACAGATGTAAAGGGACTTGGCATGCCGACTAAACAATCCCCCTAGTTGCCCATTGTGGTAAAAAATCTAATCCTGCTAAAATTATATAAAAATCAAAGTGGTATCCTTGATAGCTACAAAGCACATTCTTGGTAAGTGGAGGGAGTGCTGTGACATGACTGTCACAAAAGAGTATTGTGATATGACTGTCACACTCAACTGAAAAGTGAAATTGGGCAGGCTGTAGATCATTGTGAAATCAGATTGGATAAATAATGCTCATATTTATCTTATTTCAGGAAATTTTATGCTTTTTTTTCAAGCTTTTAGCCTATTACAGGGGAAAACTTTAAAAACTCTTCTTTGAGGATGTTGGTGATGAAGCATTAACAAGTGTGGGAATGTGGGAAAATTTGACATTACAACTAATACAAGTGGCTTGTTACAGGATTGGCCCACTGTGCGAGACATGGATATTATCTATACTAAATATTGTTGTTATGGTCCAGAGCAGCCAATCTTCTCAGTTTTTGCAGACAGAGGAAAGGCTCGTTTCAAATTTTGCGAGCAATGTGTCCAAAAAGTTTGCCAACCTCTGCAAGTTTGGCATAATCTTGATGACTGCTTGAACTGAAGTGATCATTGTAACCTGCTGTTTTTACATGGAAGCATGCTGTAAATAAATCACTGCAAGTCTGCATTATCGTTAAACACTTCTACTTTCAATGTACAGAACAGTCAATTATGGACGAATGAGGTGTAATTTTTTTGCGAAGAAGTTTTTTACTATCCCTTTCACCTGGGTCAAAGAAACAAGTGATTTTTTAATATAATTTTTTTGGGGGGAAAAGATAACCCAAAAATTTAAATGTGACAATATACTTTGACATGGGGTTACCTTCCATCATAAGTCCAAGAAAATACCTTAGCTTGTTTGACAGATGAAACCAACTCATAATTTCTTTTTTGCCCCATTTGGCTATATTGCATTCTTTGACAACGAAAACAACATGAAAGTAGTGAGGAAAGGGATTTCCAACCAGTATTTTACAGGTGAGCAGGCAGTGTGGGTGGCATCTACTTCACATTCAAAGACAGCAAAAGATACATTGACAGGCTTCCAGATTTTTTACACTCCTACTATGCAAAATTTCATCACAGCATAAAACAAAGTCCAGATTCTGTGTCATCAGAGAACACAGGAATTGTTTTCATTGTATGGCAATAAAAAAACGACAAAGCAGCTGACTATAAAAGTGAGTGCTCTGGTCCAGGTCAGCACAGTGCAAGAAAATTTTGACTAGGGTTATCTGCTGAACTGGAGTCAAGAGCTGTTTGTCATCGAAAACACTGAACCGCATGCATTGCCTTTGAACAGTATGAAAGATCTCAATGGAGAAAATCTAGACGGTCAATTTGACATAGAAATACAACAAGTTACAAGAAATACAACGCTCATTTTTAAAACCATGGGTCGATGTTACCGACAGCCAGTTTAACAGAACCGAATGCTGAAGACTGTCAGTGTCAACAGTGCAATTTAGCTGTTCAGATTGACCTTGTTTCAAAATGTTGCATTATCTCTGATCTGTCATGTGATTGCAGCTGCCAATGACAAAGTTACAACCAGCATGAGTGACGCGAATATTTGACAATCAGATTAAATGCTGACATGCCAGGCACACCTGCACACTTGCTAAAGAAACTCAAAAATACTGAAAACACAAATATATGAAGAAAATTATGAAAAATATTGTTGAAAATGTAAGAACAAGAAACATCAAAAATATTGAAAATGATGAAAAAGATTGAAATAATTGAAAATACAAAAACGAAAAATATCAAAAGCACAAAAAAATTTGAGGAACCAAAAATTACAATAACTCCAAAAATTATGAAAAATATGGGTTAGGGGAAGGGGACGAGTTGAAGGGGACCCCACCTGCACACCTGTGAAATGTAAAGTGTTCGAAAACCTCTTCCCTTACTAATGTTACATGTTGTCTTTTTAATAACTTCTGTCCATCAGTATCCATGCTGTGTTCAGCTCAACTGCCTGATTTGTGTGGATGTGGCAAGGTGCAGACTACACACCACATCTTGCATGATTGCACCAAATTCAAACCTTCATGCCACACAATGAGGTAGACAACCATGCTCTTTTGGAATATCCAGCTAAATCAAAGTTCTGACCAACATGTACTCGTGTTCATGTATACAAAAGAAGAATAGCTTCTGTGCAATTATATGTTGTTATTGCCATATCACTGTAAGAATACAGAAGTATTTCTAAGCTCATAATGATAAAATAGAAGTTTCTACATACCCAATATGCTGGTCCATACTTGCGTGTCCTCTGATCTAATGGAAATGTTGGTTTTACCTGCAAAAACATATTTTTTCTCATTCTTTAATAACTTGAGAGGCATAAAAATCAAAAAAAAACAAAATCTACAAAAAATTAAACAGTTAAACATGCACTATTAGAAAATGCAAACATTTTCCACTGGGCCTTCAACTAAATAGGTCTTTTAGTGGCAAAATTAATGCAACATTACAAATGTCTCTATAAAAACAGCATGAGATTTAATCAAAAAATTGCAGCAAGAATTAATAAAAGCTTCAGCCATAATGGACATCCATGTGCTTAGCTTAATGCATTTACTGTGCTTAGATGTGGAGATCAGAAAACTGTTGATAGCAAACCATGGTACTGGAGCCTGGACTAAATTTCAAGCTCCTGCTCCAGGCATCTAAATCTTTTTGCTCCAGCTCTAACATCTTGAAGTTTTTGGCTCCGTTGTATTGTGAACACATGGTTCCCTTTAATTGCAGTTTTGTTGAGGGCGTATGTGATCCTGCTAATTACTGGTGTTATCACCTTTAATTATGCATGTAAGCGCTGAAATATTATTGGTTACTTGACTGCGATATCAATTGGAAGAACCTTGCATGACACAATGGTCATTTCCGGTCGTTATTCATTTCATCTCATGATGGATTATCAGTATTATTGTTGATTATGAGTGCAACTTTACTTTCCTCTATTTCAGATGTGTAGCATCATCATATTTTGACGTAAAACCACTTTGTTTTTCTTACGTGCAACACGTATGTCAAAACATTTCTAATATGGATCGATTACTCAAGCCAGCCAAACTGCATGCTGATCCTGAATCCCCTGCGGCTGAAAAGGAATATTGACACTGGCTGTGAACATTCCAGAACTTCTTGCACAAGTCAACAGTGGGTGGAGTCAATGAGTTGTCTATTCTAGTAAACTAAGTTTTACTCAATGTGTACGTTGAAGAATCTGAAACATATGCCAATACGTTGGAAGTGTTTTTAGCAAACCTCAAAAAACGAGATTTTGCTTGGTTTCTCACAAGGAAACAGCAAGAAGGGGTGTAGACTCCTCACCTTACACTGCAGTAGTATTATAGTACTGTGTGCCCATGCAACGTGAAGACATATCACGTAAATGTATTCCCTATTACAACACATCGCTTAATAACAAAATTTCACCTCTCACTGTAACACACACTGAACAACTGAACACGGCCGCATTTGCAGCCAGAACTGACTCAACACCAAAAAAAGAGTGCCCACAATTAATGATGTACAGCGCATGTCTCACTAATTACCAAGTATGTTCAATTTGACGTAACAAAGAGAATCTTTGGATGAGTTTTTTCAATGTTTGCAACAGCTCTCGAAAGACTGCAATTTTAAATCTGTCAGCACTGAGCAAAACTGAGAAGATTTCATAAGAGACACTGTTATAACTGGCTTGATGTCAAAGTCAATATGACAACGTTTTCTGGAAAGTCCCAGACTAGAATTGCAGGTGGCACATACTCAAGCAGTCGCCCTTGATCACGCTCAATGAAATTCTAGCTCATACTGCATTAGTTCATTTGCTGCTACTGCCAGGACCAGTAATGCTTCAAACTGAAGCTCAACAGAGATGATGGATGCTCTCCATAGGAGACAGAAGAAAAACTGCTCCAACTGAAACCATGTTCATGTGAGACCGTATTCATTTGGGACCTCATTCATGTGAGACTCGTTTTCTGAGACCACTTTTATTTGAGACTTTTTCAATTGAAACCATGTCAATTTGAGACTGCATTAATTTGAGACCACATTTATTTGAGATCCACATTGATCTGAGACCACATTCATTTGCAATTACATTCACTTGAGACCACCTTTGAGACCAGCTATTTTTGAGATTATGTTTATTTGAGGCCAGCCATTCAATTTCAAAGCTGGTGATGCGCCTTGCATCCAACCGTGTGAAACAGAAATCCTGGCTGAAAGTATCTGTGGAAGGATTGCCGTATAACACCTGCAAATGCTTTAATATTTTAATGACAATGGGTTAGGATATTTTTTCATTGAAAACTACATCAAGTTGTAGAAGATTAGCACAGTTGCCTGATCAAACGAGACAAATACAGCTTGAAAGTTTATTAGTGAAGGCAGCAATCATTTCACTAGCTTTGATCATGTTCAACCGCTCCCTGGATGGAGGTGTTAAGTCGTTGAGGTGGCTGAATATATCTGAAAGATAGCCTATGCCAGAGACATAATGAACTCATTTTCAAGGTGCTCTGCTATGTCACTACCTCCGTGTCTCAGAAACTGTTCGATTTCTTTGCGCAGCTTATGAACACGAATAAGCACTCAACACAGGATAGCAGCGGCATTTTCATGTAGTAAAGAAGAACATTGTGTTGAGCTTAAACTTCGTTACAAAAAACTCTGAACAGACCATGATTCAAGGTTTGGCCTCTGAGAAAGTTCACTGAACCCACAACAATCGACAACACGTCTTCAAAATTTTCAGGGCGTGTATGCCTAAAAATGTTGGTGCTTTGTACCCCCTGTTTCGGTGTTTCGTACCCACAAGGGGTACGTGCAGCCCCGGTGAAGAACCACTGCGCTAGGTCGAAGTATTTCACTGAAGTTTTCATTGGAAACTAGGCTCGAGTCTGAGCCTTTGATCGACTTTCTAGCGTTTCTGGTTCAAAAGTCATGATCTTAAACAAACAAATTAATTAATTACCTAATTAGTCAAAAAATTTTACCAACTTAGATCATAAAGTGTTAAATAAAAACGGCAGTTTCCAACTCTAAGTTGAAGGCTACTTTGGTAATCATACTGATAGCAGCCCAGGTAATGAACTTCTTAAAATGAAGATTAATGTGCAATGAAAGCAAATGTTCTCTAATGTTAGATGTACAATGTTGCGGTGACGATTTGAAGACATTTTCTACACACAAAAATGACACTGAAGGTGAACCTGAACCTTGAACCAAAACTTTTCCACAGATCTGATCTTTCGCAGTCGAGGTGATAAAAAACATGTTTCAATCCAGTTGTGACTATCTGTGTGTTAAGTGTTGTCTTCTCCATTTAGAAGGGCTGCTACGCTGAATTATTCCTCACCAAGTACAACTGTAGCATTAGAAAATGGGCACTTGCCCACTACATGGAAATAGCAACAGCTAATGTTTTGCAACATTGGGTTGTTACATCATAATGTAATAATTGCTGCACGCCTGCTGTCCAAAGCACAATGTTGGCAAACAACTTCAGTACATTCACATGTTTTGCAATTTTTTGAGCTGATTAAGTTTATGTGCTTTGGCTCAACACTCAGTTACCTACACAAAGAATGTCCCAACCTGCCCCGCAGCAAGTACAAACCGCTTCTACCCTGCCCAGCAGCAATTTCAACCCGCACCCACCCCGTACGCATAGCAGTACGGATACCTGCATTGAACCCGCAAATGTGGGTACCCGCAACCCGCATGGGTTAACCCACCCTATGCAGGACTCTACTCTGCGCAACTGAACAAAGATACATGTATTTGTTGAAAAAATTGGACAACCATTCTGGCACAATGCAACTGGCTATTTTTGAAAATTTGGATGGAATGTCATTAGCAGAACTATTAGATTTCATTTTAAGGTTTTTATTGAGAATTTGGATTTCATATGCATTATGCATCAGTAGGAGTTAGAAATAAGGAACTTTTCGAATTTATTTGTTTAAGAAAATGCCTTAAGGGGGTGGCTTTTTTTAAGAAAGGGATTTTTCCAAGTTCTAAAAAGATGTTGGAAAATCGCATTGAAAAATCACTGTAGTTGAAAAATCACCATGTTGCTTGTTAATCGCAGGGATGTTATTTTGGAAGGTAAAATTTTGTAAACAGATGGCACCGATATGTATATCATTGATGCAACCCCTGACTTCAACAAATATTGTTGCATTTATTACAAATGTATTCTGCTCAAATGCGTTTCAGCTTGCATTACTCGCAGTGCAGCAACACTTAACATGAATAGCTTTACCCTTGTTTTCATTTTACCTCCCAAATAATTGCAGTGTTAATTTATCATTTGCTCTAGGATCAAGCTGTTCATTTCAGACCCATCATCTGTGCAATTATCATTTCAAATGCAACCTCAGATAGAACTAACAGAGCCTACTACTCTAGGCCTAAGCAAATGCTAAAGACTTAAATGTATTGCTCCTAAATCATTAATTTTTTCCAATAACTTACCAATGCTGAATGCCTATTTTCTAGTTCCGTATAGTATAACCTGCACGTTTAAACAATTCATAGATAGCGGATAGCTTTGCCAAAATTAATAAAGAAGTAAATTTAACTTAGCTAGTCGACAATGCTTATTGGAATTAATGCAAATATGAAAAAAGTTACATTACAGAATATGGTCTGGATGTCTGAAAAAATGCGAGGTATTGTGACTTCACTTTAGATTTGCAACTGCGATGTCAGGGTTTTCAGCAAAAACATTCTGGCTAGAAGCTACTATGCAACAGATTGCAACCGGTGAAATACCAGTAGCATGAAAATTATGCAGAAGCAATTCTGCATACATGAAAGATACATCACAAAAAACTATGTGATCACAGCTACTTGGAAAGTGTTTTGCCACACTTGCAAAAAATCTCACAATGTCTGAAATAGCACATTGCTCTTGGGCCAACTAATGAGAACATGCTTCTTGCCTGAATTTCTGGAAAAAATGAAGATGCGAGGACTTCTTCATTTTTAGTAAATGTTTCAAGACCATCGTCTTTTGAAAATTTTTAGCAAATTCTGCTATTCTTCAGAATTGTAGTTATCTGCTAAACCACTTGCATTTGCAAAAAATTTCTTTTCAAAAGCCATGAAATTTGATTTCCTCCCGTGTTGAATTTCTCTTTTCAAAACCCATGAAATTTGATTTTCTCCTGTGATTGTTTCGACCAACCCAAAAATAAAATCATTTTCTCGTCTTTCATTTTTTAAAAACTGAAAATATTGCGGTGCCTCGATAAAGGAAACGGCCAGGAATGCAAAACATAATTATTTGACCTGGTCTAACAAAATGACATTTCAAAGGTGCAACACTCCCTTCCAAACCCAAGGTATGAACAATTTTCTGGCCTCCGCACTGTTTTAAAGTGCGAGTGCATTTAACCCAGCATGAGTTACCTTGGACACAGAAGGGCGTAACTGTGCAAAACTTCAAATGAAGAGCCACCTTGCAAAACTTCAGGTTTCCCGCAAAAAAGTGGAAGGCACATCATAAAAATGTGATTCACAGCAAATCAAAACACTTTACCGTGGCGCAAAAGGAATATGAGTTAAAATGAATGTGGTCTCAAATGAATGCGGTCTCAAACAAATGGGGTCTGAAAAGACTGTGGTCTCAAATGAAAAAGTCTCATGTGAGTGGGGTCTCAAATGAACAAGGTCTCAAATGAATTGGTCTCAAATGAATTGAACTCAATAGTCTGCACACCCTAGATACCCCTCACCACCAAAGACCGACCATTCACAGCATTTGAAGTGAACGGTGGACTTCATCAATACTGCCGTCAGTCCTTGGGGGGGTAACAAATGGAGCTAGCACTTTTTAGCATATAATGGACAGCACCATGGAGCACCACAAGGTAAAAGGAACTTTTGCTTATTTGGATAATACCACCAAAGCTGGCCGCAGTCACCAAGGGAATGATGAAAATCCCTCTGCTTCGCCTTAACTTCAGTGAGAGTATGTATATCATTTCCGTTACTGAATTAACGTACTTGGCTACTGTGTGTCACACAAATGTGTTAAGCCTGACCTTGCAAGGGTAAAGCTGTTGTTTGAGTAGCCTGCACCGAAAACTCAGAGAGAACCTCAGCATGCAGTTGGCATGCTTGCCTATTATGCAAAATGGCTACCAAACTTTTCTGAGAAGATATGACCACTCATGCATGCTACTGTTGCGATCGGAAATCCCAAGCGGCATGTGCGCAAAGCTTCGCACCGTGGCAGCAAGCAACAATAGAGATCATGCTCGCAATCTCTTACTATTGCTTGCTCGCGCTACACACATGATTGTGTTATTCTTCCCGCACATCCCATTCGTGGTGAATCACACAATCAACGCAACACCACCGGAGAGGTTGCAACACTACACTCTTTCTTAGCTCTTGAAACAAGATCTGTCAAAAGCGTGCCTAGGTAGTATTGACGAAAACACACCATTCACAATAGAACAGGGGTGGCCAAACCTGCTGCATATCGTAAAACCCAAGTTACGAAGACCTGCAAACATAAAAATCTAAAAACACGAATTTATTTGCAATCCGCGCTTCTGTACAGTGGCGTGCAGACAGGGGCAGATTTACCATTAGACTAAAAAGACTCAAGCCTAGGTCCCACGATTATGGCGAGCCCAAAAATTTTGGAAGTTAGGGAAATTTCCAGCATTTTCATAAGCAGTTAGATTTGTACTTTTATTTTGGTTCAACACACGTTTTTTTCCTATGTCCCTAACAAAATATATCCATGCAAGAATGAGCTCGAAGGATAGAAATGAATTACGATGAACATGAAATTATGCACACGATCAACCATGGTCTAGAAAAGACTGCTAAGTCTTGCTATTCTGTATGTTGAACAAGCTTTAGCTAGAAAGACAAAGTACGCCAAAATTATCAGCGATTTTGCAGACAAAAAGTTTTGTCGATCATCAACAATGTAACAGGCTGTTAGGTGTCATAAGAAGTACAGATACAGGGTGACCCAAAAAGATGCGTACCCATATTTTGTTCGATAAAAAACCCATTTTTTAACGAATGTCTTTTCTATTGCAGGACGTGATAGGTGAATCTATGGATGATCGTTTGCAGCTATAGTTGCCCCAAAAATGTCTTGGACAAATCAGCAGAA
>Ga0210059_1003668_pt1 | contig 24672 bp, 16 predicted proteins | sample Ectturendosymbi2_FD_188042 | JGI IMG/M metagenome (GOLD analysis project Ga0210059, IMG submission 188042) | Ecteinascidia turbinata endosymbiont from Florida, USA - Sample 2 (SPAdes) (version 2) | ecosystem: Host-associated > Tunicates > Ascidians > Unclassified | place: Key West, Florida...
ATCAGCCAATCCAACAACTTTGTGGTTATTCATTTGAAGATCTGAAACTATTTGATTTTCTCCGCCAGGTCTCAAAGACCTCTCCTCAATTTTTCGGTTCAACGTTCTGAGATTGACGGCCTCATGGTCAACTGTTGGATCTGGCAACCCAACAATATGATATTGTTCACCCATGCTAAAATTTTTTGTTGCTGTTCCTTGTGGGTCCAAGTTCAAACTTTTTGTTCTGATGTCTCGATTCAAAATGTTTGCTTGGTTTGTTATCGCGTCGCTGACTGCTGTGTTGGCTGCCGCAGTTGCTTGTTCTAAATTACTTGTTGTTGAAGCTTTAAGTGTTCGTAAATTTACCGTGTCTTGTTCAGTTTGTGGATTTGCTACACCTCCTATTCTTTGCCCGCCTAAGGATAAGTCAGCCCGCATTCAATTTGTCCCATCACGTTTCAGATAGAATTCGTTTGCAGAACTCAGTCTGAGTGCATTATAGTCATGCAGAGGTTCACCCAAATGTCTAATCCTGTTTCCAGCCATCCCAATCTCGCCCTGCATACTTCCACCCAAAAGTGACAGCTTCGTATCTGCATATCCTTTTGACGCTGCGTGGTGAATTTGTTCTGGCGCTCCCAGGTATGAGATGTGATGTCCATCCATGTTTAAATCTCTTGCCATGGTCGACGCAGGGCTATAACGATTCAAAAAATTTTCTTCAATCCACTGTTTCGGAACCACTTCATCTTCATTTTGTGGATTTGGGTTTATATTTCTTATTCGATGCTCTCCCATCCCAATATCACCCTGCATAGTGCCCCCTTCAATTGGTAACCTTTTGCCAGCTACAAAATAAACATATGCTCTATTCACCAAGTCATGATCTTCTTCTGGCCATCTCATGTTTTTCACTAAATGACCGCATATCCAAATCACTTTCACCGGCACTTTTCGAGTCAACGTAGCCTTTCGTCGCTGCGTCGCCTTCTTTGGTTGGAGGCAATACGTTTTTTATTGCCTTTTGATCCATATCGATCGGATTACCTCTTTTGAAAAATTTTTCATTGACATACTTCTTCCTCACTGCGTCTATTGGTCCTTGTGGCAAGCCAAGATTCACAATGCTTTGACCAGACATGTCAATGGCTTGGCCTTTTCACAAAAAGTTGCTGTTCACATATTCATGCGAAACTCCAGCCACATTTGTAACATTTTGACTTGTTTTTGGACTTCGTCCGAATTTATCGACTGGCATGTTTATTATATTACCAAAATTTGTTGATTATTTCCTGCAGCTCTTTTCCTTTTTGCATCTCTTTCAAAACAAAAAGACAAAGATGGCTACAAAACACTGCTTGCCGCAGTTGAATTTGCTCAGTTGGATAGAACACATCACCGAGATAGTTGTTCAGTTCAGTTGGTGGAGGCAATCCGAATGAGTCAAAAATAAAATTTATCGTTTCCACGTTTGAACCATGCGACCCAATGCGTCCCATCTCTATAAGTGTCATCCAGGTTCATAATTGCGCACTCATTTCGTTTTGGTTTCTTTGGCAAAGTGTCTCTCAAGAAAACAACGCGAAAGCTTTTCAAACCAATCTTTTTAACCACATCTTCGATTTCAAAGTTGCTCAAAGGTTTGTTTGGTAAAATCACATTCTCAACTTGAATCATTTATTCTAAACAAAACTTTCCGATTTATTTGGCAACATCTTATCAATTTCCAAATCCACTTCTTCAAACTTTATGTATGTTCCATTTCGTTTTCTCGTATGAGAAAGAATATTCTCAAACTCTGATGCAGAAATTTTACCGTCCCACAACGCCTTTGAAACCATCTTATGAATTGAGTTGAGCTGCATCTTAATCAAAGATTTTGCTTCTCATGTCTCTGAATTTTGTTGAAAAGGAATTTTTCAATTACTTTCAGAAAAATTGAAGCACTTACAAAAAACACGTTCAATCCATTCAAAACCTTCCCAGAAATAGTTCCAATGATTTCTTCGAAATTTGACAAAAACCCAACGCTAAAAAGAAACATACAAAACTGAAAAATCAAAAGGCAGCCAGTGCAAAAGTTCAGCAAACAATGATATTATTTTATCATTGCATAGTGTTTGATTTTTTCTTCATTCAGCCCCCTTTCAATTTTATGAATTTCATCTAGACTGTATAAATTAGGATCCATTTTTTATTCAATGGAATAAAAAATTCAAATCCACATCCTACAACAACCAGCCGAGAATGGGGATATTTTTCAAAGGACTGTTCGGACCAAGAAGCAAACCCTCACCACTGATAATTTGGCTTCCCTGTTTCAAATATACACCATTACCAACCATGCCAAGCCTTGAACCTTTTCAAATGGTTTCAAATACAGCCCTCAACCTTCTGCTTCAACTCTTGCAATGTTTGAGCTTTTTTTCAAATACAATACATTTTCCATGGTCTTGTTTGTCACTTTTTGCACCAAAGGCGATCCAACACCTGATAGTGCCCCAGTCGCCAATGTTGGGAGAACGGTCTTTGCCAAAAATGGCAAAGCCTTTGCAGCCAAACCTGCGAGGAACCCGAGGAACCCATCCTCTATTTTCATATTGTGAACAACATGACGTTTACTCATTTTCATTGTGATGCCTTTTCCATTCTGATAAGTTTTTGTCATTCTGTTCACTTGTGAATTGGTCAAAGCAAGAACATCACTCCCACACAAATCTTCATAGCCAAGACGAATGCTCACAGGACTTTTTGTATCAACGGCGTGTTTCAATTTTTGCTGTTGATTTTCAGAAATGTTTACTGATACGTTTGTGTAAGACATATTTATTATATGTAATTATATTTCTCTCAAGTGATATCTAATTGTCAGGTGTTCTCCACGAAGATTCAATTGTTTTCTGTTTTGGTCTGTTACAACTGTTTCCATTTTATTGATTTTATCTAGAATCACTGGAAGATACACAAGGTTTCTCGGATTCTCAACGATTTTGTAACCAGGCGAAATGTTTGGAAAGAAACTGCAAATTGTGTTTTGCGTTCTCCCATTCACATAAGACCCCCCGATAACATCAACATTCACAAGAATTGAATTTATTGATAAGATGTTGACAACACTTTGCAATTCGTGAATGCCCTCTTCGTAAACCTGATTTTGAAATCCAAGAACGCTTGAAATTGAATTTGGCGCTCTGAAATCAACCTGAAAGTCGCCTTGAATTTCCATGACGCTTTTCAAAGTGTTGGTGTTTGATGAAATCTTCACAGCATCATTGTTATGCCCATTTCGTTTCATTGCAATTTTTATTGTTTCCGCAATATCAATGTGATCATAACTGCCTTCTGAAATTTGAACTTCGACCCATTGTCTTAGTCGTTTTGAGCCGCCCTCAATGAAACCAGGAGAATATCTGAATACGTTGTTTTCATCAGACAAATTTGGAAAATTATAATATGTCTCCAAATTCACCAAAGCCATCTCATATTTTCGTGTGCGGTCCAACTCGAGTGGTGGGCTAAAAGTCATCTTTATTTTGGTCGAATTCTCTGAAACAACAATATGCGTTGAAGTTTTTGGAGAAGTATTTTTCTCAATTTTTTCTAGAAGTTGTTCCATTTATTGTATGATATAAAAATCATCAAATCCACTTCTGAATTTGCCATTGTGCTTTGGTGAGGTCAAATCAATCACAACAAATTGTGTGGCTTCGACCACGCCGTTTTGCAAAGTGTTTTGAACTGTTCTTTTGTCATGTCTTGAGACACGTGGTTGTTAAAAATGTGATCAATATTTTTCTGGTCTTGAGGAAACAGACAAAAGAAATTTGCATTTTCTCGAATTGTTTGGCAAGGCAATTTGAAGTAATTTTGACTTAAATACAAACAATCACAATTTGAATGCCTTCCACGAACGTAATATGCTTCACACTTGTTCTGCTTCTGAAGCAAGAGATTGTCAAATATCATTAGATTCTTTTGCTCTGGAGACAGTTCTTTTGGGTCAGGCACATCGTCGGCCAATTCATAAAAATTACACTCAATTGGCTCTTTGGAAAGAGTCTTTCGATTTTTTGCCAACTCATGAATCAGCTCGTTTGGTGGAATTTGTTCTCGCAGTATTTCATCACGGTTTTCAAAGATATTCATGATCATCTCTTTTGACAATTATTCTTCAAAACCTTTTTTCAAAATTTTATACTCTGGTTGAAACAAACTCTGAAAACAGAAAGTTTTGAATAGTCCAACCAACCTGGCTGAAGAAGAAGATTCAGCAACAAAGTAGTCTTACCACAGCCTGATTGGCCCACAATCAAGCCCCACAGACTCTTTGGCAGCAGAGGATGATTGTTTTTTTTCATTTATTTTAAGCATTTAATAAATGAATAAAATATATTGTGTCAAATGTCGTAAATTAACGGAAACGAGAGACGTGAAACAGAAAACAACAAAAAACAACCATCAAATGCTTCAAGGCATTTGTGTTGTTTGTGGAAAGAAAAAGTCAAAATTTATAAGCGCAAGTGGTGGAAAAGGGTTTATCAATGATACAATTAATTCTTTACCATTTGAAATGCACATGCTGGGTCCCAATTTCACAGGAGCAGGCACGAAATTTAACAAACGACTAAATGAGGATATGACTCCAAAGGCATGGTCAAAACCAATCAACAGAGTCGACAAGGCAGCTTATCACCACGACATTTGTTATGTGAAAAACAAAGACACAAAAACACGCAACAAAGTTTGCGATAAAAATATGTTGACATAGCTTAATGGCATTTATAACCCCACACTTCGAGAAAGGATGGAGCGGGTTGTTGTTTCAACAATAATCGGGACGAAAAAACGCTTTGGATGGGGGTTAAAAAAACGAGCGCAGCGAGAGCATCAACTGGAGTTCGCAATTAGCTGATGAACTTCACAAACCCATCATCAAAATTTTTCCAAAACGAATAGTCTTTGTGAATAGAATTGATAAAATTTGGGCTGCAGACCTCGTTGAAATGGAAGCATTTTCAAAGTTCGACCGTGGGGTCAGGTATCTTCTCACAGTGATTGACGTGTTTTCAAAATATGGCTGGATGCTTCCGCTCAAAGACAAAACTGGAAAATCTGTCGCAGACGCTTTCAAGGAGATTTTCAAAAATCAAAGCGAAAACCAGAAAAGCTTTGGACAGACAAAGACCAAGAGTTTTGCAACAAACATGTGAAGGAGTTGGGTGTAGAGCTTTACTCTACTGCAAATGAAGAGAAATCGTCGGTGGTCGAATGTTGAAACTGCACTATGAAGGAAAAAATGTTCAAGTTTTTCACAGCAAACAATACCAACAAATATATTGACGTTCTTGACGACTTTGTTGAGAGATACAACAACACGAGGCTCTAGCATAAAAATGACTCCTGTTGAGGCAAGTAAGAAAGAGAATGAAGTGAGAGTTTACAGAAATTTGTATCAAAAGTTTGAAAAGACAGCCGATACATACAAAATTCAAAACTGGTGACAAAGTCCGAATTCTCAAGAAGAAAGGACTCTTTGAGAAAGGGTTCCCCTCAAACTGGACAGAAGAAGTGTTTATCGTTTCAAAAATTCAAAGAACCAACCCAGTTACTTATAAAATAACTGACTACAATGGTGAAGAAATTCAGGGGATATACTATGAACAAGAGCTTCAGAAGACATCACAAAAAGTTTACGGAATTGAGAAGATTGTTAAGAAAGGCAAAACAAAGTCGTTAGTTAAATGAAGGGGCTATCCTGAAAGTTTCAACTCTTGGGTTGACGACAAAGATCTTATTAAACTTTAATATAAAATGTCAAATGAAAAACAAAGTCTTGGAATTAAAAGTTCAACAGTCACTGCGTTTCTGAACGACAAACTCACACCAGAGCAATGTAAAGAATTACAAAAAATTATGAACCTTGATCCAAAGTTGTATTGAAAAGTATTCATCTATCGAGGTTAATTTGGACCCAGTCCAAATTGAAGAGCCAAGTTGGCTGTCCAAATTGGCTCTCCAAAATTGACCCTCCAAATTGTCTGTCAAACTGGCTGTCCAAATTGGCTCTCCAAAATTGACCCTCCAAATTGGCTATCCAAATTGGCCCTCCAAGAAATTTGAACATACAATAAATGAGTTTTCTAAAAATAAAGGTTCCATCGAAACGTGACAAACTTGTCGCAGAGTATCTCAAAACCAAGAACAAAATTCAAGAAAATTTTCGCTCAGAACGATTGGGTGAACAATCACTTTACGAAGATTTTGGAAAAATCTTCAAACCAATAACTAAACAACAACAAAAGTCATCTGAAGAAATTGTTTCAAAGTTTGCCCCACTCCAAGAAGCGATTGAAAATATGCCGGCGCAGCAAGCATTGCCTTGGGACATGTCTCAACCAGAATTGGAAGAACAACCTGAAGCACTGCCAGCACCTGATGACAAACCACCTCCTGAGAATTATGGTCCAGTGGCTACAAAATATCTTCGAAAGTTTGCAACTGATGAAGCAGACAAAAGGTATGGTTTGAAAAATAGAAACGACCAATGGTATCTTGGCAATTCCAAAGTTGATATTGTTGATAATAATATAAAAATAGGAGACACTGAATATCAAGGAACAGAAGGGCTCTGGCATCTATTGATGATGGATAAGCCAGATAAAAATTTATCGGAAGTGAAGATTATAAAAACTGTGGAAAAATGTTGATAAGAGCAGATGCAATTAGACATCCAACATCAAAGGAAATTAAACCATTTGAAAACATTAACTACAAATGGTGAAACTTTATAAGAAAAATTTGGTTCTCAGACGAAGCAAAGATAAAAAGAGGGAAAAAAATAAGGAAAAAGGGGTCTGGAACTTCAGGACAAGGCTTTCTTCCAAGTGACCCAAACGCTTTGTGTGAACGGTTGGAATTGTTGATGGCTTTGAAACAAGCAGGAAACACAGGTGTTCGAAATGAAATCGTCAGCATTTGTGAGGAACTTTTGAGGCAAAAAATTTTGTCTCATGATGCTTATAAAAACTTAATGCTAGCATTAAATAAAGATGTTAATTATTAAACGCGGATTTAAACGAAAATACCAAGTCGGAGGCTCTGGTATTTTTTCAAAGCTCAAAGACTTTTTGTCAGGATTCATCAGTAAAAAGCAAGTTGATGACACAGCTTTGAACATTGCTCGAAGTGCTGGGCAAAAGGCTGGACAAAAAGCAATTGATTTTGCGAGTTCAAAGTTGACCCCCAAATCACAACAAATTTTATCAAAAATTGTGTCTTCAACACCTCCGCTTACACCTCAAGGAGCAACACCACGGAAGGCACAGCGGGTGGCAACAAATTTGAACAACTTGGTAGCTGGGTCGGGGCAGCCCGCGATCAAGATTCAAGACCTTGTCAGGTGGTTGAATAGAAATACATAATATAAATGAATAATTCTGAACAAATCAAGGATGTTTTTGAAAAGATTGAAGCCCTCAAAACATTATCTATGAACTAAAAGAAGAAATTGAAAAACTCAAATATTTCAACAGGGTATTGAGTTATAAACTAAGTGAAATACCTGATTTTTAAAGTGAAAACAAAAAAAACGCCTATAATAAATGAACATTATTAACATTACTCAAAAACCTGAAATCGATGAGTCAGTCGAACGATATGAATTTCACGGTTACGAGCCAATCACTGGCACTGATCTGAACAGACCTGGGGAAGTTCGAATTAATATTGAAACGCAGGACTTGTTCACACATCCGAGTGAAAGTTATCTGGTTTTCGACGGAAAGTTGGTGAAAAACGCCGACGACGCTGCTTACGTCAATGCTGACATGATCACTCTAACAAACAATGCTATGATGCATCTTTTCAACAACATAAAATACCAACATTCAGGGCAAGAAATTGAAAGTCTGTTTCATCCTGGACAAGCAACAACGATGCTTGGGCTGTTGAAATTTCCAGATGATTTTTCAAAAAGCACAGGTATGAATCAACTTTGGTATGAAGATAATGGCGCAGACGCTTCAATTGCTGGAAATAATCGGACTAAAGGTTTTGAAGCCTGACAAGAATATATTATTCGAAAGCCTGACCCGAAAGGCACATTTTCATTCAGAGTTCCGCTGAAACACATCTTTGGGTTCTGTGATGACTATGACAAAGTTGTTTACGGTTTCAAACATCAACTCACTCTTGTGAGGAACGGTGATGATGTCATGATTTTCAGAGCTGCTGCGGCTGATGCTGGAAAGGTTGTTTTGTCAAAGCTTTCTTGGTATATGCCTCATGTGCTTCCAAATGATCAAGCAGAACTTGCACTACACAAAACAATTGAGTCCAAATGAAGTCTCCCAGTCGACTACCGAATGATTCAATGCGTCTCGATCTCAGTCCCGCAAACAAGAAATTTCACCTGGTGCTTGTCGGTGAAATCAGCCCCAGAGAAACCTCGCTGGATAATTGTAGCTTTCCAGACAAATAAATCTGGAAACCAGGAACACAACCCATCAATTTTTGATCACTGTAATCTCACTAACATGTTTGTTATGTTGAACTCTAGGAGATATCCTGAGATTGATTATGATGACACCAACTTTACACAACAAAAATTTTCAAGGGTTTATGGAGATGCCGCAGCATTCCAAACAAAGTTTTACAATGTTGAAGATTAAATTTCTTCTCCAAATATAACCCCGGCTGATTATAGGAAACTTTTCCCAATGTTTGTCTTTGACGTCTCAAAACAGAGCAAAAAACTCAAAAACTCTGTGACTGACATTCAGATAAAGGCTCAGTACTCAGCAAACGTAGCAGCAAACACAGAAACTTTTGCTGTTGTCATCTCTGATAAGAGTCTCATTTTCCAGAGTGATGGGCAGTAGATGAGGGTTGAATATTAAGTTAAAAATAATATACTCTTTTTTTCAAAAACAGTCAATTCTTTTGTGAACCTGGTTGAAATCAGATTATGTTTATAGTCTTCAAGGCTATAAACATATTTTGACGATAGTGCTTTGTCACAAATGAGTATCACACCTTTAAAGTTTGCTTTTTTTACAAAATATTAAGACATGAACTACCCATCTTTGGACAAAGCTCAGGCAGATTGAAGCAGCCTCAAACAAATCTAACCATTTGGTGACAATAAAGGGTTAACACAAAGCACCTCTTTGAACAAAAGCTCAGACGGTCCAGTCAGGACCACTTTTCACACTGATTGAAACAACCTCAAATAAATCTAACCATTTGCTGGTGAAAAGGGTTAACATTGAGCACATTGCTTAGAAATTTAGAGCACATGGCTTAGTAAATTCAAAAACATTGATTATATAACAACAAACCAACCAAATTCAAGGCAAACCATTACAAACAAAAAGAAAAGCGGTTATGCTTGCCTTAAAATAGAAACACAGTCTTAAACCTATTGCCTGGTAATTTCTGAAACATTGAACTATAGAAGCTCTATGCGATCTTTTTGTGTTCAGATTTGAAAAAACAGATTAACTACAACTAATGGATACTCAATCTCTAAGCAGTGAATAACTCTTAATGCACAATACAATACAAAAAATTCAATTCAACACCTTTTTACAGATGCAAACAGCCTCAAACAAATCTAACCATTTGTTGGTGAAAACGGTTAACACAGAGCACATTGCTTACTAAATTCAAAAACATTGATTATGTAACAGCATATAAATCAAAATCCAAGCAAAACAATAACAACCAAAACATTACAAACAAAAAGAAAAGCGATTATGCTCACCTTAAAATAGAAACACAGTCTTAAACCTATTGCCTGGAAATTTCTAGAACATTGAACAAGAGAAGCTCTGTGCGATCTTTTTGTGTTCAGATTTAAAAAAAGCACAAAGATGGAAAGAGATTAATTACAACTACTGAATGCTCAGTATCTGTTACTAAACATTGAATAACTCTTAATGCGCATAAAATATATTAGTTATACACTTTTTAATATGTACTTTCCACGATGGGTGTAAGCAAGGAATCGATCAGCTAATTTTTAATAGGAAATCGATTTCAAGTAAAATTATGCATCATCAGTCCTAAAGATTGCAAGCAAAGCTTACGGGCGAAAAGTTGAAAGGCTGAAGTAACAGCAGAGAAAAAACAAACTCAAGACTACCATCAAAATTTCGTAACACAAGCTCATAAATCATAACATCTTAACAAACTGACTGACGTCAAGAATACTAGTGGCGACAAAAAAAACTGATTCATGAAATAAGTGTTTACTGAAAAATTAAAAAGATGTTTATTCAAATAAATTAATGACTGAAGCATCTAACTAGTTGATGCTAATGGCTGAAAAATTTCTCCAACCAAAAACTAACTCTTGGTGAAATGACTAACAACTGTAGAGAAAAATAGTAAGCCATGTGCGGGCATTAAGTCTCTGGGGTACGCATTTAAACCTGCCACGAGTTCGCTTTAAACGCTGCCTTGGGGTGGGCAAGCTGTGTTGAGAGAAAAGCTAGCGCACAAAGTGGAAGACAACATCGGATTGAGTCAAACAACACAAAGCATCGTAATAACTATTTCACATGGGGGAGGATCATGTTCTGAATGTTGATTTGCACGTCAATTAGGTGATACCATTTATTTTCACAGATATCCGGAGAATGACAACTTGGTTGTTCGACAAAAGTAATGGTGTATGCTTCGTTCAGAGGTGGCTTGTTTATAGTGCCGTGGTTCTCTGAATAGTACCGCGACAAGGCCATCTAGTCCTTGTCACTGTCAGTTTTACACTTTTTAATATTAAGACACAAGCAGCCTATACCGAAACTGAGCACAATCTTTCAAACACAAATCTTAGCCTATGCCAAAACTGAGCACAATCTTTCAATCGATAAGTTAGAAACATGCAAACCTTATCACACAAACTTAAAAGCCTGTTCCTAGCAGCTTCTACAGACTGATACCAACTGCACAAAACTCTGAGGCTGTTGTGCGCCCAACCGTCACGCCTTTTGACAATGAAAAACCGCGCATCGAGGCAAAACTTGGCTTTGCACGCAAAGGTTGGGAGAGTCACTGAAGCGTGAAACGCATCACGAACTGTTCACCAAGAGTGTCAACAAGATCGCTTTGTCCACCAATGCAAAAACAATCTCAAACCCATTGATTGGCAATTTCTAAAAACATCAAAAAAACACAATTGCAAAAAAGAGGTTAAACCTATTGATTAACAATTTCTAGATTTAATCATGTCTTCAATATGATGAATATTGAAAACCTGCAAACAATCAAACGACTAGGAAAGTTTGTGAAATTAAGCAAACAACTCCAAAGCTCTTGACACTTTCTCAAAAATATTCACTATTCTTTAGAGGCGCACCACTTTTCGAAAATTCATTTCGCAAGCCTACAAAAGTGTTTTTTTTGCAACAATCTTTCCAAAATTCAATTATGTTTTTTTTTGCAAGAACCTTCACTATCAAAAGCAAGCAAGACCACTTTTGCTGTGCTACTTCTAACATTGGAAGCTACCTTCGGACAGACAAGAAGTTTAATTAACGTCAGTGCACGCAGCGGACAGTCTTTGATAATGAAAAAAATGACAATGATTGGGAGCCTGACTCTCACGCGAGCTATTTCAAAAGCGCTCAAACGTGAAAGAACCACGACTAGCATTCAAAGTTACTCGAGCGTCGCGGTCTTTAGCAATGACGGTGCAAAACCTGACTCTCACGTGAGCTATTTGAAAAAGCACTCAAACGTTAAAGAACAGTCCTAAGAAATACAGTTCCCCTTTACTCATGTGCACAAAGCTTCGCACTGTGGCAGCAAGCAACAATAGAGATCATGCTCGCAATCTCCCTTACTATTGCTTGCTCGTGCTACGTATATAATGGTTTTATTCTTCACGCACATCCCGTTCGTGGTGAATCACATAATCAACGCAACGCCACCGGAGAGGTTGCAACAAAGGATATATGATTTTCTCCAACTGCTCAACTTCGGATAGCATATACTCCTTGAGCACATACATACAAACCAAAGGCTGCCAAATTAATACTATGTTGTTTTCGTACATCACGTAACGCCGCTGTCCTTTCTGATCTCAGCTTCATGCCGTTATCTAATAGGAGAGAACTCCATACGTTCTTGTTCTTTCATAAAAAAAGTAGTCTTACCTCTCCTGTCCTCCACTCGTTTTTACCACTGACCGCAGGAGAAATCTCAGCCTACTCATTCCGTCATGCCAAAAATTTTCAGCTTCCCCTCTGCAAACGTTCGCTAGTGCATGATTCACTTTTTTGCAAAGGTACCATACTCTGGAACTCCCTACCACAATACATCGAATTATATTCTAGTTTTGTAGCTTAAAAACCGCATCACCCTCTTTGCCATGGGAAGAAACGCAATTCTTGTCAAATCTATCCGTCACCTCATTGCGCTGTATGTTTCGCCTTGGTCAAAGTCCTTATAAACTCTTTTCGTCAGTGTAGCTGTGGGTCTACGGAAACGCTCAAACACCTCCTGCGGTGCAATTCGTCCTTGCACGATCGCAACTTAGCCTACTTCTAACACTAAAAATATCTTGCTCAACTAAAAATTTATAATCAGCCACAATACTCTACTACCGCTTATAGAACTTTAATCCATATTATCCTCTTTGGCCATCCGGAATTATCATTTAAACCCGTAGTGATCTTCACAGCACTGTTTCGATTTCTTAAGCGCAGTGGACGCTTTAAATCTCTTGTCTGACAATCTTTTGACTCGTCCATTTTCCCGATATTCAAACAGCATTTGAGACAAGAACACAAAGATTTCGATTTTAATGAAAAACAAAGCACTCCAAAAACTTTTCAAAATACAGTGCGCACAAAAATATAGATGAAAATATAGTGTACAGCAGAGGAGACGCTTACAGTCAATAACAGCCCAGGAAAACATAGGGCTCCGAACTTTTCTAATTGAAGAAAAACGACATTTTTCGTTGTTGACAATTGCGACAGGCTAACAAAGAATTTATTACAAGCTTTCAATTGCCTTGACAGGTGAATTAATGGCTGTGAAACAAAAATCTTTGCTGAAGGTCCCGAAAATTAAAACGCAGCACGTACGCATAACTGACATCGATTCACTGGAAGCAAATACTGCTACTGATCATCTGATACAACGCGAGGTAAAAAGGTGAAAGCATCACCAATCACGTTTTCATAGAGGAAGACAGGCAGACAGACAATTCATGTTTATTGACGAGGCCAACGAAAGGACCCGGACGTCATCAAATCAACTGACCGTCATCCAAACCCACGGAACATATATAAAGTACAGAGCATATGTCAAGGTAATGCGAATCAAATTTGTTCATCAAATCAAGGTGTTTCTTGACCCGCGTTCGAAAGCTAATGGGATCCAGGAGCTTGAGATCCACTTTAAGAGACAACCATGCTTTTCCTTCTCTTTCTCTTTACTGATATGCTTTCTTTCCAATATTTGTATTTACTGATGGTTTAAAGAAATTGTGATTGGAGCGGTTTCTAATGTCAAACCTACGTGATGTTCACAAATATTTAAATAGGTTGTCAAAATTTTTGGGCAAATGTACAAACCTGATGCTGGCGTCCGCTGGTAACTGTAGGTGGTCAGTGGTTCTTAACCTTTTGTGCATATCTTATCCTTACATCAAACAAGATTTCCAGATTGACCCCCAATGCACTCAATGGTGGTCATTTATTAAAAATGCAAAATTAACAAATTTACAGTTTAGAATGATTTTTTAAAATGTACATTTGCTGCAATTTATGGTTCAGTAAATTTACCCATGGGCGCAATTTTGTTGTAAAATGTGGGGGGGGCAGCTTGGTGCGAAACCAATACATTACCAAACCTAAAGAGAAAAATGTGAGGGGACATGGCATATTATATTCCCACTGTCTGAAGAAGTGGGGGGACGCGTGCCCCGTGTCCCCCATCTAATTGCGCCCATGAATTTACCCCAGGTTAAGAATCACTGCTGTAGGTGATCAGTCGAACGATTTTATTCTGTAGGATTGCGATCTATTATAGTGATATTTCATAGGTATTACTCCAGGACGCCAGCCCATACGAAAGATGTGGATGAACCACAATATAGCACATAGTTTCAGAGTGGAAATAGGCAGTATTTTTAAGGCTTTTTCAGATACTTACACGTTCTTTCAAAATTTTCCAACGGTCTCTCAAACTACAGTAGAAACTCGCTGTATTACCACCACCAAAATACACTATACGCTTTACGACCATCTCGGTATTTAGATAAAAAAGTTGCGGTCTGTTCAATTGTCGGAACAGTCAATAAGGTGAAACTTTAAAAAACTCCGGGGATGGGTGAACCGGTCCGCAATTGAAGTAGAGCGTCTGAAGCAGGAAGAAAGCACAAATATGAGCAAGTTTTTGATTAACCACGCGTGCAAGCTATTAACATCACTACAAATTATCTGATTCCACACATTTGAATTTAATTAATTTGAAGGATGCACATTCATTGTGTAATGTGATAGCTCACGCATGGGAACGGAAATTTGCATGGTGCTGGGTAGACACGTTCTGCAACGTTCGCTATTAAAAACCCCAGTGCATTACACAATACTCTAATGCAAAAATATAGGACCAGTTTGTACTGACCACAACAACGATGCTAACCATACCTCAAGAAAGAACTGCTTGAGTAGTAATAACAAAACAGAATCAATGCACTTGGCTAAAACACAAGATTATCGTCAATTTCTCTACTACATGAACAACACATCTCTTTTAAATTGATCTGTAAAAGTTCCAAACGCTACTTTGGTAAAGCGTCCTTCCAACCGGCGATGAGCTTTTTTCTCAGATCAGTAACCAGACTACGATACATCGCTAGGTTTGCAACGTTGTATATTTCAAGAGGATCCGACTCACGGAGATAGAGTTCTCGAGCATGGACCTTTCCAAATAAAAGCATAAAAAACGTTTAAAAAACAAACAACAAACCGCATATTGAAAAGTTTATATTGACGCAGCAAACGGATGCAGAACCTAAATTAAAAAATGCTGTAACTGAACAACTAACCCAACTTTCACCACATCATGTGGCAAAAACTAAGGGCTTTTGACAAATGAAAAATAGCAGTTTGCTGCTGTAGGGCCTGGGGTTGCAGGTTATTGTATCCCTACTGGTTGAGGGTCAACCTAGTTGTTGCAGGGGCACAGGTCGGTCTCCCAACTAAGCAACCTGACGTCTTGAAGTTGCCAAGCCGAAGCAAGGCAATTTAAAAGGCTCTCACCACTTTGTCCGCTAATAACTCTCCAGTAGTACTCTGAGTTGACTGCTTCTTTCGATTATACTCAGATATACAACAAAAAACGCCGATACACTTGAGCGTGAAGTCAGAAACATGTGACGTAACGGTTCGGTGTAGAGTCGGAATTAGAATGACGACGAACAAAAGCGTTGGGCGTTCGAATGCTCCACAGGAAACAACGACCGACTGCGGTTATGTAGGTTTGCAGGCTATGGTGCCGACGGTCGAACTGTTCGCAAACAAGTACATCGCGTTGAATCACCAATGGAATATTAGTGGGAATTACGCAGTAAGAATGCACAAAACAATAAAGCACTAATGTGTCCACTATACTGCTATCTGTGCCATTGTCTTGAAACGCAAGGGTGAATCATGTGTTTGACCTCGGCATCGCTACGGAACCTTTTATTTCCTCGCATGCGAGTTGTGTGCGGGCATTTTTGACGTAAGTTTTGGAAAATACTTACATGAAGGAAAACTGTTGGCTTTCAGTACTACTGCGGTTTAGTTTCTAGCGCTGCAAGAAATAAAAAATTTACCAATTTGAAACGACCACGCTGTTTAAGCATTTGTTGCTTGCCTAGAGCAGTGGTTCTCAACATTTTTAGGCTGATGGGACCTTACAGCAGAAATAAATATTTTGCGGCACCCACAGCCTTTTCGCTGAGGTTTAATGACTGATCAAAAAATTATACGTCTACTAAAAAACAGTTCACGGCTTCCTGGTGGGGAACAACTTCTCTAGGGTTTACTTTAGCATAACCCAAAATCGTTTTGATGATTTTAATGTGAAGGCCATGGCCTTTTGAACGCTGCAGTAGGAATCAACGGTGTATTTGGCGGAAGGCAGGCAGGTAAACTTTTACTTTTTTATTTTTAAAGAGGAACAATGGGCATCGAAAGTATGACGCTTTTTTCGTATATTTTGTAAAATTTTGTACAGAAAAATTATCTATTATCTCGGCTGTAGCATGGCATATATTTTTTTGATAGAGCGTTACCCGCTGTAGGTTTATGGTGCAACACCACTGGTTGTGTCGTGACCGAAATAATGCCGTTACCTCGTTTTCCAGTCTCGCATGCACGATTGCACGTATCACGAACTTTGGTCTGAACAGTGATGCAAATCCGTAAACCGGATTTGCAAGTTTGTGCCTGCGAACATTTCAAGGCTTCGACTCACCGGCTGTCACATGACTGCACCTGCATCAAACCGCATTAAGGAACTTCTTGGCGACAAATTGACGCCGGTTTGATACTAAAATAGCAACACGGAGCCACTCGGATTTCATCGCAGCCTGCAGCATTCACTGTTGTTACAGCTAGCAAGACTTCGGCTGCAGCGATGATATTTTCCTCCCGTAAACGTACCTCGAATGTGTTCTCGGTGGTGTGAGAGTGACTTGGCATTAAAGATCTTTGAAATACCCTGTCCATCTGCCAAGGACGTCCTTCTAATTGCTTAGTAAGACATTATATTGGCCTTTGACGAATCTAGTAGCATCAGATCTTTTGCCACGAAGACGCCGGATGGTTTGCCAGAACACTTTGTTGACTTTCCTGTTATTCGAATCCAGGTTATGTCCAAAATTCTCCAAAGATAGCATTTTAGACTTTTCACCGTTAGGGTTGTGGACTTTCGGGTCTCAGGGTACCGTATATGCGAAAAAAAGTTTGTTTGGATTTGTTCTGAAGCAATGCCTTCCAGGCTGCTTTCTTTGCTTGATTAGCGTTTTTCACCTCTTTGTTCCATGGCGGAGTTACTTTTATGTCATTATTCGCCTCACCGGGTCGTTTCCGTCCACATACCTGAGGAGCAGATGAAGCTACAGCTGCTCTGACACTTCACCTCCGTTGTGCCTTACTGGAGTTCTCGGACCATCACAAACGATATATCTGTGAAGGTCTTTCTTACGTATTTTCCCGCCAGGGCCTGTCACTTTATTCGGTAGGATCTCCTGATTCGTGTAGACCTTGACGGCTTTTCTAGATGCAAGTTGCAGACCACCAGGTGGTGATCAGTCGACAGTTCTGCATCCCTTTGGACACGAACGTCCTACGCTGATTGGAACAAGTCAGCTGAAAATACTCAGAAATCAGTTTGTGACCACTGACCAAATAAATCTCTGCATCAGGTGTACTTGTGCCTACTGCATTCTTTCAGTTGACAAGTGACTTGATGGTTATAAAACAGCTGAAAATGTAATAAAGACGTATTGTAGCCTCGTTTGAAAAGTTGGGTGTTGATCGAGAAAATATATTGAAACACTTTTTTTTGTTTCTGACAATGGAAGCAATATGGTCCTTGCTTTAAAGAGTTTGTCTTTCATCGTTTGCAATATATTTTCCAAATTTTATTCGAAATTTTGCAAGAAAGTCATCCGTATGTAAACTTTTTACCTTCCCACTTGTGGACAAGCAACCGTTATAGTAGAAGGCTAGCGGTCGAGTAGCGGGGTTGAACGTAACGTGGCGTACAGGGTAGATGGTTTTCTGTTATAGTTAGGGCAACCAATTTTTTTGACTGAAAAATTCAAAATTTTGACTTTATAATTTACGAAGTTTGACTTTACTTTGGCCTATAAATTTCCTACTTTTGCAACTGCAAAGTAATTCAGCCTTAGTTGTTATGGTCAAGTCAGAAGCATATTCATGCACTAACTTTAAACAATGGTTGCTTAACTTTAGGATGATAATATTGATAAGTACATTAATAACTGCAATAGAGTCAAACCTGAGAACATCATAGATTTGAAACACTAATGTATAATGGATTGAGCGTTTATTAAACCTTGTACTGTAAGAACATGTTTCTTGCCTTACCACGCATAGCCTAGGCTACATAATATTGTTACGATCGGAAAGCCCGAGTGGCAAGTGCGCAAACCTCCACAATGTGGCAGCAAGCGACAATAGAGTTCACATGCCATGATCACTCTTCGCATACGCAAGTCGTTACGTTCAATCGTTCACATGTTAGTATCGGCAGAGCTTACACGCCACGATCACTCTATTATTGCTTGTTCGTGCCACATATATGTGGTGTTGCTCTTCGCGCACATTCCGTTCGTAGTGAACTACGCATTCAGCGCAATGCCTGCGGAAAGGTTGCAACAACATTCAATTGTCCAGTAGTGGGCAAAACAACATTATTATGCCGCAAGTCGTAACAAACCCACTATTATTACAAAACTGCAACTAAACTTACAAAAGCATATCAATATCTGTTGTGGTAGTTTCAATAAAATATCGATGAAGAGAAAAAAAGAGATGCTGCAAGTTTGACTAATGATAAATTTTAACGTTTTTTTTACCTAACTTGGGATTCGCTCATGGTATGAGCGTGAAATTTTGTTTGTGGACATTTCATAAACTTCAAAAAAGGCAGGAAATGTTTGACTTCATTGACTTTTGGTTGCCCTAATCATGATTCAGGCCGTGCAATATCAAGCTGAACCTATAAACTTCACTCCATAGTAAACACGCAAGGAATCTATTGCTAATTTTTAATAGGAAATCGATTTCACGTAACACTACGCATCGTCGGTCCTTACCTGTTATTAAAATTCTATTTCAAGATTTCTTTGCCCACATGAAGACGAAAGAAAACTCAAAAATCGAACAGGTTTTTCAACAAGTCAGCTGATTTTAAACCTTCGCTGCACCCTCCTTCCTCTTGTATTTGCATAAGAGCTGATGATGCCTACTTTTTATTTTATTATGATGATGCCTACGAAATATTTACTCTGTAAGATCTTAGTATCTGATTCTTTGCTAAGAAAGCATTTCTTTCCATAGACAGTGCCCTCCTTCATCTGTTAGACCTTGCAGGATTTCAATGAGTGAATGATAATCATTTTCTTGGACAGATTGAATCGCCTTTGCTCTGCATATCCATCTTGTAGCAGTGGCGTGACAGGGGGGGGGGCAAGGGGGACATCTGCCCCCGGGCGCAGCACTTTGGGGGCGCCAAACTGAGGTCGGAATGTTACGAACTAATTACGAAATGTCAAATGTCAGCGGGTGCTAATACTTACAATTTACAAAATGTCGAATGTCGCTGCGAAATCTCATCAAGATCACCAAGGTTCGCAAAGCAAGCAATTATAAACCTAAGTGACGTTGCCCTATGTGTGCAAATTTAAAAAACGATTTCCGTTAGAGTAAGGAGTAGTTGCCAGCTTAGGGATTTTAAATCCAGCTGCAGCTCAAAGTCTCACAAAATATCATAGTTCAATAGCAAATGCGGCGCTACATTTTCCCCATCTTGTGCCTGAAGATCAGCTAGATTTTTAACGATAAATAGAGGTTATTTCGGCAGTTTAAAGATTTTTCCTTGTCCACTAAATCTATTCCTGATTTCTGGTACTCTGCGTAAAATCAAAGACGGCTTAGATAACTAGATTTTTAGAACACTCTGATTTTATGACTAATACTTACGATTTTGCCGGGCTCATCTGCATCAGTAGAAACCATATTTTCACTTGCTAATCATTAAAACAAGAATAAACTCGCTAAAGAAAACTTTTAAGGAAAGCATGTTGGCAAAACTAGCATTGTCGAGGATTCAGGGAAACCGTTATAAATGGATACCTAAACTTGAATTAGTAAAAGATGTCATCAATGGAGTGTCACCAGCGTCACGAAGAGTTCTGAGCAACAGAAACGTGATCCAAATGCTCATGCTGCAGAAAAAATTTTGGAAGAGCAGCTACTGTATAATTAAATCACTATTTTAATCATCATTTCAACTCCTGTAATTACACCAATACGTCTTTTTGCGAAATAACATTTCTGCTTTTGTAAGAAAATGTTTTTCTCCATGTACAATCGGGGTTTATTAGAAATCACTGAATGGGAATCCTGATTAGATTCTTTTGGCTGGCAGCTTTACTGTTTGTGGATTTTATTCAATTCTATATGATACTTCATGCACTTCGCAGAGCGGATGATGCCTACCTAGTAGGCAAAATGTTAAGATCTTAGTGTTTGATTCTTAGCTGTGAAGGGATGTATTGCATAATTTAGAAAAACCAAAATGTTATTACAAAAAATATATTTTTCTACTTTACCACATAAAACATGAAAGCGAGAGTTTAAATCCCATGGAATTTCCTAAATCCATCTGGGCAAGTTTTAAACCAGGATAATGTAGACTAGCTAATTGCTTGCCTGGAGCTTCCATCCCTGAAGCACTAAAGTAGCTAAACTCTCATTTCGCACTGAAAGATTAGATGAAAGGCCGAAAAATATGTTAAAACAAAATAGGTTTAGAAACTCACTAGCCAGCTAGTCTAGCCTACCACCAACAAGGCTTAGGCTAGCCTAATGGTCAGTCAGCGTCTGCTGTTTGTGGTTCCTGCAGCACATTCCTATTAATTTTTTGTTAGCGTATGGTGCGCGTAAAAGTTGAAACATGTTCAACTCGAAATAAGACTTCACCAAACGCAGTGAAGAGAAATTTGGGAGACCGTTTCTGTCCCTCAAAAAGCCTTAAAAAGACCCCGAGCGATTCTTCACAAAAACACGGCATCGCAGTACTATCGGTTTCTTATCCAAAATATAACTGATGAAGTACAACAAAACGTCAAAAAAACAATTTTAAAGCTGGAACTGACCTCACAGAAATTGGCTTTAAAATGAACGGGATCAAACCCAACCCATTCAGTGTAGCGATGCAGATGCGTCCGCATGGTGTAGCCCATTATTTTGATATCTTTTAGTGATGGAAGGTCAGAGTTTATTTGAGGAAAATCTGATGGACGCGGATATTGGCTAAACACAGCAGTTTTCCAGTGACTACCAGACAAAGCTGCAAAAGCAAACATGAGTGACGAAGATGGGCCACAAAAACTCAAAAGTTCTGCGAACTAAGTAGCAAGTAATGCTTCACTTATACAACATGTTTAATCCGACGAAAAGAAACTTTTTTTACCTTGTTCATGCATGTCTTCTTTGACCAAATTTGCTTCGACCAGTTCCCTGAAACTAACTCCTTCGGTGCAAAAGTCAACCTTGAAGCAAATAAATTGTGGATGAATGTCTGCAGAAACGATAAACCCGACGTAGCCTAATAGCAGGCGCATAAGCTCTGCAGTTGGTGTCAAACGGCATTTCAGAACCAAGATCGAAAAAACTTGACACAGCTGGTACGTGATTCCCTTCGCGGTTGATAAACGAGAGCAGCTCAAACCGGTCAGCTTGGAAGGGGTGACAGTGCAAAACCTGCTGTTATTTGTGACTCGTCAACCCAAATGAGCTTACCATACTTCCTCAACAGGCAGAGATTTGTGGAAGGCCATGTTTAGACTGTTCTGTGGCAAAAAATACATCGACGCATGCACCGAATACCTTCTCAGTAATATATCCTTTAACGCTTTCTGTACAAACTCAAATTACAACTGCTAGTTTTGTAGTCATAGCGTGAGTTTCTCTTTCGGAGGCGTTAGGTAACGCATATCTTCATGTATTTTTTTCCAATGAAGCATCACAATGTAGCTTATATATTTCAACTTCGTCTGGAGCAGCTATGTCCAACAAAAATGGTTACTGAGCCAAAAATTATGTCAATATCTTGATCAGGACCGCACAGTGAATGACTTACTTTGATCTTAGCAAAGTAAATTTAGTTTAAGCCAATGTACTGAAGGATTCGATCCTAACTGTAATGATAACAGACGTGATAGAGTGGCACTGAGGACCACCTTCATCAAAAATTTCAAATTCAAGATTATCAAAATAAGGACAGGTTGTCAGTATTTACTACAGCAAAACCCTAAACTGGGCCGCACAAAACCTTCGCCTGGGCCGTGGGTTAGACATAGCTGGGCTAGAGCAGTGGACTTCAACCTTTTTTGTACAATCGCCCCTCTACAGGAACTTTGCTTGAAATCTCCCCTACCTATGATTTTAGCGTTGCCTGAAAGTATTTTTTTGTTTTGAGAATAAGTTAGTGCTAATGAAAATTAAGCGGGCAATCTAGTTAGCACAAAACAAAACGAATGCGAAAGACTGGTTCCAACTAACGCGAACACTGCGCCCGGTGTTCATCTGCAAACTTTTTCAAAGCAGGTTGCAAGTTGGTGAGCTGAAGTCGCATGGCGTTTCCCCCGGTCTTGTTCATGTCAAGATGATTGTGATGTTTATTGCGCACGTGCATAACTTGGCTGAAACCTCGTTCAGAAACATGCGTCGTGGAAAACGCTAGCAGTAACAATAGCTTCACTTTTCCCTAAAGTTCTGGAAAACGCTCACTGCAGTTGATCCAAAAATCTTACCAACTGTGTGTATGAAATATAGCACGGGCTTTATCGTCCCTTTGGATGTCGATGAGACGTACCTGGATGGTGGAATCACATTTGCTTATGCTAGTTGGCTGTCAAAAAGGCATTTCACCTAAAGGCACGTTCTACACAACCCAACTTTCGGCATGACCTCCACAACAGAATGACTTCTAACAAGCCTCGAAGAGGTGGCGAAAAGGTTTTAGGACTCCTTAGTTTAGTGTTTAAACTTACTCGCCGATCTAAGATACCCCTTTCCAGAGGTATCGAAGTCACTTTTTTTGGACTCCAGCTCCTGAGCTCATTGAAAATTTACACTCCATAACTTGAAACCAAGAAACAGAATTATATGTTCTTGTTGGAGTTTTGAGATTATTAAACTTTAGTTTCGCGTATTGTCACTTACTGTACAATATTGCGTTACTTCATGAGGTACAGCCAATAAAGCTGTTCTGCAACCATTGTCAGCACTACAAAACAATATATTGCGGATGAAGATTTTTAGGAAATATAAATTTCATACAACTCCTTTGTCCAAAACTTAAAAATATTGAAAATTAATGATATTCATCTATTGGAATTCTTGGCTTGAATGTTTGAAATCTAATTTGCTGCTGTTTCTATCCATCTCTCCCTTTTATGATTAGTTATTGCGTTCAACAACATTAAATATGTACCACTTCGATTTCATGTGTTTTCATTCCTTGCATTCTTTTTGCTTTGGGATGTGTGAGTTTGTGAAATTTACTATATACCTGATGGTCTTATGAGATACATACGTTAGGGCATTTTGACCGGATAATCTCAGGTTTGTCGATGTCCCTGCCTCGGTAACATGAAACTACGTATTATACACAGGAAAGACGTTGAGTGTTGTGTTCTCTGTTTTCTTGTTTTTCCCGTGGAGATGTTTTGTCTTATACACCGTCAGTAAATACACATACTACTACATAAAGCGCAACTTTACAGAGGAAATTTAAGCCACTTTATTGCAAAATATTCGCGGCTATCGAAAAGTACTTTCCTGGAATTTAAGGACGACATAGGGCCTTACAGATTAGCAGACCTTGTTCCACCGAAGAAAGTGATGTCAGTGATATCAGGGGCGGACCCAGCCAGTAAGGTTAGGGGGGGGGGCGCTTTCAGCATTATTTGGTAGTCCTCATTACGGCTTCACTACTGTGAGAGATGAAGTATACTTCACAACAATGCTGTGAAAAAACAATGGTCAGCAGAATGTCCTTATATTGCGAATGCTGTTTTTCGAATAGACTTTGCAAGAAAAATATAGGAAACCTTTGGGCTAGTCGTCACAATGAATTCACCCATCATTTTAAAAAACACATGCGTTCTTTGATTCATTTTCCATCAGCTTGATGCTGTGAAGAATTTTCTGCAGCAATGGTGTCTGTAAAAACGAAATATCGAAACAAGCTTTTGGTTGACAATTGTACGTGATGCTGTTTGAGATGAGATGCACTCTGCCTCCTAGGTTTTATCGCTTGATAGCAAAAAAAACAATATCAACCTTTCCTCTGCTATATATTTATAATAAACACTTGAATGTAAATGATTTGATTTTTGCGTTTTGTTATTATTAATAGATTGCAACCTATAATAGTCTTCTGTTGTATTCTTAAGAAGGCTAAATTGAAATTCATCAGGTTCTGCTCATGGGGTAAAAACAATAAGAAGTTTAAGAACCACTAGTCTAGAGAAGTCACTGATGGTGTGGAGATGGCTAGCAATGATCATAGAGATGGTTGATGGTTAGCAATCGCAGCTTTACCCTTACCACCGGAAATGGCCAAAGGAGCAGGTTACGACGCCTCAAGAACGACGTCCCACAGGGATCTGTCCTGGCGTCCCTTCTGTGCAACATCTACACCTCTGACCTGCCAAACGCCGTCTCCACAAAGTATGCATATGCTGACGACCTAGCAATCATGCATGCTGATGGAGATTGGCTGGCAGTGGAAGGGGCGTTGAGCAAGGACATGGCAACACTAGGTGAATACCTCCAGACTTGGAAGCTGAAGCTCAGCACCACGAAAACGGTGTCGGCAGTCTTCCATCTCAACAACAAGGAAGCCAAACCTGAGCTGAAAGTC
>Ga0210059_1003669_pt1 | contig 24670 bp, 18 predicted proteins | sample Ectturendosymbi2_FD_188042 | JGI IMG/M metagenome (GOLD analysis project Ga0210059, IMG submission 188042) | Ecteinascidia turbinata endosymbiont from Florida, USA - Sample 2 (SPAdes) (version 2) | ecosystem: Host-associated > Tunicates > Ascidians > Unclassified | place: Key West, Florida...
GAGCCAGATGTGACTTTTTTGATGACGGCATCTGGCTCGCTTGATATTTTCTTAACACGATTGTTACGGATGAAACTTTTTCTGTAATTTTCCTACAAAGCCATCAGCAACACCATGCAGCACCAGAAGCCGCATTTACAGTAAGAACCATGTTATTAAAGAGAAATTCAGACATCTGCCATTGTTTGACATTGTTGATTTTGCTTAAAAATGCACACGTTAGTTAGGTGCACTAAGTGTTAAAAATATTATATGGCTCCCACGGAAACACAATTAAAAATATGTACGTTTCATGACTCCCTTAGCCAAAAAGGTTCCTGACCCCTGGCCTATAACATAGACTAAGCAGTGGTTCTCAACCACCAGTCCACAGACTGGTACCGGTCTGTGTAGATCTTTTGCCGGTCCGCAAACATTGTAGATTTTCCGTCAAGTTACTGAAATTGGTTCGCGTTCATGTATAATTTCGGTAAAATCCTGGTCAAGTACATGCGGCTTGCGATTGAATAGACTGGATACTGCAGTTCAGTTTCGTTTATACTCGTTTATTGTACTCCTTTCGTTTCACGAGAGGTCTGCGGCGCGCATCTCTGCTTGCTTGCACCGTGGGCCACGCGGCTGCTCTGCACTAATGGCGAGTCAATGGCAACACCATGCGTGAACTGTTCCCTTTGCACCCATCCATTACCACGGAGCACGCGATTGGACAAGCCGCAAGTGCAATTTTTCAAGCAAATGAAAACTTGGCTACTACTGCAAAACACTTCTTCACGCGTCGTATATAATTTCTTTTGAAATATATGAAACAAGAAATTGTTCACCATCGGGGTAGAGTCGGTGAAGCCGTGCATCCTATCTGCAGAAAAACGTTTTGGCTCCCAAGGCAGCTCTTTTGGCCCATTTACAATGTTCGTTGAAATTTGCATGCAAATTAATTCTGCGGTATTTGCATTAAATCGAGATTTTAACATGCAAACGTATACGAAAACAATTAATCCCCTTTGCGCAGGTAATAAAGTTTTTGTAACATATCAAGCTCAAGGGGGGAGGGGTTTAACCCCAACCCCCCCCTTGCCCAAGACTTAAGGCAAACCAAACCTTTTTTCCGCTCGAATCCCAACCCAACCTACCTCCGTTAGCATGGGTGTCGGAAGGATTTTTTCCAGGGAGGATTTTCCCAAAATTTTTTCCAGGGGGGGCCAAAAGTGGTGAAATTTGTTTACTACCCCTCGAAATTGAAAAAAAACGTTTTTTTGCCAATGATTTCAAAATCCAGGGGGGCCAAGGCCTCCCTTTTCCCTCCCTTCCGACGCCCATGTCTGTTAGTTAGTTTTGCTGAGTCGCATATGGTTCAGAAAATGCGCGCTCAAGCACCACAGTGAGATACTCACGGTTGTGCTTGAGTGGTTTGTGGGTTTCCAATCATAGGTGTAGGAGCAAGCAAATTTTTGGGAGTGCAAAAGATTTTTGCCCAAATTCTCCCAAACTTGCCCGAAAATTTGTTGCGCAATTTTTACCCACCGTTTTTGTGATGTGACCTCCAAAACATGGTTTCTTGTTTCTGCAAATCTTGGGCGCCGTTTCTCGAAGTCCAACCGCATTGGGAGCCATTTTTGTTCAGATTTTCAGTGATTTTGGCAAAATTTTCAGAAATTTAGGGATTTTTCCGGATTTACAACAAATCAAAACTTTTTGGGGTGCGCTTTCACGCCGTGCACCATGCCTCCTACGCTACACCACTGCTCCCAATCCAACGCAAATTCGATAACAGTGCAGAGTTACGTGTGGACTGGAATTGGCTTTTTTGGATCCGGTGTCGAACGAAATCCCTGACTACATCAGAAATTTTGCAGAGGTCAGAAATTTCTCTTGACACCGACTCCGCATTCGAAAAAAATGCATAACCCCACCGGAATCGACTCCGGCACCTGGAACCGTAGACACTTCTGGCAACAATCGTGGGAGTTCTCTTCTACAGAAGAAGAACAGCACACGTTTAGGACAACTCTGCAAGAGCACTGGTGAATTTGGTCGGAGTGCCCAAGGCACGCCCAAGTTAACAATTAAGAAACTTAGACCCGCCTGTTTTTGTTCGACTTCACGCTCTGTTTTGTTATCAGACGAAAGTGTATTCACTCATGGTTTTATTAATACAACGTTAAGAACTGCGACATTTATCTTTTAATACAAACAACAAGAGTTTACTATAGCATGGTGTAATGATATACACATAGAGATTTATTACAAGTAACAGGGGTTAGCGCAAGTTTTGTTTTTTCATGGAGGAGAGAGAGGCCCAAATTGTCAGCGGCATCATAGTCACTAAACCGTGAATCTCTTTTAGGTAATCTAGTCCATTGGTATGCCCACTGCTGGATGTTCTGCCTAAGTCAGTTTGGTATGCCCACTACTGGTTTAGGTGTTAAGCTTGGTATGCCCAGTGCTCAACTGACTGATCCTGGCAAAGACACAGGTACATATAAATTTTCTCGAGCATTTTCATTGGTCAGTTTATCACGTGCCAAGGCATCGCACCGTCCTTCTCATTTCTCATTGGCTACTCGGATGACGTCGTGAAACGTCATTACGTCGAGGTCGGACTTTTCGGAGTTACCAGTGATTTCGCTTACGTTTTTTATCATAATTTGGATTGTGTTTTGTTATTACTTGTTTTTATTCGTTTGGATCGAAAATATTATTTATATTTTTATCTGAATTGTTGACAGAATTGTTTTTATAAGGTTTTGATGTGCTCTCTTCCTAGTGGTGACTTGCTATTGCAAACGGAGTGTAAATATACGATAGTTCAAATAAATACATAATACAACGTCCTTGTAAATCAAGTGTTTGCAAATCCAGTGTCCGTCTTCATTCTTCTTGAGTTCAGTTCATGACTTTAGACATTCTAATGTTTCTTCTTTACCTTCACTATTTAATGAGGTTGTCGGCGAACTTTCAAGTTATTTTCTGAACTTGTTTTTGAAGTCTTTCCCTGTTTGTATTTCGGAGTGACAGGACGCTTCATGTTGAGGATGCAATGCGAACTCAACACGACGCAATCATTGAGCCATGACGGTTTTTAGGTTTCTTGTGACGCATGTGCTACAGAGATGAATGGACTGTGAAATTTTTCAATTCCGAATCCAGTCCTGATCTAATAAAATTGAATCCGATCCAGTCCTAATCCTCAAAATTTTTGTAAATCATCAGTCTGATCCAGTCCTGATCCGCCCATGTAAAATAATCAATTTTTATTTTGCCTCATGAGGCAAAAGCACCACTGAAGCTATTTTGCCTTTAGCCAAATACGATTGGTTGAAGGTAAAATAGTTTGTAGGAATGCTTTTGCCTCATGAGGCAAAATAGACATAGCCTTTTGGCATTTCCAAAGTTTAACAAGGTAGTGTCTATTTTGCCTCATGAAGCAAAAGCACTGGTGGAGTTATCTTGCCATTAGGAGAATCCGATTGTTTGGACTGATTAAATGACAGGACGATACGGGATACACTTGGATTAGTATAAAGTCCTTGCAACATGACCTAAAACCCCAAACCTGAAACCAAACCCAAAACCTAAACTCAGATTAACCTATACACACAAAACCTAAACCTAACACCCAAACCCAAAACCTAAACCCAACACCCAAACCCAAAACCTCAACCCAAAATTAAACCTAGACCCAAAACCCAAACCTGAAACTTAATCCGTAAATGTAACCCCTTAATGTAATCCCAAAACCAGTTGTTTTTCAACATTTTTCATGCAGCGACCCAATTTGCAACTTAATCAACCTATCGACCCCTTCCTAAATTTTCCAGTCAGATATAGTGAATGCAGTTGTGTTTGCACAATAGAAAATTACAATGTCTAAAAGATAATGTACGATATCGCTATGCTTAACAAAAATAATTTATTAAATTGATGCACATGGCAGCATCATTGAGGGAGACCCGTACCATTACAAATAACTCCCCAGCATGACTCATTCAAAACTAGAATAATTCCCAAGTTACCTACAGCAATCAGATGTCTGATTTACAAACGCACCACATTCTTCGGTCACAAAGTTAATCGTGTGTTGCCGAACGCAACAGTGCTGTAATGGTTGTAATCACACTTCAAACAATTTTGAATGGAAAAGTAGGCTATCAGTTTTGCAGGTAACAGCAGCGCAGCCAGAATGAGACCGAAGAGGCCATGGCTTCACCCGAAACAAAATTGCTTGACGATGTCACTGAATGACTGACGACGTCGTTGTCTGGCCCATCCCGAACAAAATTATTGACTGCACTACTGCCAGGTAATCCTATTATTTTGACTACGACAAAAAGTGGTTCTATGTACGAAATTTAAAATGTGGAAGTAATTATGAATATATTTATAAAAAGCTCTCGAGACCCTGGAAAAAAGCAAACAACACCCCAGTTGATAACCACTGCCCTAAACCCCAAACTTTTTGGAAATGTAGCCTACATAAAAAGCATTCACATCAAAGGAGTAATCTCTTCAAGCTAAGCCAAAGGAAATGGTGAGAGGAGAACCAACGAATACTCGCACAACAGGCGAAGACACTTACCACTCAACTATGTTCACGTTACTACTAGAACTCAACGTTATATGTGGGCAAAGGTGGATACAGTTCGAATGGCAACATAGTCTCAGCAGAGCTTTTATCATTGATGGCAAAATTACACTGCCACTTAGCAAATCTGTAAAATCGGATCACAACTAAAATTTTTGATACGTTCGGAATAATCACATGGTAAAAAATTTTGTTCTCAGTCCTATCCAGTCCTCATCCGGCAATCTTCAAAAAAATTGCAGTCCGAACCAGTCCTGATCTAGTCCGATCCAGTCCTGTTCGTGTTTCGTGTTCGTGCGTTTGTGGTATGAGGGCACGTGACTCGGCAAACAAAAACGCTTTGTGGCGTGATTGTAACGCTACCGTATGTTTACCAGTAAAGCGCAGTACGAGTTTTCATGAAATCTGGCTTAAAAACCTTTTTATTCCTCACTGAAAATGATTGAAGTAGCATTTTTTGAACTTGCCGGAAATATTGATTTGATGATGATGTGATGACTGATGTATAAGACAGATCAGAGGAAAAGACTTTGAAAAGGAGCAGTGCAAAAGAAGCAATGGTACCCTGGTACCCGAAGGCTAAATAAATCATGTACTTTTTGTACAGTGTACACAACATTCAATTACATAACACAGGTGATGGTGGGCGAGCTATGCGTGAAGAGTTGATGGATACAGATGAACAAGCGAGTCATGCACGTAAGCGTATGTAAGGGAAGTATTTCAAGTGACAATGGAAGTTATAAAATACTACTTTAGTAAAAAGCCATAACATTACAGAACAGAGGCATGTGTGGGTAGCAAGCCAAAAAACAATTTTTATCAATACAGCTCAGGAAGATGTAAGAAGCAGCACAGCTACCCAATACCCCATGGACCATTATGAATTAGTAATTAGGCTACCACAGGACACTTGTTTGTATGAATGTCCTGCAGGGCACACAACATGTCTGATGAGGTTGAAACAGTCCCATTGCCACAGGGGGCTTTGGTGGGCTTAGCCCCCCAATCGAAGCTCCAACCAACTTGGCTTGGTTACCAAGCCTCCCCAAATTGAACTATGAAACACTATAAATCAGTGGAGTTTTATCTGATTTTTAAAATGTCAAGCCCCCCTGCACAAACGTAAAGCCAGCCCCTTGTTAAAGACTTTCTGGCGACAGTTCTGGCTTGAAAAGACAAACAAGCCAAGGGTGAGAACAAATTGCAGAAGTTTAATAGCAAATAGTAATTCAATAAAACAAAATATGGTTAGTTGATGAGTGAAGTATATGAGTCTAGAAAAAGAACAATTCTGTCATTTTGCCATGACAATAATATCCAACTATCACACATTTTATATCAGAGTCTTGACACTGACATAATTTTCCACAATTTTGCAGTTAAGAATTATGGGCCTAGGAATTAGACTCACAGTCACATTATTAATGTACACTGTACAGTGGTGATGAACATAACTGAAATAACTAGCATTGCAATCTTCAGCTTCTGGTTTTGTGCATGTCAGAGCTTTTTAAATTGCAGAAAAGGGTATCCATAAACAAAGTAAAGAGTGGTTTGCCCAGGGTTGCCAGATGAGATTGGCCATTTCAATGCCAGTTTTAAAAAATTGGCTATTTCTTTTCTGAAGTCAGGGATGGATTTAAGAAGCGTGGAGCCCTAGGACATCTTGGTTTTTGGGGCTCAACGCAGGTGCAACCTTGTCTTAAAGTGTGAAAAAATGTCCCTCTTATGTGTAGTGCACCCTCAAAAATATATCTTTTGTGGTGCCGACTTTGATTCTACAATTGCTTTATTAGATCTTCAACATAAATGAAAGCCTTTCCTACTCTCTTCTCAAGAACAAATGGCAATATGATCTTTTGGAATTTATAGCTCTTTTGTGCTATTTCAAAAGTTTTCTTCGTCAATTTTTTGTGATTTTTAGCGTATTTTGTAGGTTTATTTTCCGGGCATGTACATCTTCATGCGTGAGTGTGTTGCCGCTCTTGAAAATGTCATCTAGTTGTCGATCTGATTAGCTGTATCGTAAACTCCTTTGTTATAGTAACCACTGATTTTATTGACCAAACTAGCATAATCCATTCAGTGAACACATGGTTTATTTATGCTGTTTTTAAGTTGTCATTTTCCAAACAATACAAAATATAGTGTTTAACTGTTTTAATCATCTGTGCTATAGGATGATGGTTAATAGCATGTACACAAGTCTCTTGCATAGCAAAGTATTTTCGCAACACCCTTAGCTAACTCCATGAAGTAAGCCCAATCTTGTAGTCACGATATTTGAATTAAGATATCGGTAAAAATAATTCAGTGCTACTATGGTGTGTGGTCTACCACCATAAGTCACTTTTTTCGCACAGGCTCAGGTTACAGTGCAAGTAAAACTCACGAGAAACTGTTTTAGCTAATTTAACCATCATCTTCAACTGTAAGCAAGCTCTGTATACTGACTATCTACTAGTTGAAAACAACCAAACATAAATTTGCATCAAACACATTATAAATTTGCCTACTAAGGCTCCTATATTTCAGAAACAATGTAATTGAAAAATCGGTTACTACTAGAGACCACTGTACCCATAGTGGATTAAGGGGCCCTCACCTCACCATTTAGGGGCCCCCAATCCCTAAGTCAGTGAAAAAAGTGTAATATGTGAATTTATTGCTATATATAGAAGGGGCCCTTTTCTAAGTTCTAGCCAGGGGCCTTAACCCACCCCTGACTGTGCTGCAGTAACTAGGGGTCTACTTCTAGACATTTGTATTTTTGCTCATTTCAAAGTGAATTGTAAAGTTTGCCTATGCGCAATTTTGCAAATTTGAAGTTAGGAAGACTGGTCGGCGGCGTCGGTACCACCAGCGTAGGGTTGGACCTCCAGCATAGGGATGTACCACCAGCATAGGAGTTGATTTAGAAAGCAACTGTTTATACCTCCAGCGTAGGGATGGCTTTAGAAAGCAACTGTTTGTATCTTTAGGGTAGGGGTTGATTTAGAAAGCAAAGAGATTCTTTGTACATTGTTTGTGCTGGAGGTACAATACGCGGGAGATGCAAACAATGTACAAAGAGTTTGTACCCTACACTGGAGGTACAAGCAATGTACAAAGAGTTGCTTTCTAAATCAACTCCCTACGCTGGAGGTATAAACAGTTGCTTTCTAAAGCTATCCCTGCGCTGGAGGTACAAACAGTTTCTTTCTGAATTAACTCCCTATGCTGGAAAGAAATATGAACAGTTGCTTTCTAAATCAACTCCCTACACTGGAGGTACAAACAGTTGCATTCTTAAGCCACCCCTGTGCTGCAGGTATAAACAGTTGCTTTATAAATCAACTCTCACGCTGAAGGTACAAACAGTTGCTCTCTACATAAACTCTCTACGCTGGAGGTACAAACAGTTGATTCCTAAATCAACCCCTACGCTGGTGGTATATCCCTATGCTGGAGGTACAAACAGTTGTTTTCTAAATCAACTCCCACGCTGGAGGTACAAACAGTTGCTTTCTACATCAACTCCCCACGCTGGAGATACACACAGTTGTTTTCTAAATCAACCCCTATGCTGGTGGTACATCCCTACGCTGGTGGTACTGACGCCGCTGACCCTTAAGTTAGTAATGAGTCGCCATAGGAAGGGAGTCGATAAAAATCAAACAAGGCTATGCTCAACTATGTTAAAATAGGCGTGTTCTGTTTACTACTATTATAATATGAATATGCTGTGTGTTTGTAAACACTATATCTGGTTGAACATGCATATATATATCTTACTGCATTTATGTACTTTTTGTTTCAGACAAAATTGGTTATTTAATTTATTTTATGTCAATTTTTAATCTTTCCTTTAAAACAGGAGTTTGTGCTTAGGCAGATGTGTTTCATTAACTAGATAGCTGTAGCCAAAATTGGGTATGACTTGAAGTTTGTTTATACAATTCCACTGCTGCTAAAAATGAACAAAGAAACATCAGCTAGCCTTCATCCTCAATTTGATGGTGAAAGTTCTCAACCTAAGGATCAACTTTTATTTTCATGTTCTAAGGAAAATGAACTTGTGAGTGGTGATGAAAGTGATGACTTAGACGAGGATGATCTCTTGTTGACCCGAGCAACGTCATGTCCGGATTTAATGGTAAATTATCAAGATCTGTGCTTTCTTAATTAGTTGCGTGGTGAATCAATTTTTAAGCCATGGCAGACTTTTTTGCCTACTGTATACATTATCAGCTTTGTACTTAGCCAAATATGTCCTGCCATCATATGTATTTTTAGCGGTGGCATACCTGTTTTATAAAAAAGTTAAAATATTATAAAATAAAAGTATATTTAATGTAACCTTGCAATATCTTTGTATTTAAGAAGCATGATAGCAGGGAATGTGTTGCTGAGCACAAAGCTGATAATCTAGTAGGCATTAAATGAAGGTGTGCACAAAATTTACTCAACAGCTATCATGCTCTATTTTTGTTGTTCTGGTGGCCAGGCTTGAGGTTCGGTTATAGTACTATGTTGAAAACTTATTTAAAAAATGAGAGGAATTAGTTTTAGTTACCATAATGGTTCATCTAAATCACTTAATCGTGTATCTAAATCAATTTGAAGGTAAATTCGTAACACTTAGCTTTTGATTGTTTTGCCTTGCATCAGTAAGCTTTTTTTGCTGTGCCTGTAACGTCATTTATTTGCTAATGACTGATGCTGAGCTATTGGTTGTCTAAGTCAAGGATTTCTGTGTGTGTCTTCACAACAAAGGTTTTGATACTCACCACATTGCACACTTGCAATCGGAAGCCCGAGTTTCAAGTGTGCAAAACTTCACACAGTGGAAGCAATCAACAATAGGGATCATGCGCCATGATCATTCTATTCTTGCTTGTTTGTGCCACATATATATGGGTGTTATTTTTCACGCACATCCTGTTCGTGGTAAATTACACATTCAATTTACACGCTGACTGAGAGGTTGCATCGCACACAAGATGTACTGTGCAGTAAGCTGTGATGTTTTGCACTTCACAGCCTGCCAAAGTTTTTAAGTTACTCTGTGCAATAAGCTATAGTGTTCACACGTTGAATGCTTTTATTGCAGACATGAAATATGTTTAGTGATATGCCTTATTTTCATAGTGTATATGGAATATTGCAATCAACTTCTGTTTTTCCCATGAAAGAAATATAAATCACTAAATGCAGATGCATGTATTTTTGCATGTTTGAATATAGCAATATGTCTAATTACTGCTGTATGAATACTGGTTATTTCAGCTTTGACTGTTGTGAGGATTCTCCCTACATGTTTGTCTGTTGTAAAGCATCTCTGTGGTAATTGGCTGTTTGTTGTAAAACATCATACACTCTTTAGTGTGACTGCAGTAAGCACTGTGAATTGTGTTGGATGATTGTTATTTTGCAAAGAATTACAGAATTTTTTGATTTAAAATGCCAAGAAAAAGTAAACAAGCAAAGCAAGATGATTCATCCTTTTGATTCATTGTCATGACAACATTCTAGTTACTGAACAGCATGCAAGAAAGACAGGCCAGTTCAAAAAACTAACAAAGCTTCAATTGGCACATTGAAGCAATGTAAGCCCATTCTTGAAAAATGTCATCCATTAGAAAAGTGCATTTTAGGGAACATGCACAACTTGACCTAATTGTCTGACTTTGAACAAACGGCTACGAAAATGCAAGAAATTAATTCTGTTATGGCAGGTAAAGGTAATGGGAAGCGTTTTTCTCAATTTGGGGAAAGGTAAAAGCACTTCCGGCAAAAATTTGTTTTGTTTGTAATTGCTCATGTTGGTTAATGTATAAAAACATTGATCATGTGATCAGTGGTGGCTGATAATGGAAAATAGAAATGGTTAAGGGGACTGAAAATTTACATCTCTGGGGGGGTATGTGGTATATTTATGCTGGCTATGTGTAATTGTCAGTGGTGTTTCCAATTAACACTTTCATTACTGGGTGGGATTCCCATCACAATATCCACTGTCACCAGGTGGTTTTGGCAGGAAATTCAAATCATAGAAGATGGATGCTTTTTAGCATTTTCCACCTGTAGACTAAAGCAGTAAACATGCTATGTGATTTCATGCCTTTCCACCTGTCAATTTCCAAAGAGCACCAAAGAGCATTTCCAAAACAGTTAAGGCTATATACCACTGCAACAAGCCTGGGCCTGCCAGCACTAGTATATTGGCAAAACGTTTTGCTTCATTGGAAGCATTTTTGACACTGGCATTGATCAATTAAACTTCATCAATATGCCTGCATATACTTATGAACATTTGTAATACAATCTTCCATGCATTTCTAGCATTTCGCAGCATACCAAAGCACTCCTATTACATAAAATTGCAGTCACTGTTGCAGGATCCTGGTCTTGCCTAGGTGGACAAAGTAAAAAAAACAGGTTTTCAAAGAGCTTCTGAAACACAGACTTTGGAACAATATTTCAAGACATTAATTTTTAAACTCTGCCTAGTACTATACTGTTAGACCATTTCCAGTTGAAAAACATTACAACCAGTGCCTCAAAACACGATTTTTGGTAAAAATGTATATTTACACCAGCCAAGAACCAGCCTGGGTTTGTTAATATGTAGATTTATGTATGGCGAGTAGGAAAGTATTAATGGCATTTCTAATAACAGCACTGTTAACCCACCACGTATAAAATCTCCTTAACACATTGAGAGCCGGTGAGGAAGTATATTGTACTTTGAAATCACGCATTGAGCAGCTAATTTTGTGCCAGTCTGCAACTCCATAACTCGCCAATTGATTGTATTAAAGAGAGCTATCCAAACTCTCAAAAGACGTGACAAGTCCTCTAGCTTGCACTGAAAAAAATGTTTGGTATTGTTTTTTTTTGTGGGTGATGTCATAAGTTGGGTAGGTTTTTGGCCAATTTTGCTCAAGGTACCTAGCCTGTTCTTGGTTTAAGTGTTTGGGTAAAATTACCAATTTTATGCTTTTTTGGCTATAACTTTTGAATCAGAAACCCTAGAAAGCCAATCAAAGGCTCCAAAGACTCAGATTTCAGACTAGTTTCTAATAAAAACTTGAGCGAAATATTTCCATCTAGTGATTGGGCCCAGGGCCAGGTAGCCTGAACCAAAATGGCCAAAAACCTACCCTACTCTTGATGTCACCCACAAAAACGTGAAACTCAAAACCCTTAATTTTTGTCGTTGCAAACTAGAAGAAGTATGGAGTGTTTTAACAGCTTTCTAGCACAATCGACTGGCAAGTTATGGAGTTGCAAAGACTTGTCCAATATGGCCAAATTACAGTCGTTTAAAGCAAAACACGACTGGCTCCAAAGGTGTTAAGAAAATATCAATTTGAAGTGTTAGATCAGTGGTTCTTTACCTGGGTTCAATCAAGCTCCTAGGGTTCGATGGAGCCATTTCAGGGGTTCAACGAAGGTCATCTGATTACAGTAAACCCATTTTTTCTTTCTGTTATATTGGGTTAAAATAGGATTTGACAAAAGCTTGGAAACCTATGTAAGGGTTCGGCGTGTTTGTAAAGGTTAAGAACCACTGTGTTAGATAATAAAAATCAATTTAAGAGTTAGATTGGAAGCAGTTAATATGGTTCTGTGTTCTAAGTTAGTTTCACTCTAATTTTGCATTTACTCACTGACTGAATTATGTTCTGCACTTTTCAACAAAGGCTGCAGCCACTCAGTCCATCCAGAAAAGCCATCCCTGCATGTGAAATCTATTTTGTGTGTATTTCACAGTTGGATTAGCTTGCATACAAGCCCAAGTTGATGTTCAGCTAATTTCACTAAACATATTTCATTGATGTTCTGTTTTTACTGATTTATGAAAGGCGTATGCTTTAGAATGGATTAGTGGTGAAATCGTATGCTGAATTAACAGTCATGAGTTCGTGATGTCTCTGCAAGCACTATTTTACTTGGTCTCAACTGAACATCTGTTTCAGCAATGCATTTTGTAAGGATCTTTTCAGTATCAAAAGGCAATTTTAGGCACCATCCAATAACATTGCCGAGAGCACATTATTTCTGGCTCCCCACCATTCTACAATGGCTCAGTATTCAGATTGAAGGCATGATTTCAAAAGTAGTTGTTCAACTAGTTCAGGGGTTGGCAGTGGTAATTCAGCTCTTGTTGTTTTGTTGTGTGTGATTTTGATAAAATTTTTATAATCTGGTCACTTTATATATGGTTTGATATCTGGTTCTAGAACACTATAATCACAAAAGCTGAAAACTAATTTCTGCCTCAGGAAAACTAATTTCTAGAAATACGTCACTTTGCAAGGTAGTGGTTTGCATAACGTATTATCATAGATCTATCTCCTGTTTTACATTATATTTGTCCACCCCATAAAATTTTTATTTGACCTAGTTGGTGATAACCGAGCAGCAGCCTGTGAAATGAAACGTGCAGTAAGTCGGATGTCCTATTTTAACATTCGGCATGCAAATTAATTGCCCTTTGAACAATTGCTTTGGTCTGAAGCAATTGTTCAAATGGATGATCAGCCTGCATGACAATGTGACTGTTGATCGTAGTTGTGCTGTTGAAATCACATCCCTTTCAAAGCTTGCCTTTTATGAAAGCTTTATATTGCCAAAATTTCATGGTATCATTTGGCTAAGCTGTCTGGTTTCCCAGACTGTCCTACCCATGATCAATAGCTCACATTACACCTCTTTACACATGGCTAAGTTATTGCTTATCACATTATCTAACTTCCTTTTTTGTTTTTCCAGTTGACATATGACATTCCATTGTCATTTAAGCGCCGATCCCATGGTCAAGAAGATAAGGATGAAACAAGTGATTTGGTCAGCACCTTTGGTGAGTTTAGTGTTGAACTTTAGTTATTCAATTAATTTGAAAAAGCACTCTGGGTTTGGAAAAACTTTATCAATGCTTCATTGAAAGTGTGTTGCATAAAATGGTGGTTTGCCAGGTTGCCTTATAAACAGATTTGTTAACACAACAAACATGTATTGTAAATTAAATCTAACAATATTTTGAAATAAATGTAAGCAACATGTTGATCAATGAGCAAAACGCAATGAACAAATCTGAGAGCTTGCTGACAATGTGTTTTTCAAACTTGGCAACCATGAAATTTTTTTTCTATTTTTACAAACTTACTTGTTCTAGTGTATTGTTCACATTAGAGCTCGACTGATGTATCAGCACACCGATATATATCGGCCGATATGACGATGTTGCCGATGTATCGTATCAGCAAAAATCTGCTGATATATATTGACAATATTTGCTCATAAATGTTTTGCGCTGTTGCTCTGCATGGAATGTTTGGAAACCCAAGTTGCTACTTCGTCTCTGGCCCTGGTTGATTAAAATAAATGGTCTGTCCAGTTCCTAGCGCACAGAGCCTTCATGCACAATAATCAGACCATTGTGCAACAGTCCCGATAAAATGCTCTATGACGTAAGATTTGCTCATAGGTTTTGGTGCGGTAAGCAGATGGTTGTCTATGAACAAACCAGGTTATGTGCTTTTGTGTTGGTTGGCTGTTTTATCAAAGTCTCTCTTGGCTAGACAGTTTTGCGTTCAGTGTGCATTAAAAATGTGCCTACGTCACAGTGAGCAGGACCCAGGTTTGCACATAATTTGATGTGGTATGGTTCTTCATCGCAGTGAAGTGATGGCACTGGTGCCACGCCTAGTGATTTTTCACTAGATCTAGTCATTTTTAGGCTCATCTAGTGATTTTCCAACGCAATCTAGTGATTTTTTCAAAGTATGCATTTGAAGAAAATCGTTTGTCTTTTTTCTAACTTTTCAACTTTTCAACTTTTCAGCCTTTTTTAAATGTGAATTTGCTTGAAGATTTGCACCAACAGAACAAACCAGTGTTTTTACTTGGAGTTTCCCATTGTTTGCACCTCCATGCTGTTTAGTTTTAACTGCTGCAATATTGGTCATGACAGTGTTTTCACGTCTAACCAAACCTCAAAATCAAACAAAAAACAGAATAATAATTATAATTTATTTGCCATTATCATACTTGTCATACTTAATCACATATAGCAGTCCTTATGTGTATCCAACTAGTACTGTTGGATTAGATGAATGTTTTCTTGTATTAAAATTTGGTGTGCAGTTAATTTTTATTCTTGCTGTATTCATTGTAAAGAAATTTTATACTGGCAACTTATCTTTTTGCAGCACTGTTTTTTTAAAGCCAACCTTTGTGTAGCAACATAAGGGTTTTAAAGGTGTGTTGCACTATTGACTGTCTTATTCTATTCCAGGAGCTCCAGCCCGTGTTCAACAATCTATGCACAATGCTTTTGAGTTTGTTGATCACACTGCCCATGAAATTAAGCTTCACGCCCAGGAGAGTCTACACAGTGCTATTGACAAAGTAGATCAATTTGCACATAAAGTTTGGGATGGCAGGTAAATTATAGCATAAACCTGGAAAAGCTGTGGCTTATGCATAAAAGAAAATTATTTTGGAAAACATGAGCAAATAAAGAAAAGTGCCAGACATCACTTTTATGCAAAATGTTGATTGAGTTATAAAGTTGTTTGTTTTTTCATAATGCATAACAGTATATTTAAAATTAAAATTCAGGTGTCAGTGATGTAAAATGAGATTATTTAAAATGGCAGTCAGTACATAAGACATATTCTGATTAAATAAAGGTTTCAGTTGAATATTGTTTTTTTGCATTGTTTCGACCATGGTTTGGTGAGAGCAATGAGTATGTACATGCAACTGTTGTGGAGCATGAACTGTAGTTGGCTGGCTACTAAGTTTTGCAACTTATTGTATCTTATTAAAAGACAGGTGCGGAAAATTAAGCACTTTGTATTTTCACTGTGTAAAAGCACGAACTGCTAATTTTTATTTCATTGAGGTCTCTAATTAAAGTATGCTATGCTATTCACATTTGGCAAAACATAGATGATTTGCAGAATTGCTTTTTGTCTTCGTTTTTTCAAATTTCTGGACTTAACAATCGAAAATTTTATTTCATGAGTTTGGCACAGATTTCATTGATGATGAAGCCCTAATTCTGGTTTTTAGTAGTTTGAAGGTAGTGCTGTGTTTGCAACATGAGCTTTGAGTACACATACTATCCCTAGCTCTGTAACTTTAGTAACAGAGTAGAATTCATTCTATTTTTATTTTAACACATATGCACATTCTATGTTGATGATTCCTGTTTTGGGCTTGTCCCGTAAGCCTACTGTTTTCCACACTCATTTTTTGTTTTTTTGAATACATTTTGCATTTTTTGCAGGTGGCGCGTTGTATCATTTTTCCAACTGCCAGAATGGATGAGAGATAATGAGTTTCTTTTGCATTGGCATCGTCCACCGATGCCCTCGTTTAGAGCGTGTTTTGGATCTATTTTTCGATTGCATTCCGAAACAGGAAACATATGGACACATTTGTTAGGTTTGATAGCTTTTTTTTTCGACTTGACAATTGACATGGGTTTGCGCTGCACTTTGACCTCACTGGGGAAGCACCCACGGCGCAACCGAGTGGAGATGGCTGCCGCCAAACCCTCGTGGGAAAGAGACTCACTTTTCTAGGGTGCCTTGGCGCCGCAGACCACTCGTGGTACTCCTGAAAGGAGTACAGAAACGAGCTTAAACTGAACTGAGCGTGTTCTGCTTGTCAATCGCTTCGGAACATTTGCAATGGCGTGCCAGCAATTTTGGCGTTTACGTGGTTTCTCTGACTACTTAGTGGTTCATTTTTCAATGAACTTTTCACCGTAATCAACTGGGCCTGACTGTCGAGTAGCGTCTGTCCGCGGATTGATATTGCTGCGTTTCAAGCCTTAAAGAGTTTTATTGCAATGCCTTGTTAGCTGTGAATAGAAGTTTCCCGAGATAAACAACGATTTGACCCAATTTTTCTGAAAAAAATTCCACCATCCTTTGCCTTTCGCAGGTTTTGTGTTGTTCATTGGCATTTGCATCTACTTCCTTTGTCTGCCTGCTTCGTACTTCGTGAGCGAGCTGCAAGAGAAGGTGGTCTTTTTCCTCTTTTTTCTTGGAGCTGTTCTCTGCTTGTGCTTCTCGACACTCTTCCACACCATGGGCTGTCACTCGGAGCGGGTGTTTCGCATCTTCGGAAAGTAAGTGCCGACACTTTTTTGACTGCGATTTCGATCGTTCGCGCTGCGTAAGTCGGTAAGCTCATGTTTCCAAGGTGCTTTAAGAGCCAAAGCGCATTTTCGAACGAAACACTGCTTTATCTTCATCAGCTATGCAAGCCTGTACCCAAGTTCTACGGTTCGGGGGTGCAAAACACATTTTTAGATGGGAAGGTTTTTGTTTTTAGTTTGAAACAAATTTTTCTGGACAAAAATATGTTTGAAAAAAAAAAAAATTTTCTGGACAAAAATGTTTGAAACAAATTTTTCTGGACAAAAAAATTGGGGGGCATTGCCCCCGAATGAACCGCTTGGCTACAGCTTTGTCTATATGAACGTAGCCTTCGTGGCTGCGAAGCTGGGCAAGCTCGTTTAAACATGGCATTTAAGAGGTTTCAGAGTATTTTTATCAGCTCGGCTTGTGTTTATTGTGAACCAGCACGCAAGTGATGGGACAGTGGTCGTAAAGTTTTGTCCCTTTTCCCATCATAAGTAATAATATTCGGCCCTTTTTTAGGTGGCTGTTCAAAGAAGGCCGCCCACATTTCGGCTCTGTGCAGGATTGACATTAGACATGCACATAAATATACAGTGTACTTCGTATTAGTAGTTTCGTGGAAATGGCATAGGTTGGGAAAGTCACAAGTTGCCCTGAGATAGGACAGCAAAAAGGCAACCTGATGCCAGCTACATTGGCCGTGGGCGGAAATCTGACTCGCATTGCTTGTTTGTTTGGCCAGCTGATATTCGTGCTGAAATCGCAGTGCTTTGCGCCGTCCGTCTTTTTTCTTTTTGGTTTTATTCTTTTTATGTATGTTCTTCTTTTTGTAATAATTAACTTTTTGTGGCCGGACTGTCCCATAGGCGTAGCCGGGGAGGGCCAATGGGGCCATGCCCCCCAATTTTTTAGAAAATGTACTCAATTTGTGCTTTGAGAGGCGTTTTTCCTAACAAAATAGCGTTATTCGCATAAGATCAAACATTTTTGCTCCCCCAAATTTTTTGCCTCCCCCCAAATTTCTGAGCTGGCTACGCCACTGGACTGTACACTGGCAAACGTATGAACTCACGCGCGATATTACTCTCATTGATATTTTAAAAGTTGTTCATTCAATTGCGACTCAGTGCGAAGTAAACGTCCGAGATGTAGGCTTTCATATTTTGAGTAACCTCAGGTGCAGTGTAGACGTCTGTTTTGTACCTTGTCCGCTTATGCAACCGGATTATACAACTGGACAATGATTAACTGTGACGTAATTCCCAACCCCACGTTTGGGCTGATTACCAATAGAAGCAAATGGACCTTCGAACCTGTTTTTTTTCGCTGAGACATTTCCGGTCATTTGTCCGAAATAGCTTAAAAATATTGTCATTTTTTTGTTTTGGGACATTTTTGTATGAAAAAAAAGCATTTGACCGAATTGACTTATTGTTTTCGGTCATTTCAAAAAAATTCAGTCAATGACCGAAAAAACTCAGCTTTGAACATTTGGCTATTGCATTCACAGATTAGACTATTCTGGAATTTCGTTGATGATCATGGGATCTTTTGTTCCGTGGATATATTATGCCTTCTACTGCGACACGGAGCCGAAGGTGGCAACCTCGCAAAATTTGTTTAATTCACGGACTGCTCTTTCGTGTGTTTACCTTTGGATCAGCGTCCGCTCACTTGACGAAATGCTGTCTCTGCGGCTTTTAATTGATTGATCGGCTGCGAAAAGAACCTTGTTTGTTTGACAGCAGTTGTGACAGCACCGTTGTCAAATGCGCTGAGGCGGGGGCAGAAACCATTCTTGTCGTCACGGCAGTGTTACGTGATTCGGTTATTTATAGCTACATGGGCTGTTCAAACGTTTTGCTATGATGTTGTATTTAAGTTTCGCGAGAAATGGTTGTGTGCTTGAGAGGCAAGGATTTTATTTCGAATTAGAAACAATTTTAATCAATTTGCCGAAAACGATCGCTGTGTTTAGCTCCATGTCAGCTTATCTGGCTCTTACACGAGTAATCTTACTGCATATCGCTGCTTCGAAGAGATGTAAGTTGTTACGTTTGATATTTTGGCGACGAATGAAGGTCAATGATTCTGCTGCAAGATTGCAGTAGCTTGCTGGCATGATGATGGTTAGCAGTGCGATTGAACAAACTTACCAAAGCGACAAGGTTTGAAAGCTGTGCTTGTGCAGCATGTGTCAGGATGATGCTCACATACTGTTCGTTAAGACCAACGCTTGGGTCTGAAAAAAGTACTGATAATGTTCACTTTCGCTTGGTGCTGTAAAGCTGATATTGCTATTGTATTGAATCGCCGACCAATGCAATACTGACTGGAACTGAAAGTGCTGTTACTCGCAGTTGTGTGTTGGAGACGCAGAAGTAATCGAGTTTTTTGCTGGTATCGCAACATTGCCAAACGTGTTATTTTTTACTTGGGAAAGAATAATCACCTAGCTGCCGTTATTAACAGATCGTGTACATGACTGGAGTGTCTGTACTTGGAGTTGTTTGCATTGTCATCACGCAATACGAGAAGTTCACTGAGGCCCGGTACCGAGTCTTCAGGGCAGGTGGGTGTTTTCATACTTGGAATTATTGTTCAGTTGTGGGCGACCGCAGCGAGCCGCTGAATAATGATCGTGCGCTTTGCTACAGCGGAACTCTACGTCATAGCTACTGCACTAAATGTAGATTTCCTTCTGCCATGCTGGAAAGATACGTGCAGCGAACTGTAGTTGGCTGCGTATTTGTCGCGTCACGCGTGACTAGTTAGTGCTGTTTACGAACCGTTTGTAGCTTATTTACGACACGCGTAAGACACCACTGGGTAAGAGCAAGGCCTCCTAAATAAATTTTCTAGGAAGCCTTGGTAAAAGCCGGCAGCTCGTCGCACACAAGATCTTGCTGCTTCACCTGACGTAAGCACATATGACGTGGGATGACACAGCGTGTGTTACGCGCGCATGCGCAATGCTAAGTACTGAATTATCGGGTTTTATTTCGGCTTGCTGCCTCAAAGGCATGAGTGTCCCGGATGTCCGCTCACCACCACAAGTCATCGCGTGCGATCTGCGCTGTCAATGAGACAGACAACGTGCTGTTAGGACCGCAGTAAATGAATTCGTGCGTGCTAATCTACTCGTGCATGAATTTTTCTGTCAGAAGCAATCGGAACTTGAACTTCAGGCGTCAGGGTTTAGGGTTCATCAGTTTGTTTTTCGGTCTTGCCACGCGATCTCACTCGCTCACAGGGGCATCACGAGGCTTGATGGCGCCCGGGGCAAGGAACAAGTTTGTATTGAGTAAAGCACTTGTGACATTGTTGGGGCTTTTCGGCACCCCTTGCAGTATTTCAGCGCCCCCATAGTGATTCGGCGTCTGGGGAATTCCGCCCCATTTGCCCCCCTCGTTACGCCTCTGCTCGCTGAACTTCATGTGAAGAAGATGAGGCTCCGTTGTTGCTACGGCAACCTTTCTGCTAGTTCAGTGGTTCCCAACATTTTCAGTGCCATGGGCCCTTTTGACGATTTGGCTGAAAACTGTGGACCCATTTAATAAATGAAACCAGTTAATACTGTTACGTGTATAAGATGGTCTCTACTAGAAAAGACTATTATCCGCTTTGCGCGCCAAAAATCATTAATGCTTCGTGGAACTTATCATGTAACTTGTTGGCATTGTTGCATAACAATCGAAATACCTAACGAATGTGATTGTGTGTGAAAAGCATTGTTAAGGGCGGGATAACTGCAACGATAAAGTGAATAAACATGTGGTGGTTCACATGAGCCAGATCTTGTGTTCCCCTTTAGCCTGGATTATTATAGTTGCGCTCGATTCGTTGTCTTCTGCAAACTAGACCACCACGGCTGGTAGTTTGGTACTGGATTTTTTTCGCTGAGACATTCTGGTCATTTGCCCCATAATAGCATTAAAACCCGCTGTAGCAGTATTCACTAGCCTGCCATTTTGGACGTTATCACCGAATTGAGCTAATTTTTTTTCGGTCATTTCAAATCAAATTGGGTCTGTGACCGAAACATAACCGAAAAAATTAACCCAGGACTGGTATTTCGCTGGTTTGTTTTCATTTTGTACACACAAAGGTCGTGGACCCCTGGTTGGAAACCACTGCGCTAGTTCGTTCAACGTTCTTTCGCTTGTTCGCCTTGGGTCTGCTACCGCCCCTGTTTGATTTACTCGCTGGGTCCACCGTGTGCCCGGGCAAATTTGCGACGTGTATGCACGAATGTACTCGATGAACTTAGGCGTGTCTCACGATCGACCTAGATTCTAGAACATTCAGCCGTTTCATTCATCGGTGCTTTGTGACGTTCGAAAGCTTTATCAAAATCAAAGTTGCCGAAGCGTTTGTAGCGTTACCGGGAAGCATCGACTTGCAATTTGTTGCCGGGTTACTGCCGTGAATGTGCAAGCGAGCTAATGTGCCCAAAGGAATGTAGCGCATTCTGGAAAAAAAGAGGAAACTTGTCTGCGATGTTCAGAACTGCAAAAGCTCGCCGAATCGATTGTTAGATGTTGTTTGCCATTCCTGTTTTAACTTAAACTGTAAGGGTTAAGCTTGAGGTTTTCAGAAAATAAGTGGCTGTTTGGTTGTGGTTTGCACGTCACAGCGTGTTCGTTGGGCGCGCAGTGCTTTTTGGCATAGCGGTTATGAAAACGAAATTTTGAAATGAGGGATCAGGTTGTTTTTACGAGGTACTGGGACGTAAAATCGTGCCAAGGCGGCTTAGCTGTGCTGATGACGCGTATTGCAAATATCGCTACACTTGCTGTGTTTGCTCTAGCTTCAGTTGGTGATATTCCATTTCAGTGTTGTTCGCCGCTTTGGGACTGAGCGGTGTTGTCCCAGCCATCCATTCGGTCGTTAAGTTCGGTCTGCTCGAGTCGTTCACGGTCGGGCAGCTCGGCTGGCTCTCGCTGATGGCCGTTCTATACCTCACTGGTAAGCGGAAGTCGTTGTGGTGTTTTCTTTGCTCAGAAAACGAGCTCAGTAGTAGTTTGTGTTGAAGCTAGACTCTTTTCTTGTATCCGACTGTTTTCTTTGTGGTCACCTGACCCCGTGTGTTGAGGTAGGATGTGAGCGCACTCGCTACAGCGAATAATCTGACTTCATTTTTTGTAGTAATAAAGTTTTTTTTTGGGTTGCGTCTTAGATAAAAGTTCAAATCTGCATGAAGTCATACTATTATTTAATTGTTGCGTCACACAGCAAGCAACTGGCGTTGTTGCTTAACGTGGTTTGCATTTTTCCAAAACTTTGGCTGCTACTTCGGCGTTGCGACTGGTTCCCTTTAAAAACAGAGATAGTTCATGACGGACCACGTTCGTAACAGACATTTATTACATACCACATTGATAATACGCTGCTTCGTAACAGAATACGTTCCAAAAAAGGCCACGCTCTTAGCGGACCAGTACATAATAGACGGTGATTTCAGCTCTAAAGAAGACTCAGGGACAGTAGCGTGTGTAGTTGCGATTAATTGCTTCAGCAAAACACAATCTGCATGTTTCTGCTTTGAAGCAACTCCTGCTGATAATACTTTTTGGTAACGACGCACAGAGTATTGTAGAATGATAAATTTTTGTTACATAACATGCCATGCCAAGCATTAGTTCGAGGGTTCGGCAAATTCTACCTCCACCTGGGCCACACAACCGCTAGTAAGTCGCTGGCATTCACCAATTCGGAGATGTGGCAGTGATTATTTCCGTCAAAACAACGATGAATTTTTTTGGCACAGCTTCACATAAATGCGCAGCATTAACGAGCTTTTCCTTACCTTGTCTCAGCTTCTGTAGTTCAGGCGGCACTCGGTTTACGATGCGCGCGGTCACTGACGTATTGAGTCGACGAACGCGCTCGTATAAAGGCCGCAAAAAACGAGTCTCAGCAAAAACGATTTTCGGTGCGTAAAAATTTCATTCAACTACTGAACTTTTACATGACCTTCCTGTGCTGTGTGTACAGTGCGAACACTGCGGTGTTGATTTACCTACCGTGACGTTCGGTATGCCGTACCATGGTGTACGGTTCACCATACAAATCAGGGTTGCGACGAAATACGCGTTACCAGTTAACCCTCCTAGCAACGCAACTCCGTCGTAAGTCAAAGAACGCCATAAAAGGTATTAATGCATGTTTACATAAACGCAGGCTCTATATATACGGGAAACTTGCGCAAACGTAAGCCAATGGAAAGTTTTATCACAACCCCGCCTATAACGTGACCAAATAAAATTGAATGCAATTTTTGTCAAACCTTTACACTCAATTACAGTTTGTAGGTCCTCCAACGTTACCTGACAAACGTTTTCACAGTGCCCGTCTCTTCAGTTGGAGTTCTACTTTCACCGAAACACGCCGTGGCTCCCCGTGCTCAAATATTGTGGAACAACTATGTTTTCATACGAATATACGAGTACCCTGAGCATTTTGACTTTGGTTCTTAAGAGCTAAACTGTTTTGAACCTGGTCTCAGTATTCCGTTTCTTTTTGTAAACAAAACATTGATTACCAAACCAACTTAGTACGCTACGCTTAACGAAACCTTACGATCCACACACCAGCAGTTGTTTTAAACAGCTCATCGTAGGAAATGCGTCCATGTCACGACAAGACGTTGTGGGAAGCATGGGGTGGATGCAGCAATCTTGCGGATTTTCCGTTTATGACCAAATAGATCTCGCTATTTACCCAATACCTGTGGTGACTTCGCGAATACATAAATTTGCATGTAGGCAAGAACTGACCTACTTGGCCAGAATCAAGTTTAATTTTTATAGTTTTGTGCAAATGACGTGCTCAAGTTTCGAGATGTGCTCATGTAAAGCAAACGATACTAGGAAAAACTGCAGCTAAGTCGAAAATAATGTCAGTTTTTTCAAAGTACCAATTAACATGGAAACCACTGGTTTTCATCGCGGGGGCCCCTTGCAACGGGGTTCCGGGGAAATACCTCTTTTGTCCCCCTCACCTTTGTCCAGACTAGGTTACGAACGCCATCTGTTATGAACGGACACCGTTACGACTAGGTATGCCGTACTTGAAGCGTCGATCTCAGCTTTATCTCGACTTCGATCCACAAAATACCGAAGTTTTCCTGCGGTTAAACTAGTTTCGCCGTTTATCGGCAGTCTATTTAAAAATGCCGTCGTCGGGCATTTTCACGCTCTGGATGTTTTCTCCACCACGCAAGTCCTGACTCATGCTGTTGGACATCGCGGCTGTTTCGATGTTAAATGAAAAGACGGGTGGTGACGATATAGTCCTGTTGTGCGATCCTGCTACTTTTTTTGTGAATCCATGCGTGGCGGTACACGAAGTCCTCATTTCGCATTTTTCGGCCTGTAATTGAAAAGAAACTTTTAGCAGCTAACATTTGTGAAAGAAAGCTGGTTGTGGCGTGCCTACCAAGGTGTTTTTTAAGTCATAGACTGATTTTTTATTAATTACGGAAAAAATATAAGTAAATTCGGTCATAATGTCCGAAAAGGTAGGCTAGTAGTGAATGCTGTTACGGCGAGTTTTAATACTACCGTGGGACAACCGACCGAAATGTCTCAGCGCAAAAAAGCAGCTTCAAAGCGGTGGCCACGTTTGTATCTGCGATCACAGTTCGCGTTCTGCGGCCTCGGCGCTGTCGGAAGCTGCCTGCACATTCGCGTCGGCGACATCCTGTGCGCGCCGCTTGAACTGTTCACTCGCGCGTTGAATGATCGACAGCTGGCACGCTTCGCGATGTCATCAAATGACCTTGCAGCGCAGCTCACCCCGCGCAGAATGTACGCGCGTTCGCGAAGCATCGCCTTGGTCGGGATTTTGCTTCATCTTCGTCCTTATCGTTTGCTCTGCTGCTGCCCTGCTGACAACAACGAAACACAAACGAGCCCAGCGGGCTTGGCTTACT
>Ga0210059_1003670_pt1 | contig 24667 bp, 15 predicted proteins | sample Ectturendosymbi2_FD_188042 | JGI IMG/M metagenome (GOLD analysis project Ga0210059, IMG submission 188042) | Ecteinascidia turbinata endosymbiont from Florida, USA - Sample 2 (SPAdes) (version 2) | ecosystem: Host-associated > Tunicates > Ascidians > Unclassified | place: Key West, Florida...
CTGCATGCAACGACAGCATTCCTCGCAAGCAACGTCTACGCTGGGCAACACCCCAAACCTCAACATTGGGTTCCTACACCAAAAGGAAAACCCTACATTGGTTCATCAGACCGGGACTACTATACCAAGAAGCCAAGCCTGGAGCAGATTATAATACCCAAAGGAAAGCTCCTAGGGTATCTTTATGCCATTGCCCAACTCCAGGAACAATACTCGCATTAATATTAGAGCCAAGTAGTCTTGTATAACACAGTTTAAAATTTTTAAAATCAAAATAGTTTAATTTATAGTGTATCAGTTGTTTATAGAAAACAGCTTATGCTTCGATTTTGCTATTAGATTATTACTACAAGAAGAAATTCTGTTTGAAATACAAATTTTATAAGCACAAACTACGATTCTTATGTAGTCCTGCTAAGCTAAGGCACAGGACGTGGGTTATTATATACCGTTTCCCTTGTCCTTCTTGTAAATGAATAATAAAAGGGACTCTCTTTATGCAATTACCACCTCGATAACAGTTTAAATACAAAGGAGGTTGAAACACGTTCAAAGAGCAAGAAGAAATTAAGAAAAAAAATTATCTAATAATTGTTGAAAACGTGTGTTGACATTTTATGAAAATTATTTGTGGTTACAGAAAGACAATAGCAATGAATAGTGAAGGTAAAACGAAAAGATTGACCTACACTTGTTCGGGATCTGATACTGAATTGTCATCCCTATGCGAGGACGAAATTACATGCACTCAACAAAATGATTACACTAATGCAATAACTTCAACAACCCACGAAAAGCAAAATGAGAAACAAAACGCTTATGATGAAGAAGAGAAGCACGGATCAAACAGTTTTAAATATTGTGGCAAGAATGAATTACAAAGCGACCTCTGGTTAAATCAACAGATATCTGCAAAGAATTCAATTTCGGAAACGAAAGATCTGTTGAAGGACTTCCAGGAAACACTTAGTGGAAGTCAAGACTATACCCAGAATGACCCTGAGTCCCCATCAACGGTCTCAAATGATGGAAATCTGGAAGAAAATTTACAAAAATTCATTATAGAACAAATTTCAGAAATTCGAGGTAAACCAACCTCGAAGGAGAGTGATAAACAGAAGATAAAGAAAATGATAGCTTTGAATAAAGACTTTCAAATTTCCCTACGAGAAGATATAAAATGAATAGAAAAAGGTTTACACGAATTGCATCAAAAATTTGATTGTTTTTGTCCACTTCTTAGTGATCTTTTAAAAATATTACATCCCAAAATCAACCTCGACTCTTCTGAACAAAGCATGAACTCAGAAGAATTGTACTTGACCCCTTTAAGCTTAATTGCAATGACCAATGTTTTGGCTGAATGTATATCTAATAATCCTAATTTTAAAAGGACTATCATGACCAAAGATCTTTCTCAGACTCGACGTTATAATTGCAACAAAATCGGTCATATTGCTAAATTTTGTAGTACGAAGAAATCTAATTTCACCACTATCACGTTTGAAAATAACTTTTACGCATATCTCAAAACCCTTCTCAAATGATCATAACCTCTAGTATTATGGGAGCCGAATTACTTTATGCTATTTATCATGGACTACTAAAAATCTCTTCATGTTACCTTTTAAGTTATCAGATTTTCATGTCATCATTATATACAAGCAAATACTTGCTATCAAACTTGACTTTACATCTTACCAAATTCCTTGAGGATAGTAATAGATTAATGATCAATCTTCGTAAAAAGATTGTTGTAAATAATTTTGGAAACGTTCCTATTTGATGATAAAACTTTCTGAATTAAAAACCCTAGAGATCCTAAATGGAAACACAATTTCGTCTAAAATCAAAAATGCGACCTAAATATTTTGATAACGCCTATCATGAACCACGTACCTGAATAAAAAATGATGGCAAGTGCATTAAACAATGAGTGTTCCAATAGTAAGGAACAAAGTGTCAATAATAATCAAAAGATATTACCAAAAATCTAAATGGTATAAAACAATGCGCATTATTCTCATATTGGAGACTTTTGTGTAAAGGATTATGATATGACGTCTTCTTTTGAGATCTCGAAAAATAAAACTTGTCAGCAGGTGATATTCGTTGACAATCAATTCTTTGCGAAATATAAATAAAGATCCCTTGATGTATAGATTTCGTGATGCCTTTAATGATCACCACTTAATAGTGATCAAATCTTGAAGAACCAAGCATTACACCTTGGAGATATGGAAATGAAGATTATGTCTGATATGAAAATTCACGAATATTCAATTTTGAAAGAAATCCTTTTAGTGATAATCGGACCATAAATCAAAATGTGAAGAATTGTATTAAATTACAATCTCAGACTCACCATGGTCATAATATAAACCATCAGGCATTTTAAAACTCTTAGAGCAAACGTTGACAAAAGACTGTGCCTGATAATGATTAACGAAGCTCACATTTCAGTAATATGGACAACCTCACCAGATTGAATAAAAACCATAACGAACGAAGTGATATAAGAATTAAACTCACTGTGTTCTCGGAGATGGAAAGAGATCTTTATTAAATTAAACACAGACAGTACCCTAGATGGGGAAGATTGACTAAGCAAATATTTCCGTTTCATAAGCCCGATAAAAAGAACGTAGCCAAACAAAATAGTTATTGTGGTTAATGAGCAAACGGAATTCTCCCAACACTTAGATAATGTTGAAGAACAGTTATCTGATAAAAATTTGAACATAGCTTTTGGATTGCGACAATAACCTTATTTTGTTACGCGAGTATTACGTTTTGGGAAACTGTCACATGTATAAGGGGTAACCTGTTTCGGTGACATACCCTTAAGTTATAAAAGAAGGTTCTTTTGCAAAATTATTCTGCAACGTTTCGGAAGTAAATTGTTCCAACTTTCTTCCACATGTATATGTGCTTGATTTGGGTTACACAAGTACATGACCCTACTATTGCAATTCATTGAAATTATCATGTGTCTTTCATTAAAAATTCTCTGATAATATCAGATGTTTATTTAGATCAAGGTAATTGTCATTCGATGTCAGAAGTTATTGCTCTACCTTTCGATGATACCTACGAAAGACAATACTATCGATATCATTGCATGTAGTTTGAATTTTGAAAATTTCCCAGAAAAGGTTTTGTTGAATACAAGACACCAATGACATAAAATTTAATTTGTCAGATACTATCCTACATCAAATAATCTACGAGACTCCTTCATAAGAAATGTTTTTTACAGAGACGTTTATGATTCGTTCAAAATTTTTTATTTCCATGTATTGACGCGAGTTAAATTGCAACGACAGCAGCTTTGATTCCATTAGGTAACAACCCTCCAGCAAGTAAATATCCCAACTATGGAATTCTCAATGAGGAACTTTCGAAGTGTCAACTTCTTTTATTCACTATATGCATTCAATTTTTCTTGAAGGATATCAACGTTTTCAACCAATCGGAGCGGAGAGGAATGTTGAGTTCGTTTTTCTCCTTAACATGAAGTGTCTTGTGATCCTGAAATTGAAGAATGCATCTCCGAAGTCTACCGATGAATTTACAACAAGTCGAACGAAGAGGGGCATTGAAAACATTATTTATTGTAAAATTGTATTTGTGTATTAACTGTACAATGATGTTAAGAGAGAGTAACTAAAGCCCTTAGAAAACCGTGTTGCAAAACATAGTCCAAATTATGATAAAAATTGCAATTAAAATTACTACGATTTGGAATGACTTTAATTTCTAGAAAAGTGTCGTCACACATACACGATTGTGCAATCGGTATGTGCTCCATTCGTGACCACACCCTCGAAATGGACCAATGAAAATACAGCAACACGGGGATAAATATGGGCATACCTACACAGTTGAATCAGTTGATCTCGTGGGCTTACCAGTGTCAACACCTAAACCAGAAGTGGAGATACCTTTCTGGAATAGGTCGAATTAAAGAACAGATAGTTAGCGAACTTGTGGGGTGTGGCGAATTCGTGAACCAGAAGACATTTGCAGCTGGCTACTATTCTAGAACGGCTAGACCAGGGGCGGAGCCAGACATTTTCATTTGGGGGGCCACTAGAGGGGCTAGTTTTGCAACAAGGGGAGCTGTAAATGGTCTGTGCAGGGCTTTCAGAAAGAGACCTTCAAAAATTTTGGGGGGCCACTGGGGGGGCCAGGCAAAATTTTTGGGGGGCAGTGGCCCCCTGACACCCCCCTAGCTCCGCCCATGGGCTAGACTAATGGAATAAGCGGAGTTATAGCCAATTTCTGTAAGCAGGTTATAGTACGACTGCTTAACAGAATGGGTTACTCTCTCTCCTCCTTGTGATATAATAGAACGGCGCATTAACGCTTGACTATTGTGAGAAAGTTGGTGTATGTTAAAATGAATTGTAAACCCCTGTGGAAGTAAATATCACAGTGCTTAAAGCTATACCAATAGAACCATGAGTGAATACAATCTTGTTGTGATAAACTGAGCGATGTCGAGCTACACCGGCAGGTCCAGGTTTCTTAATTGTTAACTTGAGCATGCCATGGACATTCCTATGGACCAGTGCTCTTGCGGAATTGTGCTAAATGTGTGATGGTTCGCTTCTTTTAGAAGGGAACTGCCACAGGTGGGAGTACCGAGCATTTTACCACTATTGATTGTTTCAGAATTCAGTGCCTTGGCAAAATACAGTAAGTGTCATTGCAGTTCGGCGATTTAGGAATCCATGCCGTAACCATCAGATGTTGGACTAATGACGTGGGCAAAACCACAAGACATATATGACAAAAACAATGGTCAACAAAACAGACTATAAAGAAGTAAGTTTGTCGATATATCCTATAGTGACATGATTTGACATGTTAGAAGTAATGTACAGTAGAACATTTGTTTGAATTGTCCGGATTTCTAGTCTAGCCACCACTTGCATAGGTCAACCTCTGCTCACATTTAGGAGCCATCATTAACAAAATTGGTTGTTTGCCATGATAGTTGCAGCTCAAAGATATAATATATCATGCTGTGCAGCTCTATTATTGCCTACGATAAATTTGAAACGGATGCAACTTATGCGCAACGTTCATCTTGTTAACTCTTTTTGTAGGATTCGGTTGCACATTCATGTTAATGGCTTAGTTTGGCACAGTCATAGTTCGGAGTTTTGTCTGTGCACATGGTTACAAAGTACGATTTAATATTTGTAAAGAGGTGATCAGCTCCTGACCTTGGAGATTAAATTGAGTCTTTATTAAAAATTGGAAGTTAATGCTCAATTCAAATAATTGTCAGATAACTGGTTAATTATTGAAGCTTGAACAACTTAACTAGTGTTTCAATGGTTAACACTTTATAACTTAAATTACAGAATAACATAGTTTCAAAGATGTATAGGCCTGTTTGATAAGTAGTGTCTACTTTTCCTCATGAGGCAAAAACTGTTCTGAATTGTTTTTGTCAGTAGCTGTACACAATTGTTTGAAGTTATCACATGACAAGCTCAACACACATGACAGGTTTGGAATGCATAACCTACTTAGCTGACCGTAACCTCCAATTCAAGTGCTGGCAAACTTTTAGTGCATTTTGTCTACGTTGCGTAAATATATAGGCTAAACTATAACCCTAAACCCCAGATTGTTGTGTCTCTCTGTATTGTGTTCGGTACGTGACCACTTCATTCATTTGTGTTCGATCAAAGGCAAAATAGCCACGTCATATGTTTTGCCTCATGAGGCAAAATAGATACAATCTTTTTAGATGTGAGTTATTTGGAATTTTTCGGAGTGTTAACAGGAGTCGGAGTTGATATTTAAAAATTTTTGGAGTCAGAGCAAGAGTCCTAAAGCCAGAAGCAGAAGGGGAGTCGGAGTCTGAAAAATGTGACTCCGTTCATTTCTGTTGGTTTAGTGAAATGTTATGGTGAGGGCAATGCTTCTCTTCTTGCTACGTTCAAATGTACCCCATGTTCCGTGAGGCAGTCGCAGGAGTTTGGAGGAGGTCCAGTGCGCAGTTCGTTTTGTGCGTAAATGTGATACGTACCTATGTATTGAAGAAATCATATTTTATTTTTTCAATTACCAAGGATTTGGTGTATGCACGGATGAAACCGGCGAGGTTGAGTACCTCCAAGAAGGTTAATTTGGTGTTACAAACTGCGACGTTGCCTAAATTAGGCTGTGAAGCTTTCAAGGTCTGTATATCAGACATCCGGAAAGTTTTCTGGAAACAGTCGCTAAGCTAAGAACAAAAAAGTGATTTTCTTCGAAACGGAAACAAATTGCACAGGTCATGTCCATCGTTTCATTTTGCAACTTTCACTTCTCTGAATTCTGTTGTCTGCAACCAGTCTGGTTTTCAGAGACATAATTCACTGACCGGGACACCAACCTGAAAACTGGGATTGTCGTTTCTAAATCGGGACATCTGGTCAAGTTGGGTACAGCGCCTGATGAGCTGGCATCCACGCGAAACCTTGTTTGAAATATAGTGACCTTAGTTTATAACTAACAGATATGTTTTGAAAAGCTCTACTGATAAGACTCGTGCACTTTTCTGTATGACAACGTTCTACGCATCAGACAAGCATTGAAAGATAAAAGGATCTCTTTTAGCAATCGCAGAACAATACCGCTAATTGGATGCTTTTATGGTTCTGTAATTTTTCAGGACAGCGGTTTTCATTCATCACAGATATTTTGAAGATTAAATTCCTGTCAACCCTCGTGGTCTGAGTCAGCCCAGCTGTAAAATTCTCTACTTCTTTAGCTGAATACTTAGCTGTTGGAATGAGCTGTTCTTAGTGTGCTCGAAGCCAGAGTGCATAACTAGAATAGACATAAACGATGAGTTGAAAGAGAGACTACGTTTTACTTGGAGAACATGGCGGACTTCAAGGTGGCATTTAATGTTAATGCTCTGCTTAGCCTGTCACCGTGTTGACATTATTACTCACAGGGAAATCTAAGAGTTCTAGATATCTCTGTTACTCATTTTGTGTGCTGGGGAGGATTTAAGAACACAAAGGCCCGAGGCAAACTCTCAGAAAGATCCCCCAAAATCGCAACGGCGAAAGGTACTGTAGATGAAGCCTACTGCAGGAATAAGTGGATAAAATAATTAAATTTGTTTCACTTTTCAATGTAAATACTAAAATACAAAAACACCAAAAATTTGTAAAGTTTTGAAGCTGGATGCATAATAGCTGACCCCTTAGGCACATTGCACATAATTTTTGTGTTGTATTGAAAAATATGGCTTGCTTCAAAGCTTATGAAATGTTGTTCTAGAGTGGTTCATAAGCTTTTAAACAAAACAGTGCAAACACTAAGAACGAAACTCTGAAAAGAGGAACTGCGACATTTCAAAAAAAGGGTGCCCGAGGCAACCGTCTCCCCTAATATCCACCCCTGGCTCTGTGGTGGAGTGGAAAAGACTCTGCGCTTACTAGTGTTGATATCTTGCAGGATAACTATTTTTCAGCCGGATATGGATATCCAACAAATACTTTTCTAACCGGATTTGGGTGAGGATATCCACATAAGATCATTGTTGTCGTGCTTGCTGATTGCTGGCAGCGGTAATTTATCAATAAATCTTCAGTAGAGAGACTAGGCTTGCAGTCAGATTCACAACAATAATGATATGGACAGACTCAACTTTCTTTAATTTCGTAGCATGAAACAACTAACTTTGCAGCAGGTGACAGAGAAGTAGTTGTCCTACTTTTCTCCTGTGGCCTGTTCATTGATGGCCACTTGAAGGAGTTCTGTCAGGGTGCATGATCTTCTAATTCACAGGCCATTCGCAGTTAAATACTTCGTAATAAAATTAGTCTCCTTCGTTTATCTTCGCTGATGATTTCGCTTGGCATTCAGCTTGACAAAGTGCGACGCAGACCTTATTTGTACAGTTCAAAACAACTCTGCTGCAGACAAAAAAACTTTCAGTCAACAACATCTGTAGCATGGTGTCGAAGTAATGGAGCTACGTAAAAGTAAAAACCGCACCGATTCAGTGCAACAACACCGCAAACCTTAACAATTACAGGCAATGCTTGATCTTGAATAAAAGAAAATGGGATAATCTGGATCATTTTTTGCTCCGCTGTCGATGAGTGGCCTAACAGATTTTCGATGTTAGCTGCTTTCTGTTTAAAAACCACGCAGTCAAACAAGTACCAAATAGTTTTCAAAACTTGTTTATCAGGATATACTCGAATAAACATGACCAGCGTTTTAAAATTACACACAACCTTGAGAATAGATACGCGGGGAATATCACGCAATCGCAGTGGAAAGGCAAACAGATTTGAAAACGTAATCAACGAGCATTACACGTTTTTTACTGGAATTTTCAATGGAATAACCCAGGGGTCTCCAAACGTTATTTGTCAGAGAACCATATGATAAGCCATTATACAATAGTTCGAGGGCAGGACATCTTACGTAATGTGGTTGTTTCGGGTATGTTACATTCTACCAAATCAACAAATTGTTCGTAAGTATTGCATATTTTCATTATGGACAAAATGACTTCGCGGGCCGTAGTTTGGAGACCCGGGAATAGACGATAAATTCACCAGGATTTCAAAAGCTAGGAAGTTCGGTACTGATACTCTCTTTATTTCCTTTTTTGTCGGAGTAGATTGGCAACAATTCCAAGATGCCGCTTTCCGTGTAAACGCACACATTCCTTCTAACATTTAGACATTTACCAAACAGTCAATTATCGACTGCTGCTCAGACAACAAAAATGGAAATGGAGATAAGCAGCTACATTTAGCACTAAAAATAGACTGAACGCTGGGACATAGAAATTAATATAATCTACCGTTTGTTAACGCAAAATAACAGGGATATTTGGACTTTCCAAAAAAGTTAAAAAAATGTGAAATCCATGTGGTGTATCATCTTGAATTCATTCCGTTTATGACCCTTTTCTGAGTTGACCAATGACAGTTGATTGCTTCATTCATGTTATGGTTGCTATTTGATGTACATATGCAGACCACCTGTCACAGAAAAGTGGCGGTAATGATTAATCACATCCTCTGACCCACCTAACCTTGGGCACGTGCCACACTGCTACTGTAATGCGCTTTGCTACTTGTGGTTGCCAATAGCGCACATACAAGAACGAATTTACACCAGGCTGGCGGATTGCAAAAGCTAAATATTTCCGCTTTCAACGTAAATCAATATGAAAATTTTGTAGATTTTATATACTTCTGGTTAACATTTCAATAACCAAAATGCAAAAGTCCGTGATGTATTTGTGTGATTAATTCGCGTGTATTGAAGATTTACCCCAATATTTTTCGTTAAGGAAACACACTGAGGGCACCTACTGGGAAGAAATGCTGCATCGATCAATTAAGAAGTTTATTGTTATGGGGCGAGGGACCGCAAGGTCATCGAAGCAAGCCCCACAAGTAACCAAATGATTAACGCAACACGTAAACAAAACAAAGGGCACTTAAACAAAAGTAAACAAATCGTTAATAATGTAAACAAAATGCAACAAGTAAACAAAAGACACGCAACACGTACAAACCCGATGACAGACGGCAGTGCAATTTAGCACATTAAGCAGACCATGGGGAGTCACCTATAAATATCTGTAGAACAGGACATTGAGACAAATAGAGCACGTTCGCATTGTCAGGTTTTACTTCAGTGAAAAATTAACTGCGTCAACTAGTGAAATCAAAAGAATCGTTAACACGAAGCAGAATTGGAGCACACAGGCAAAATTTGAAAGAAGTATTTCTCAGATGATAGGTATTACAGCATAGCTTGATTCAATAGCAATTTTGGTATGTTGGACAAAAGACTAGGAATGATTTATTTCTTAAGTCTTTGGGAATATTGTTCCAGAGTCTTAGCCCGGTGTGTTGTATAGATCTTCATGTTAGAGATTTATTTGATGAAGTTGTAGTCAGATTGTTATTAGTAGCTATTTTATTAGGATAATTATGCCTTTCGTTAACAGCAGGAGATGAAACGTGGAAAGCAATTGTGAACTGTTTTGTACGTAAATTTTCCTAGTTCGTATTCATAACTTTGATTAATTTGAAATATTTTGCATGAGTGATATGAATCTAGCAAAGGGATGTGAGCCGCTCTAGATATTTTACAAATACAGCGTATCGAACGGTTATGAAATACCTTCAGATGAGTTTAATACATTGCAGGTCCTTTACCCCAAGTCAAAATTGCATAGTGGAGATGACATATTAAAGAGAGGTAGACTTTTTGTAATATTTTGATATCAGAAATTTGATGAAGTTTGAAGAGGACGTGGCAATCTTGAGCTACTTTCTTTTCAACAGAAGCAATATGTTCTTTCCATGTTACATTGGAAACAATTATGGTGCTTAAGTATTTAATAGAGTAAACTTGCTCGAATGGAACATTGTTGCAATTTATGTTTAGAGTTACAGGTCGCAAATTTTTTAGCAACATATCGTCATGTCGTTCTTACAAAAGCATGAAACAACACTTTTCGGTGATGAAGTAGTTTGGAATCTTAACATTTCCAAATTCAAAAAATTTGCTATTTGATCATGCTCTTGAAAGCGTAGCCATAGATGCAGTTTCAAAGCGTGTCAATTTTGTCATTTCATGGATGAAGTCACGTGGTTAGACAGATCGCCCCGAGCAAGCCGCTAATTTTTCAGAAAGGAGGTGTGTTAAACTAGCCAACGAAAAAACAGTAAAATCTAAGCTAAAATTTCCATTTATAATTTTTCAAAACAAAGATCCGTAATACCAAAGTACGGTATTTTTTAGTTTTGCTCTTCTGCAATTTGCAAATTTGCCGTGACAAAAAAATCAGTGTTTGCACACAATCCGGTTGGAATACCTTCAATTTACCCCAAAGCTTTGTTTGTTCATAAAAAATGTTAGAAAAATTCTTTATCAGAAATCACCACTCAAAAGGCCTCACTTTTGTATACGTCGATCATTTTTCTAATTTTCGACATCGGCTGAAAATCGTTAGAAAATTGTGATTTTTGCAATATCATTATCAACCAGAAACCTGTTGTACGCTCAGCGACGAGGATGTTTTACGAATATTTTACATACAAATTATATTGCCCCTGAACGTTCTTCGGGCATACTCACAAAGCAGTTTTAAGATTCAAGTTAACAAGAATCCAGAGCTCCTTTTCAGTATCATACAAATAATGTGCACCCCCGTATTGCAGGAGACGCTCTTTGATTAGATCTCGATTAGTTGTTCTTGAGTATGAAGGTGTTTTTTTACGGGTGCTGACACACAACATTCGAAACAACAGTCAGCAACTATACCTTAAATAACTCTTGTTGATTTTACATCGCTACGAATCAAACAGCAAAAATAGCCACATTACCTTCTGTTTCCTTAGATTTCAAATTTTTACCAAAGTTTTGAAAGAAAGCTGGCGGAGGGTCCACTGGATGATTAAGTTCTTTGACTTCTTTTCGAGCCGGTACTATCCCTGTTGTACATACGTTCGTTTGTTTTTAGTACTGTGAAAGCTCGGTTTATCAAAAAACTACAGGCCTACTGCGCCTTATTTCACCCGGACACAAGGTTCATACGTGCGTAAAAGAGCAAGGTTCAATGCACAATAACGAACGCTGTTAGTAGGATGGGGTGAATGGCAGTGTTTGTAGAACTTTCATAGAAGCCCAGCATTTTTCTATGGACATTTAGGGTGCTAAATCCAAAGTCATTGCTATTTGCTACTTGCGACCACATTTGACCACTTCAAATGCTAATTTGTACAAAATGGAGGCTAAAATTACGATTTTTCGTGATTTTCGTTTCAGCATAGCGTACAACCTGATCATACACAGGTTTTGTGGGTCATAGATCACGAAAATGACACGGTATGATCCACCTGTTGAGATGTGGAAACCTGTGCGGTAAGCATATTAAAAATGTCTGTAAAATTTATTATATTTTTAGGAAATTTCAAGCAAACCTATATGATTCTAATATATTGTTCTCGGCCTCTAGGTACAAATAAAAATTTACAGCTGAAGAGCTGCGTACACAAGCACCAGGAACGCACTAAAACTCCACGTAAGTGGCAGATAATGCCGTTGATGGAATGCTTCTGATATTTCTCTTTAGTATTCGAGTTCGCAATGTATTGTTTTTAATCGGAACAAGCCATGTTGGCATGTATTTTAGCAGGCCGCGGTGGGCCTGTGGGTTGTTAGTCCGCTATATGCCTCTAGCTTAGTTGGCTGAGGAAGGCCGCGGTAGGACTGTGGTTTAGTAGGCCGCTGTAGACCTGTAATCTGCGACAGACTGTGGTAGGCGCGACAGACCTGTAATGGAGAGCGCTTTAAACCTGTAATTTCTAGATATACCCGTGCTAGTTTTGCACTTTCTATCAAACTACAAGACTCATTCGTTTTCGTGTTGCCGTAGTTAAAAAATTGTTAGCAGATTGTTTTGAACAGAGATAAATTTAGCACCTGATTTACGTTTGTGAAACTCGCGACGTACCTGCTATCGTGTCTTTATAATACCGATACATCGTAACCCTTTATAACTCCATATAATACAATGGGTAAACATTTAATGATGTTTTTATCAAATTTAGCTTATAATTTAAAACTGAAAAAACGTTTTGAACTACTAACCTGAATGACGAAGGTCGCTGGGACATCTTAACGCTCTCTTCACCTGCGAAACAAAAATACCTGATTTGTACTAAGTTCTACGAGGGCTGCTTTACACAGAAATTTCAATACTTCATTGGTAGAACGCCACATATTTAATTCTCAACCTGTATCTCACCTCGAACTTTCGAATGGATTAAATTACGAAAAATAATTTATATTGAAAGAAAAAACTTATCAAGCCTTGATATTCGAGAAGATTGTAGGGAAAGTAGTGAAACAAAATTATAAAAATGCATTACAAAGCCAGAAACCACAGTGTGATAAGCTGGATGAACTTCAGTACAATCAACATTGAATAAAATTTCAGTCTTGCAGAGGAGCAAAGATTCACTTTTTACATGAAATTACTTCAGGTGATTGCATTGCTCGCGATGACTTTCTTAATTGAACTATTCACATCATTCAGAAATGCCCACGGTGTCAGAGTGTTTTGCAGTGCAAACCACTTTAAGGCGAGAAAAAATTTTAATGAAAGTCCAAGCCACTGCGGCAAAAGCAAAAGTTGACTGGAGGAAAACGCTAAAAAATTTTGCAGTCGAATTTGCGAAATCAAACCAGATATTAATGAATTTAAAATCATTTCCCTGACATATCAAGAACTTGCTAAACTTCCTTTCAGTCGAAAAATACCAATTCACCCTAATGGTTTTAGTATTAGGAAAAAAAAATTTGACCCATTTTGGGATTAAAACTCTTCTTTGATTGTTGCAGCATCACGTTTTACTTCTCAAAAAGCCCAGTTTTCAATACGCTGGCTTAAAGATTTAGTGTTCTTTTAAGCTAAAAAGAGAAACATTCTTACTCGAATCTACAGAAAAAAATTTGCCTGTATCTGTTTTTATGACACTGCAAACCAATTGACGAAAGAACAACAAAATCATTACCTCTCGATTGTTTTCACGAATCAACATCAAAACAGTTTCTTTTCCGAATTTGTGCCGTATGTTCAAAGGAATGTCGTCCTCTGTAAGTTCGCTTTGATTCGACATTTCGGAACCTGTCGTTTTCTGCCCAACGAACAGTTACTTAAGGTGCATTTGCACAATATTGCTACTAAACGTTTACAATGCATGTTATGAAAACAGAAGTACTTCTTACATATTTTCAAATAATTTACTAAATTACCAAGCTTTTATGGAAAATATCTCAGATGCAAAGTTATTAGCTTTTGCGCAGTATTACTCAATTGAACAACTAACAATTTTGCTGGTTATATTTATTTAGTAATGAAACATAATGAAACACCAATTGCTATAAGCCAGCATATCCTGAAAACGTGTAATCGGACGGGATGAGTCAACTGCACCTGATCGTGGAAGCGTTAACGTTTGCTCAGTCGTAGGCTATAACCCCAACTCCTCATCCTCTCAACATGATCAATCGACTATCCTTTCGTGCAGTTATTTTCTTACAAGATATGAAACCAAATAATATTGTTCTTGGGAACGTGGAAGATACTAGGCCAGATTGAATCTTATACTGCACTGGTCGGTGAACTCCGGTCAGCGGACCTATAATTCATCCTTGGGACATTCAGTGCTTGGCCGCGTAACAGAGCATTCCGTTTTTTCCTCCAGTAATGTTATTTTTGTTGTTTCTCTCGTGACGTTTACATCGCTTTACAGCAATGAACGCTCCGTTGAAACTCGGTTACGTAGAAACGATTTATGATGCCAGAAAGGTTGATCACCGCTGTTTTGAAAGGTGCATGCCGTCAAGAGAAAAACTAAACTGCAAAGAAGATACCTTTCGAACGTCTTCATTGGTATCAATCTTTTTGGGAGGTGTCCAGTAGGTTTTGGGAGGTGTGCAGATATTTCGCTTGTTTATTTCTCTGTCAGGCGTTGGCAGTCTTAGGTATCCACCTGGAGCACTGATGTCGCTATTGGTTGTCTCGTCTCTGAAGCGCTGTCCAAGCAGCCTCACGTCACCGTGGGATTTATAGAATTCCGGATACTCTCGCTGCTTGAAAGCTTCGTGATTGTATTGCAGTGTGTTTCCCAAACCAACCTGTTGATGTTTATAAACTGATGAGGAATTTTTCCACTGACATAGCCAAATCTTACACTATTTGCAAATTACTTAATCTCTTCCGTGAATAAATGTTGAAGGCAGAATCGCCATGAATTTCTTGCATTTTACTGCAAGCACTCTTTAGTCGTTAAGCAGCCTTTGCTTCCGAAATGGAGCGATCTTCACATACGTTGGAACTACAGGTAACGAAACACAAAACTAAACAAATTTTTAAATGACCCTTCTTGAAAGGACTTAACTTGCGTCTTCCACAAGAACAGTGTTTTAAGGTGTTTTGAGAGATCATTTCGGTCTCTCAGATTTTTCCAACGGACTCTCAAAATACAGAAGAACCTCACTGCATAACCAACACCACAATACACTGAAACCTCGCTTTAAGACTATCTCGAAGTTTAGATGAAATGCTTGCGGTCTCTTAAAATGTCTCAACGGTCACCAAGGTCAAACCATAAAAAACCCTGCACGAGAATAGCATCATTTGACTGTACAGTGTACGTGTAACACATGCTGGTGTATCAGATGAAATAATAAAGAACGCTAAGTTAAATGAAAAGTGTTTTTTGCAACGCAGAATTTTTCACAAACGTTTTTTTAATATTGTGTCGTACGTGAAATTTATTGGTAAGCGAAGCTTACTTTGAACTTGTTTCGTGGAAACACAGGTATAAGAAGCAATGAAGGTTGTCAGCGCCAGTTTTGTTTTTATAAGGTCTTGGGTCTTCAGCAGCAAACTTCTAATAAAAAGCGTCTTTCATGACACGAACCACAAACTCTAACTTGGATTTGTCAAAGCAGGTCAGAAGCTTCCACAAATGATCCATTGTCACCTGCGATTTTTATACGTGCACAACATTGTGACGTTGTGATGGCGAAAGACCTACTTTGTTTACTTCTCTTGCATTAATAAGATCTTTTGCCCCGGTTTCGGTAATCTTCAAGCTTGCTGTTCTGAATACGTTTGTAGCGTCAGGAGGAATGCGGAACTTTGGAACTTGAATTTTTGATTGCTTTGCAGCAGGCTTTGCACCTGCATTTCAAGAAATGATTAAATGAAGAAAACGCGTTACTGAATGAACTGCAAAGTTCTTTTAATGTGAACTAATTCATGTTGCTAACCTAAACGTTCAGAAAATCAGACTGAAGCTGCACACGCGTGTGTTTTGTTATGCTTGGTTTCTGTTAAGGCAGGCACGAGTTTCATTTAATTTACTTTTTAAAATGAATAAAAATATTTGATTTGGGTCGAGAAACAATTGATTTAAACGTTTGAAAGTGTTTAAAATGTATAGAAAACAACCAAAAAATGAAAACGCAACGTAAATAGCACGCTATGGCAAGGAGTGCAGGAAAACTATTAACTACAGTTCAGATATATTTCATTGCCTGTAGAGACATGCAGCTATCTCTAAGTTTGAAAAGGTGAGAATAGCATTTAAGTTGTCAGGATGGTTCCATCATAAAAACGTAAAACTGTAATTTCTGAGTAGTAGTTTCGAAGAACTGCTTGAGTAACTATTTCTAGCAAATGCAGTTTTGTTGCAACAAAGCGTTGGGCAACTTTCACGCATTTCTGCTGATTAGCTTTGGAGCCAGGAAAACTTATGTGAACTGCGCTGCTTGATAGAAGCTGTTTCGTTCGAGCGCTTGATGCTATCAGCAGAGCATGTTAGCACATATCTGTCAGCACTAGATAAAACGTTCCGCGCAACCACGTTCTGTGCAATAGCACGCCCAGGAAACAAGGTCTGATAAACGTGCTGTTACGCGAAAGCATAGTGCCTGGAGGAGTTTAGTACATCAACTCAACCGTACATGTCAAGATTTGTATTTACGCTATTTACGGCAATACATCTTGGTCTTGGCACTGGGAGGTCAAACAATTGCTTGCTTTTTCAACATAGGCAAAAATATTGCTTTGTTTAATTACCATGAAAAGGTTCTTAAATTGTCCAGTTTTTAAGTTATTATTAACTTTAAGATTTTGTGACTGAGAAATTAAATACTTTTTTTGTGATTGAGAAATGAAAAAGAGAAATGAAAGTAAAAACTCAAGTGCACTATTTTGCTTACTGAGATTTCCAGACGAATCTGCATCTTTGCAATATTTTGATCACACTCCTTTTAAATAAAACATGGTTTAATTTGGTGTTTATGGGCACTAGCAGACATTTTTATGGTCAAAAAGTGCGTTTAAAATTATTGGAAAGCATTTTCTAGGGCAGCGTTTCTTAAGCTTTTTTATATATCTTACCCTGTTATCAAACAAGATTGCCAGATTTACCCCCAATACACTCAGTTGTGCTCATTTATTAAAAAACGAAATTACCAAACTCTTACAGTTTAGAATGATTTATAAAAATTTACATTTGCTGAAATTTATGATTCAGTAAATTTACCCCGTTGGAAGATGAAATTTACCCCCAGTGGTAAATTCACCCCGGGTTTAGAACCACTGCTCTAAGGTGCCTAAGCAAAGTGGACATGTTTTTGCAGACCACCTGATATTTTAAAATATAAAAATATTGAACGACATTTTACATACACCTCTTTTCAATTTCGATATTGTTTTGATATTTCCGGTTTAAATCACTGTCGCAAAAGCTAAGTTTCATTTAGAAATTTAATATTTGTACGCAGCTTGGAAATTAACAGGACGACTATGTGAAGCATTACGGACTTTTAGTTGTTTCTTGAAATCTTAATTTTATAACCTCCCGAAAAATAATTTCCACTCAGAAAATTAATTTTTTTTCATGCAGTTCTGTTTCACACATCTCTGCGACATATACAAGCATCCCTTCTTCGATATCAGCACCCTATTGCACATCCCATACTTTAAAAGAAACATTGTTTTACCATGTTTTTAGCAGTTCTCGGAGAGTTCAGATCATAAATGTAAATTCTTTCACAAACATTTAATTTCTTAGTTTAAGGATTTTCGAAAACAACAAATTTTGTTTGGCAGTCTCACAGTGTTTGGAACTGCATTTTACGTACTGGAAAACGAAAGAGAAACAAAAGAGTAGACTGCGTTTTTAATAACTCGGTTTCACTGCACTACGTGAGTCACGCATTGTTCGCTTGCCGGCACTGGGCTGAGAGTAGTTTGGTTCAGGACTTTTATAGAAAACTATTGGAAAATTGAAAGATTAATTTGTTTGAAACTGGTGTTTGTTTTCATATTACAGTGAAGCGCATTTTTCAAAAGCTGCCATTTGAGTGGCATGTTTTGTTCAATGAAAATCCAAAGAGGTCATATCAAAAACAATTTTGTTTTAGGATATTTTCAGTTATTTTTTGGAGTTTCATGATTGTTGCCTGAACATTTGTTCTGTATTTGAAGGGTTGCAGAATGCTTAAGAGAAATTACTCCAAACCCCCAGCAACTTTGCTTTCGCCTACAAAGGTGGCAATTTATCATCAGAAAGGGTATACTACAATCTTTAGCTAGTTAAAACGTAAGAACACAGGTAGGTGAGGTGAACACAACACAGCAAACACAAACAATGAATGGAAGCATCTGATAACTTACTTGACATTGCAAACGTTTTGGAAACAACGTTAGGCTGAGCGGAAAGAAGTCGAGATGGTGGTGAGCGCGGCAGACTTCGATCGATCAGCGCGCTTTGCGTTCGCAAAGTTCTATTTCGTGCAAAAGAAAGGTATGCTTCTTGTTTGGGACTCGCACTGTTTGCAAACGGTTCCGAACTTTTATCTGGTTTCAGGTAATGACATTCAGTCCACGCTCCCTCAGCAGCAAACGTTTGAGGTTTTGTTGCTGTACTTCCTTGATGAAGACCAAACTCTCTTTCGATAGGCGCTTGTATCCGCGATCCCCAAGCTTTTTCGACAGCTCCTTGTTCTTCGTGCTGAACGCGGCGTTGCCACTTTTCTTGACGCTTTTTGTTGCAAAAAATTTCCGCTTCACGCAAAGCTGCACGAAGTAAGGAAAGCTGATAATAAAATTAAAATAACGGACTGATGAAAACCCATCAAAGTTCGTTTTCAATACTGAAATTGTTTCCAAGTCAATGAGTTCTGTTTTTATGTTATTTGGCATTTTAATTGTCTTTTATTCACTACGTGAGAATGGGTTTATAAAGGCTAAAACGCAGTCTTCTTCTGTATCAAAATCACAAAAAGCGATTTTTAAATGAATCTTGCGATAACTTCATCTCATAGTGCATTTTCTCAAATTGCCATTATCAGCAGCATATTCAATCTGTTCTTAGACACGGAATGTGGTTAATTGCCACTTTATCTAACTGCGAGATGAAGAGTTTTAACCTCATTTTGTAAACTTGTTTCAGGATGATAATAAGGGATTTGTACGAAACAAAATTGATAAAAATATCGGAAAGGTTTACTCTCTTACTTTATTGTGATTAAAGGGATGGAAACCGCCACTTCAAATCATCAAAATGTACCAAATTTGGCACATACGCCATACAGGTTGCCACCTCTGCCTTACAGCCAACGTTATTCCCAGGCACACTCTGGCTCAGAATTATGACGCTTGACAAGGCTCCAGCTATGGATGAAATTTTATCTTTCAAGGGAAAACAGCTCTTCAGCTATAAACGGCAATCAGTTTTGGTCCAGTGAACTGATAGAAAGGTGGGAAGTATTTCTCTTTTCAATACTTGCAACTGAGTCTAGCCCTAACGTGCTGTCTACTCCTTACCATAAAACACTGGGGAATGCGAAGTGCGGTCAACTGATGACTGGGCAAGTTAGTGACTGTGATGTTTGACCAAAGCTTGCTATGAAATTTTCTCAATGCGATCATCCTTGCTGCTGGAGGTTATAGTACACACATCCAAGCCCAAGTAAGACGTCTAGCGTTAAAAATGTCTGAGGAACACTGTTGTACATTGCTAAAAAAGTCAATTCAGCTTGCATGTTTTCGTGGATATTGTTTTAGCACAAACACTTACCACCAACAACAACAATCACTTAAATCTTTTTTTTTTCAAATCACTCGCTCTTACCTTTTTGGTTGCTAAGCAGCAAACGGCACTTCTGATAATTGTCCAACGTCGTTCCAAAGATTGTTCTGTCAGGTTTGGCCTTTGTTCTTTGAGCTATGCTGCCCAAATAAGCAGGCTGAGCGGCGATTGAGGTCAACATGGTCCTTCACATTAATTAGGAGCAATGTAATAGGCCTACGTTCAACCTTGATTTAACGGTATGCGGTTGTGAACGGTAGAGAACCAATTGATGTACGCTGAGCATTGTCTCCAAACAACGCTTCCAAGTTACAGCCTCATTTGGTACGAAATGAACCGTTCATTTTTAACAATGCGCATTGTTTTAGTGAGATTCAGAGATCGCCGAGCAAACGGAGCTAATTCAATAATCGCCACAGAGTATCAGTAAAGCCAAATGAAGCCATCCTGAAATGAGGGTATTTGTCAATGTTGATCAGCTTTCACAGCCTTTTAATTTGACCCACTGCTATCAAATACTTTCTTTTCTATATCCTAGTTGTACACGAACCAACGCCTGTGCTACACATCGCTCAAAGAAATTTTAATTACGGTTTACAGGCCTTATTGCTAGATCTGCAAATTTATTAAAGACTGCCAGTTCTTGAGCCACGAAAAGCATCGTTGGAAACTCTGTTTATACACATGTTTGAATTGTAGAACAGTTCCGCAGACATAGCACACCAACAATGCCTAGGAGTGCAACATTGTTCTACAAACAAAGCCAGGCTTCACTCCGATTGAGACCTGTTATCAACTATCGCAAGTATCAAAACACAAACTCCCGCTGTCGGCTTCACCGCAGCCATCTGAAAACTGTCACTATTCAAAGAATTCCACACACGTTTAACTAATGTCTTTTATGAATATGACTCGTTGCGCAACTGCACATAGTTCTGAGTTGTTGGGAAAGTTTGCACATTTCTGCCTCTCACGCACCTACTGTACCAGTGAAATATCTTGCCCTGGTGTTTCACGGAACGGTTTGTGAGCCGGATTTTCTTTTGTTCTTCTACGGCAATTTGCAATGCATTAAAGGCGATAATACTAAAAAACGTATCTTAGCACAATCAAGTTGTCAAATAAGAGTGTTTTTTACATATGGTATTTCCCTGTTAGGTCTGGCAACGGCTAGTAAGCAACTCTATGAATTTAGCTTAAGCACAAGCAAGAGTTGCTTCTTTTCATCTTTTCTGATTACTAAAGTGACCATTTGTAAGCTTTGCATAACGTAATTGCCATGTAAAAATAAATAATGTTCCATATCAGTTTCACGTGACGTGGGGAAACTGTTTATTGTTACAAACATGGGGAATTTATCCCAACATTTTCACCAAACACCCTCCTTGTTCAATAACAGTGCCTCTTGTTCGATCACCGCGCTGTAAGAAACTTGAAACCACGAATGGTCGAAGTGAAGCAAAGCGCCTCTCAGTAACACAAGATTACTGATAACGGCTTTGTCAGTTATGTTCGCCAACAGAAGAGGTAGTCACCAACTGTTTGAATTGAAATCACTGAGCTGAATCTGTGATTGCTATCAAACGCATGAGCCCTTTCACTTATGTGTTTTTAGAGAAGTATAGTTTTGTTTATTATGGCAATATCACAACTCTAACAATTAAAACCCTCTTTCATAATAGCCTGAGCGTAGCAACCCATGAATCACAAAAGGAAAAACAGAGTGTATTGTTAATCTCTGTGTCAGAGTACCTAACCTTCGAAAAAGTGCTATAGGAAAAAATGTTTCATTACCAGCATATAAAATAGCAGAGCAATCATAAAGCTCAATCTGTGCGGCGTTTCATGAGTAAAAGTTGAAGACTCATGAAAAATAACTTCGATGTCTTCCTGATTTCATTTGTGAACTTCAAAAAGCAACAAACTGAAAAAATTCAACCGTTACTTAATGCATGAACATTCAGCGTTTTCATTTCTCTTTCATTTGCGATTTAGGGAGGGTTTTCAAGTCAGTAACCAGAGTTAATCTTCTTTCGTTGTTGTGTTGCTTATGGGCAGCAGCTTGAGATACAGCAGCTTGCAGATGTCTTCTCTTTATTGATGCATAGACTGCTTTTCGAACTTTCGATCCATGCAAACAGTAAAGGTAAAAGATTGCGACTCCTTGCAGTCCGTTTGCAATGATATGGATGCACATGAACGCCACAGACGCTGCGTAATCCGGTAATCCTGAAAGAGTCGATTTTATGCGTTTACTTTCCATCTCACTCCAATGAATTCGTCATTTCATTATTAAAGAGCTTTTAGGGTCAAATATGCGCAACTGCCACGCCTAACAGAAATTTGTTTAAAGATAGAAATGTTTGTCAGGTGGCCAGAATAAAATTTTCTATGAAATTCTTATATCACTCATTGCGTTGTCAGCAATACATGCAAAATATTATTAACACAATCAATAACCAACCTGTCATTAAACCAAGCATCCAGGGAACACCAAGCACAGGTAATAGTATTAAAACAGCTTTAGCTCCAGCCAGCAATTGCTTCGGATTGTTTCTTCTATTATTTCCGACGCCGTCTGAACCGTAACGAATAGCCTGTCTGCTTTTTGCATGGACAGTTTTCACAATGTGGACCAAGACGGTGACGTTAAACACGATCACTGTGAGCAGAGGTACGGCTGTGAATATTATGAACACGGGTGACCAGCCCGGCTTTATGTGACACATTTTGTATTTCCTCGTCACCAAATTTCTTTCCATGTACGTTCCATCTGCAAAAGATCAAAAGTATAAACTTTCCACAATTTCCCAGATCAGGTTGTAGGACGTATAAGGTTGAAAAAAGGTTTTTGACTGCTTGACACCAATCGCATGGTGTCCTGGACGAAAACTTAGCTTGCGCATGAATGACGACAATATTCTTACGGAAGTCGGCTACTCTGTCTTCCTGCAGCTTTGAATTACTAAAACAGAGCTGAGTAACTTATTGGTGTTGACTACATGTGTCGCTGGCTATTTGTCTACTCATGTATGCAACCTGAAGTTTTACATGTGATTCTAATTTAGGTCAATTAAAAGCTCTCGGTTTTCTATAAGCTTTCGAGGAATCAGCCGACTGGGCTCTGCTTTCTCATTTTTGCGATAATTCAAGCTTGCATATATCTGTATTCATGTAGCTAGTCTTCACAAAGGTGATAAACAAGTGAATCAATCGGCAATTTTTTTATATTGGAAATCGATTTCACGTAATACCACGCATCCTCACTCCGTAAACGGTTATTCAATTATAATCTACTTTACGTGTGGTGTTTCCATTCCGTTGATTCCTCGGTGGCTCTTTCCTGTAGTGTCTGTCTCCTAGTCGTTGCATTTTATATATTTTGCATCCTACGATTTTACCGTATATATGTAAATCAGGGGTCAGCAAACTTCTTGGCTCTGCGGACCGGATTCAGCCAGGCACTATTTGGCGGACCGGGCCTCAATAAAATAATGGATGTTTGACACATGCAAAATTTATTACAACTCGTAAGTCGAAATGGCACTGATTCAGTGAGAGATCTGGACTTGCTTTAATAAGATGCTCCAACCTGTAGGGATTATGGTAGTCAGTGGAACCCGCAGTGTGTCCCTTATGTCAGTAGTTCCAATCACGTTTGGACCAATTTGGCCTTGGTTCGGCAAGGCCCGGTAACAATTTCTTCACGGATCGGCACCGGGCCGCGGCCCGGTGTTTGCTGACGCCTGATGTAAATCACCAATGCAGCCTACGACAAATTCAACCTCGAAGACTACCGTTTTTAAACTTGTCGCTAAAGACTCAAGCTTATATTTGCTGTTAAAACTTTTGCCAGAAGCAGCAAGCAAGCCTGAAGATTCTGACTACACATACAGTGCCGCTTTTTGCGCTATAGTCGCCGATAATTAAAATTTGCTGATTAATTCAACTGCGATTCCTTTGCGGAGAGACTAATTATTTGAACCCGGGTATGTCCACGTCCACATTATGGCAAAGTTATGAAAAACGGAGCCCAGTCGGTTGATTCTTTAAATGTTTCCAGCAAACCCAGAGCTTTCCATTGTTGAATTACATTATTTTTTATAACTTGTGGTTTAGAAAGAAGCAAAAGCATAATTTGAATTGTGTGCAGTGATTTATTTTATGCAGCAAACCAAGAATTCGTTGTGGGAATGTCATTGGCCCATAGTTAAGTTATTCAGTACAATGAGGATATCCATTGCATTGTTGCAAACGTCAGAAAGTTGTAAACGTGACTTTTGCTCAATAATCATGGGTATGGCCTACCACTAACGCTAGATGGCCAATCCAGTGCTCTGAAGATGCCAATTTTTGCTTAATTTATTAAAAAAAACAAGTAAATTGCCACTTGAACATTTTCTCAGGTCCCGACGACGTCACCGTGACCACCCAGTGACGTCACGCTGCTCCACAAAAGTTTCAAAACCAAAATTTCCCAATTAAAAAAAATCGAAGCTAGAAGACTTTCCGCACCTTCAGAGGGTTCGACTAGCCTCTCTAGCTCTATCGGTTGGCGAGTTATGGCCGAACACGTCCGAGCCAAAATTGTGGTCCAATTAAGGCACGTAGAATCCACGATCGTGCCAGAGACATGTTTGGGCATAACCCGTCACCCACTAGAGCTAGAGAACTGTTCAAACCCTCTAAAGATGTGGAAAGTCTTGTAGTTCGATTAAAATAAATTGGGAAGTTTTGGATTTGAGCTTTTTTGTGGGTGACGTCATAATAAGGTAGGTTTAGAATTTTTTGACCCACGTAACCGGGCCCTGGGCCTGTTGCAACCTCTCGGCTGGTGTTGCGTTAAAAGTGTGATTCACCACGAACAGGGTGTGCCTGAAGAACAACACCATATATATGTGGCGCGAACAAGCAATAATAGAGTGATCATGGCATGTGAACTCTATTGTTGCTTGCTGCCACAGTGCGAAGCTTTGCGCACATGCCGCTCG
>Ga0210059_1003671_pt1 | contig 24657 bp, 21 predicted proteins | sample Ectturendosymbi2_FD_188042 | JGI IMG/M metagenome (GOLD analysis project Ga0210059, IMG submission 188042) | Ecteinascidia turbinata endosymbiont from Florida, USA - Sample 2 (SPAdes) (version 2) | ecosystem: Host-associated > Tunicates > Ascidians > Unclassified | place: Key West, Florida...
ATCAAATGAAACATTTACTGTTTCCACACATTCAAAAATATTCGTGTATGCCAGAGAGGAAATGCGTCAAAAGCTGTAGATCGCTTCAGCACTGCAATGGTGTCATGAGATTTAAGCAGGTTGCTGGTTTGGCGACATGTGCGAAACACGTGGTGGAAAAAGGGAATGCCTCTAAATGTTTTGAAGCATTATTATCCACTCGCACATAATTGATCAAACACAGCGATTTTTCTGTACTTCCAAATTCGCATTTTTCAAACATAGGTCCTGCGCAACAACCGGACGATTGTTGATGGAATAATCGCAAAATTGTATCAAAAAGGACAGTGGTGGATGTTTGCCACGTACTGACACGAAAAGAAAAACAACATTCTGAAACAACAAAACAACAACTTAAAAATTTCATGATATTTGGCAAAGAAAGCCACGCCCAGAAAAATTGTATGAAAAACTCTCGGTTAGGTTTGATTTTTAAAATCGGCATCAGGTCCATTATTTTCACACGGATCGGAAAAAGACAAACGTACACAATTCTCTTGAATGGAAACAGGTTTCTTTGAAAAAGAAAAACTGCCAAAAAAGCAGCCTGGGTCGGGAGTTGCTTCCCTGGATACATTGCATTGACAATGTAACTTACCGGGATGGGTGCACAGCTTCATTTTGAGTTTGGACATTTCTCTCAGAACGGTTGCAAGCTGCTCAGGCAAGGATGAGAAAACGCCCGCGAAACACTGCAAACTGAAAAAGGCAAAAACGTCTGCGAAACACTGCAAACTGAAAAGGCACCACAAGTTTTTTCAATGATGGTTTTCGAAAACGCTTTTACCCGAAGCACAAAGTAGAGTACAGTAATTGCAATCAAAAATTGAAAAAAACAATCGAAAATCAATTAACAATTTGGAAAAGTCGTGAAAAACGATTGTCAATAAGTGATCCACACTAAAGTTGTCACCTCTCAGGCATTGTATTCCTCGAACACAAGTCAATGATGAGCAGCAAGACTTTGCCTTTGAACGGGTGCTTCGCAGCAAGGTTCTTGTAGAACTTCAACACACCGCCCCAAACATAACTTGTTTGGGCTGTAACAAATTTGATGCGAAAATTATATAATACATGTAGGATTCAGGATTCATCACACGGGGAATACCCGACTGATGAGCATGTTAGAGGAACCCCCCGTCACTGAATGCGTTTTGCAAACTGATGCACTGAAATTCAAAACGAACAAGATTTTTGCGCGAGAAATACGAAAGCCAGCAGACTCGCTTAACTTCGCTTTGCTTCGTTAACGTCGAATCAAGTTATTCTCAGCCTGTGGTTCCGGATACGTCATCAAACGTTTTCGGGGGCTTCGCTTCATTGAACAGATGTTGGTGGGGGTTGCTATTACAGGGTTGGGTCCTGACTTGCTGTTTGGGGGTGGGGGGTCGAAAGAGCAGGCGGCGTCAAAATGTATCACACGATTTAAAAGTTGCTGACACTGTAGTAACTTCACAACGAGTCGATCAAACTGCAGCAAAAACCACTCCTCAGATTTGAGCAACTCGCCAGCGCAACATTTACCCCGAAGTTTTTATCATGTTTTCCCAGATGCCCCACCCCCCCCTTGCGTGATTATATAAAAACTGCTCTATTTTCGAGCGATGTGCACAAAAACGGGTCGTTTGCCTGGGGGGTACATTCAGCGTTGTCACCAAGAGGTTTGAGCCAGGGGGTGAAGACTTAGCTGAAAGGGGACCAACGGCCAAAACGCAGAAAAAGCTTGAAAATTATTGTAAATTCGGATGAGGATGGCTTTGCTAAAACCCTAAATCACCGGAAAATACACTAAACAACGCAAAAAACAACAGCCTACTGCAAATTGATAGAATATTTGTGGTGAATGTATGATTACCTTGTCACGTAGTGGCGCCCGCAATCTCTTGATTGTGCCCCTGTGTTTGCACCGCGGCTCGTCTGTTGTGCTTGCGGTTTCTTATTGCAATACTGCAAAGTGTTCTTTTAGTGCAGCATGCCCGTCCTTGAAAGCATTCGATAAGTTACGCTGTTGCGTTTGTTTCACTTAAGACTTTCTTTGCTCTCTTGTTCATTGTATCTTTACGTGCAGGACGCTCCATGAGTGAGCGATGTCTTTAGTGAATTAAAGCCTGGTTTTCCGTAAATAGTGGTTGGTGGGATTCGCAGGCGAGTGCATGACAATACTAAAACCGAAATATCAGCCAGGTGGGAGCCGGTTTTGTGTTTTCACATTTAACTTGCCAGGGGGGCGGTTCGTACCCTGGCCCTCATTAGTTACGTCACTGGCTATATTGGTGCCGAATATCCTCCCTGGATCTGCCACTGGGTGGCAGTGCAGTAGTGATGACCATGGGGATGGGGGAAATCCAACTTAGAATCGATTATTTCAGGAGATTTATCTTCATACGGAGCTGGCCGAATCCACAGCATCAAAAATAATTGTTTCCAATGCTTCAGTCCGAAATAACTGGGGCTTGTTTTTTTCGGTCACAAACCGAAATGATTTTGAAATGGCCGAAAAAAATTAAGTCGTTTCGGTCAGAATGTTTGAAAATATAGGCTAAAAAACACTGTTACGGGAGTTTTAATACAACTAAGAGACAAATAACCGAAATGTTTCAGCGAAAATAAAAACAGACTGGGGCATCAAAAAATGTTATTCGTTTGACCACAGCATGGTATATTTGTTATCTCAGTTGAAGACATTCAAAGCCTCGTATTAATTATGCGAACAAATGTTGAAAAAAATTACAGAAATAACAATGACCAGATTGCGCCACGTCACTAACATCCGGGTCACCTGCAGGAAAGCAGACGACCTTGCCGAGGCAGACGACCATTTTCTCCAAGACCCGATCGGAGAGAGACTTAAGCGACGAGCGATCCTGGAGCAGAGTGGCCATATGACGACAAATGCCCGGCCACAGGCCCTGCTCGACCTCATCCGAGTACTTGTCGTAGAGCAGAGTCCCAATGCCGCATATCAGCATGTCCAAGAACTGAGCGTTGTCGTGCTAAACAGGAGTTGAGTTGCTATGTTATCAAGCCGTTCAAGCAATGCTGCTCAAGGCATTTTTACTTTCTGAGGCTAGAAGTCTACGGCTTCTTTACAGTTAGGCAAAAAACTAATTGGAATGTTTCATTTTTCTAATCGCTTTTGACTCTTAGACCGCACAGTCACCAGACTTCAACGGACTGTGTGCTTCTTGGCAAGAACAAATGAGAAGGAGATAGAAAATGCGAAATATGATTTGAAAAACAAAATGATCCCAAATAAGAATTACATTTAAAACAAAATTCGGGAAATTTCAAATCACCCAATTACAGTGGAGGTCATGGCTTGTGCAGCAACACTTGTACAAGTACACACTACGTCTTCGGAAAAGTCTCTTTAAAAACTTACTTTCGACTTTCTTGTTTGTTTTCTGTCACAGAGTTGAAGTCTTTGAATTGGAAAGCAGGAGAACAAGTGTTTGTTCAAAGCAGGAATGGCGTGTCGAAGAAACCAGGCATCCTGTTAACGATGGAGCTTCAATAACGCTTGCTAATCCCGAAGCACCGCAACGTTTGAAAGTGGCGGTGTTGCTTTTAAGCAAATTCAAAACACTTATCATCGCATGTAACTGATCACAAACCAAAACCATTATATATGAAGACGTTATCAAGCTTCGTAAGAATCAACAAATGCACAATGGTGGACCAAAAAAAAAAAAATTTTTTTTTGGTTGGGGTGTGCGGCTTTTTTGTGAGTGACGTCATAAGTGGAGGACTTTTAGGCCACCTTGGCCAACTTTGCCTGGCCCTGGACCCAAACCGCTAGATGGTTGTATTTCGCTGAAGTTTTTATTGCAAACTAGGCCATAATCCGAGTCTTTTGATGCTTTGGATGACCTGCTGGGGTTTCAAGTTCAAACGTTATGACCTAAAGTAATAACAATATTTTGACTAATTAACTAATTAATTAATTTGTTTATTTAAGACCATAACTTTTGAAGCAGAAACGTTAGAAAGTCGACCAAAGGCTCAAAAGACTCGGACTCGAGCCTAGTTTCCAATGAAAACTTCAGCGAAATACTTTGGCCTAGCGGTTGGGCCCTAGGCCAAGTAACATGAGCCAAAAAGGCCCCAAAACTACTTCACTGATGACGTCACTCACAAAAAACCGCACCCCCCAACCAAAAATTTTTTTTCGAGCGCAGACTAGAAGACTGGCCGCTCCGTTTGAGCCCTTGGACAGCTCTCTAGCGCAATCGGCGGAGGAGCTAGGGCGTTGGTAAGGCAACTGACAGCTACTGGTTTTAGGCTGATTTCAAAAGTGCGAATATATCGTACCCCGGCTCTCAAAGTGTTACTGTGCGCGGGACCAGAACAAGGTATTTGAACGAAGTGATCTGATGCGGAAGCAAGAGACACCTGACAGATTCGCTGGGCCTTTAAACACAATTGGGTGAATTTGTGAAAACGTGGTTGAAAAATTCCACATTCTGGCTTTTATGGGTACCAATCACATTACCCCTCTCCTGACACTCGGGAATGCAAAACACATCCTTACCTTGTCTTTGTTGCCATGGTTCCCAGTAAACACTCCGCAAATGCGATACACGACACTGCCGACATGAACCAGCGTGAGCATACCGTCCTCACTTATCGGTTCCTGCCTGTCCTGGGAGCAGACGTCAGCCCAGCATTGGAACAAGATGGGGAACAGACTTTTGACGACATCGAACGTGGGGTCGGGATTGCTCAAATTATCTGAGATCAGATTCGCTTGCCTAGAAATATAGAATTGAATATTGAGCGATAAACGCACTTCAAAAAAATCGACCTGGCTCTACTTCACAGTTCCAAAATAGAAACAAAGAACTATTCTATTTGAATAAGGACTGAGGATGCGTAATTTTACGTGAAATCGATTTCCTATTAAAAATTTGCTGATCGATTCCTTGCTTACACCCATCGTGGAAAGTACATACTTAATTTCGGTGTGTTCATAGAGTCTTTATGATTTCGCATCATGAAGATGATGAAGATAATGGAAAAAGCTGTAACTCGATCAACATGTACATTTAAGCACGCGACGTTTGAGCACGTTATGACCGAATAATGGAAAATGGGGCAAAGCAGCATTCAAACGATTCAACGGAAGTTGAAGTCGGGCGAGCATGAACGGATGGCTGTTGCCTGTGCGACTGCAACATGACTTGTCCACGTGCAGTGGGTGAACTATGGAGGACAGGTTTCCTTCCATTACATGCAAAGTGTAAACCAGGGATGTGGATCTTATTTACCATCACGGGCCGCATGAATTGTGCAATATCGATGGCGGGCAGCAATAATTAAATAAGTTTATCCAAATTTTCTGTCTTTGTCTTCCTAAGAAAAATAAAGAGAGAAAACTATGTCAAGTAGCAAGAGATGCATCTCTAATCTCACTCTCTTCGCGTCTGCTTATCATGGAGTTTCGTTTTCACGCGATGTTGGGTTCGATCATGGGTAACGAATATTCTGATGCGGGACATACCAAATAATACGCGCACGGCGGGTTCCCCACTTCTGGTGTAAACAGTAAAGCGATCAAGCGTTAGTGCAGGTGAGAATTTCAATGCCGCCTTCAGTCAACATCATCAGCACAAAGGCCAGTGTCAACCTGTTTTTTTCGCTGAGACAATTCGGTCATTTGTCTCACAGTTGTATTAAAACTCGCCACAACAGTGTTTTTTAGCCTATATTTTCAAACATTCTGAACGAAATGACTTAATTTCTTTCCAGTCATTTCAAAAACATTTTGGTCTCTGACAGAAAAAGAACACCCAGGGCCGCAGCTCACCGCACAGGGGGTTCCTGGCCAAGACCGGGCAGCTCCCTCAGCAAATAACGCCACGCGTGGTCGCCATTTTGCAGGAATGGTTCCTGGCCATCCAGGCCGTCGCGCCGGTTCCCACCACAGACGATCAGATCTATCAAAGCTTCCAGCCTCGGAAGGACCCTCAACCGCCAAACAATCCCCGACTCGTTCCTGGCCGAGGCCAGCGACAGGGCCCGGCTTTGCGAAGCTCCCTCGCCGTGCTTGACCGATATCAGGTCGAGGAAGTTTTCCAGGATTTTGCAGCTGTCTTCAGGTTTTATTAAACTTGTATACTTGCTCAGACAGAGGTCGACAACCTGCAAACAAGGGGGAGGGGGATCAACAATGAAATTCGATCTTGACGCCAGGACTGCTCTATGACAAAACAAGCGAGTACTGTCCTCAGCACTTTCGTAAAGCGGCAAACTCAGGAGTCGGAGCAAATTTGGATGGCTGGAGCCAGAGCTCCAATTCTGATTTGAATAAGGACTGAGGATGCGTAATTTTACGGGAAATTGATTTCTTATTAAAAATTTGCTGATCGATTCCTTGCTTACACCCATCGTGGAAAGTACATACTCGACTTGTAGCATTATTACAATGGTTTTTAGTTTTCAATGGACCAGATAGTTTTGAAGCCGGTGCCAAAACGTAGATGCTGCAGCCAAAATTTTCAGATCCCTGGAGCTGGAGCCAAAGCCTGAAATTTGAGTTCCGGGTCCACAGTCCTGGTTAAAGCTGGTCGAAGGTTGAAGAAACCTTAAACCAGCAGGTCAGTTGAGGAGACGCGCGTTCATATGATTTGAGAAGAGTCTCACAAGATGAAGCACAGAAAATTTGCTAGAATGACACGGAAAAAAGCTTGAAAAAGCATGTTTGCCAAGGATTGTGATTGCATTACTAGGAGATACAGTACTGCTTTTCCGGTGTACCATCAAAGGTGCTTAAAAATGTGAACATGACAGAGTTGCTTGCTTACTTTCAGCGAGTCTTTTTGCACAGCTGGGGAGAGGTGGGTCATGGCACAGTGGACATGCGACAGGAGAAGACTGAAGAATGGTTCCATACGTTTGCAGGTCATGTAGTCGCTTACAAGTGACAGCACAGACGAGCATGACTTTCTGAAGGAACAGATACAGTTGTGTCCTTCGGATATGGAAATGCGTTGTTTGAACAACATGTCACGGTGATTTTTTGAAGAGCAAACTTTAAACAAATAAAAACACGAACAGTAATATTAAAAAGATCCTAAATCAACATGATTATTCGGCAATCAACACCTCAACTGCACACATCAATACACAAACGTTGAATCATTGCACATATTTAGGAATGCTGCGAAGCCAAAGATGAAAAGGTGATTAACATACGATAATGCAAAGTTGACGACCAGGCCTATTTTACCAAGAAAATTATAACAGACTTTTCCTCGTTTCAACTGATCCAAACACGTCGTGCCTGCCTGTTACCGCAGAATGGCATCTCGTTTTGACTGGCAGGCCAGCGTTGATCAGATGTTAATATTTTATATTTTATACATTAAAACCTTGCGCCGTGGTTGATGCGGAGCAGCAGTCATTGTTGCAAATGTAAAATGATTTACTAACCACTAAAAAAAAAGTATTACAGCATCAACCACTCTTGGTATTTTCATGGTAGAAAGAAACACTAACCTAACTTCTTTGTCGTCATCGTACATCAGTTTGCACGATGATTGAAGAACGCGAACACAGTCAACCTTCTCTCCCTGATTTGACAAAACTTCCTTCAAACCGTTCAAAGCTTTCAAACGCGTCGTTGGATTGAAATGATTCAACTGGGACAACAGAAGACTCACACTCTGCTTTCGATGGGTCAAAACCTCTTCCTAAAGTAAAACGTTTGAACAAATACAAAATAATCTTCGTGTTTTCAAAACAACAACAAAACAATAAATGTGCATGAAAGCAAAAGCGACGCCGCAGGGATTGTGACACAAATTTTTATTTACATACAAAAATCAAAGCACAGGAGTCGGCAAACAAACAACGCAATTCATGACACACTCATGGACATTTTGCGCGAAAGGTTTTCCATTCCGGAAGTAAACTGCCTGAACGCAAACAGAAAAAATTCAAACCTGCGATGCCTTCAGTTGTTGCGGAACATGGATCGCTTGAGACCGGAATGACGTGTCAGTGACGTTGTTTGCTCTCGGCTTCCGCTTTCCAACCTTTAACTTGACTTTCGCAAAATCGCTTTTTTTCGCTTTCACTTTTCTACTAGTTTTACCCATGTTAAAAGATAATTTCCTTGTCTATAATAGAAAACCAGGCAGTGATAGTTAAGCGTTTAATTTCGTTTTTCTGTAACGTCATTACCCTCCTGTTTCTACAAACAATTAACCACAATCGTGATGAGACGTATCGCATCTTTAAAGTGACAAAAATATCAACGATAGATGGTAGACGTTGCACTATGCTCACTTACATGTCTACTGCATATGAAGAGCACATCATTTAATGCAAGGCATGAAAGTTAAGACAATTTTTTTCATAATATCAAGCACAAGTTTGTCTGGCACGAATGACACAGATGTCTGATCTCAGGTCAGCAATAGGTTTCAAGTTCGATCCCAAAAGCAATGAATTTCCATCATGATAAAATCTGATCTAAAACAAACTCACAAAGCTTTTTATTTTCTTCCACAGCCGAAACTAATTTCTGCTTTAAGTCTTGGTCCTTCCCATTATTCCTTGATTGATGAGCAAATAAAGCTTTGTTTAAAGCATCACCTGGATTAGGTAGTTCGTTATGAGTACATCCCAGAATGCCTAATCTAATGGAAACCGCATCACTTCGATTTTGCCTGGGCAATGCCATCGAATGAGCAAGTTTTGGAAATGGAAATGCAGGTTCCCAATTTGGTTGAGATAAATTACTTGGATAAGGTGCAAGCAACAGGCCACAAAAAGTTTGTTTCTCATGTTTGGAGGTTAAAACTGATTTCAAACAATCGCCACTTTTTGAGTCCCAAAGTTTAACAGATTCAGTTTCTGCACAGGATACCAGGATAGAGCAGTCCAACGTAAATTGCAAGAAAGTTACGGGTGCTAAGTGCCCAGAGCAAAATGTAGTATACATAGCTTTACTGTCCTCATCAGTGCATCTTGTTTTATTTATTGCAGTGGAAATCAAATCTATTGAATAAACTTTGCCATCGCCTCCTCCAACACAAATGAGAGCCTCAGTAAGGTCAAGTGCCAGTGAATATAACTTTGTGTGGAAAGCCACAACTAGCAGAAGCTGGTCAAGATCACAATCATGAACTTTGACTGTTTTATCCAGTGATGCTGAGTAAATTCGTGTCTCCCTGAAGCTCAATGCGCTGCAAGCCACACCAGTTACAGGTTGCATATGGGCAGCCCAAAAGTTTTGCGGCTTAGCAGATGCCTGGGATGAATTCAATTCATCAAGATCAAGTAAATCCCAAACAGCAACAACCCCATCTAATCCAGAAGAGATTAACATGTTTGAATCACTTGTTGTAGTCAGTATAGTAACATCTTGGTAGTGCCCAGCCAACACACTATCCAGTTCACCACTCCTGGCGTTCCAAACAAATATCTTGTCTCCAATGCCTGCAAAGATTTGAAAACCATCTGGCCTGCAACAAAGGACATTCACAACACCTGGTGCGACAACTTTTTGTGACAGAGCATAATGTCTGTTCAATCCAAAAACATTCAAAACTGGTTTGTTACGAGTGGCAAGAACAAGGAAACTGTTACCAAGCAGGGACAAAGTCTGAGGAACAGATGCACCAGTTTTTAGTGAATAAACTATGTTGCCACCCGGTAAATCAAATATATGTATTGATCCATCATTATCCGAACTGCATTCAGTAACAGTCAAAATCTCCATTGCTTTGTTAAAGTTTGTTACTTTATCAAACCATCATTTAATCATTGTTTTTAACCTACAGTTAAATTTAATGCAAAAGACAACCTCTAAGCATAAGAAGCACAATGGTCAATACCAAATACTTCTTGAAAAAACATTCTACACATAGGTCGAGCATTTGCTGAATATACTTAACAAGAACAAATAAAGGCAATCAAACAAACACGCATGGGGCAAAAGTTGCCACAGTTAACATCCATACTACCATCAATCAGAACACTTGCAACACCATAAAAAGTATCACCAGAAGTTGATTCACAATGTCAAATCACCTGCAACTCTGTATTGTTGAAACAACCTTGTAGGGACAGCTTTGAATGCGTGATACATCACCAACAGGATGTAGGCTAAGAATAGTTCACCTAGATGTATGTGGCTCAAACAAGCAAGCAATAATAGAGTAGCATTTAATCTCCACTGTTGCCAGTTGCTACAGTGTGAAGCTTTGCATACTTGCTGCTCAAGTTCTCCAACCACAACAGTAGCATCAACATATAAACAAAACGCATTTAAGATAGTGTCTTATACACACCAAGTGTTTTAGTCAAGATTGACTAGCAACAACAGCAAACGTCTGATGCCAGCTTTGTAGCTAGCTCCATAACTACAGTTTGATTGTTACATTCTCATGTGTTTAAAACATTCAGTTATGTTTACCATTCCTATACTTAAAAGGCATGGAACTTAGACCTCTGTTTTCATCAGACCTCATTTTAGTGTATGTCAGTGGATGACGCCTGAAATTATAATCATCAGTAGCACAGCACATCATTGTGAAAATTTCAGTTTGACCTAATAATCCAGTCACCACAAATGGAAGATTGCAGAGCTGTTAAAATACAGTGGTGGTCACATCCAATGATTTACTTGCAGCTCACTGAATGGACTGAGAGTTCAAACACCACTTTTGGTATAGGTACCACTACATTATGGACTTGATGTGATAATGTGTCACATACACCTTCTGAACACTAACTGTAATCTTTTCCTATTGTAAGTTTGTAAATTTACATATGAAAACTATGAAGAAAAAACAGCAGATTTAACAAATGAAGCACTTGTACTGCCAGCATTGAAAATCAGAGGTACATCCAAATGAATAATAAGTACCAAGTTTTCTCATACACATCTAACATTTCTGACTGAAGGCCCCCAACAGTTTAGCACAGTGATTTTCAACCTGGGGGTTGTTTGCCTTTTTTGTAAGGGTCACAAGAACTTTCAATAAAAATATTCATGATTACTTCTATATTTTATATTTCATATATAGAACTACTTTTTTGTAGCCAAAATAATAGGATCACCTGAAAAAAATGATAGCCTATTTCATCATTTAAAATTGTTTTACGTGTGATTATGACCATCAAAAAGTTTTGAGTGTGTGATGACCACTGCAGTACTGTTGCATTTGACAACGCACAAATAACTTAGTGATGTAAGAATGTGCAGTGTTTGTAAATTAGATATCTGATTGCAGTAACTAACCTGGGAGTTACTGCAGTTTTTAATGAGTTCCACTGTGGAATGATTTGTATATGGCACAGGTCTCTCCCACTGATGCTGCCATGTGCTAGAATTTAACAAATGAGTCTTTGTTCAACAGTGATTTTGCACGTTATCTTTTTAGTCATTGCAATTTTCTATTTAGTGCAAACACAACTGCAATTCATAAGCCTGACTGGAAATTTTTGGAAGAGAGTTATTACATTAAACTAGTTTGCAAAATGGTTGCTGCATAATAAAGGTGGAAAACCACTGGTTTAGCATGCTGCTTTATGTGCCAAAGTTTTATATCACATTGCAGTGATAGGTTTAACTTCATGCTAGCCTAAACATGAACAAAATAGAAAAGTTGGAACACCCATAAAACAGCAGAAAATTTTTCTTGTTGCCTGTAAGTGACATGATGAGCAGTATGATCACAAAATTATACCTACACATTAAAAAGTCAACAGAATTTTTTCAAATTCACTAATACTTTAATCTTTTAGTTTTTTGTGTGCTGCTGCCATTATCAGAAGCAACAAAATTGAAACAGTACCTGTACTCAAAACAGTTCAGATGTACAAAATGAGCTTTATCTACGATTAAGTTATTAATTTATGTAAGTCACAGCATGTGTGCAAAAGACATAGAGGTAAGTCTTTGCTATAGCCTACAGCAATTGTTACGTCAAATCAAAGTCTGATCTATCGTGAAACAGTACACATTTTTGTAATAATTTCTATTTAACCACGACTAAAGACATTATGATAGGAAAAAGTGGCATGGTTCTAGTTCATATCAGTAGCCTAGCCCCATGAGATAACTTTCGCATATATGGGGAATTAATCTTGCAGGCTATTTCAAAAAACTCAAGCCATAAGCTGTTAGACAATGGACACCCCTGTACAGATGGTCTAATGCAGAGAACTTTAGAGAAGTGTCTGTGGAGTCATAAACAGCAGCCTCAAAAGGTTGCTGATGTCTAACATTTTTAAAACTACGCATAATAACATTTTGTCACATTGCAAAACTAAAACACAGATATATTTTTGTGAACTTCACATTATCATCTCCATTATAATTCCTATCAGGGTTAAATAAATATACAGTTTCAATTGACGTTATAATTGTAGAAATACATCAGCACTTGGAGAAACACTGTGCAGTGATACCGAAATTACATCAGTCGTCAGCCTCGTGAACATCTGTCCTGGTATGAATACTTGTACTTGTCAGCTGAAATTCCAACAAACAAAAGCACAACCAATATCTTTGTTGTACAATCCTGTATTACATTCAATTTATTTTTTTGTTTTTTCGCTATGTTTACAGTTTAACCTCATGATTCCAACAAAAAGAAGCGTATAAAATAGTTTACAGTTGGCCAGAAATTACCAAAAACAAGCCTAACAAGTGATGCAGTATTGATGCGCATATATACTGTAAATGTTAATTTCTAACATTGCAGCTAAATATAATGCTTTTAAGTTAAACAAACTGTTGCATCCTAAGAAGATAATGCTCTCAAATTTCCTGCTATCGAAACTAGTGTACGTGTATTCACTTTCTGAATGAAATGGTTTGTTGTTCATGACTGCAGGATTCCAACGTGTCTTCACCAAAAAAAGCCACACCGAGTCCCCAAAAAAACACGTGGAAGTCACCAGTGTCAAGCAAAATTTCTGACCTATTATTGTTGGTAAGTTATTTTGCTTCTCAGAGTGAAAGAATAAAGTTTAGCGATTATTTTTTGATGTGTGTTGTGTGAATTAAACCTTTTTTGTTAGATGTCAGATACCCACAACAAGCTTACTATGGCTACGGGAATAACTATAACCATTAAAAAATATTAAACTTGGTCTCAGACCTCAGTCGTATTTCTTTTTCTAACCCTATCCAAAGCCGAATCCGACACACTTACCTAAATACCAAACCCTCAGCTTTCTCAGTGTATTTGACATGCCGAATACTGCTCCGTGCATCAGGGTTGCCAGACATCTCTTGAAAAAAGAGCCCAACCGGGTGAAAAAAAGCCAAATTGTTAAGTAAACATGAAATTAAAAATTTTTTTAGTTATAGGACATTTTAGAAAAATAAAGTTGTATCATTGCCTCTACACTGACACTCACAGGAACAATTCCAAATCTTATCCTCCACATATGATTTTCTAGTGTTTCCACTCGAACGTTTGACATTGTGAGTTGCCAGATAACTTTTGAGAAAATACAACAAGCACTGTCTAAAACAGCCTAAATAACACTCTTCAGCAAGATATTTAAAAAGCCAAAACAGTCTGATAGTATATGCCAACTGCCTCCAAAAAAAGCCAAATATTGAAAAGAAAAAGCCAAACAATTTTTTTGACGCCAGGTGCCTCTAAAAAAAGCCAAAGTTGTGAAATTTGGCGTCAAAAAAGCCAATCTGGCAACCCTGCCGTGCATGCGCACATGGGTGAAGTCAAGAAAATTCACTTGACATGGGCATCGCAACGTGCGAAATTGAAGTGTTTCTCTTCAGAAAAAGGCGGGCAACAACACGTCAGAGATGAGCACGGATTAGGACTGAAGGCAATGTTGGCCGGGTCTGGACTGTAATTATTTTGAAAATTGTCGGATCACGACTGGATAGGATTCAGAATTTTTTTTCTTGCTTTGATGTGATTATTCTACTCATATCAAAAAATTTAGTTGTAATCCGATTTTACAGATTTGTGAAATGTTAGTGTACTGCAAAAGTTCTTCACTGGGGCTAATTTGCTATTCGACCTGTATCCAATTTTGTCGGCCTTCCACAATGGTGGCGAAAAACTTCCGCCTGTTATATCCCTAGGTATTACGTAACTGGTCTGTGAGAATGTTTTGATGGTGCTGCAACAAATGCAGAAACGTCGGAGCAGCGGAAGGGGCAGGGTGGGGAGTGAAAGGCATTGGAAACGGAAAAAGAAACAAAAACATTAACAACTGTGTTTATTTCTCTTCATCAACAATGTTGACCTTAAAATTAATGACATAAATTATAGAAAACCCTTCTGAATATTCTCAGTGCAATAGCTGCAATGTTCCCTTTACGAAGTGCAGGATGCCCTCATGCCGCCGTCGCTGAATAAACCTGTTCCAAGCGTCACCATCCATCACGTGACTTGGCAATAATAAAGAAGCAGTTCGCATTGGTCTATGGGGCGCCGTTTGTAAAAATATTATATCTGACAGATTCAGCACAAAAACTGCTATCTCTGGCAGAGATAGCTATCTCTGCATGCAGAGATGTTATCTCTGCCAGATGCAGAGATGTTATCTCTACCAGAGATAGCTATCTCTGCATGCAGAGATGTTATCTCTGCCAGATGCAGAGATGTTATCTCTACCAGAGATAGCTATCTCTGCATGCAGAGATGTTATCTCTGGCAGAGATGTTATCTCTGCATGCAGAGATGTTATCTCTGGCAGAGATAGCTATCTCTGCCAGAGATAGCAGTTTTTGTGCTAAATCTGTCAGATATAATATTTTTACAAACGGCGCCCCATATTGGTCGCCGTTTGTGCCGCGGTGGGTTCAACTTTATTATGTGCGTAGGGGGGCTAGCACTTCAGTGTGGAGACCACGCAGCTCCAACAGCAACGCATTTATTCTATAGACAGTGCTAACGCGTTTACGATGTCACAAAGCAGCATGTATACCACACACATCAGGCAACGAAACGCAGGCGACGTCACAATAGGTAATCGAACATGCCATGACGTCACAAAGCATGCGGGGCACCACCGAGATAAGGTGTGGGAGAAAAACGGAGGAACAGGCGGCAGTCCATGTTTGCCAGGAATCTGACTCTTCAATAATCAACTGGTTTCAAGTTGGATGCAACGCGTTGCCTAGGAACCGGCATGATTCGAAATACTGCCGCTAAAGAGCCACACGCGACGTAACAATACAGCGAGACCAATAGAAGTAACGCGTCGTATTTCTGAACGCAAATGCGACTTTTTCGCATAATACTAGAATGGATTTGGCGGCGACTTGAGCTTTGCTGTCGTTAAAATCGGATTCACAACAAAACTACGTGTTTCTGTGTTAATGAGCCAACCCGATGAATGCAAACAATCGCATCTTATGGTGGGCGGGGCTTCAGCGGCAGTGGAGCGTGACCGAGACCTCACGTGCACGATGCGTCCAACCAGAGAGCGCGATCATTGACGAATCGTCACAAAAAGCTGCACCGAATCGCTTGCGACCGCATTGCAGGAAAAGAGAAACACCAAACACGGTGCGGTCACGCATGAAAGATTGAGGAGATGCGCCACGTTGAAAGCAAGCTGCACAAGACGGACGTGAGCCGGTTCAATTCTGGACTTCAGAAACTACCAATCAAAAGCGCTTTCGTTTCGGCAAACTGGTTGCTATGGCAACACGCAGTCTGCTTGTGACGACAGCGAAATAAGGAATGCTACCCAAACGTCACGCGGCTGTGAGGTGCACACGAGGAGGCAGGTGTCTCCGCAATTTTAATACTATCGTAGAATGGGGGGGGGGGCGAATCCCCCCGGCCTCCCATGGGACAAAAGCGAAACCGAGGAGTGAAAAATTACCGACGGTACAGGATGTCACGTGACCCGATAAGGCATCCTCCCCAGACAGAAACGCGCAGCTAGTCGACAACACAAGGTGCGATCCTGGTCGTCTTGCCAACGGCCGTGGCCTCGCTGCGAGATTATGACGTGTATACGAAACAATGAAACGCAAGCACGCCGGCGAAGGACACACGCACATGTGGGAGGTTTGTGGAGGCGATTGCACGACGGCGAGACTTGCCAGAGATAAGTTGACGGATTTGCAAAAACGACTTATACGGTTGAAAAACTCCGGTGCGTACGTGGGGGTGAATGGGGGTGGGGGGTATATCGTTACAGCAATGATTCGATTTTGATCTTTCGCGAAGGTGTGTTAGTACCGAACGTAGATGGTGAGGGATTAGGGGTGCATTTTTGCGTTAAAACGCTAATTACTATGATGATGAGATCGTGCGCAAAGACTTCAAAACACGCCATTTCGCCTCAGCTTCTCTACACAAACACGTTTCCTAAACGGTAATCACAAATGTACGACGGGCACGAAATGCAAAGAAAGCTTGTACAGGAGATAAATTAGAAAAAAAGGATTAAAAGAACGTTAAAGTTCAGTGCAGTCGATTCAAGAAGTGACGCGAACCGGTTCCATCGTCGGTTCGATTCGGATCCGCAGAAAACAACAGGTCTCCTTGCTTTCGCGCGGAGGATTTTGGGATGTTAATTAAATATTTTCAAACGAGAAACCTCTCGAAATTTGACGGAAAATAAAGTCAATGAAAACAAATGATCGAGAACCGACAACGCTAAGAACGAACAACTTAAAAATTATCGGCGAAACTGGAGTTTTACACTTTTTTGCGCAAAAGCGAAATTTCGATCAAGAAGTGGAGCTGCAGCGCCACCTGGCGATTCGGTTGCATCGAATACTTGAGCTGATGGAGACGTGACGTCATCGGCACGTCACGTTTCCAAGCAACGCGAAATCACGGTGGTCAGCACGGAAATGTGACGTTGGAAAAAAAAAACGATTTCTAGCATTTTGTTTGCGGGACAGCGCATTACGTCACAACACACCAGTCGAAGGAAAACCACTTCGAGAACTCAACCGTTAGATCCCATACGATGAAGGTACCAACTATAGATCGTCTAATCAACGAATAAACACGAGGGAGCACCGACACTAAGATTGATAAAAACGCTGATGCGGCGGTTTTTGCTGAGTCATCAGCTGCTTCTGACGTAGCTTCTTCATCTCCAGCATCTCGGCAGTCGTAAAGCCTGAAATATCGTCACAACGATTAGTTCGTTCTTTTGACCCAAGACTTTGAACGCACTCCAAACACTCGCTAAACCGCGAAAGTCGATACACGGCGTATCACAAAATAATCTAGAAACAACTTTAAGTCAAGGCCGGTACACGGCGTGTCACACATTGATCATAAGCAACTTCAAGAAAATCAAACGTACGAGGAAACTGTGCATGAAACAGGCGCTAGTTCTACATCTCGGCACCAATCAGGTTAAAAAAACTACATTGCAGTTCGGTGAGTGAAACATGAACTTTCTACCATCGCTACATGTTAGCAACGCAAACATTCCGTGTAAAAGAACAGCATGAAGCTGCTGAGCGTCGGTTTCTCCGTCACTCACTACGCTGGCATCTCGCGCACACACATACACACACGCACACTGCATACGTAACATCTACGATGCGCACACACACGTCATGGAACGCTACGTCACGCGTCAGCCGAAGGCGTACCTCCTCCTTACTCCCACGCTGCGACTGCTGTGTGCAAGCATGCATGAAAGGAAAAAAGATTGAACTTAGTCAGTGATTTTCAGCTGATTTTTGCGCAAAAATTAATTTATGTCACTTAGAACGACAACCATTAAAAGCCTGGTTGCTATGACAACCATCCCACAGGCAGTTTGTTAGTTTTTTATGGGTGGCTTGTGTTGGCAAGCATGGAACAAAATAGAAAAGAAGTTTTCAATACTGCTATCAATTTGTCGTGTCCCGAAACGCCAGTAAAGTAAACGTTTTTTGGCAAATCGTGGTCTCTGCGAATTTCTCTCCCTCGCCTACATTGCCCCAAATACAGTGGACCCACCACCCAAGTGGCACCCCTTCAGCTACGGTGTTAATGTCTGAGTCGAGGAGGTATGGCGGAAGGCTTTGAGTAAAACATAAGGAGAATTGCTAAGAATCTTTGCAAATTATGAATTGGCGGAATGCAGAAGGCTGGAATTTGCTTCGTGTTGTGGGCGGTTGAAGTCAACGTCCTTTGTGCAAAGACACACAAAAGGGGTTCACTCAGTGGTTGCTGGGTATCGAACACACGACCTTTCAATTAAGAGGAGACTCAACCCCTGAGCAATCGTTGCTCTGAGCAGCGATAGAGCCGATGATTGCCGGTAACATGCTTGCACTTTGGTGTACATTTCACATAAGATAAATTCCGTTAATTGAGTCAAGTAGTCAAGTAGTTATTAATTTCATAAACGCTGAAAACAGCCAAACCCGCTGTGCTCACTGCAAAGATCGGTACTTTTTTTGACAAGTAATAGTAAAAAAAAACAAATGTCTTCATCATGAATTTCTTGCAGTGGTTTTTTGAAATTACTTATGTCTTTGTCTCTACCCCTCTCTTAGAATCTTATCTAACCCGTGAAAACATGTTGACAAATATCAATGACAAATGCGGGGGTTATCGTCTAATGATGATTAATTAAATGCAATTTCATAATGACAGTTCATGAAACGATTTGGCAATCATGTCGTGATGCTTCATGATGGCGTCACTGATTCGCAATTTGAAACTAAACACGAAATCGTTTGACAATCAATTGCAACTTTTTACCAAATGAGTCCGTTAAACTCCTGAAACAAAAAGAAATTAAAAACACCATCTGCTCAAAAGCAACTCAGGAAAATAATAAATGACAGACACACACACCCATTCATAATACGTCTTACCATTATTACACCATAATATCTGATTGTTTGAAAAAGTTATCGAACAATTAGAGACAAAGTAAACAAACAGCACACCACGTGACAACATCATGACTATTGTTACAATCTTTATCTGAGCAAATGAAGTTATACAACCGGTCTGTTCGAATTTTTTTAACTTTTGAATAAATTCTCGTTACAAAGCGAAAGACCCACAGTCACGACCTTGCTATTCTTAACATTGCCGCCAATAACTGGAGACATCAGACATCATTTACGTCAAAGTTATGATAAAAACAGAAAACGGCCTCAGATCATTTCAACGACAAAGGGCAGGCACTCGCAGCAGACAAAGCGTACCAGCGGTCGCAACGGGGGGGGTAACGCTGTTTTTTGTCATCCGGGATTCCCCGTCGCCAGAAGCGAGGTCGTCACCGCGGGGCGTGGTGGGGGTGCGGTTTCTGCAAAACACGAAGTTGCGAGCGGCGGGGGGGCAAAGAACAACGGGACACACACCCGGGCAACGACAAGCCATGCGTGTCTTCACCTTCCGCCTCCTCTAATCGACACGGTTGGTTGACCTCCGCCGCGGATTCCGGCTCCGTGAGGTGAGTTCTGTCCGGCGCGGATTGGTCGAGCTGCAACGCAAAGCTGTGACGTCAGCGGTAACTCAAGCATAAAACAGTTTATAATTATGGGGGGACAAGGGACTGCAAGATCAGTAAGTCAAGCCCCTGAAATCAACAGATGTTGTTGATGTTCGAAAAAACATGTCACATTGCACGAGCCAATTAGAACGACGCCTTTGCGGTAAGTTCAGTTACGTCAGCGGATCGTGACCGGTGATGACATCACGACAACGTGACGTCAGCGGAGCGTGATTGTTGATGACCTCAAGACAACGTGACGTCAGCAGAAGGCTGATGACCTCACAACAACGTGACGTCGGCGGAGCGTGACCGCTGATGACCTCCGCAACGACCTGACGTACCTATCTGCGGAGCGTGACCCTTTCTCATCATGTTCCTGGTGCGAACTGCCTCCTTGATGCGGTCAACCTCGTTCTGGTACCTGCAAAAGATAGTGTAGAAGCTAGTGGTGGGAGGTATGGGGGTCGACGATCAGGGTTGTCGATCACGTGACCTGATGTGGGGGGTGTTTTGGGATGACTGACGTCGTAGAAAACAGAAACTTTTTTCATTAAATCGTTGTTGTTTTTTACTTTAACTCATTTTCGCTTCTTTCAAGTGCCACAGAAGCGATGATGCATGTCGGTTTTATTCAGCACTGTCAATCACTGCTTCCAAGTCATCTTTGCCATTATGTGAAAACAATGGGCGCGGTGGTGCGAAAAATAACGCGCAGCAAACAATGGTGCGATGCCTGAAATAAGTCGAAAGAATTTTTGAAAATTTTCTTTCAAGTTCTTTCGAAAACAAAGCATAACGTTTTCAGCTGAACAGCAGCTAATTTTTCTTCGCACAATCACGTTCTGTTCAGCAACGACTTACGACACCGGTGTTATCGCATACACGCACGCAACCGCGAAGTGCAGTTTGGCTTTGGATGTCGCCCTGCTGCTGCTGTGGTCCAGGCTGCAGGCGATTGAGAGTGAAATTCATCGATTGTTTCAAGCGCGTTCACCTGAACTTTCTTTCGTTCAACACGCAACAAAAGTTTGCCTGCGGCAAAACAGGACTTCGACGAATATTTTTGAACGTAAACAATAACAAATACATCCCACAAGCGCCGTCGACACATCGCTCGAGTAACGGTGCCGTGCGATCCGAGCAACCAACCGTTTCCTGTCGCGCTGGGCTCCTTCTTTGGCGTCTTTCAACGCTTGCTCGAGCGTCTTCACGCGCTCGGCCGTAGCGCGAAGCCGTTTCTCTAGTTTCGGAAGCTCACAACGAAGATCAGCATTATCACGAACCAGCTGTCAAACACATCATATGATCAGCGTTTATCACGAACGAGCTGTCAAACATATCATATGATCGGTGTTTATCACGAACCAGCGGTCAAACATATCATATGATCAGTGTTTATCACGAATCAGCTGTCAATCATATCATATGATCAGAGTATATCACGAACCAGCTGTCAAACAGATCATGTGATCAACGTCATCACGAACCAGCTGTCACCAGCATCATATGACCAGCATTATCATGAAACAGCTGTGAACACGACATATATGACCAGCTTTATCACGAACTAGCTGCCACACACAGCATATGATTAGCGTTATCACGAATCAGCTATGAAACAGATTTATAATCAGAGCTGTTACAAACCACCTGTCAAACACGTCACATCATCACGGACCAAATATTCATATTATCATATGACATCACAATCATGAAACGACTGATAAACACATGGGACTAGCAAAATAATGAATTATCAGCAAAGACATCATGTGATCAGCTGGAAATGATCAAAAGGCAGTGCTGAAAATCTCATGACCGGAACAAACCAGCTGTTGAACAAGTCATGGTGAACCATTTTCAACCGTTATGAGCCAAAGCAAACTCATCAACTCACTAGAATCGGCGCAACGTTATTATTCATGGCCTTAGTTGGCGAGTCTACAATTACAAACGGTTTTTAGCTGTTAGACTTGCCAAGTACTCAAAAGACACCACCAACGAAACCTGCCATTCCACTGTGCAAGCGCAAAGGCGACTTATATTACTTGTCAGCCGGAAAGCAAGGCCGCTATGCCAGCCATCAGGCTCACCTGCTTGTGGACCTTCGTAAGTTGGTCCAGGTTTCCCTCAAGAAAGGATATCTTCTGTTTCTGAACAACTGACCCGCCCACGTCATCGGTGTCTTCGCCCGCCAATTGCTTTGAAGAACATTAATTTGTTTTGAATTTAGGAAAGTAGAAAAACAACCGCACGTTAAATGATGAGTAAGCCGGTCATCAACGTACAAGCACAACAAACGACAGGTGAGTTTGGCGCAAGACACTGAGGACATTTTTAAGACAAAGCAACAGATCACGTCACGGGAGAAGTTGCCAAACTGTTTTGAACAGAGTGTAGGCGTATGTTTTTACGTCGAAAGTGATTTTATTTCACAAAAGTATCATTAAGCTTCCAACTCAGGAAATTTAATCCTGTAACTATTTCCCAATTTGTCACTCTACAGCTGGACATTGTGGCACATTTTTGCGAATTCAGCCAGCTGAGATTTATATTTAACCAGGTTCTATTCAGATAACACGTGGAACTTTCATCGATTCGCATCAAAGACACGCATCAAGCAGTGACGTCACAAACCCACTGACAACGACAACGTCTAAGCAGGACTTGTATCAAAATATTACCCCGTGATTTTTCCAGCCGGAGTAGGCTAAAACAGAAAACAAAACACATTCGGTAAATAGATCAGAGACAATGAAATTTTCTAAACGATACGGACATGGGAAGTTATTTCAATACAAAGCCTGCATGAACAGTGTGATCGCCAGTTGCTCGCTGACCTTTTTAACTTTGACGTTGAGGTCGCGAACGAACATCTTGCGAAGGTTGTGGAGCGTCTGCAGCTCTTTGCTCACTGTCTCCTCCAAGCCCTGTCGGTGAGAAGTGAAATGTGAAGGAAACTGGTTATCAACCGGAACCGCAAATGACGTGTTGACGTAGTTGCAATCAAGCGGAACGTAAGTTGAAAAGGCGATTCGCATCATTTGACGATTGCGTGGGAGACAAAGTATTTTAAACAGCGTTTTATGGTACTCTTTGCTTGATTGAATGCCACACGTATCGTTGATCAACACAGTTACCTGAATATTTATTCAAATCTGCATAAATAACATTATGTAAGGCACTGGGTAGCGACGTACCTCCATCCAGAAATACAAACATGTTTTTATTTAAAATATCGTTTCCATTGTCCAAACATCCTCCGAAGTGCAGCCGTAATACAAATAAAAAGAAACAAACGGGAGACCTTGAGGTCTTGTCTCGCTTGCTCTCGGCGGTCGAACTTGGAGAGCAGATCTTTCAGCTTCACTTCCTTCTCGCGTTCTTCTCGCTTGACCTTCTCGTAATCCGACTGCAGCTTGTCATGTTCGAGCTGGAGCTTCTGATGGTTACTGGGGAGTGAACAATGCATGTGACGCACATGGCCAAGAAAGAAGTGTTGGTGCAGGGACGAAGAACACTTTTCAATCCTTTTTTTGGTCACAGACCGAGATTTTTTTTAAATATCCAAAAAAATGAAGTCAATTCGGTCATGATGTCGGAAAAGGTAGACTAGTTGTGGCGAGTTTTCATACTGGTATGGGACAAATGGTCGAAATTTCTCAGTGAAAAAAGTTTTCAATACAATGATGTTTTTACATCACTAAGGGAGGGCATATCAGTGCAACCCCGGGGGGGTTCCGGGACAATTGTTGACCCTTTTGGACGTTTGTCATCGGAATGACGACTGCGTGGGAACTGTCACTCGAACTATTGCAAGAGCGGGAAAACGCCAGGTAAGTTAAATGGAATAAAATATTGCAGTGAAATAATCTATCAGTCTCCCCTCTCAATTTCGAAAAGTAACTGCTGATCAATAATTTAAGCCCTTGCGTCCCACCTTCTGAAAAACATTTACCACTGCCTGTATGTTCCTTGTTTTCGAATGAATTCAAACATTTCTTGATGCTTCTAATTTACAGTTTACGAAGATTTACCAAAACTGTTCAATTTCGTTTTAAGTTTCAAGCCACTGTTCAGGACAGGAAAGCACACACTTGCTGACCAATGAAAAGACAGAATAGATCACGTGGCCTGTTGCTTTGAATCGACGCCGAGAATGTTTAAGAGCGAAGGGTCATTATGTCAGGAAGCCGCCACCTATTTTCGCATTCATGTTTTTTCAAAGGGAAGACATGGACGAGGAAAGCGACTGCTGGAGCACAGCAGTGTAGAAACTTAGCTTTAAACGAACAGAAGAAAAAGATACCTACAGAGTTAGTGGGAGTTGATGCAAAAACACTTTCATGTACGTTTTGACGAATTTCTTGGGTTGGAAGAACCTTTTTCAACCTATTTCTTAAGCTATCGTTATTCGAAAAACCGCTAGTGTTATATAACATCGCTATTTCTGCGCTCTCAAATTCGACCATCAACGATAACGCTTCTTATTTTTGTAAAAGAACTTCTAAAAGTGTTTGTTGACAACCTGCGTCTGAAATGCTTTGAAAAAGACTTAATCGGACCGTTCCCAACTGTTTGTACAAACTCAACCCACAATTAAAACTTTATGGATGCATATTTAGCTGGGCCACAGGGAACGGCAATAGGACACAACTTTAGAAAATCACAGAAATCTTTGCATTTTCTGCAAATCGATGCCTAACTAAAATTTAAAAGTTTCGAGTTATAGTTCAAGGAGAGTTTAGCGTCTTTCATGAGAAGATTCTGCCAGAACTTCATATCGGTATGTCGGTCGAGCTCTAGCTGCGACCACAGACTATTTTGATGTTCACATCGGAGCTGTCGAATCGCCTTTGAATAAAGCCTTAGTTCAGACGAAGCCACGCACATCACAGTGCAAACAAACTTCCAGCAAGAAGTAAAACAACTGCTACTCACTCTTTCACGGCTTCGATCAACTTCAGCTTCTCGTCGACCTCATCTCGGAGCTTGGACACTTGTTGCTGATGCGCATCACGGTGACTCTCCAGCTGCTTCAGCTCCTCCGCTACTTTGTCTTTGTCCTGGGAACAAAAATCATTGTTTGAGCGACAAAACTCATTGTTGGAGTCACAAAACTCATTGTTGGAGTCACAAAACTCATTGTTGGAGTCACAAAACTCATTGTTGGAGTCACAAAACTCATTGTTGGAG
>Ga0210059_1003672_pt1 | contig 24656 bp, 16 predicted proteins | sample Ectturendosymbi2_FD_188042 | JGI IMG/M metagenome (GOLD analysis project Ga0210059, IMG submission 188042) | Ecteinascidia turbinata endosymbiont from Florida, USA - Sample 2 (SPAdes) (version 2) | ecosystem: Host-associated > Tunicates > Ascidians > Unclassified | place: Key West, Florida...
AGGGAGAATATCTTCTGCTGATTTGTCCAAGACATTTTTGGGGCAACTATAGCTGCAAACGATCATCCATAGATTCACCTATCACGTCCTGCAACAGAAAAGACATTCGTTAAAAAATGGGTTTTTTATCGAACAAAATATGGGTCCGCATCTTTTTGGGTCACCCTGTATATTGCGTTTGATAAGTGTTTGTATATCTATGACGTCGTACAGTAGTTGCAAAATCTTTGTACATTACATTTCTAATTCATAAAGAACAGTTTGCATTCCAAGTGCATACATTATGAATAATTATAAAATTGGGCTTTGGGGAACTTTGGGATGCATGGATTGCTCTTATGTGAAGTGTGTTTTTTTCGTGTATTGCGTCATAAAGCGGATAGTTGATCATGTGCCTTGCCGTTAAACAAGAGTGCCGTTAAACATTAAACAAGAGTGAAATAATTGCATTGTAAGTTCAATTCACTTGTCAGTTCGGTTTGATTGACAAAACTTTGCACTTGCGCTAGCCGCGCGGATCTCCATTGCAGAGTTTCCTTTACAACTTTCGGCTTGATTACGTTGGTAGCGGTACACTGTCTGATGTCCACCAGAGCAGCATGATATTAGTCATAAACATGGACGCAGCTGGGAAATACAGATGCAGGTTAACTCCAATAATTTGCCATCGTTTTTGATATATATATATTTATTTTGTTGAAACATAACCATCAAAAAGGTCATAGCACGGTTGACTGAGCACCATGACGTCGTAACACCACTGCTTAGATGGACCCCGCGCCTAGGTCTTACATTGGGTCCCGCACTTGCCAAGGCCGGCGCTGTCTAAAGCTGCTTCCGTTCATATGAGGCCGGCACAACTGAGTACGGAAAATGGTGTTTCGATTTGCATGTGCAGTGCTGTGGAAGTTGCATGGTTAGCACAGAATTTTCGACATAGCAGTACACGTGTGTGATTGCATATACAGTGGCGTTTAGGTGTCTCTAGTGAATAATAACGCTAGTTCACATTTAATGATATTCACAAGCCTCTGTTGGGTTTGATAGGGTTAATCGTAGCAACTTAATCTTCAAAACAATGAGAAATCACCATGCAAGATAGACATTTATGTTGGCCCCCCTACTTTTTCCTTGGCCCCGCAGAGGCCCCCCACTTTTTTCATTCTAGAAACGCCACTGGAGACAGGCAGCAACCAATGCTGTTGAAACGTGGTGCTTGAAAAAGATGTGCAAGCTATTTGGCGGGCCGGATAAACTGTTCGCCGGGCAGGTTTCGGCCCGTTGGCCGTAGTTTGGCCACCCCTGATCTAGACTGTTATGAAGGACTAGGCTGTATAAAATACTCCGTGAAAGTCGTGCATGGAGCGCAAGATTTTTTGTGAGGGCTAGTGTAGCTTCCTGGCGCTTAATCCAGGTCACCTTAAAATTCAGATAAAGCACACTGCTGACTTTATTCTAACAAGCCCACAATGCGATAAACGAAAATTATGGGAAGGAGCCTTGTGCTGCGAGGACCTTATGTCCTTTTCAGGAACAGCCTTATGCTGTGGCAACCTTGTGCTGCAGAGACCTATACGTCTTCAAAACTAATGGACCAAACCCTCGGTCTTCGTTACACTCGACACAGAGAGAGAAGCGCTCAAATGTCTGAAACTAAGAAAGAACAACACAGTCACCAAATAATGTGGAGCTAAAACGCGGCTCGACGATTGTTCGAGGCCTGATCTGCAATTAAGGGTAAACGTCGCGTAAGGACAATGCGCAAACAAAATTACGCGGCAATTCTGCGAACTTTGCAGCTGATGATACAGTCTTGCTTGAGAACAAGTGGAGAACTGCTAGCAAGCATGTTACTCGTTTGTTTGTAGCTCTAGTTGCAGCATGCAAAGATTTCATATCTTTTGCTCTCTTGCATGTGTGGGGAAGGAATACCTCTTGAGATTTAGGAACCGAATTGACTGACTATGAGTTCCACTATAACCACTTACTTCACTGAGGCTAATAGCTTCCTTTGAACACCGAATGTCAGACGAATTATGTAAAGAATCCAGATTAAATCTGAAAGTTTCTTTGAAACTCGTCGTATTGATTGCAGGAGGATGGTGTGGTGATCAACATCGAAAGCGAAAGCACAGAACCAGCATCGTCACATTTCGAAGTACCTCATACACAAAGGATCAAAGTGAAACACTTTGGTGAGCAATGTTGCTGTATATTATATTGTAGCCAAAACCGAACAAAAGGCTTTTGATGCTATACATGAATAATTAAGTTAGTAGTGCCTGAAGTCTATATGGATTTTTGCGCCGATGTCACTGTATAGGTTCGAAGATTCACTGTATTTGATATTACTTTATTTGATTCATTGATTTAAGGCAGTGGCTACGGATACGCCTGTGGATCTCGGAATTTGAAAACTTATTCATACGCCACCTGTGACGTAACAGTAACGCACGACGACAGTGCAGTAGGCTTGGTAGAAACGAACTAAACGTAAAAGATAAACCCTTGCTAAACCTAACCGTAGCCCTAAGCTAACCCTAATCCTAACCCTAACTAACGCTAACCTAACCCTAAGCAAACCCTAACGTAACCCTAACCAAACGCTAAGGTAACGCTAACCTAACCCCTAAACATAACACCTAAGCCTGAAAAAAGTCAAGAAAAAAAAACGATAGTCGGCAAGGTGAGACTCGAACCGAAAACCATTGGCATAGCAGCCGCAACGCATAACCCCTAGGCTGCGAGATCCATGCCGTTTCAATGACGAAGTGACCCTTTTATTTGAATTGCGTCAGAACAGGCGTATCCGTAATCACTGCCTTGAATTAAACTGGTGCTAAACTCAAACTTCGCTCTGTCTCAGTGTTTAGCACATGCAACATCATCATATACAACATCATACTACTCACATGCCAATCCATTCTGCCTAAGAAACTTGCAAAACAAAGCCAAAGTATGATCGGGTTTCAATACTCATCTACCTGTCAACACAGAGCGCAGTGATGTGCCCGAGTCATATTTGTCGAGTCACGAGACGAGCCACAAGCCCTTCACGTTAGAGTTATTTAAAATTTTTCATGTCAAGTCAAAAACGAGTCACACAAGTACATTCGAGTCACTTTGAGTCATTGTTTGTCATTTCAAGCTTGAATCAAATGAAATTTAACATTTTTCTTATGTTCGATTTATTTACTAAAAGGTGGTTCCCAACAAGCTAAAAAGTGGTGCCCAGTGTTTCAGCATTTTTGTTACCAGAATACTGAGATCTAAATATTTTGTGAAAGCTGTCTTTTGGTGTTTTCTTACTCTAACATTGAATTGAGTTCTGCCAGAATCTGCCTGGCCACCAGAAGGCTCGATCGTACATGCTCATGTGTAGCAGCTGTTTTTTAGCTTTCATTTCACTCTCTCCTTCACCCTCAGTCATTTCTACAAGTCTAGCTGCAACCAATATACCTCCTTACTTTCACTTGCCCAAAACTGACCAGAGATGAACATGGACTTGGATTAGGATTGAAATCCTGCCGCATTTCAGTATTTTCATGGATTTGGATTTTGTAATTTCTGCATAACCAGGTTTGGATTGGATGTGATGGTTTTGTTTTGAACTTTTTTGCAATTTTCGGGACTGCAGATTACTGCATTTAAAAGTTTGGTTCATTGGAATTACTCAAATCCGTCGGGATAATGCATTGTGTTTGTTTAAATGTTGAGCCTTGACTATGACTAGTGTTACGGTCTGCTCCCTAAAGTATCATGTCATCGAAGTTACCGAATAGCTGTGACTTTCATTGATTCAGTCCTTTTTGTGACTCATCCTTATTTGTACAGTAGTACCTCATAACATTTAGTACAATTCATCATTATTTGTACTGCATGTGTGGTCTAGTGCTAATGAGTCGCTTTTGTCGTATACCTGATGAAGACTAGTCTGATATCTTACATGTAAATACTACACTCTCCATCTCTCTTAGTTGTCCGTCGGTTCGACGATGACGCTGCTCAACGCGTTTCCTTGTGTCGGCGCATGTGGCTCCTCAGTCCAAAGGCTGAGGCGCAAACACGGCCACATACTGTGCAAGCGGATCCCTGCCGCGTTGTTGTTGGAGGTGGTTGGTTGCGCTAGTGATGTCTGTGCATACGCTTTGCTTCTGCCACATCAATATGTTGCTGTTCAAATGTTGCCAGCCCCTTGTCGCAAACTGCACGCCATTCTTCTCGGTCCCCTGGCTAATTCCTCAAGTCTGTCGAAAGGGATTCCGCATTTACTTAAGGACGACTTAATGTGGTCATTAAATCGCTGCTTTTGACACCCCACCGAACATCGGCCGCAGGAAAGTTCACTGTAAAGTAGGCGGCGGGTAAGTCTGTTTCCAGGCATCCTTATCACATGGCCAAGCCATCTCGGTTGTCTTCTGAGTAGTATCGTCTCGAGGGATGTTGTGCCTGCTCTGCGGCAAATCTCAACATGAGGTATCTTGTCCCACCAGTGCACGTGCAGGATAGTTTGAAGACACCGAATGTGAAACGCCTCGAGGGCTGTGATGTGATGACGGTACGGTGTCTATCCCTCACATACATAGAAGAGTGTCGAGACGCAGATTGCATTGTAAACAGCCATCTTGGTGCGTGTGAAAAGGCACGGTTCGTAAAAACTCGCTTGTACAGCCTCCCGAAGGAAGCGGACGCTAGATTAACACGATGTTGAATCTCCGCAGTGAGATCACATGTGGAGGTAACGCACTGGCGGATCCAGACCAGACGTTTGGGGGAGCCGTCAAATAGGGAGATGCCAAAAAGGTATTCACTTGTTTAAATACCAAGGTTGTCTGCGACAATCCTTGGGTATTACACAAAAGTGGTTAACTTTTGTAGGCCAAAAAGTGGCTTTTTTGTGTTTTTGTTGGTCGAACTATGCGATTTTCAAGGAATAACCAGTTTGAAAGCGCTTTATATCAGTTCAGAAAACATTAGAAACGGGTCCCAAACAGTGGACCTCATTTTTCACAAGCTAAACATATCGGGTTATGGGACAACAACAACAACACATATCTCGTATATCTACAAAATGTATTTAAAAAGTGTAACAGCATCCTGCGCTCTAGCGTTTCCCACTGTTTTGGTTATCCGCTATCCGTAGCGTGATCAGTGAAGAATAGTGTCCGAAACGCATTCCCGACCTGGTTAGAAGTAGAACGCTTCTTCTTAGACTTGGAAGTGACAACTCATGTTCCAAGGTAAGACTCAAATTAAAAGCTAAATGATGATCACGTTTCCAAGCGAAGCTTGTGCACTTACATGTACAGGAAAAACTTATTTATTGCTGAAGCGACAATTCAAAAACAAAACTTAAATGAAAGGTATTTTCCAAGACACTACTACCCTTTTATGTAGTTTTGCTGGCTCTCTTGAAAAACAATCTCATAATCGCATGATGGCTTCACACTGGGCCTTAAGCATATTGCCCTAAAATACATTGAACGCCACTTATAAAGGTAGATTTTCAATCAAGTCTTAAATACTGTTTCACATTTTTCGACACTGGATTGCTGATGTGAAAAAAGACATCAATCCCACTAGACCAGGTTATTAAAAAAGTTGTGACACATTTCAACAGAAGTGGAAGTAAGCGGACTGAGCCCCCCAAATTATCAATCAATACCTCAAGTCAAGCTCTAGTCTCCTCATGAAGTCATTTTTCAATTCATTGTATGCCATTACGAAGCCCCTAAAGAAGCTCAAAGCCAACCTCAATGCTGTTGATCTGGCGATGGATTTGCTTCTATCCATCCAGGCCAGAAAGCACAGATGAGAATCAGGCAATCACCAATTTAAAACCACGAACCTTCGCCAACACCACAGCCACCAGTAAAAAAGTTGAAGTTTTCACCAGAATATTGCTTTTCTGCTCAAATTAATGTGATGCAAGCGGAATGATCGAAGCATTTTTCTTTCGGTTGCAGATTTCGCTAACCATGCCAAATATGTCTTTTCGTGGCCAGCGTGAGTTGTCTACGGGTTTGCAATTGCAACAAAATGATCAAAACAACATAGCCATCTGTCACTATTGCCTGACGCGTAGCCAGTGGGGGCGAAAGGCTCTGTCATCATTTCCCCAATTTTGGTCTGCAAATATGCAAATATTCAAATGTTGAGTAAAAATTTTTATGACCGCGTAAAACCAATTATTCAATCCACCAAGCTGTAGGTAGCTGGTATTTTGCCAAAGTTTCCGCATTAGAGCTATTGGCGTACGAGGTGGGGGCGAAGATTCGGGCAAGATTTAAAAAATTCAGGAAAAACTTCCCGATATGTTTGGGAAAGTTGCTTAAGCAGAATTATCGCCCAACAAAACTTTCCTATTCGTTTTCCTCACAGTGGCGCAATAATTCGGGCGAAAAATCTGAAATCTTGAGTCAGTTAACGGTTTTCCATATTACATTCCTATTTTCACTGCTGCCTTTCCTTCCGAGGCTGTCATCACGCATTGAAGAAATAACGTAAAAAACTGACCAATTTTGTACAGCCCAGCCAGCGGCAAGTCGAGAACTGTGTTGAGCGAAAGCGACTGCGTTTGTGATTAAATAACGTAAGGCTGGAGAGTTCTCACGCGGCAAAGAAATAGCGAAACAGTGGTACTATTACGAAACAATACCATTGTTCACGCTATTCAATAAGAGGTTGGGTAAAGTTCGGCACGTATATCCTGACGTTTAACCACGCGAAAAACAATGTTTATTTTAGAGTATTTTTTATCTCTGTTTCTACAAGCATGTGCACCAAAATGGGGCGCATTTATGGCAAAGGGACGCCACAGACGTTTGGGGGGCAGTTGCCCCAAAGTGCCACCACCTGGATCTGCCACTGAGGTAGCGATGCTCCCAGGTAAGTGAACTGTTCAGTGAGTCCAAGTTGATCTCCACTGATGAGACTATGCTGAAGAGATTGCATCCAGCTGTCGCTGCAGGCCGTCTGGTGTGTGGATGGGCAGGGCAGCGTCGTCTGCGTCGTAGATCGAAGATGGTGTCGTTTGTTACTTTCGTCACTGCTTGCAAACGGCGGATACTAAACAAGCTGCCATCGGGCCTGTACTTGATGCGAACGCCATCTGCAGCAGAGATGTTGTGACGGAAGACGAAAGTCACTGCCACAAGGAAGAGGTTGAAAATAACAGGTACTAGGACGCAGCCCTGTTTAACTCCTGTGTTAACAGCAAAATTCTTCGACATTTCTCTTCCTTGCACGACGCGGGCACTCATACCAGCGTGGAATTCCCGTAAGAAGCTGAAAAAATGTGGAGGGCATCCAAATTTGCGCAGGACTCGCCACAGCAAATCACGATTGACGGTGTCGAAAGCCTTTGTAAGGTCGATGAAGGCAATAAAAAGGTCACGATGTTGTTCCCTACATTTTTCCTGAAGAAGTCTTGCAACGAAAATCATATCCGTGGTTCTCCGCGCGCGACGAAAGCCACACTGAGATTCCGGAACCACTGTGTCGACGACGTACGTCAGAAGACGGATCAACATTACATGAGCAAGTTATTTACCTGCGACAGACCGAAAGGAAATGCCACGGCTGTTTTTCACAGATAGCTCTGTCGCCTTCTCTCGGGTCGAACGCGCATGCGCAGCGAAGTGCGGACGAGACGGTGATCAGTCCAATTCTCAGCGCCACCCATCACTCTGGTGATCTGAACGTCTTGGAGGTCGACCGCTTTGACAAGAACGTAGTCTAGCAGATGCCAGTGCTTGGACCGGGGATGGATCCATGTTGTTTTATGTTTGTGCTTCAGTTGGAATAATGTGTTGGTCACAAAGAGACCAAACTCTGAGCAGAGACTAAGAAGCCTATGACCATTGCTGTTGATGTTACCTACGCCGTGCTTGCCCATGACATTCCCCCAGATCGTAGAATCAGAGCCAATTCTTGCATTGAAATCTCCAAGTACGATGAGCTTGTCCCTACGAGGTACCTGCATAAACGTGGATCGCAGCATTGCATAGCAGTGATCCTTGTTTCATCGTGGGATGGTAATCTTGGGGCAGACGTGCTGATGAAAGTGGCATATCGATGTTTTGCGAGTGGTATTCTCAGGGTCATCAGACGTTCCGAGATTGCTGCTGGAGATCAGGCAGTTTCTGAAGGATTTTGGTGTGAATGACAAACGCAACACCGTGAATACGCATGGATTTCGCTGGAATCCCCTTCCAGAAAGAAGTATAGCCACTGGCCATCTCATTCAATGAGCCTTCATCTGCAAGCTTGGTCCCGCTCAAATGCTGCAATATCAATATTGTCACGCGATAGTTTGGAAGCTATGAGAGCAGTTCGTTGGCGAGGACGGCTAGAATTGTCTGGATCCATTAGGGTTCGTACATTTTTAAGTATCGATTTGATGTGTCGAGATTTTGCTAATTTCTTGCGTTGTCGACTGCTGGGAGAAATGCCCTAACGGCCTCAGTAAACCGTTCGGGTCAACAGGGGAACAGACAATTTTTGGGCCACCTTTTCTAGGTCCTTCCTCTTGTTGAGGTGAGCAGTGTGGATTCTGAATAGGGCTGCTCGATCACTCAGGAGGGTTGCTGAGGGAGCTTGACCATCTGACCTGAGCCGCCTATGTGGGAGTAACAGACTAGGGGCTCCTAGTCTCATCCAAGACCTGCCGCTGACACCTGCTAGAGCCCCGCAGCAGGTCTTTCGGAATAAAAGGATAAAAGCGTTGAACAGAACTTGCGCAACTGATGATCGGTCATTAACCAAGATTCATGACCATAGGTGAGGATCGGAACAAAAATCGATTTGAAAACTGACAGCTTTGCGTTCTTTGAAAGCTCCCGTTTTGTGGCCATGGAGCAATAAACTTCACGCAGGACTGCGTTAGCTTTACAAATCCGTGTATCAACCTCCTGGCGCTCCGCCTTCCATCACTCGTGAATATCACCCCAAGGTCTTTGAACTTCTGCTGTAGTGTACTGCCGCTCACTTGCAGCATACACTGCCTTGGGTTTCTAGAGAGACATTATAACTCGGTATTTTAGTGCTAATTTTCATTCCGGCTTGTTCACTCGCAGTAGAAACCGATGGGGTGCATGCTGAACACCTTGTTGACAAGATGCTAGCAGTAACATATCGTATGCAAAAAGTAAACGCTTGATCTTGCAGATCCCAACTATGACACCCTCGTCGACTCGGCTGCGACTGTCTATCCAATTCATGTAGACTCAGTGGCTCTCAACCCCGGTTCTGAGGGCCACATTCGGCTCCCAGGCACCCTTTGTGCGGCCCTCAGCAGTCTTTCAATAAAACGTCTAATATTTTGTGTAACAGACTCCGTTCTGCAATAAAACAAAACGTGTTAAAATTGAATTGTGTTGAAAATTTTTTGTGCGGCTCTCCAACAAAATCGTAGGTCTGGATTTGGTTCCCTTCAGCGAAAAGGTTGAAAACCACTGATGGAGACTGTGAAAAGGAGCGGTGACAGCAAACACCCTTGTCAGAGTCCAACACTAACGGTAGATGGTCGTGATATAATTCACCCGACACGGGCACAAACGCATGAGCAGGAATACATTGACTTGACAGCCAATAACAGGCGGCCGTCAACACCGTGCTCACGCAACACTCCTCAAAACTTTTCACAAGGAACCCGGTCATATGCTTTCTCGAGGTCGACAAAGCATGTGAAGCGTCTTTAGCATACTCCCAAGATTTCTCAATTTTACTGAAGAGTCAAATTTGTTATGTAGTGTTACGGTCGGGACGAAAACCGCTCTGGGTACCATTCAGGTTTGATTCAATTATTTCGCGGCATCTGTTTTCAACGCACTTGCCAAATTATTTGAAAATTCCCAAAAATCATCGCGGGCCGCACAAAAGACCCTCGCCGGCCACATGCGGCCCACAGGCCGCGTGTTCGAGACCCCTGCTCTATAGTATACTCCTTGAAATCATGCTGTTCAGCTTGTTTTGTCTAATGTTGTTCTTTTGTCCATTCGACCATCTTAAGTTCAGAAAATGATCGTTCTCCAATCCAGTTGGTCCCCATGAGAGTTAAATATAATGTGCAAATCCTTTCCCGCATTTGTAAACGAAGATTCCAAGTACACTACCCAATGACTAGTGAGTAGATGTCAAATCCAGGGCTTCCAATTAGATTTTTTGAAAAAAACCATATACATTCACCAAAAGAACAGATTTAAACAGAAAACACAAGGTAGACACAAAGTTAGGTGAATCCTTCTGCTATCTGCCATACCTGGGCATCTGTGAGTCACAAAACGTGCGAGTGCATGAATACTGTAAGTTTGCTAAAGTACTTTTGTGTCTATCGGAATCAATATATCGCAGTAGCATTGAATTATTTGCATTTCTGACGGTGATCTGGCGGCATTTACAATGAATGAATTTTCATTCTCAGCAGTGGTGTAGAAGGCGGGTGCAAGCGCACCCCCAAAAGTTTTGATTTGTCAAAAATCTCTGAAAATCCAGGCAAAATGCGTGAAAATCTGGGCTAATCTGTGAAAATCTTTGCAAAATCCCTGAAAGTCTGGGCAAAAATAGCGCCCAACGTTGTTTGATTTCAAAACATGGCGTCCAACGTTTGCAGAACGACATGAAGACCTTTTTTTGGTGGTCATCCCAAGAAATGGTCTTCATTGTCTCTTTGTGGGAGAAATGTTGGCACAAAACCTTTTTGGCCAAGTTTTGGGGAAATTCGGGCAAAAATCCTGCGCACCCCCAAAAATTTGCCTGCGCCTACACCTGTGATTCTCAGCGTATTTCTGTATCTAACCTTTGAGATCTGGATCTTTCAACCACGCTGCCTCATAATTGCTCTGTGTACCATTTTATCTTTTTCTTTGATTTGCTTCATTTACATCTCATACGGTGTCAGTTGCTTGTTCATCAGTTATGCTGAAGACTAAGGTACCTTGATAAAACAAAGAGAAATAAGATCATGGTACTATCTCAAATCACCGCTACGCAGTTAAATTCTAAAAACTCCAGATCTTCAGAAGAAAAACCCAAAAACGCATTGAAAGCCTCAGATCTGGGGACAAAACCCTGGGTTTGGCACCACCGGCCAAATCATTTTGAAAGTACCAAAAGCGTAATGCAACTCATAGACCAGGACAAATTGATGTAATAACACTGGTATACAAAAAAAAAACTTTTTGAGTTGTTTCAGATCTGTGAACTGATTTTGAATGTTTCGAGGCTGCTGATTTAAAAAATGAACTCAGTTTCTCTCTATCACGTCAAGATTTTTTGCAACATTACAATTTTTGTTCAAAAATGGCAAAATTGATATCCAAATACTGTAGTTACTCCCTTCAAATGATTGTCACAGCAATGAAAATATTTTTAACACTTTTAACACAGTGCCACGTTCCAGAACGTGCAGTAAATTTTGAAGTAAGTCGTATGTCTTTTAAGATAAAGCAAAAATTATGTGCAAATATGCCGAAAGGGACCTCTGAACAAATTTATGTGCAGACAAAGAACGAGATAAATCAAATGTGAAATGCAATTTCGCCCAGAAGCAAATTCCCACACAAATGAAAAATTTATTTTACTTTCAGCGAATGCAGTTTCTGTATAGCATGTGTAAAATATAGGGCCCCTTTCTGAGAGTTTGCCTCGAGTTGCAAAATTGCAATATCAACCCTTGCATATAATAAAAAACAAGTTTAAAACAAAGGATCTTGCGGCCCGTAGCAATTTCTACATTTGCTGCTATTGTTAATCCGTCACTGTCTGCCTCAAATCGTCAAAAAATCCTCACACCTGTGTTGCATTTAAAGATTTTTAACAGCTCTTTTGCATTGTGTTGGATGTATATGCTGCCAAGACCTTTTTTTCGCTGATTCTCGTGACACCCACGCTTTTATCTAACGATGACTTCAAACCTACGTTTTTTCTTCTTCAAAAAAACGTACACATCATTACTGCTTTAAAATGGAATAAATAGTACAATATGTTCATTCCTTTCAACCAGTTATATGGGTTCGCATATTAACGGGCGTTTCGGTGCAACCTCAAAAAATAACAAATTTGACTTTGTCTTTTCAACTCATCCTTTGATTTTATGACCCGCTGATTGGTGGCCTCTTAGCCACACTGAGCTTTTCCGATTAACGATCAATTTCAGGGTACGTGGAAAATATGTCACTTTGGGTGTGAACATGTATGACTTATCACGACTGTATACGGTACCTCAACCTTCTACACACAGATTGGGTTGGAATTTCGAGACCGAGACTCGACACCCGAAAATTGCCAAACTTTTCTATTTTTGCGAGAAAAACGCAATTAACACTCCAGCGCTTCGTCGATCTTCACGCATTTTCTGACACCTTTTTGTGTTGTATCGTCTCCAGAAGATAAGGCAGACAGTCAACAGCTTGAATTACAGATACAGAAAATTTTTTCGAAATATTTTTGGCACACGAAAGCGGAAGTACTGAATAGCCTTATAATGAAAATCACGGCCAAAGAAAACGATACAAACGACATATTGCAAACGTTTGCATAACTCCTGTTGTCATCATCAGTGCATTGCAAATTGAACTGCAAAGCACATAAAAAATAAGCCACCTGCCAACGGATTGGTGACTACTGACTAATCCGTTTTTGTGGTAGCTTATGGACGTTTTGTGATTGTGGTGTAACTATAACAATATTATGCAACTACTATTACGAGTGTAATGCCCATCTGCGGCGTGGATAGGGTGAGGACTATTCAATGCAATATACAGTTAACAGCAGCGAGGTTTCGGCATCAGTTGCACCTAAAGTAGCATAGCAGCGCCGCAGATAGGTGGGCATCGGTTTTAGGGCGTGCACGTGATAGCAAGATGTAACAGCAGGCGTAAAACTTATTTTGCAGAATATTCTCGACAAAGTCGTTCATTTTAATATTCACATTGAATTTTCTTCTGACTGATTCTCAAAAGCTGACTTTTCAACCCTGCGTTGATTTATGACTGTCTTGTCATACACGAAACACGCACTAACTCTAAACCAAAAAGGATAGACAAAGAGACAATGATCAATATAATTCTCATACAGATTCCTGCGCAGTCTACGTTAGAGTTTTATATCATTATCAACTCAATGTAACTTAATCCTTCGATTGTCATATCAGCTGTCAAATTCATCAACGAAATCATCTAAATCTATTTTTCAGCTCGTGCCCTTTCAACTGAAAGCAGGTCAATGTTACCCAATCTTTCACTGCTCATGGAATTTCTGGGAAATGTTTTCACTAATTTCATATTTGAAAAATTTTTCTCACATGAAGCGCTGGTGACGGGAAGAGTTACAACTTCTAGTAACAACCAAACGCAACTTTTTAAGTAGCTACAAATGAAACAAATTATTCGAGCGATATACGCAGCTTCGACTGCTTCCGAAGTAAATTCTTTGCCAAAGTTATTTCATATTTTAAATCATTTTCACTAAATGAATATGATTTGCGAATTCTTCCAAGTGTCTTTCTGATACAAACATGACGCCCAACATTCGCAGGAAAACAAGTGAAAACCATTTTTCGGAGGTCACACCAAAAAAACGGTCGGCAAAAGTTTCACGACAACTTTTTGAAAAAATTTGGGCAAAAATCCTTTGCACACCCAAAAATTTCCTTGCTCCTACACCTATGCACCCAGGCCCCCCCCTTAGAATCGCCATTGCTAGAACTCAGTAAATCTTGTCTTGATTTCGATCAGAGGAGGCAATCCCTGCTGCCAAAACTCTGAACACTTGTTTTACATTGTACGCCCAAACCTTTGGTTTGTTTGTGTCTTAGCAAGAGTGTAACCAAGATACTTTTTTAACCAAGCCAGATTAATTGATTCTTTTGTTTCATCGAAATGTACCAGCTTTGACAGGCTGCGCAGACTTCGTTAAACGTAAAACGCTTCTATTACTTTCGACAGCCGTTACGCTCAGTTAATCATCACGTGACTCGGCGCAACTTCACCGCAGTGCGGCGCCCCAGGGTTGCCACTTTGACTTTGTTTGAAGCCATATTTTGAAATTCTGGCATTATTTAAACACCTTTGGCTTTTTTTGAAAATCAAAAACAGCCAGACAAATCTGTTTTTTTCTGTCGGAAAGGCTTGGCTCTGGCAAAACATTGTCTGAGCTACATCTTCATTACAAATCTCTTCTGATGAGAGTCTATGACCATTGCAGGGTGCAAAGAATATTGCAAAGATTTTACTGCTGTCCTAAAAACGTTCCATATTATTAATAAGAAACAAATGCACGACAGTGTAATTACGGGGAAAGGAAATGCTTCTAAAGATTGGAATTGTACTATTTCAATGTTTCTCACGAGTTTTAATGTCTATTTTGTGTTTGGTTATGCATGTGTTATGTGTATATGTATTAAAACTGCTATCTGTTCTTTTTTGGACGAGGTCTGACTTTTTTTGGTGAATACAGGTTGGCAAATCTTTACGCTTGTTTCAGTATCAACATTTCGCTTGTAAGATTTTCTCACTGTGCTTCGTAGGACTGAAGATGTGTTTACATACACGAAACATGTTTCCCAGTGCAAATGAACTGTGATGGTTTGACTTGTGTACGTCACTAGTCTGCGACTTACAATTATTAATGAATGATAAATACAGGTTTGAATCATCGCAAAAGGATGAAAGCAGAAGCAAGCAGGCCGCAAGGATAGAGCTTGTTTCGTTGTGTAAGAATCCCTCATCAGATTATGACGTAACAATCACGGTACTGATAGGTTGTCTCAGTTCGCACCAAACCATTGTGTCTGGCACAATGTCTAGCCCATGGACTCTTTTGACGATTTGGCTGAAAGCTGTGGACCCGTTTTAATAAAACCAGGTAATACTGTTACGTCCAAGTGGTTTCTAATAGAAAAGGCTGTCATCCGCTTTGCGCGCCGAAAATCACCAATGTTTCATCGAACTTATCAAGTAACAAAATTAGATTGTTGCGTAGCAATCGAAATGTGTAATGAATGGAATTGTGTGTAAAAAGCGTTGCTAAGGGCGGGATAATTGCAACTGGATACCTTTGATGAAATGAATAAACATGTGGTGGTTCACATGAACCAGATCTGGTGTTGCCCTGAAGCCTGGATCATAGATTCCGTTCGATTCGTTGACTTTTACAAACTATAGACCATCACGGCGGGTAGTTTGGTATTTCGCTATTTTGCTTTGATCTTACACGTACACAGGTCATGGACCTCTATAAAATTTATCTGTGGATCCCCGTTGGGAACCACTGGTCTAGCCAGTGAAGTGTGAGTGATGATATACGTCACTGTACAACAAAACTGCGGCAAGCTAGCCACGATATAACACTGAGCATTAAAGCAGGTGTGCATGGACCCCTAGCAAACACTAGGGGTGGATCCCTAACAAACCCCTGGTTGAGAACCACTGATTGCAAAATTGCCCCTGAAGACAATAGACTCGAGACTAGACGTGCAGGCTTCGAGATCGGGATAAGAACTGAGATGTTCGAGACCGAGACGGGGATCCATCACTGCGACTTTTTTTTACTTGGCGCACTCATCTATGGTCTATGCCAGGGCTTCTCAAACTGTGGGTAGCGACCACTACTGGGGTAGCGAAATGTAATTTTGGGGTCGCGAAACAAATTGGCTTGACGAATCAGACAATTTTTGTAAACTTTACAAGAAAAATAAAAGCAGGCCTACAGTGAATCTATTTCTACTGCATTTTTAGGGGCAATGTCGTGCTATATGCTGGCAGTGGTTTACTAGGACGTCTGCCTGAGCTAGCAAATGATAATAATTATCAACAAAGTACAACAGCGTTATTACATCATGATTTTTTTAACGTACTGACCAATATTGACCTTACTGCATTCATTCCGACCCGGAAGGAATGCTGCTGTTCAGAACTCTAGGTCTAGTCTAGGGGCTAGGCTAACTGCTTTGAGAGCACGCCGAGTAGTTTTAGACTAAAGTTGTAAAGTTCATGCAGTAGAAGCACCTTGGACTTTGATTCAGGGAAAATTGCATCCACAAACCAATGAACCGTACACAGTTGATATTTTAGGAGGCCACACACCTGCCATGTCCATGAGTTTGTGGAGTTATTAAACGACAGAAGTTTGCAACGGGAATTTTCAAAACAGAGTTTATGTCATGTTTGGATAAGAGCAAGAAATGAATGCTCAGTCATTTCTGATCTAGCCATTCATAAACTTTTGGACTTTTGCACAACATATTTGTGTGAAGCGGTATTCTCAAAATTGATAATCATGAAGTCCAAAAACTGATCCTTTTTGAAAAATGTTAAGAATGTCCTTTGTCCTACGTTGTCATGTATCAATCTACGAATGATTGATATGTGTGAAAATTATCAAGTGCATCCATCCCATTACTTGTGCTTGACAATTTCAATAAACTGAATTGTATTTTTGTTAATTTTTTTCGCCTTACTGTTGTCATTACGTGGTAGTTTTATTACTGTGTAGCTGCTTTCGTGGATTGTATGCACTTGTATGATTTCGCCACAGAAAAAATTTCCTCTTGAGATTTGTGATGAGACGTTTACACGTATCGTTAACATCTAGTGAGGATATCCACCAAGGGTCGCATAAATAACGTTTTATAGAATGGGTCGCAGAACAAAAACGTTTGAGACGCCCTGGTCTATACTACTTACAGTAGTGTAATCTAACTGGGCTGATGAATCGAAGGATTCATTTCTTTACTCTTTCGTAAACTTTCTTGCTACGTAGGTTAACGTGTGCTGACAAAAATCTTTGAACTTTTGAGAAAGTTGTGTAAAGTCTTTGTGTATTTTTTTAAATTCCGTTTTTCTTGAAGCTAGCAGACGTCAGTGCAATCAGTTATAGGGAGGAAAAACCATGGGAGGCAGAAAAACAGTGTCCTGCGATTGTAGAGAAATATTTGTTTAATTCTTGTTACGTCATATTTTACGTGAGATCACGCGAATCGACGTAGAATGGTAGCGACGTATTTCCTGGAGTCTTCGAACATGGCGTTTCGTCAAGACTGATGCCAAACATTACGGCAACAAGGTCTTTTATAGCATGAACATCTACGGCCGTTATTAAAATCTCAGCAGATGTGGCGTGCTCATTACATCTTCCATTGTAGTCTTGTGTATTGAGACGTTTTAATTCAGAAGATTTCGCAAAAACGACAACATGCGCGCCATTTAGTGCTTCATCGAAAAGTTTGTACATTTCCAGGTAACCTATCGAAGGCTCTGGGACTCAAACGACCTCTGCATCATGAACCTTCAAACAGGTTGCTGCTGTTTCTATCTAAAACTGTTGTTTTGTTCGTGGAATGCAATTTTTTTATAGTATTGCTTTTGTGAAGGATAGTATAAAACGTTTTGCATTGGACATCGAGCCAAGGATAGTTTTATTAACTGTTGCGGAATGATAATCAGTTTTATTATGAGTGGTCGATATGATACGTGAAAGCATCTCTTGTTGTCGTGTGAGCAGGGTCGTAACGAAGGGGGCAAGGGGGGCACAATGCTCCGGGCGCCGATTCACTGGGGGGGGCGCCGAAAAGTCCCAACAACGTCGCAAGTAATTTCTTCAATACAGTAAATTTGCTTCTGAAAGAGCTCAGGTTCTGCTTGCCCCGGGCGCCATCTAACCTCGGTACGACCCAGCATGTGAAACATAAATGTGTTTGTAAAGAGTCAATCAAGAAAAATCCAGAATAAAAATACGACGCAATATCTCATTAGCGAGTTCTGTGTACAGCACAGTTTACAGTTTGCTGTCAGGCAGAACTTAAAGTAATCCTTCCTTCATACAGTCCTTGTTTACTGCCTCATCGAAAAATTTATACATCTCTGTACAACATTCTAAAATTTTCCAATGGCTACTGAGATAATCTGGTAAAATTTTGCAATCTTTTAATTGTGATGGCAACACAAAATTATTATTTTATCTAGCACCATCTGTTGCTAAGCAACCTGACATATGGAAACAAAAACACTAAGCCTTTCCACTACACTGCTGAATTATGAAAGCTAGCATGACAGAACACACAATCTGTTGCTAAAACTTCATGCACTGAAAAACAAATATTAATGCTGCTGTACATGACTCGCTTATGAAAATAACTTAGATTTCGCGATCTTGAAGAGATAACTTGTTGCGTTTTCTCAGTGATCCAAGTGCCGTCCACGAAAACTGCCTAGCTAGTTGTCGTTTCAGAAACAGTTTCATGAAATTTCGTGTCGTTGAACGTGGAGTTGTTCCTTGAATATGACCACAAATAACACGATAATTCTGCAGTAAAGATGATGACGGTATACATGGAATGCGCGAATGGTACTTAGTTCTTAAATCTGATTGCATTGAAGTCAAACAACAGGGCAACAGTCAAAACGTTTCCATACGCATGATTTTCTTCATTTGTAAGCACCGCACATATATCATAATGTTACACACGCACAAGCTTATATAATAATTATATATGCCTAAACTTAGTGTCCTTGATCAGTTTTTGCATCTCTGCTTCGTCTGAAGCAGGAGAGCTGTTGACTGGGGACTTTTCAAAAACCTTTCGTGTTTGCTATCGATCAGATGGTCTATCTTCTTAAGACAACTTCAAAATTTCCGACATAGCTGTTTGCGTTATCAATATGGCGTTGTATAAATCACAACCAGCAGCATTTGACACACCCCTCCAGCTATGTGGTACTTGGTGATGAAATGTGACAGTTTTCTGAACCACCTACTTTGGTGCTTGCTTCAAACAGTTACTGTTACTAATTACGAAATTCAGCAAGTATAGCTGTGCATCTACACAACATAATTTTATCAAACATCGGATGAAGCTCGTGAGTATTAAAATGCAGGTAATACAAAAAGTGTAGCTTCAACTTCAAGATAACATCATGCATGTTTTACAAAAGCAAGAACTACCTTCCTGAAGGAGTAAAATCTTCTGCGTGCAACAACAGGCTCTCTGTTCTGAACAGAGCAGAGTTGTAAATGGGCCCCATTATGAAGCGCAAACCCGGCCCGAGTCCGACATTTATTTTTGAAGCCCGATTTAGGCCCAGAAGCCAAATTTGCCGTGTGAGTGAATATATGCGCAACTGCGGGGTATCAAAAACGTAATGTCTGGGTGTAGCTTCAGGTACACGGTTTTATCACACCCGAAATTGCAATCACCTTGACCAAAACATTAACTTAAAGAAGCACAAATTTAGCTTGTTAGTCAACGATAATATTGCGGATGCAGAATGCAATGTTTCTTGAGAAAGAAAGAAACTATCACGAAATTCTCCACGATGGCGCTAAAGGCATAAAAGAAACTGTCTGGAATTTCAGTAATATTTGGTAGTCAAGTGTTACAACGGCTTCGCTACTGTAAGAGAGATGAAGTATGCTTCACAACACTTGTGGCAAAACGATGGACATCAAAATGGCCTCATATAGCGAATGCTGTTTTCCAAAGTTTAGCGGGGACCTTCGCCCCACTCTGAATCCGCCCCTGCCAAGCAAGGCGAGAAGACGACGGTGTCCGCAACGCTACACGGCTTACTCCTGCTCAGAGTCAATGCAACGCTTGTGGGAATATTCAAACCCGAGTGTGAACTCTGTTAAACTTCGACAGCGTAATGGTGAAATTCCTCTCGAAGGCGCTGATCATCAGATTAAGGCGAGCAAATTTGTGCGCGATGGCGCGATACGCCTTTTAAAGGCTAGACAAGCGCGAGCGAGTGAAAAGATTTCTTTTGAGTAAAAAAATCTTTGCTAAGCAGGGCGTTTTGTGAATCACACCGTGGCCCTCACCTCTCGCGCGTGTCGAGCCTCGTGGTTTGAAAAGCGTGTCGCGCACGAGAGCTGAGTTCGGTCAACCAATCTGCGCTGCATTCACGAAAACCACACTGCGGGAAGAAAGCCTGCAGCCGCTACAAAATCATTTCTAGCAAAACCCATTCTGCCTCTGAGCGAGATAAAAGGATTTTTTGTAGCGAGCACACAGAAGCAGTAAAGTTCGGTCAGGTTTTCCGGTTACCCTTCATGTGTAGACCACTGAACTCGATCGGCAAGTCTGTTGTGTGGCAGTTTCGCAAACTTGTTTCATTTCCATGACCAATGTTGGCACTCCCCACTGTTCATGTTCAGTGGATTCGGAGGCGGTTTCTGATGATGACGTAACGTACGTGAGGTCATCATCTCGGTTGCTTGGTGCGTTGTTCCGCTTGATTGCTTTTGCAGTATATTCATGCTTGTGAAGACGTTTAATTGCGGACTTCGGGCGTTGTAGCACAACTAAAAAAACGTACAACATGCAATGAATCTTCTATTTCACTTGCTTCTTCTTTTGAGTCAGTTCTTCAAACCACTGCTTGGCCGCACTAGATCTCAGGGCAGGTGTTGAGCAGCCATTCGGTTGTCTCATCGTCCAGAACTGTCAGGCCGTGCAGTCCACGGGGAGGTCGATGGATTGGAATTTGGTTTAGATAATTCGTATTTGAAGCAAACTCTATATCTAAAATTAAATACGTAAAAATCTTGGAAGCATATTACCTGGTTAACAAAAAACTTGGAAGCATATTACCTGGTTAACAAAAATCTTGGAAGCATATTACCTGGTTAACAAAGATAACCTGGTTAACAAAGATTACCTGGTTAACAAAGATAACCTGGTTAACAAAGATTACCTGGTTAACAAAGATAACCTGGTTAACAAAGATTACCTGGTTGACAAAGATAACCTGGTTGACAAAGATAACCTGGTTAACAAAGATAACCTGGTTAACAAAGATTACCTGGTTAACAAAGATAACCTGCTTAACAAAGATTACCTGGTTAACAAAGATAACCTGGTTAACAAAGATTACCTGGTTAACAAAGATAACCTGGTTAACAAAGATAACCTGGTTAACAAAGATAATCCGATGAAAACGTGAAACTTCCTCCCATGTCGCGTTGCGCCACTTCTTATCCAACACGAAGGGAAAAGCCAACAATACCCCGATATTTCCACCCATTATACAAGAAAACGCCAGGGATAGTTTCGTTTCGACATCGCGGTTTATCTTTGCTTTACGTGTTGTGCGCAGTGTCAGGTTGGATAGCGAGTCGGTGATGGTCGCTGCAGCGAACAAGTTCAACTACGGCACATTGTGGACTAAAAGTGCTGGGTTGGTGGAGAATTTCGATGAACTTATTTCTGGTAACGAACAGTTGGCCAAGCATCTTACCAGTACGTGAAAAAGAATGTGACCGATAATTTTAATCTTCGGCAAATGTGAATATATCTGGATACACTTCCATGTTATGTGAATTGTCTAAATAGCGTCATTAATTGAGTGTTTCTGAGAACTTATCCTATCGTCTTTTTCAAGTTCATATCTGTTACGCAACAGTGAGGAAAACGGATTAAGAGCTTCTACTAGCCTTGTAGCATAAATAATTTCAGTGTTTGCATTATAAGATGCAGCAGATGTCCACGGTCGAGTTCTACCGTTGGCGTTGGAAGAATTTTTTCCAGGGCGGGCACTAGGGGATTTTTCCAAAATTTGCCAACAGTGGTGAAATTTCGTTTTTCCCACTTGAAACTAAGAAAACAACATTTTTTTCTGAAACTTTCAAAATCCAGTGGGTCAAGGCCCCCCTGCCCCCACTTTCAACGCCCATGCCGTTGGATACGCCTGCCTGTCACCTGATTGTGACAAGAAAAACGAAAATCTAGGAATACTTTAAATTGATTGCATTTTTCATTTCAGCTGTGCAGTTACCACCATCTAGCTAAAAGCAGTGTAGCTGAAATTTGAAGTTTATTGCGACAGGCGCAGTGGCAATGTTTTAGTCAGGGACAGTTTGGAATTTAGATCGGTTGTGCTTTTTGTGCATACCCTGAAAAATGTGCTGATATTTGTTGTATCTACGAGCTGTTGCGTTAAAGCGAAGGGATGGACGGAGACTTCTTGAGGGCCCACGCTGTTTTCTATGTCCATAGACTTTGCAATGATACATGCTTTTGCTTGCCATTAGCTGCGTCTTTAGACGTTATTGCGCATCTAACTGTAATCAACAAAAAGCTATTTTTGACTCAAACTGAGTCATCACGAAGCAAAATGACTGCCAGGGCACGTTTTCAAACGATATGCGCGGCGCTACAACTGCGGCTCTTACTTTTAGTTCTCATCTCCTTATGTTCCTGCATGTTTCTAACGAGTAGATATTGTTTCAAAAACCACCGCATCTTTGTTTGGTTAGAAACCTAAATTTTTTAATGATTTTGTAAACGCGTAGGACACTGTATGTAATGATCTTTTACCACAAATTGATCGAAGCAGCTACTGTCTCTTTTCACGAACAGTTCTTGAAACTTGTGTCAAGAAGCATAAACTTTCTCAAAATTGTTTGTCAGCAGACCGAACGTTTGCACTACTTGCAGATTGCAGAAACCTTTGTTCCAGATCTTACAATAAACAAACAACTAAGGACACCTTATGAGATTCACGAGACCTTGACTCTACTTTACACGCACTTGGTCCTCCACTGGCGGAAAGCACTCAACACGCCGAAGACGATTGAGTATTTGCTGAAAGGTAAAAAAAGTTTAACTCTGTCAAAATAAAATTGAACTAATTACTGTAGATATTTCCTTTGCTGATAGCTTGATAGACTCACTGACCTAATGGATGCAAAACATACTTTCTGGCGCGAAACGTAGGTAAGTGTCGAGGCTTCCCATAAACTACATATTTTTATGCAGTATTTTCAAAAGTATTATGACAACATGTATTTTGTCACCGTGGTTAGTTCATAAATAAATACGACTGCTTCTGAGACATTTGTACTGATCGAACATTTGATCCCATTGGAAACGACTTCTGGTCCTGAGGCAAATAAAAAAAATTACCTATCAGAAGGTTTTGTTCCAATTTTTTCAAGTAAATGTTTTTTATCACCATAGTGTGTTCCTTCACACCGTAGTGTGTTCCTTCACACCGTAGTGTGTTCCTTCACAGAGCCAATTTGAAGCGTTTGCGAACTTAAGTAAAGTGCATCCCACAGTGCACATGAGAAATGAGTACACTTTATTTTATCTACGAGAATTTGTCGTTCCATTCTGTTGTGGATTGCGCTTCGCAACACAACCCGCTCTCTAGTAAACAGCCTGGAAACGAATTAAAAAAAATAAGAAAGAAATAGTTTCATTGAATTTTTTTGTAGCCGCTTTAAGAGTGTCACGAGTGGGTCACCGTCATTCATCCCCGTTTGCTCAGCATCATGCGTTGAAGAGTTACTTTTATGCTGAATGCTGCATTCTAGCAGCTCGTTAAACATTCACTGCATCCATCCATTCAAAAGATAAAATTGTGTTCTTCAAAGTAAAAATTGCGTCTTGCGCCAGAGACATTAGGGCTTGCACAACTCAGCTCGAAGGGTCGAATTGATGAACATAAATTTGCCGCGGACCGCAAAAGTCAATTTCGTTGTAGCTTGGAAAAAATTCTGGAACGACAATAAGTTATATCTGAAGTCGAAAGCTGTCGCAGGCCACAGGAGAAGTTTTTAAGGGCTGTGTATTTTGTGCCTGCAGCGTTTGATCGCTTTGATAGGAAATTTTTCAATAACAAAACGCAAACGTAATGTAACGTACATCGGCTTCCCCATTACGTTTTAGCCAATCGTCACACGTTTCCTTTAGAATTTTAGATGCTGCCCTGTTGTCTTCTTGTTGTTGTACGTGACATGGCCCACTGTTTTTTGTTATAAGCAAATTGGATGTAAGGTGGTTAAAAAGAATGTCCTGTGGAATCCTACCTAAATATAATTAACCAGAAAAGAGACGTGATTTGCTTGAAACTAGACTTGGATGCAACTGCTAAGGAAAACACGAATAGAAAAATTTGTTTCTAGTATCATACTGAAACAGTGGCACAATTTTTCAAGTTGATGGATTCGGTGCCTGAAGACTTGACAAAACTACTTTATAGCCTCGTGCTTGGCGTGAAAGCAATAATATGAGGCTCCTGATGCCACGCAGTTGCGTTGGGGGGGCATGGGCGTAGGGGGGGCAGTTGCGTTGGGGGGGCATGGGCGTCGGAAGACTTTTTTCCAATGGGGCGTCAAAAGTGGTGAAATTTCATTTTACCCACACGAAATTAAGAAAACAACATTTTTTTGCTAAAAATCTAATACAAAATGTCAAATTTCAAAATCTAGGGGAGAAAGGCCCTCCCATCCCGGCGCTCATGGTTGAGGGTACAAAGGCCCTCCGATCCCGGCGCCAGTGGTTGAGGGTACATCCACTTGCACTTGTTCAAAGGTGAACATCCATCGCTTTGAAAAGCAAACCGCCCTAAAATATGTGTACAATTTTTTATTGTATTTCGAAATAAACAAAACAAGTAAAAGTTATCGTTACAGTTAGTCCGTTGCCAAGCAACAATCAGCAATAGAAGGTGCAAAAGGGAATACAGGGTGTTTCACAATTGTTGAAACAAAGCGATTGGGCACAAATCCAGGATTTTAAATGATACCACAATGATGATTACATTTATTGAAAGGTGAAAAGATAACATTTTATAATCTGCAACTGTTTGTCCTCAAATCAGAAATAATATGTCAAGAAGAGTCCTAGAGTACATGCTCCAGATGTCCACCGT
>Ga0210059_1003673_pt1 | contig 24655 bp, 14 predicted proteins | sample Ectturendosymbi2_FD_188042 | JGI IMG/M metagenome (GOLD analysis project Ga0210059, IMG submission 188042) | Ecteinascidia turbinata endosymbiont from Florida, USA - Sample 2 (SPAdes) (version 2) | ecosystem: Host-associated > Tunicates > Ascidians > Unclassified | place: Key West, Florida...
GGGGGGTCTGCAGGCGAGCGAACACTCCTTTGAACCCGCGAACTAGGGATTCGCGTTTGAGACAAACTCAATTTATGACGTAAGACAGAGCTCGACGTGCGACGTCAGGGGCGATCGCGTCTTATTCCAGATGCAGAAGCAGAAAAGGTCCGAGCACGCCAACATCTTCCGCATGTGCAGCGACATCATGGAACTGATCCAAGACATTCCCGTGCCGGTGATCTGCGAGGTCGGCGCTTTCGCCACCGCCGCCGGATGCCAGCTCGTGGCCAGCTGCGACGTCGCGGTCGCGTCGGAGGAAGCGAGGTTTTGCACGCCCGGGTAAGATCGTGCTTCGGCAGTCTTCGGCTGTTATCGGCAGTCTTCGGCTGTTATCGGCAGTCTTCGTCTGTTATTGGCAGGCTGTTATCGGCAATCGTAGAATAATCGGAAACTTAAGGCATTTATATCGATTGTCTAATTCTTGTGTAAGGGCTGTGAGAAGCGGTTCCAAATCGCGCGAACTGTAGAACAGTGGTTCTCAAAGTGGGCGGATTCGCCCCTTGGGGGCGAATGTGATGAGCAAGGGGGGGCGAAGAAACCAAAGGAGGCGGTAGGGGGAAAAGTAATCCAAAGGGCGCGAAAAAGTTCAACCACTAATCGATCACTGAGCTTACTTCAGTAGCCTACTATTGTGATTTGTTAGTTTCCTACAAATTTTAATTTAATATAATAATCGTTGGAGGTTGTTGCTAAAGGAATTTATCCGTTACATTTTCACTCTGGATCGTCTATGTATCCGGCTACAATGTGGATTATTTTCAGAAGAATTCTGAACGTAATATTAGCGTTGAAATACAATTGCTTAGTTCAGCTATTTAATAGCTTGGTTCAGCAATTTAATATTTTCTTTAGATAACTTTTTTAATTCTCTACCTTGTGTTTGCTTTCATCAAGCTTGGGGAGCGAAAACGACGTGTCGAGAGCAAAAAGGGGGGCGATGGAATAAACCCGAATCGGGTCCCTAGAATCAAAGGGACCCGAATCGGGTCCCTAGAATCAAAGAAAATTATTATCGGGTCCCTAGAATCAGATAAATCGGGTCCATAACTGGGTACCTAACATTTTCCGTAAAGACCCTGATTGACCGGATTGTATTTTGCTTCAATCGACAAATCGCCACTCTGCCCCGCAGGCCCGTAGCCAGGTTTCAAGGTTTTGGGGGGAAGTATTTTTGTTTTTAATACATGTTTAAAACACATTTTCCTGACCACAACAAAATTGGGGGGGGGGCAGGCCTGAACTGTTCTAGTGAGCCACCCAAGACGAGAGGAGATTGACTTTCGATCGATGCGCTGTTAACCCAGTGGTAGATAAACTATGGCCCGCCAAGCCATTTCATCCGTCCGTCAAATCGTTTCAATACTTCAATCAATCTCAAGAAATAAGAAGAGAATGAAGCTTGGCGTGACGATCCAGTGTAGCGATCCGCCACTACAATAGACCAATCGCGGATCGGATTGTTCTACCTCGTGCTGCCCTCACAGACAGCTGTGCCGATCATACCAACGTTCTGTAATGACTCGTCATAAGTTTCTTTGAAAACTCGCTCTCGTTCGGGAAAAAAAATTAATTTGTGGCCCCATATCTGAAAAGTTTGCTCGCCACTGCCCCTAACACTATGTCGCTCCGAGCTAGCGATCGATTTTTGCCTGGGTGGTTGTGAACACGTCGCCTCGCTTTCTTTCAGTGTCAACATCGGCTTGTTCTGTTCGACGCCGGCGGTCGCTCTCGGCCGTTCCGTGCCCCGCAAGCTGGCCCTGGACATGCTGTTCACGGGTCGCATCATCGACGCCCAACGTAGGTCTGCCATTTCAGCCTGTACCCGGTAAACCGCGTCTGTATTCGCGAAGCTGGTTCGGTTCAATGCCCTTGTCTGTCTTTGTCATGCGATCGTTATCAGAGTAATCTTTACCGACTTTCTGGTTCAGGCTTTGCGTCATTTGCCTTGCTGCTGCCGTCATTAGAAAAATAAATCCGCCGTTGTTTGCGCATGTAAGCCTTGTTTAAGCGCCTTTGCATTGCGGGCGTCTCAACAACATTTGGATTTTAATTCCACGCGTGGTTCTCAGAGCATGGTAGACAAATGCCTGTTGTCGAATCGCCCTATACCACTGGTTCTCAACCAGGGATTCGCGAATCCCCAGGGTTTCACGGGAAGATTTCCAGGGGTACTTGGTTGGCAGTTGAGTTTTCATGTATTGCTGTGTTTTAATATCCTGTACTAGAGGAAAATGCTTGCCGATTGAAAACTCCGCGTAGATTTTGTCAGGTTACTGGGGGTTCGGGTTGATTCAGGTTGAGAAACCCTGCCGTGTACCCTGACCAGTGACTAGGCACGCTTTATCATGCAACGCTTTAGCTGCATCTTAAAATTTTATCTGCATTGTCCACGATGTAGCGGATGCGCTACGGTATTTGATATTTCATCGTAGCCTGTCGGAACCTCTGTGAAACATGTCATCTTATAGTAAACGCTCTGCACTCATTCTCTGTGGGTTCAACCGAGGTCAACGCGTAATATGCTAAAGTCGAAAAAGCTCAATTGCCGCAACGCTTGCATTTAGACGGGGTGTGGGCAAGTATGAGCTTGAAAGACAATAAAGGTCACTAACCATTTTTTGCCAGGACCTGCCGATTGCTCATGCAGATTTGTGACTGAAAATGGATCGATTAATTTATCCAGTCATTTTTTTCAGTCGGCGTCAAAATGTCACCATAATATCTTAATCAAACATTTTGATAAGCAGCTAAATGTGGCCAGTTACGGTTTCTTTGACGCCCGCTTTCTTGTATGTAGTTTTGTGATGTTGTGACGGCGATAGAATGTCTTAATGATTCTCAACCTCGGAAAGGTGGCAAAGCGTTGGTTTGATTGCTGTTTCGTGCAGCTTCTTGTCAAACCTGCCAAAAACGTATGTCTCGGTGGGCCTTCCAAGCGCCGCACCGTCTTAGACCGTTTGTTCATCCTTGCAGAGGCGCTGGCGCATGGACTGGTGAGCCGCGTGGTGGAGCACGAGAGCCTGCACGACGAAGTGACGTCAATCGCTGAGCAGATCTGCCAGAAAAGTCGATCCGTTCTCGCGATCGGCAAGTCGACCTTTTACAGACAGATTATCAAGGATAGAAATTCCGCTTACGTGTAAGTTGCTTTCGAAAAGATTTTTGCGGCGTAGCTACTTTTCGAAAAAAAATCAAATGTTTTAAAACCATGTATTTCAAATCAAACGTTTTCTTTGATTCTATATGGATAAGAGCTGATAATGCCCACGTGGTAGGCGAAATATATACTCTTTAACAAGATCTTAGTGTCTGATTCTTTGCTGGGAAAGGATTCCTTCCGATAGACAGTGTTTTCTTTGTTTGGTTTTAATGTTCTTTCTTTACCTTAGTGACGCATCGAACATCATGGTCGAGAATCTGAGCATGCGCGATGGGAAGGAAGGCATCGGCGCTTTCATCGAGAAGAGAAAACCCGACTGGAGCCACGAACACGACTGAGGGGGACTGCGGCCCGTTCGTGCAGATATGGACCACAGGGATTGGCCCGAAAAATGGCCCTGCTCAAGCTTCGCTATCGGTAGTGGGACGGTGTTGAAGCGAAGCCAGAAAGTGTTTGTGTTTTTGTGATTGTTCGTCTGTTTTCCTATTGTTTTTAGTGTGACGGTATCAAACAGGGGACGGATCCAGCCAGCAAGGTTGGGGGCGATTTCAGTAACATTTGGTAGTCAAGTCTCATTACGGCTTCGCCGCTGTAAGATAGATGAAGTTTACTTAACACACGGCTGTGGAGCCGGAGTCCCAGCAATTTTTGGATGGCCGGGGCCAAAAAATTTTTGATGGTGGAGCCGGAGCCCGAAATTTGAGTTCCGGCTCCAAGCACTGACTTGACAACACTGCTGTGACGAAACAATGGACCACAAAATGTCCTTTAATCGCGAATGTTGTTTTCGGAATTGTACAAAAACATGGTGAATAAATTTATTTTCGTAGATTTTAGGGGGGTTGATTGCCCCAATAACCCCCCTAGATCCGCCCCTGGTATCAATCCGCGTCCATCCTGCCCCACTCGTTTTGTTTTATTATCACCGAGACCTCGCCTAATTTTATATTTTGCTTCTCATCATTGAATATGCAAATTTTTACAAAGGTCGCAACCGGCTGAAAGTGTATTTCTTTTGCGAGATTAGCTTCAGTTCTTCGAAATTTTGGAAACTTTTCTCCCCGCTTTTAATGTTTCAGTACGTTCGCAAAATTGAAAGCTTTGCCGGCTTTCAAAGCTTCAGGAGGGTGCTCAGTTTGTTATCCTTGCTTTCAACCAACGTGAACGACTTCGACAACCATACGGATCGTAAGCTGGCTATCAGCGGCGGGAAGTATAGCTTTGAACTGTGTAGAAAAACAATAACCAGTATCGCGGCAATGGCGACATCAGTGAAACTCTATCACTGAATGCCATATGCAGTATTGAATGAAGTGGGGTTTTGGTTGTTGCAGGTACAGTATAATTTGGCAACTTTTCCTTGAAAGAAACAAGCGATATTCTTTGCCTGATTGACGCGAAACTTTGATATGAATATATGCTTTATTTGGTATAATCATCAGCCTATTCGTTGCTGTCGATATTTTTTGCCAAGACAAAAACTGCGTGAAATTTGTCGAAGTAATATTGAGTCGGCAGTTTTTGTTCGGCTCTTGATGATACAGTGTTGATGGTGGAAACGTTGCATTTTTCGTTTGAAGACCCCGCTGTAATACTGTTGACGATTTTTCAATTGCGCCGAAACAATGCAATGCATGGAAAGACGTTTCTATTGTGTTGAACCACACAGTTCCACTGATGATTGGTACGTTTTGACCACTAGCCTGCGCTGTTGCGTGCGAACGTACCCGTGAACCTGATGCTCATTGGTAGAAGAGCAGGAAGTGCTGCTCCTTATTGTTGCGCAATAAACAGTGCGACGAGTCTCGTGGCTGTAACAGATAACGTGGTCGGGCTCGTGGGAAAGTACAGTTGCTTGTGAGCTGTGGTTTTAACCTTTTTGCTGCGCACATAACCTGACAGAAGTCACAGCGTTTCGAAACTTCGCGTTAGTGTGCGCGACTGTGTTCTCAGTAACGAATAGAGCTTCATTCGCTGCAAGGACATTTGTGATCGACGAGTCTAGTTTAGAGAAGCAGGCGAGGCGCGGAGTTCAAATCTATGAAAGCACGGTAGTAAACGCCGGGACAATCGCCCGGGAAAATCTACACTGTCATTAAGCATAGACAGTTGTGAAAATAGTACATGTAAACTGAAACTCAGATTTGAACTCAATTTGCGCGTTGGCTCAGTATGAGCTGTTGTTGAGCTCTTGAGCAAGGGCGGATCCAGCTAGTAAAGTTAGGTGGGGTGATTTCAATAATGTTTGTTAGGCAAGTCTCATTACGGGTTCGCAACTGTATGTGAGATGAAGTATACGTCACAACACTGCTGTGACAAAACAAAGGGCTGCAAAATGGCCTTATATCGCGAATGCTGTTTCCCCACAAAACAAATACATGGCGAATAAAGAAACTTTCGTAGGTTTTAGGGGTAGGGCGATCCCCCCTGGATGCGCCCCTGCTCTTGTGTCTGAAGAATTTATCCTTAAAAGCTGTGAGGCGACCAGACGGGTGAACCTCAAACCTTAATTGTGAAAATCGCTTCGTGGTTCTAACTTAAAACAGGCGCATAACGGTACGAAAAAGGTGCGCATTGTTTTCAAAAAATATGCAAACTTCAGCGTCAATATGCAAACTGTGGCTTACGCTCACATCTTGTTCGTCATATTTACTGTCAGACATAGAGAGGTGGAACTCGCTGAAGAAGTTACCGGCTTTAAAACCCTAAACCTAATTAGTGAAGATGATCGGCTACAGCCGGTGCAGGTCCTTCCAAGTATAGTGGACACAATAGTGCTTTAATGTTTTGTGCATTCTTACTGCGTAATTCCCAGTAATATTCCATTCGTGATACAACGTGATGTACTTGTTTGCGAACAGTCCGACCGTCGACATGATAGCCTGCAAACCTACATAACCGCAGTCGGTCGCTGTTTCCTGTGGCGCATTCGAACGCCCAACGCTTTTGTTCCTCGTCATTCTGAATTTGACTACATACCGAACAGTGCGTTACGTGTTTCTGACTTCACGCCCAAGTGTATTGGTGTTTTTATTGTATATCTGAATATAACCGAAAGAAGCAGTCAACTTAGAGTACTACTGGAGAGTTATTAGCGAACAAAGTGGTGAGAGCCTTTTATTTGCCTTGCTTTGGCTTGGCAACTTCAAGACGTCAGGTTGCTTAGTTGGGAGACCGACCTGTGCTCCTGTAACAACTAGGTTAACCCCTCAACCAGTAGGGATCTCCGCAGTAACCAACAACCTCAGACCCTACACAAGCAAGGAAAACAGCGTCTGGTCTAAGGACCTGACTTAGAACTTCTTTCAGTGTCAAAGGCCTTTTGCTACTTTTGCGCGGTGAGGATTTTGAGCCGAACCAAACGTTCCTTCTACTACCGGCTGAGGTTTGGATTCGCCAATCTACTTGCGTAATGAATTTCTGTGACAGTTTGTGAACTGTGCAAAACACCAAACTTTCCAAAAATCTTAACACCAAAGCATCTAAGTTTTTCTAAAATGCTGAACATCTGAACCCCAAAACTACTCAAAACCAAAATTTTACGAAACTTGATTATTTTAGTGCTTTGATAAAATAGCAAAAAGTTCTCACATTGAAGCAACAAGTTCTCACTAATTACTCCTATCAAAACCAGAGTAAGGGTCATAACAGACTTCAGCTCTATAATTCCCAAGCAAAAATAAAAGGAAGGCTTTTCTCCACGAAAAAATGGAAGTCGGGGCAAGAATATAGGATTAATGCTGTTTTCTATGCGGTAAAAATATTAAAGCAACTCATTAACGAAAACTGGATGCAAAGCTGCAGCTGCAACAACTGGTTCCATGAACCATGCAACGCTTATGTTGAAAGCACTTAGGACTTTCGAGCTACTTACATGTAACCAGGGCTATATTTAGCTGATGGCAGGCCCTAGGCTAATCCACTTGTGAGGCCCCCTCTCGCACTATTACGCGGGAAAGCGTTAATCACTACGCGCAAACACGAAAATGACGATATTGACGCTCTCCAAGTGCGCTCGATAGAAAATGTCTAACGCCACAGTTACATGGTTGACCAAACACATAGCCTACGCATTTTAAAAGTCTAGCATCTGTTTTTCTTATCTGTGCTGAACAGTAGCATCTGTTGCATGCCGGTGCAGTGGTGTCCACGATATACGATTTCCTGAAGCGAAACATCACAATGCACACACATGGGCGTCGGAAGAGGGTGCAGAGGGGCCTCCCTGAATTTTGGAATTGGATATTTTCAAAACAAATGTTTTAGTAGAATAACGCTTTTCTCCTAGCTTCGACTTGGTAAAATCAAATTTCATCAAATCCTTGCGACGCCCATGTGCATATCTGTGGCTGGAAAATGGCGTTAAAGAACAAGGGAGTGAGGACCACGATGCGACTCGCTTGGCTGTGAAAATCTCGCACTTATGCCTTTGATCATCAGCAAAGTAGGCCTACGTGAAGTAAAACTCACCCATATGGTTGCAACTGCTGTATTCACGATTCGCACGTTTGTTACACTTTCAGACTGCGAAGTATCGACCATAATGAAACCGTCGCGCGATGAGTTGTGATGTTCAAAGAATTCCTTTATTTTGTCATTATTGAAATACGTATTATGAGAAATAAAAAGCTACAATCAATCGAATCTAGTAATACTGAACATAGCTCATTAAAAATTTACAAAGGTTTTGTTCTTCATAATAAAATCATCTAGGAATTAATCAAATTTTGATTGCCAGGTTTGTCATTTTAATGCACAGAATGCTCAGTGTGGACCTCTCGGGGACATTGTGACCGTTTAATTCATTTTTAAATCTTTTGAATCTCGAAAAAGGCCTATTTTCCGGAGCAGGCAAGTGCAGTAGTTCTTAAGCTTTTTAGTATCACCACCACCGACAGGAACCTGATATATTTCAATTATCTCCTTTTCGAAAAATATCAAATTGCAATAGTTCGCATGGGTTTCAGGAACGATTTGTTTTTTGTGGTCCTTTAGAAGTTTTTCAGATAAGCCACGATAGTATGGTGGTAGTGGCACCAATGAAGATCGGCTCTCTAACAGTTTCTCAGCATTGGGCGAACCTTGTGAACAAGTCTTCAATGCGGGCGGATGAACATTGTTCTTGATGGCGTGTTGAATACGTTTCTTCTCTCCTTGGCAGGGGTGTAGTGGGGCGGGAACGCGTGGGAACGGCGTTCACACACCTTTTTCATGTTTTGCTTTCAAATGAGTTCGAAACTATTTCAAAATGGCTAGTTTTTTTTGGTGCGTTCTCACACCTCTTTTGTTAGCAATACCTTCCTGCTCCTTGGTAGTTGCTTTCATTGGATGTCAAAAGTTTTGCTTTACATATAGGCCTGCAGCAGAAATGTATTTGTAAACGCTTGTTTAAATACAGTCTGGTATTGCAGACCACCCCTTTATGCCAACAAATTTAAGGGAATGTTTTCCTGAAAAAGGATTAACTCTTGATAAAAGCAGGTTAATATAAGTGGATAGTCTTGTGGAGTGAGAATGAATAGAGCTGATTGGAATAAAATAGTCATCAAACGGGGTTTAAAAGCAGTTTGTTGTGATGAGAGTGTACATTTGCAATTTACTTACTGAAAAGCTATAAAGATTGGGGAGGCATAAGATGTTTAAGTGAGAGGTTGAACGGTTGCGTTTGAAGCATACTCCAAATTGTGGATCGAGTGAGGTATGGACGCTCAGACATTCTTTTGCAGCAGGTTCACCAACCCTTGCGAAACTCATGAGAGCTGCTTCTTGGATATCGATTAATGCGAAGGGTTGCTAGTTGTGTTTCAATTGCCTTATGTTATTATTAAAACCCTGCTCAGGAAACCTCTCAACACTATACGAGCCGGGAAATGAAAGGTGTAATGCAATCCAAATTTCATTACAATTGCCTGGGACATGTGACACCCGTTTTTTTCGGTTCAAACTATTTTTGACTTCCCGACGTCCATTTGTAATCAATTTCACAAACAAATCGCATCTGCACAGCGAAACACATAGCATACATATTGTATACATTATGCCCCTAATAAACCGTTTTATTAGAGGGGAATTTTTATTGGTGCGTATAAAACGTCACGCGCGTTTTAGATCCGTTTTTTCTTCATATCATGCCATGGTGTAAGTTTGCTCTTCACATAGCCTATGCGATTTTCGAGGTCGTATCTGGCGCAAAACGTTTTGCACATAGAATCACATTGAAATTTTAAGGTAGTAGGGTGCACAAAATTTGCAGCACATCTAGTAGTTATTTTATATTTTACTAAAATTTTGTTTTTTTGGCCATAACTCACCAACCAGAAACGCAAAGGTTTTTGCATGACAGCTTCACACCGCTTCCCCAGGTCAAAAGCAAATTGCATTGAAAAAATGACATTTCCGATTTTGACTTCAAATACAGTATATTCTGCGCCAAAAACGAGAAACTCTTAGAGAGAAATAAGGTAAGGTTAGAAACATGCAACAGCATGTACATTTTCGCACCGAGAAAGTGATGTAGACCTCAAGGTACACACAGACATAACTGGAGGAAACGCTCGTTATACTTTCCAACGAACACATAACCAGTTGCTTAGCACTGTTTAAAATGTCGTATAGGAAATAGCATCAATACAGCTACAAACCAATCACTCGCATTTTCAATCAGAGAAAACGCATGAAGAACGCGGCAACTATCACTTGGTATCCAATTGGCAGACTAACATCATGAAGGACTGATTCGTCACAGGTCTTCTCGGGATGTTTGCATTGGAGGAGTTGACATCTGCTTCTTTAGCCAATACATATTGCAAACATGCATATGATATAATTTCGAAATTGGTAAGTAGTCGGACAATGTTATAATGGACAATATAATTGCTTGTAGTGGTGTGTTTAAGGGGAGGCGAGCGAGGTACTTGCCTCGGGCACCCCCTTTTTAAGCCCTCCCGAGGTGTTTCGCGTGTAAATTTTCTTATTTTTGGTTACAAAATTATTATCCACTCATGTAATATAGGCTACTCCGAAGCAGATCATAAGCAAGTAGTCTGTATTCAAAGGGGCCCCCAACAGCAACTGTAATGTGTAAGTATTCTGCTTTTGAAGGGGTCCCCAACAGCCACTGTAATGTGAAGCCTATAAGTACCTTTATCTCCAAGAGGCGCCCAACCGTGGATGGATCCAGTTGGTTGCGTTAGGGTAGCGATTTCGGTATTATTTGGTAATTGTAGTCAAGTCTCATAACGGCTTCGCCACTATAAGAGGGATGCAATATACTTCACAACACTGTTGTGCCAAAATAATCGACGGCAGAATGACCTTATATCGCGATCAGTGAGATAATTCGAAGAAGATGAAAGACTTACTTGGAATCGGTTTTGATATGTTGTTTTCCGAATTGTACAAAATAATGTTTAATGAATTTACTTTCGTAGGTTTTAGGGGGGGCGATCGCCCCAATTGCCCTCTCCTTAATTTGATCCTGCCCCTAACAGCAGCTGTAAAACTAGAGAAGTGGGAGGCGATGCCAGCTTGCTATCGCTTTACTTTTATGCGTTGCTGGTTTTGACTTCCCAACTTTCAGTGTTTCTAAAGTTGTGTATCATGAATACCCTTTTGCATTTTCTGTTATGTCAGTCATGTCGTAGTCTCAGGAACGTAGCCTTGGGTTGCTCACATGTCTTTTTCCTAGGCTTGATCAATAGGTCTTATCCTGTTGGCTGAATATGATGACGTCATTAGAGGACCCCTTTTTAGCCTTGCCTCGGGCCTCCCTCAACCGTAGTTCCACCACTGAAGTTGCTCGTCAGTAGCAATTAAGACAGCGGCGTCCAAGCTACAATTCGTTTTTTGTACCCAAAGCTGCATTTGCTCACTGCTCCTTTCACCGTCGGAATTTTGCCGTGAGTTACCTCGAGGTTGTACTCGTCATTCGCAAGTCTTATTGAAAAGTGTTTGCCCAGAACTGTTATTTTTGTAAGTTCTTCAAATTGTTATTTCCTAATTTGAATTTTCTTCCATGTATTCTTAAGATTGGATTTTGTAAATTGTAGTGCCTTTTGCGTTGCGTCTTGGCGGGATATTGTTCAATCACATCACTTGAAGTTGTTGTTGACGCAGATTTATCTTTGATATGCGAATTGTAGAAACGCACCAAGTCGAAGTATACGAGCTGGGATAGAAGGATCGCATTTGCTTATGATCAATGTCAGCGGGGTTGATCGGCTGGCAAAACTGCCTGCGGCAGGGCTAGATAAAAGATAAAAAAATGTTGACGTTGAACTGATTGGAAAACGATCTACAGGCTCCTGATTTTGTTGCTAAAATGTGAAGTGCGTGTCTGGTTTTTTGGTTCTCAACTGCAAGAAAGGAAACCGCTACGTACAGGACACGCAGCTCAATTTGCTTCCTGCCCGTTTTGTTTTGAAAAGCTAGCTGCTGTCTTGCTGCTCACGCCAAACTCTTTTCCTTATTTCAACAGCGGACAGTATGCCTCATGCAAATACAGTATAAGATAGACTTAATGGTCTTACTGGACAAGTAATTTCGGCGACATGTTTGCTGTCTGTTGCTGATTATAATTGCACACAGGTCTCTTCGTTTCTCCTCGTTTGCCAAGGCTAAACTTGACAAAGAGCATTTCTTATAAAATCAGCGGTGTGTATTAGATCAAACAAGAACTTGCCTAATTGCTTATCAGAGGTGATCATAGACAGGATCAGGATTGGATATCCAGCAAGATATTTGCCATTTTTTGGGCTCAGGATTGCATTTGGATATATCTTTTTGAAAAAATTGGATCAGGACAGGATCAGTATATTTGTTTGACTTCTATTCTCTACGAGTGATTCAAGATGTCAGAAATGATGGTGGTAGTGTTTTCTTTGCTATGGTTTTTATATTCACACAAAAAATCAAAATTATTTTGTCAGTATGTGCTGCACTCATCATAATCACTGATATTCGTGATACTTTGTCGTGTATTTTGTTCCAGCGAAGTGAAAATAGTAAGCTATTTTTATAATGCTGGTATGCTCCTTTGTTATGCTGAGTGGCACTGTGTGTTGTGTAGGTTAATAGTTTATTTCAGTGTTTTCACTACGTTTCTTTTGTTTACATTTTTGAACTTTCTTCTTCAGATTTATGCACTTAACCTTTTCTAAAGGGCAGTTTGTAGTTTTTGTAGGCTACATAGTTGTACTATACTGTGATCTACTCCCAGTGTTACAAAATCAACTTTCTTTGCCGTTTTCAAACTTTCTACAGTATGTACTCTAGCCTTGAGCGATGTTTCACTTTCGACAGTTAAATTGATTGTTTCATGTGATGATGCTTTGCAGTAACTGCAATGTATTTTCTTCATCTCTCAATTAGGCTTGCTTAGCCTACTGTTATGATTTAACCTAACTGTAGTTTTTTTTTTCATTTTTCGAGATGATTAGGATGTATGAATGAAATGTGTTAAAAATCATAAAGCAGCAGCTTCAGCGTTTGCCAACGTCTATTTTGCCGTCAGCAGCAAAACGTACTGCTCGATTTTTTCGCCTTTAGCTGAACCAGATTGCTTGAATGCTGTAGCTATTTTGCAATTAGCGGAAGGTGGAGTATAGTCGACACTTTTTTTGCATTTTCAACCACTGCTCCTTCATTTCATGTCCAAACAAGCTAAAAATTTGTCACACAACTAAGCAACTCTATATACACAGTATCATGCCAAAACATGAAAACAACGCCCTTCAGAAAAAATTTTGCAATCAATTTCAAAAGGGCACTTTTTCTGTCGAGTGTGCCCCATGCCTGGAGCACACTTGACATGAGCATGGGGTCTCTCTCACTTCGATGGACGCCGAAACGACGAATCCGATCCATCATCTTATCTTTGGAGGTGAGATTGTTCGTGACTGTACAGTCCTATGCGTTACTGTACAGTTCTATGCGACATGTACGGCCACAGCTGGGACACAGATAAGCGAAGTTGTTTTCTCTGTTCTGAGCAGCATGCTCATGCCGTCGACGACGACGCTCATCTTCAGTCTTGATCCTGAGTTGCTTGCATGAAGAGCATACCAGTGGTACAAATTGTCTCGCCAGCCCTTGCGATCCGCTGCTAATGTTTCCAGTTGGTCAGGGGTAATAGCATTCTTCTTGAGTGTTGCCTTCAGAAAATCCTTAAAACGTTTGTACTGTCCGCCAACAGATCTTCGGCCCTCTTTTAATTCACCATATAGCACACGGCGCGGCAGTCGGTGTTCCGGCATTCGAATGACATGCCCTGTCCATCTGAGCTGGCGCTCAGCAATGGTGGCCTCCATTGAGAGGCAGTGGGCACGGTGACGGATCTGTACGTGGGGAATTTTGTCCCACCAGCGTAGTCTAAGCATTCGTTGAAGGCAGGAAATGTGGAATTGTTCAAGCATGGGGTACACCTGACCGATCAACAAAAAGTTGGGTTGCATGTATTGCATAATATTCATGTGATATCCCATGTAAAATAGACACTTGCTGACTGCCTCTCCACTTTTTTCACATTCTAATTACCTACTATCACTGCATGGCAAAACAAATTTGTATGATTGTCAAACATTAAATGAAACCAAAGCAGTATGCTGAAATTCATGCTTTACAATACAAAAATAATGTGCCTCTAAGCACATAACAAACCTAAAAATGCTCATAGATTAAAATTATTCTGTACTGCTTTCCAATATAACCCATCATGTTTTACTTTGTTTGGACTGACCTAGTGGCAATGTGTCGAGTGTGCCCCATTTTCTGTCAGATGTTTCACATGCATATTTAAAAAATAAAATGAAGAAGTACCAACTCAACTTAAAAATAATTTAAAATCTGGCATTATCAAATAATTTTTCCCTCCCCTGACTACAACGTCACAAAAACTCAGAACAGAAGATGTTGATTAACGTGGGCAAAACCCAAATCTAAATGCGATTATATAAATTACTTTTGGGTAGCAAAAACACAACTTGCTCTGTATCTCGCAACAACGGCTGGCTATCAAGGAAAAATTCACTTCAGTACTACGGCTGGTACGAGACTAAATCACCATGGAAACTTTAAAGTTCAACATTTTGAACTTTTTGAATAAATCAGAAAAGACGATTGTGCTCCTAGTCCTACTGTGCCCCACCTTCCCCTGACTGAACCAGATTGGTTGAATTGGTCACACGACAAGGACTACAGTAAATCCTTGCATTAGCACATTGTCTTTGTCATATAACCTAAAGCCCTAACTTAATTTGTAAACCTGTGTCTGGTTTTCAAAACTTCGTTCAAAAGTAGCCTACATAAAAAGCGCTCCCATAAAAGGAGTTGTCTTTATTTGCAAAGCCGAAACAAAATTGCTGAGAACCTAACCGACGACCACTCGCACAGCAGGAATTCCCACTCGACTAGGTTCATCGTACCACCGCTAATGCCACGAACTCAGTGTTATGAGTGGACAAAGCCGGATACACTGCAGTTCAAATGGCAAAATAACCCCAGCAGAGCTTTACCCCTGGCGGAAAAATTGACACTACTTTTCCGTTTTTCAGACTTTAATTCCGGTTATGAGTGCACAACATGTTATGTTATTTTTTTGGATTAGATCCAAAATGACAGGGTGTTTTTGTTTGGATGTGGCTATAGGTCCGCCAGCAGCGACACGGATAAAACGCTGATTTGTCACATTAGCAGCACGGTCATGGTAGTCAAGCAGACGTATCTTATTGTGCAAATGGTTTTCGCGTCGACTCTCCCCATCATCAGGCGCCTTTCGCTTTGGTAGTAGTGGTTGCACTTTTCATGGTACCAGTTTTTATTTACTTTTTTCAAATGTTTCCAAGATTTTGTGCTCAGATTTGTGGATTAGGTGTTTGGGTTAGGTTTAAGGGTTAGGTTTAGGCATGTTGTGTTTCTTCTAAGTGTATGTGCAGTCTACTGTCATGCGTTAGTGTGCCACACTCGTCATGCGTTAGTGTCACGTTACAGGAGGCGGACGAATAAGTTTTCAAAATTGGAGGTCCGTAAAAGCCCTTTAAGCTTCTCAGTTGTGTATGACAGGGCTTCTCAAACTATGGTAGCGACCCCAAATGGGGTCGCTATATGTAATTTTGGGATTGCGAAAGAAATTGGCTTGACAAATCAGATACAAAGGTTTTTGCAAACTTTGCAAGAAATTTAAAAGGAGACCTGCAGTGAATATATTTCTACTGCACTTTCATGGGCAATACCGTGTTTCATGCTGTCAGTTATTTAGCCTAGGATGTCTGCCTGAACTATCAAAAAGTAATGATCAACTAAGAGCAAGTCGTGCGGTGTACGTCATGATTATTTTAACGTAGCCTACTCACCAATATTGACCTTGTTGCATTTATTCTGACACGAGGGCAGCGCCGGATTTAGATAGTGGGGGACCTGGGGCCTAGTGGTGGTGGGAGGCCCCATGTGCAGATACAAAATATATAGGTAGGGATGATCGATGAAATCAACAGTATATCCACATATCATTAATATTTATGACGTAATCTTGTGACGTCACATTTGTTAACTCAACTGTAACAAAACTTTGTGATGCAACATGGTATTTGAAAAGGATTAGCGATTTGTGAAACTGTTGCAAAACTAGTCGCTAGAAGCATCGTATCTTCTTTTTTTCAATATTTGTTCTAAAAAAGTTTCGAAAATATTTTGGAAAAACGTTCTGGGCGATCCAACATTTTCATCATCTCCAAACGCCAGTCCTCGCTCAGCTATATTTTACGACATAAACCAAACGTTGCAGGCAGAAGCGATTTTCGATATTGTTTGCATTGATTGAGTTAACTGGCTAGTTCTGTATCAATTCCTAATAGTGATGAATTACATCTGCGAGTAAATATAATGGTGGCATCTATGCGTTCCATTGAATGCTCGTGGGTCCTTAGGCGCTCAAGAGTGTACTTCCAGTCGAAGATCCCTTTTCTAACAAGGAAATGCGCACATTTAGTCCTAATCGCGCACATCAGTCTACAGTTGAAACATTTAACACAAGTTTGTGAAGGAGAAAAACAAAGCCAGCTTCTGTCAACTACTTCGCCATTGTGGTTCTGGCGACGAATAAGACTTGTGGTACATTTCCGTGAGAAGTTTCTGTCTTTTCTGTGTTGTGGAACATCATGCTTAAAAAATTATTTTGATTACAATGTCAAAAAGAAACTGTTTCATATTTCAACCAATCTTCCCGCATTTTTTCCGGTACATTGACTGGCCAGAGGGACCGGAGACCAATATCGTTGCCTCCAGTGATAGCGTCAGCTATGTCATCTATCGTGTTTTTCGATGATGCATCTTGATGTTCTTCTGCTACGGCACTGCTGGCACTAGGTCTATTTTCATCGTTACGTAGATCTACAGTAAGTCTATCACAACATGTTCTTCGATATTCTGTCCTCAACAAATGATGCTTTGGACATCTCAATATTCTGAACTTGCTCATTAAAAGCAACCAGAAATGACTGCAAATCTCAAACAGAGTTCGCTCAGAGAATTTCCAAAATAACGTTTCAGAACAACAGTTGGCTTCTGGATGGACATGAAGTACGAATGTGAAGCTGGGTGCCTTTGAAGCATGCTTGGCAAACTAAGATAAAGTGATAGCCACCTGGTTACGCTGTGAGCAGTAAGTTTTTGGTACTCAATATCCGCAAAGTCACAATAATCTTTTGACTCTCTTTTGCGAACTTTGTAAATGCAACCACATGTAATTCACTCAGCTTCAAAATCATTTAGTCCTTTTCTGAAATGGGATGCTTCTGACAAGTTTTTTTCGAATTGCTGATGAGCTATAATTTCTACAAAGTACTACACTAAGCTATGCAAAATACACTTATCATCGTATCACGGTTCATCAGCAAAACTAGTACAGAACCTTTAATGGAGTCAGAAGTCCGCCTTCTAAAGCCAAAGTCAATGAGATGTTGAAAAAAATTTACCACTGTTATGTAACGATTAATGCGAAAGCATTCCCGCCTTCCCAGCCGAGAATTAACTCAACCAAAACACATATTAATTACACAACTTGCAGGCCCTTCCATAACCTAAGCTACACCACCAACTCGTATCTTGTTGCAGTTGAGTAGGGACAACTTAGTGCATATAAATACAATATATCATAGCCAGTGGCGTAACTAAAGAGAGGCAGAGTCCAGAGTGGCGAATTGCCCCCCTGGCAAGCTAATCATAAAAACCGGTCACCCACTTAGCTTATGTTTCGGTTTTAGCATTCTTTTGTTACGTTGTTGTTTTTATGTGTTTTGCGGATCATTTTCCGGCGATTCAGGATTTTAGTTTAGCCGTTCACATGCGGATTCACCATCATTTCTCAAGTCTATTCTGAGTGTTGGCTAGTGGACCCCGTACAATAGCCAGTGGGCCCCTTTCATCTAAGTTTAGCACCCTGGCTCAAGATCTAGTTACACCACTGATATAGCTATGTAAAATAAGAAATGTAAAAAGGAGGATGTTTTGACATTTTTTAATATCCTCGGAGATTATTCCATTTCTCATGACAAAAAAGGACACGTACTCCAAAAAGAGGACGTATGGTATCCTTACTACAAGGCTACTCATATGCGACCTGTGCAAATCTAAGTAAGGCAGACGCAAAATCTACCAGTAACGAGTAGAGACCTAAGCTAATGCGTTCTACGCGGCTTGACCTTGCATTCACTAGATTCAGGTACCTGATCGACTTTCAGGAAAAGAGTAAGCATTACAGTTGTTTCGTTGCAATATCAAACAATATTCAAGTGAAATAGTGCCGTCTGGACCACTGATAATTTAATAGCGTCTGCAAACAAACTTTCCTCGCTAATAAAAATGCCTAAGTGGCACGCATACATCGTATATACGGCTAAACACATAAACATGGTGGGGGGCCCCTTTCCTTGCCCCCCCCTTAAATCCGGCGCTGCACGAGGGCACACTTGTGTCTTGAACTCTAGCTCTAGTCTAGGGACTATAGACTAACTGCTTTGAGAGCACTCTGAGTAGGTTTAGGCTAAAGTTAAAAATCTTCACGCCCAGTTTCAGAAGTATACTTTGGAATTTGATTCAGGAAAAGTTTGATCCGCAAACCATGCACAATTGAAATTTCAGGAAGCGACACAGCTGCCATGCCCGGGATGAGTTTGCGGAGTTGTTAAACGACAAAAGTTTGCAACTGAAATTTTCAAAACAGAGTTTGTGATTTTTGGGTAAGAACAAAAAATGAATATCCAGTCATTTCTGATCTAGCCATTCATAAACTATTAGCCTTTTGCACAACATACATTTGTTTGAAGAGGCATTCTCAAAACTGATAATCATCAAGCCCAAAAACCGATCCTTTCTGAAAAATTTTGCGGATGTCCTTTGTCCTCCATTGTCTTGTATCAATCTACACTAAAAGTCATCAAGTGCTTCCATCACAATAGTTGCGCTTGATAACTTCTGTAAATTGAATTTTTTTTGTTAACGTTTTCGTGTTGTTGTTTCCATTACGTGGTCGTTTTGTTACTGTATAGTTACTTTCGTGGATTGTGAGCATTTGTCTGATTTCACTACAGACAAAAACGTCTTTTGAAAGTTGTAATTAGACGTTTACACATATCATAACATCTAGGCCAGTGGTTCTCAAAGTGGTCGGAATCGTCCCTTCAGGGGTGATTTTGAGGGACAAGGGGGCAAAAAATAAAGGGAGAGACAGGGGGGTAAACAACACAAAAGGGACGAAAACGCTCAACCACTAATCGGTCATTGAGTTAACTTCAGTAGCCTACTATTATGACTTGTTAATTTCTTGCAAATTTTAGTTTGCTATATAATCGTTGGATGTTGTTGCTAAAGCGACCTATCCGTTAAAGTTTTACTCTGGATCGTCTGTGTGCCCGGCTACAGTGTGGATAAGAATTTTGAACGTAATATTAGCCTCGTAATACAGTTGCTTGGTTCAGCTATTTGATGGCTTGTTTCAGCTATTTAATACTTTCTCTTGAAATGTACTACCTTGTGTTCGCTTTATAAGGCTTGGGGGCAAAAACGACGTGTCGAGATTGAACTGGGGGCGATGGAGTAAAAAAGGTTGAGAAACACTGATCTAGACTATCTATGAAGGGGTCGCACAGTGATCCTGTTTCAAAATGGGGTTGATGAACAAACAAGTTTGAGAAGCCCTGGTGTATGACCTACAAACCTAAATTTCAGAATAACTTTCATTTTCTTAAAATTTGTCCAAGATGAGTTGTTCGAAGCTATGTAAAAAGTTATTAATTGAAGACGAATGCAGCGTTTTTAATTAGTAGTGGACTGAAAGGTGTTTTCCTCTTATCGTTGTGTCAGTCATATGCTTGTCCTTTCATGGAACAGTTGCTGTATTCAACAAATGCAATCTGAAACGGCACTTTCCAAACAAGCACGCTAAATTTTGACACTTGTTATGAAAACAAAAACTGCAAAACCAAGTAGCTGATCGGCAAAAAAGTTGTAGCAACAGGAAAGGTTTTGACAAAACTTTATCTTTACAAACGAACAAGACGAAAACAACTGTTCATTTTGACAGTTTGAAATTTTTTAATTTTACCTGATTGTATGCTGTACTTGCGAAATTGCAAATTTATAACTGTGGTCCCTTTGCAATAAAGTTTACTTATTCCTAGTTTGGATTAATTGGCGTATTAGACTTCGCAATGCATTACATGCCAATTCTGGCCGGAATGAACCCTCAGTAATAGTACACATGAGTTTCCAAGCTACAAAAAAGAATGAGAGCAGATTGTAAGTAGTGAATAAATGATTGTAATGGAAATCGTTTAAACTATAATTAAAAAGATTTTGCAGAATTTCGGCAGTATTTTGGCAATATTGTTTGTACTACATTATTTGCAATTTGTCAGTGAATTTGGCAGAATTTCGTAAATGTTTGGCAGAATGCACCGTCACAATCTGATTACCCTGCTCGGGTTTGCTTACCGCATTGGTGTTGTCCAACAGTGTTGCCAGATGGTGTAATACTACACCATGTAATTTTATATGCATGTGTGTAGAAACATGTGGTGCCATTCCATCAAAAAATTCTTGTAATTTGGTGTAATTACAAGCGTTTTAACACCATTCTAAATAGTAAAATGTTGCTGAATCTTATACCCAAAATAAAATATTTGACAGATCAATTTCAACTGTATTGTTATTTTTGCATTAGCAACACAAAATAGCTAAATTTTATTTTTGCACTGCAACACAATTGGGCAATGGCATCCTTTACAGACAACTTGCTACACGGGTTTAGTCCGAACCTTCGATTACGATTTATATCGGAGAACGCAAGCTTGCTTGGTATATTTGTGCCACCACCCACGGTCCCACTTCACTAAGTTGTTAACTCGAGTTATTTTCTTTGGGCCTTGTCACTGTTCATATGTTTTCGTTCCATGTCAAGCCTTTCGTGTGCATGTTGCAGGTGACATGAATAAAACAATATCGTTCGTAGTAAGTGTTCTCTCGACTTTTCTCGCTTGCGCTTTAGTCGGGCTCATCCGTTAGAGCCCGAGCTGCACTCTGCAATCAGGTATTTTCAAAAATATAATGGATATGAGACTTAAATGTTTTTTGAAGCAATGAATTTGTATATATTATAGAACAATGGTGTCACGTTTCGGCAACATGGTTGGTGCGGCTCTTCTAGCTGAATAGCAATATCTCAAATTGATAGCGAGTTGCCGCTATTTAATGTTTTTGTCATTTATCAGCGTGTTTACACGAATTCGTAAGGTTATTTGCCAGGGGGTGCACGCGATTTGATGTAGTTTTTCATGTAAAACATTTTCTGTAAAACTCCCATTCTTTACCGAACTGTATTTGTATTGACGCTACAAACTGAATTTGCGGCTCACTGGTGTTTTTGGTTTTCTGCAAAAAACTCTTCTACTGAACAAGTTTACCCACCCCTGGTATAGAACATTGGATTTGAAATCCAATCCAACGGACAACTCCCGTTTCGAGAATAATTTCAAGCGAACGAAAAACTGTCCAGTAACTCGGGCTAATATGAATGAGCTTCGGACCAACTGGCGTTACCGTTGCTCTGTGACGTACATTACTCAACAGTGGAGAAGTTATCATGAGAACTTCCAATTCAGTGTTGCGAAACTAACGTCATAACAACGATAGTGCCAGCCAGAATGAAAGCAAATGGAATTTCAGTGATGCAAGCCCTTGAAAGGGTGCAATCAGCAGGCCCGTCGCCAGGGTTTTGCAGCAGGGGGCCAAAATCACAACGAGGGGCCACATCTTTTAATACAATATTGGATGTATGCAGCAACCGGGAGACCAAACATGAAATGGGGTGCACGGAATTTAAATAAGGGAGGGCGGGACACCACTGGCGACGCTCCTGGCAATCAGTCAGCAGAAATCGCGTGACGAACCCGAGTGGCGCTGTTCGCCTTGAGTCACACCTGTAAATTTCAGGTGGTTCACCAATACGTTTTTCGATACGTAGTGGTGTAATTTTGTCTGGAACAGTGTAATTTTGACCTTTATATGGTGTAGTACAAGCTGAAGGTGAGTCTGGCAACAAAGCCCCTCTCAGACCTATCTGATGATGTACTATGCAGAAGCTCCCTTAGCTTTGTACATGTTGTATTTGTACTTACTTGTGAATGAATTTTGTGTAAGATTAAGAACAACTGGTTGCATCCATGTGCTCAAGTCAGTGAAGCGTAGATAGATAGGGTGTATTGTAGATCAGTGCTCATCAACCCCTTTTGTTATGGTTCACCCTCGAAGATGTTTTGTCAAACTCATGCACCCTATTTACTGAAACATCCCCCGTGTCCCCCACCCAATTGCGCCCATGTCTGTAAGTATCATGGCTTAAATAAGTAAGTAGCCTAATTCAGTAACTCAGGTACATGATTCAATTGACAATGGCTCATTGTCTGTTGCTTATGAATTACAAATAATCAACTAAATACAACAATTAGCTTGACATGGTCTGATGCTTACGCACCACACGTTATAACGTGCAAAGTCTAGTTCAAATCCTGACAGTCATTGGTTGATTATATTGGTTCATTTTGATAACAGAGAGTTTTTGTAAAAAGTATCTGTTTAGCGTGATAAGTTTGTAATGCATCCTTGTTCACCCTTTCGTAGTGCTGCACCCCACGCATATTTTGGTGCACCCTAGGGTGCACCGTGCACACCGGTTGAAGAGCGCTACTGTAGATAAAGGTAGTTAAGGGCTTATAAAACATTGCATAAAATTGCTTACACATGCTGACAAAAGTTAATGATATCATATTTCAATGCTTGTGACGTCACAGTTGACAATTCAAACTAGAACATTTTTCTAGTTTTTTTTACTTGCACTTGTGCCCCCCCACTTTGAAAAAGGTTCCGCCACCCATGTCCCTAGACGCAGTCCTTTCAGCATTCGCAGTTTCTTTGGCAATATCGTTGTAAACTAAGAGGTCAGCCAGACTTCATTTTTGATGAACAGAAGGCACTGAAGCAGGTACAGTAGTCCGCTGTGCCTACGCTGGCAATTTATTACCAGGTCAAGTTCTTTTAACTTTTGTAACTCTTTTTACAGCTTCCCACAGCTTCCGAAATACTCGGAATTTATGCAGTACAATGTTTTAAGCTGGTTCCGCGACTTTTGTATTGCAGTTTTTTCTTTTTTACATGCAAAATTTTATGCAAGGGCATACCGAGGGGGCAAAAGGGCACAATGTCTGGGCGGCGAAAAGTCCCACCAATCCGTAAGTACTTTCTTCAATGCAGTACATCTGCTCCCTAAGGACCTTCGGTTCGAACATGGTGGCGCCAGACTTATTTCTTGCCCGAGCGCTATCTAACGTCTATACGTCCCTGTTGTTAGGACCACTTTTACGTTGCAACGCCAAGCATTTTTGCTTGTTCGAAGACCACTGTAAGCTGTATTACCAAGCATTTTTCGCCATTTCCACTTTGGAAATGTTTGTGGGGAGAAGAGCATGAATAAACTAAATAGATTTTCCTTTCTTAGAATAGGTTGCAGGTCTGGAATGCGTTTCAGGCACTGTTTTTCACTGGTTTCGCTATGGATAGACAAAATAGTGGGAAATGCTTTCGCGCAACATGCGTTTATACTTTTCAAATACATTTTGTAGATATACGAGATCTGTGTAGCTTGTGAAAAATGAGGCCCACTGTTTGAGACCCGTTTCAAACGTTTTCTGAATTAATGATATAAAGCGCTTTCAAACTGGTTATTCCCTGAAAAATCGCATAGCTCGAACAACAAAAATAACCACTTTTTGGCCTACAAAAGGTAACCACTTTTGTGTGAAACACAACGATTGTCGCAGACAACCTTTGGTATTTAAGCACGTGAAGACATTTTTGGCGCCCCCTATTTGACTGCCCCCCACAACGCCTGGTCTGGATCCGCCACTGCCTGCGTCCTACACCAGCGGACATCCTTCCAACCCCTAGTGTTGTTTATGACGACACACACCAGTACTGCAGTAGATGTTCGCATCCTGAGTGAAATTTAGTCAAACCGCGATCGTGGTGTGGAAAAATTCATTTCGAAACTAAGAAACAGGTGCAGAAATGGGAAGATTGATCTTTCGTGCATTTCAGTGTGAAATGGAACTGGATTATATAACTGCCAGCAGATTGTTGCTTGTCCCAGCAGTAAATGTTTGTGAAAGCATTAAGATTTGGTTTCAGTTAATTTATCCGAATTTGTCCTGGCTGAAATATTGCGTTCTGCTGCCCTGTGTGTGCAGGACCGGCCTTAAGCCGATGCAACCAATGCAGCTGCATTGGGCCCGGCGCCTTGGTGTTTGGGTAGATTATTCCTTTTTGTCTGATACACCTTGCGCTTGAGAATTCAGCAGAAACGCCATATAAATTTCATTGTTAACAAAGAACGCTCTCATCAGAAGTAGCAAATTTCCTATCGAACGTTAGCAAACGTGCTCAAGCCTCGTGTTAGTGCTGTATTGCATATTTGCGCTCAAACACGGTTGACTGAACATGATGACGTCATAAAATCACTGCTCAGAGGGGTCCCGTGCTTAGGTCTTGCATTGGGCCCCGCATCTGCTAGGGCCTGCCCTGTGCGTATGACTTCGAAACATCTTACGTAAGTGTTTCGTAACTACTGTTTCAACACTACCCACACATGTCCTGCAACCTCAGAATTTTGAGCGGATTTTCTGTAATGATTTAGAAGCAGTTTGTCGCGAATTTCAGCTCTTTTACCAGGAGGTCAAATATTTCTATCAGAAAAACACTTGAAACAATTCGCAAATCATATTCATTTAGTGAAAATGATTTAAAATATGAAATAACTTTAACAAATAATTTGCTTCGGAAGGCGTCGAAGCTGCCTGTATCGCTCCAACAATTTTTACCTTTTACAGCTACTTAAAAAGCTGCGTTTGGTTG
>Ga0210059_1003674_pt1 | contig 24654 bp, 21 predicted proteins | sample Ectturendosymbi2_FD_188042 | JGI IMG/M metagenome (GOLD analysis project Ga0210059, IMG submission 188042) | Ecteinascidia turbinata endosymbiont from Florida, USA - Sample 2 (SPAdes) (version 2) | ecosystem: Host-associated > Tunicates > Ascidians > Unclassified | place: Key West, Florida...
AGGAATATTAATGCCGTTTTATTTGTTATCATCCACACTGCATTTCAGCTAATCGTGGTTGAAGTCACTCACAATATTTGTTTGTCAGTTATATGTGGTAATTGATACAACTGACATCTTGCAAACGTTTCGATAACAACTGTTATCATCTTCAGTGCAAGATGTCAGTTGTATCGTTTGCTTTGGCCGTAGTATTTATTATAAGGCTATTTAGCACTTCCGCTTTTCGTGTACCAAATGTGGTAATTGGATTTTGAACACTTGTTCAGCTTGTTAAACCTTAAAGTCACTGTGAGATGCATCACAAAGCACGAAAACACTTTTCTGTAGGTAACAGTCCACACGCGTTATACAGGATACTCCCTCAGCACTCTCGACCATCCACGTGAATGTTACCACCCGATGCGTGATGTAATATTCGATCCTCGTTTTCATTGTAAGGTTTCAAAAATTTAGAACATCTGATGTGCATGAAACCGGGGTATAAGCGATGTATGCCAGCAGAATCATTCAGCCAATCGTTCTACCGACGTAAATGAAAGCTTTGCCTTTGTTTGATCCAAGAAGCAACAAAATTACTTGCGATCTGAAGCATGAGCAGATGTAGTTCGCGGAAACGGTAACATCTCGTCAGGGTAAAGGCCAAGAGTTTTCTTTCTGGTCGTGCCTTATTCTTTTTCAGAGTTAAAAATACCATTTTAAATTTCTTTAATTCGTTCAAAGGCTTGATAGAGAAGGCAATATCTCAACAAAACTTTTGTTAGAGATCTTTGAAAAGCATTTTTTAGAAATGAATTTTCATTAAACGGTTTTCATAAAGAAAAAACGTCGCACAATATTTCTAAAACTGTATCCTCTTGTGCACCTTATCACTTGCCACGTAAAAAGGCAACTGAAGTACTTTTTTAGTTTTCTAGTGAGCAAAACCTGGAATTTTCGAAATCCTGTCTCTTACTTATTGATCAAAACGCATGCTTGGGCCTGACGCAGGAAATGCTAATATGATAAACTTGAAGCAAACGTAAAAATTGTTCAAATAAGTTGCTATTTTGGAAATCAACTTGATTTCTTGGTGCATCACCAAACCAATCACAAGTCGTTAACGACTACTGAATGTTTATTTGCATGTTTTCTTGAACAGGTTTAAGTCACAAACTGCAATCAGGAAAGATTTTCACTAACATAAACCTATATCAATATCTTGAAGTGGAGTGCAGGTTTGAATTCCGAAAAAATTAAAAACAGTTTAGGGTTTTGCTTTGCAGCGTTTACACATTAGCTTTAATCGGAAAAGATGTTTACATTTGATGATGTAATTGAAAACGTCTCTGGACGAAAATACTACACAGGCCTCCTTGTTGCAATATGTTTCTTCTACGAGGTGATGGCCGCAATGAACGTCATTGCTCCAGTTTTTTTGGGTGAGTAAAATTTTGGCGTAAATCCGATGTATGGTTTTATGCTTCCTGCATCGTGGGCTTTAGTTCATGAACAGTTAACAGAGACGTACCCACTTACTGTAAAATCATAAAAACTAAACGCATACCACACTTCGGCCACTCTTGAAAACAAAAGACGTGGAACTGTGACTGACGTTCTGTCAATATTGTTTTGGTTGGTTGGTGAAATTACGTTTTACCAAAAGTGCTTTGAATGCCGAAAGTGTTCAACGTCGATTGTGAACCGACAAATTGGTTTTGAAAACCCAGGCTACTTCGCCATTCTAACAACATTGACCCCGCGTGAACTTTGCGTGCGATAACTTACTTCAGAGACAAAGCCGGAGTCTTTACAGAGCCTTTATCGCTCCTTGCAAACAGCCTTGTTTGCCGTTGACTACCAATGCCAGTAACCGATAACGACTTGTCCACTGCGTGGAAAAATTTTTCAAAAATTCTGTGCTGACCCTCGGGTTTGTGTTTTTTAAAAAGCGGCATTTGAGAAAAGGCGGTCGATTTCGATTTTGTTTAAAAATGGACGAAAAGCGTAAAACACAACAGGACTTTCCTCAAAATGTCCAAATTTTTGTGACTGAGATATTCTTTATCTCTTGCCATGGCTTGTTAATTATCATTAGAAAATTTCCAGAACTCGACAATGTTTTGAAAATATCAGTGCAATGCATTAAGCAATTTAATTTTGTAAAAATGCGGCAACTAACGGATTTCTTTACATTTGTTGCATCGAAATGCTTTTGAACATTACCCATGTAAAAATAATCCTGACTCATCTCAAAGATTTTTTCAAGAAAGGTTTTAACCAACCTTTTGACCGACTAATAAGCCATGTTTCGCTCAGAATGAGTCGAAACGTTGCAGCACACAACGTTCGAAAGTTTTAAGCTTTTGCAATTACTGCATGTGCCACTTCGGCCTACTGTGTTTTTGAACCTGCAAATTCATGCGTTTGTAAAATCAAGTTCAACGTATATTTTGCCCAAAGAGCATTTGTGTCTGCAGTGTTGAAGTTGACCAACAGATTCTAGGTCAGATGTGCGTAGTAGTAGCGTCTGTTGTGGTCGTCAGAGCCGGAGAGGATTTCGTGCCGCTACTTTCGTCGCTGTGGAGTAGATTCGCTAACATGTTCCCGACATGGTATGGATAGGTTATGTATTGAGTTCTTGCTAATCCAGAAGTCATTCGAGTTCATGATATCGGACCACAGTGTCTGAACTTTTCAAGATATTGACACGGACTCAACATTGATTTGTTATTTCACGACTGAAATTGCAACGTTTTATCTTGTGAACAATCAGAAACAGGGGCGTGTAGTGCAAAAAAAAGAAGTGCGGCTATGCTTACTTCCCACAAACTAGTAGGTTTGAATTCTGAACTGATCCCACTATTTGCTGGAATTAAGCTATCTGCACGAACAAACGTTCTTGATTCATTGCACTAAAACAGCCTAAAGCGACAGACTCACCAAAATTTGTACAGACTGAAGTTGATTTTTTCCCACTTTCTTAGTTTTGTGTGGTAATACGAATACCACTAGCCAGGTGAGATGGTTAGTAAACGTCCAGATTGATCTCCCTTGCAGTCGGTGTAAGTGATACCCCAAACACTATTTTTACAATTCCGCGAACTACATAAACTATGTAGTTTGTCGGATTCGCAGCAAGGGCGGAACCAGCTAGTAACGTTAATGGGGGACGATTTCAGTAATATTTGGTAGTCAGTTTCATAACGGCTTCCCTGATACTGTAAGAAGAGATGAAGCATACTTCATAACACTGCTGTGACAAAACAATGGCCGAGAGATTGGCTTTATATCGCGAAAGATGAGACATTTTGAACGTGACGAAAGACTTATTCTGTATTGGTTTTGATATGTAGTTTTCCGAATTGTACAAAATCATGGTTAATTAAGTTACTTTCTCAGGTTTTAGGGGAGGCGATCACCCCCCGCTTGAATCCGCCCCTGATAAACGGGAAGAACTGGGTGCAAATAAAAGGGTAACTTTGGTTTGAGATAGTCATCAGGTTGAAAGGTGACTGCCACAGGAAAAGGTAAAAGACGTTGAACGACGTGTCTTGGAAAATTTCGTACTTCGCGCCTTTTGTTATTATCGCCTGTCTGCATGTATAAGCTACCTTCAGCAGAGATTATATGCTGCAGATGACTTCTGAGCCTAGTGTACGTTTCCATGTACACACGTCGGAAAATCAATGACCAGAGCAGAAGTGACATACGGTTAACAAAAACTAAATGCAATTAACAAAAAATATTGAACAAAAATCGAATAAGCAAAATTTAAGAAAAAAGAGAAAATTAACCAACAGGAAATGTTAACAAAGAGCGTGGATCCAGTAAAACATTTTCATTTTTTTGAAAAAATGAGCAAAACAATTTTCAGAGAATACACCCATTACAACAAAATCGATCAATCGCATTTGATTCTGTTTTTGTAAGTGATTTTTCGAAAGTTTTTATGCTAATCTAATTATCTTCTATTGTATTGTCTGCTGCATAAAACGAAGATATATGTTCACCGGCGACGAGCAACGTAAACCCCGGTCGTCCGCTCCTGTTAAAGATGAGGTAATTCAAAGTCGTGGTACCATTCACGACGTTGAAGTGTTTTCAAATAATAGATTGTACAGCAATTAACGTGACAGATGTAGCTTTATTTAGGGCTTTTGCTGCAGTGGCTCACATGGCATTTTTTACAGCAAGATTAGTTAAATGTTTACTTTGCTACTGACGTGCGAAAAGCAGTTGATGCTGCTGACGATGGCATTGTCACGTAGCCATAGTACCACTTCAGCAATTTAACTAAATATGTGAATTCGGCAGCCGGATATCCTTCAAGCAGATGTCGGGTGGAACCCTATGACAACAAAACTCTCTACCCAAACTTGACAAATGAAAACATCACTGAAGCATTCATTCCCTGGAATTCATTGCTGCAAGTAAAGTCCTGTGTGCTGGTGGTTACTACTGTACTTGCAAGATTTTTGAAGTGGTGTTGATTTGCTTAGTTACCGGATTGAATTTAATTTAATTTCGCGAGGCAAAGATCAACTCAGTGCAATGTCATTTTATGCATAGGATATGCGTTGAGCGTGATTGCAAGTTATGACTTATTTTTTAGTTTTTTTTATCTGGAAAAGTCATAAAAAGAACGCCTGGGGTGTAACAGTTTCTGCTCTTCTGATGCAGGGAATGATTTTGACAAAACAAACAGTTGAAAATGGTCACTGCGAACGGCACAAGTACGTTTACGAATCAATTTCGTTTCTATACACGGTTTGAAGTAACAGAATAACGTCAAATATTGAAAAATTTTCTGCAAGACAATGACACTGGATAGAATTACAGAATATGAAGTTGGTCTAATAGTGCCAGGTTTCCAATGTGTAGACAGTGATGTTGGCCTAAATACCGAATGAAAAAGCAAACGCAGCGCAATTACCATTGCAAAGATTCTCTTGCAAAATTTTCTCTTTCTTCAACAACTTTCTGGAGGTATATTAAACTATCAAATTTAGGATTAATACATAGTTTTGTTTCTTATTAGGTCCAACATCATATAGAGTTTCTTTAAAAATACCAATAATTGCACAAATTTCTTAGTTTCACGCTAGTAGTGGGAGTTTATAACAAATAAATTAATCGTTTTATTCGAGAAATCGTCTTTACTGCATTCGCAATTGTGATTCCATACTGCAACCAAAGGCGTCGGCTGGATTTTTCCAAGGGATGGGCCAGCAGTGGATTTTTCCTAGTGGTGACCAAAAACATTTTTTCCAGCGGGTAGCCAACCATGGTGAAACTTCATTTTCCCAACTCACAACTAACAGAAAAAGATTTTTCTACAAACAATGAACAGAAAAACATCAAATTTCAAAATCTTGGGATGCGACAAGGCCTCCTGCACCCCCCATCCGACGCCCATGACTGCAACTCTCTCTGTTTAAGAGTTTTCATTTTTACTCAAATCTCTTAGCGTTGTAGCAGTCAGCTGAAATATTACAGTTTGTTCTGTCATATTTCAGCGTTCAGCTGAATCATTGCAGTGCGTTCAGTCATTTTTAACAATCGTTTCGCTCTGGAATTTACGGTTACGCAGAACAAACTTGAATGAAATGAAGCGTAGATGAACCTTGAGGTAAATGAAAAAAAAGTTTGTCACTGTTTACGGACTTGCAGAGGATTTTTCTTATTTTGATAAGTGATTGCAGCATGTTATGCCTAGCCACATAGATGTCCTTGTTTGGTTGCAGTATCAATGCCTGAATGCTATAGCTGTGTAACTCGCGCTTCGTATAACTTTAAACATTTGAACAGTTTGCATAAGGGCGTGCACAATAATGCAATTAGAAAAATTCAGCTTACTGAGCAGAGGCGCAGCCAGAATGAGGCCGAAGAGGCCATGCCCCCCCCGAAAAAACTTGTTAAGATTTTTCGCTGGTGTTTTATATCAATCTCAACTGTTCGAAAACAAACGTAAGGAACAGTCGGACTCATGTAGCGTCGTGTTCTCTCACTGACTAAGGTTTAACATGACTTTTTGCGATGGATGCGAAACGATACGACTAAAGCGTGCACCTTTGTTAGCAAAGTTGCCAATTATTGCGGACAACACTAGCCGAGGTGTAGCCTGAATGAAATGCAAAGGCGCAGCTTTCTTGCAAAGGAGCACAAATTCAGATGAGACATTTTTGAGAGGATTATTTGCATGAAGTGTTCCCGAACCAGAATAGAAACATACTTGGTCAAGAGATGATCAACCCCAAGCGCACCACGCAATGGAGTGTTATGCAACAACACAATGTTTCTCACAGCATGGTTGGCATTGTGGTTAGTTGGGTATGCGATGCCAGGTAGTGATATAGGGTCTCAATTTTGAAAAGCACAGCATGTCACTGTCAGGGCAGCACACAAACTTTGTTAATATCACATTTCTTACAATTTCAGAGAGCAAATATAAAAAATCATTAGCAGGCAAACCATTACCAGTCACAAATCAGCCATGGTGATTTTGTGTGAAAGCTGGTGTTGACTTTTCTTCGTTAGTCTTGAGCGCAGAATATGACAGATGGATACTTACGTGGTGCAGTGAGCCAGTGCAGGGCCTCCAAGAGAAATTTTTTTAGGCGGAACAAAACCCATTTGGGGCCGCTAAGACTTGCAAAATTATTTGAAATAAATAAAAATTGAGGTTAATTGCTGTGCATCATACTTCAACAAGAAGTGCTCGTTTATTGATCATATGAAACATTATGTTAAAACATAACGGTATTCAATAAATGTGACCGTGCTACCATTGTTTAAACATGACTTTTAAGTGTTCATAGTAAAATCTATTCAAGGAAAAAATTAGAAAAAAAATCATTTAACTTTTATATAAGCGATTTTCTGGTATTTGTGTTCGCAAAATTTCTAATTACACTATCAAAATCAACTTGTCTGGCAGTGCTAGACTCAATGTTTAATCTTGCTCGGTCAACAAGTCGAGTTTGTGACATGGTAGACCGCAAATAAATTTTTACAAGTTTTAAGTTTGCTGAAAAATCTTGCAGCAGATGCTACTGTAGCTGGAATTGTCAAGAATATTCTTACAAACATTTGCAAAAAATTCACACAAGCCACATAGGCCACAAGGCGGCGACCACTGCTTCAAAGCATTGTCGAAATACTGTAAGTGGTTAGTTTCTCCTGTATGTTTCGAAATCTTCAGATGTCTGGGTATGTCCGCTAATCCTGAACTCACATTCGATTCGACCTTGTATCAGCTTGCGGCGCAAGTTTAACAATCAGAAAAATTCACAGCACACCTTCAAGGTGCACTATAAGCACTTGCGTCCTGTACTGCAGTCACTTGTTAATTTTAAACTTTTCAGTTATTATCTTACACAAATGCATAACATTCGAAGGCTACTGCTGTTAGATTAGATTATATTGTGACCCGGCGTGTTTTCGATCAAATTTCATTTGAAGTATCTCTTAGTTTAAAACTCTTGGTTTATTGGAGATATTTTTTATTAAAGATTTGTTTGAAAGTGTTTAAAAGTGAAAGACGTAAAGGAATATTCAGTGAAATTGACAGACTGGGACAGTAATCGTGAATGTCTTAAATTCGACAAAGTAGGCAAACCTTCAAGTTCAACAATAATTACGGCTAATAATCATTTAAAAATCGTATCAGGAAAATGCACTGCCAGCAATTCACATTAAAATACATCACACTTCTTACCAAGTCCTTTAGGCCAAACCAGTTTTATCACCGGGTGAGATTAATTTCGCTACATTATTCCGAGTGTGTTAGTAACAAACACTCAATCGTTCATTCAGCAGGCCCGTAAATAGGGGAGTAACAGGGGTGAAGGCTCCTCTAGAAAAAATTTTGTCCCCCTGGAAAAATGTACTGGAAAAAGTTAAAAACTATTGGACATAGTTAAAAATATTGTGCCCCTCTCAGAAAACTCTTCGCCCTCTTCGTGTCTCAAGGTGGTTACGGGCCTATCCTTCTGTCTCAGGCCCCTCCGTAGCTGTCGGGCCCCGGAACAATGTACCTGCTGGACCCCTCTCTCATAGGCCCTGAGCCAATAACCCAAACCCTGATCTGGGAGTTGAACCTTGCAGAGACACTGGCCAATTGTGTCTTTTTCTCAAACATCCACACACTGTTGCACTTAATTGCATCGTTGCCAGTCGCAACAGCAACAAATTAACGGTCATTTTCAACGCTTCAACGGTTGCTACCTATCTACGCAGCACTATGGGACAAAAACAGGCCCATAACTAGCTAGAGAATTTTTCGGCCCCCCTGGAAAAATGTGTTGGACATACTTTAAAACTATTGGACACAGGCCCGTAACCAGGGGGAAGGGGGCGAAGCCTCCCCTGCAAACCTTTTCGCCCCCCCTAGAAAAATCTGTTGGGCATAGTAGAAAACCATTGGACATAGTTTGAAAGATTTGGGCCCCTCTCAGAAAACTCTTCGTCACCCCTGGTGTCCGAAGCTGGTTACGGGCCTGGGCAAAACCGTCTGATGGATTGGCTTTTTTGACGAATAATCATGATGTGACGTTAATCCTGAGATGGTTATCGACGAGCTGTTCAAAAAGAAACGCAGACTGAATTTTGTCTTTTAGCTGTGCTCGCAGGTATTTTGTAAAGTCAAAATTTGGCTATTGGCATCCTCTGATTTGTTCCTATGAATCCACTTACATGCTTTTAGTTGATTTTGACTTATTCAATAAGCATAATCAGTGATATTTTCGAAGACAACGTTACACGGCGCTTCGCTTTCCGCTACTCTTAATGTTCATTGAAAATTAACAACTGCTTGATGATGATCACTGCGAAAGCAAACGTTTTCTTGTCTTTGTTAATATTATTGATGCCCACTGGTAGAAGATATTTGACGTCGTATCCTGGTGTAATAGACCAAAAATTGACCAGTGACATCAAAATGATCTTTGTGCAAAATAGCTAAAGTTTGAAATCTGACGACGTCAGTGACTGGCCCCTCCCGAACAAAATTCCTGGCTGCGCCGCTGCTACTGAGCAAAGAGGTTTCCGGATATTTGATTCAGGCACAAACCAATGCTTTGAAACATTTGTAAATAATTACCTGCAGTGGCCTGTTACGAGTTCCAGATTGCAAAGCATGATTTAAAAAAAAATTGTTTTTCCAGAATCACGACCGCTGTACAATGTATGACTGCGAAAGCATTGAGGATTGTTTAAATGAGAACGCCACTCACAATGAGGTTTTCTGTGATGGAGGTTACATATACGACAAGAGCAATTACCACGAAACGGTCATAACTGAGGTACGGCGTTTAGTGGACTTGAACTACCCTGGGTGGTGATGTCCTGATTTCATTCAAATTGGAAAAATGCTGAAATAGTTACGGTATTCACAGGTTGCTTTATTTTGATGTTGACAGTATTTATTACTTTGTTTTACCAAACCACTGCCGCCATGCATTTTTATCGATTAAACATTTGAAGTTTTTACGACTAATGACGCATTTTGTTTTATGTTGCAACCAAGAGAGTACTCCGGTATAACTTGCTGTTGCAATTCATAAAGCCTGTTGAAAACACTATTTTAGAATCGAGATGTCTACCACATATAAGCAGCCCATGTTTCTCACTCTTATCACAGCACTACTTGTCTTTAATACATTGCATTGCATTTTGTAACATCTTCTTGTATTCTGTTATGTTCAGAATTGTTAATAAACACACTAACTGTTGTTGTCAGCTTAGTCGATTTAATATTTGAAAACTAAACTTTATAACGTTTCAGTTCCTACAGTCAAGCGTTTGTTTATTTGTTCAGTGGGACTTGGTGTGCGGAAAGCATATATGGGTCACTTTGTCTACTTCTCTTGGATTCTTCGGAGCTTTTATGGGCTCAGTTCTAGGAGGGATCCTGGCTGATAAGTAAGTAGCAAAAACAAATACAAAAAAAGTCAGAAACGTGCATTTGTTTGTAAAGAACCGACATGGTATTTTGTCAATTATCTTGAAAAAAATAATGTTGATCCACTAATCGTTCGCAGTTCTTCCTCATAGCAATGACCCGCAAAAAATAATCGTACTTCATATTTTAGTGTCGGAATCTATTTACTGCTTAGTCCATCTAGTTTCTTAGTTTCTTTTAGGTGCAATTTAGCCTGCAAGCTGCTTTAAAGTTTTGAAGGGACTTGTGTGTCTAAACAGTTAACTTTTAAGCATTAGGAACGGATTTCCACAAAAGTTTTGCCCTTGAAATAGGGTCAAAAAGCGTTTAGTCAGATTTAAGTTTGTTTCCACATCTTTCGGTAATAAATAATGCAAAAGTTTTACAGAGATCAAAAGCGTCTTTCACTAAATAGCATTGCTTGTGTCTTCTCAGGTATGGCCGAGTCTTCGTGGTTAGATGTGCCGCTGTGGTGCAATTGGCCCTGGGTTGTTCTCTGTCGGTCTCCCCCAGCATGGTGTTTTACACCCTGATTCACTTCCTGGAGGTACTGGCCGCTTTTTCTGGCATAGTCGCTGCATTTTCATACGGTAAGCCTATTGAAAAGTGAGCTTGTGTATTAGATTTTACTGTGGGTGGAATGAAAGAGGGAATAACGAATGGAAACACTGCTTTTCCAGAAAGCAACAAGAAATCTTCAACATAGCTTAATTACAGTTAGACGTGGTTTCGCAGATGGACCATGTTGCTTACGTTTTGTTTGATTTTTTCACCTGGAGTCAGAACTTCATGGACATGACGAGTCCCTCTCCCCCACCGAAAACCACCAGGAGGGCTCATCTTCATGGTATTGTCGTAAAAAGCTGAAAAAGCATTCCTTTTTTCCGCAAAACAAAAAATAAAAAATCAACAAACGTTTTGCAATAATTGGCAAATCTCTTTATGCTTGTGGTTGCGCAGCCATATAAACCTGCCTGGATTGTACAAATGAGAGCTATAAGGCAGAGTTGAATTATTGAGTTAGCACGACGATCAAGGATTTGGTGCTGATGACAGCGGCTTCTCAGAATGTGAAGCCCACGTTTGACGTATCCCTGAAATTCAAGGTTGTCAGAAGCCCTTGAGTGCCAAAAAGACTTTCCTTGAGTTTGCTATCAAAACTGGATATGTCCTTGATCCTTGAAAAACATTTTGTCATACTTGAGTATTTTCGGGCATCTTGGAAAATTCTTGAACTGTTAGGAAATTTTTAATTGTTGAACTATTGATTATAATGTCCTACACCGCTATGTCTAAATGCTATTCGAAGTTGGCATGAAGTAAAATTTTAATAATCACAAATTGGAAAAATGTCCTGGAAACTATTTCAAGTGAACTGGCAACCTTACTACAATGCCAAATGTTCGATTTTATAAATACTTGACAAGTTTTATCCCTAAAGAACAAATGATTTTTTTACGTCGAAGTGTAGTGCTTGAATATGCTTATGAGTTATTCTTAACCCCTAGGGCTGAATTATTTTGCAGTTGGAACAGCAGGAAATTTATAGGTCAAAATAAAGTTAAATGTTGTAAATGGTAAAGTCAAAATTTTTAGTTTTTACGTGAAAATTGTGGTTGCCCTGTACTCATGACAAAAATTAAATGCAAAAGAATGGATTCAGTTTGTAGGCTGCAAGTGATTCACTCAAGACATACAACTATCAGCGTCGGCAGCGTGTTAGCAAGTGCAGAAAAGCGCAGTTACAAAATAAACTGAACAACACATTGAAGCTGAAATAGCGCAGTGCCTGGGTCATGGCAACGTCGTTGGTAAGTCAAATCGTCGCCAACTTAAGGCTGGCAGTAGCAGATTTTCTGTGGGAAATGACGTGAATGACTGACGTCTATGCATGTCATTCGGACGTCGGCCGGGAGTCGGTTGCTGTCAACCAAATACTGCGAAAAAGAGGCAACAAAGCGATTTCAACTGTCAGTTAATGTGCAAAACGGAAAAGTTGATGTGCAAAATGGAAATTTTTCTGTGTTGTTTTCTAGTTGCGGAAACTGTTCCTGCATCATGGCGGACAGCATGCGGTATGCTCTTCAACGGTTTCTTCGGGCTTGGCTGCATGTTCCTGAGCGTTTTTGCAAATCAGTGGAGGAGCTGGAGACAACAACATTTGATTAAAACGCTAAGCTGCTTCGTTCCAGTTTTGCTGGCAACACTTCTTTTGCCTAAGTCGCCAAGGTAAACAGTTAGGCTACTATATCCAATGAAGATCCCCTTTTTTCGTTCCATGCAGATTATCAAACATTTTTGTTCAGGTGGCTTTTTGCGGAGGACAAAAAAGCAGAGTCTAGAACCATTTGTGAACTTCTGGCGAAAAGGAATAAAGGCAATTTTAAAGAATCAACATGGACAGGAATGGAAAAGGAATACGCTAGCGAAGAATCGCAAGTGGGTCGCACTTTCTTTGAATTGATATACTTTTGCAGATGATAATAAACTTCAGGGGTGACTTCCTGTACTTTAATAAAGTTTTGTAAGCTCTGGATAGTGTATAAAAAACAGTCTTTTGTATCCAGTTGGTTTTTCTGCTAAAAATGAATAGCCGAAGTTGCCTGATCACTCAGTAGTGCAGTCTGCGCAAACCTTTAACGCCCGCGCCGGCCACTTTTTTGACCCGGGAAGCTATGATCGGCCGTAACGTCTGAACGGATCGGGCTAGAAAGCTAGTTAAAACATCTCTGGATCAGGGAGACAGCAGCGAATCGAATGAACTTGGCAAAAATTGATCTTTATGTTTGAAATTTTTGAGAAAAATCCATATTTGTGCATTTGCCGTAGTGATTTTTCGGAAATTTTAAGAGAAAATCCAAAAACTCGTTCCCCGCATCCCGTTTAGCCTTTTCGATCCGATTTTTGCGCTTCGCCGACGTCTGCAGAATACAAAAACAGGATATTCTCAAACAAGTCGGACCGGGCTGTTTTTTGGGGGGTAATTAGGAGAAAAAATTGTGGTTGGGTCGAATGACTTCCAGATTACGTTTTGAGGTCCTGATAAAAAATAGAGGGGTAATTAGTTGATTTGTTCTTTAAAATGTTCTAGGAGCTGCTATGAAGCTTTAGAGACCTTGACTAGCCTCCTAGCCTAAGGAGTTGGGGAGTTATGGCCAAGAATAGACCCGGATTCAGTGATGCCTTCACTGACTCTCTATCTCAATCCGTTCAGGAGTTAGGGTTCTTCAAGGATTTGCAGGCCACTGTAATGGCCGGCGCGGCGTAAAAGGGACTTCTAGAGACCGAGTTTGTTGACGAGAAAACACTTCTTTCAACCTCTACATTGTTTTCGCTACAAATTTAAGTTTTTCTCTGATCTGCAACTCGAAGATCATCCGAGAAAATGTTGTTTTGAGATTTTCGACCTAGTTTTTGTGGTTCATGGACCCATTTTAAAGAGATTTAACGTCATAAGGAGCTACAGTGTTATTGATACGTTTAATGTTATATCTGAATTGTCTGAAATTCTTATAGTTGGTGTGTCAAAATTTTGAGAAGTAGCTATTATGTTTCTATTAGCTAACTATGTATTTGCTTTAGCTAATATGTTCTACCCTTGGAAAATGACTATTTTAGTAAAGCCCAAAAAATCATTTCTAGCATCAAGATTGTTCAAAAAATTCTCGAATAATTAACGTAAGAAGGTGATTTTATTTAAGGTATGAAATTTAGTCCACCGCGCAGGCGTTTCTTCAGAAACAACAAAACTCAAAAAAGCAGTTGTTTGCCACCTGAATAAATTGGCAGCTTGTTTACAAAGTTGGTTGTTTCATTACAGGAGCCCGAGAAGATCAACACCTTGACGGGAAGCTTTGCTCGGCCGTACACTCGCTTACTGATGATTGCCAATATGATTGTTTGGTGTTGTACGTGGTAAGTTTAATTTATTTGATCCTTCAAACAGCTTTATTTCTAATGAGAAAAACAGTTTATTTTTATGGCTGCAATTTTTAAATTTTAGCAGCTTTTACAAATCAATCTTAATTTTTATCGTTCACGAATGATGAAAAACTTCAATGGCAAAACAAAAGCACTATCGCGAGTCTTTTCAGACTTCGAAAACAATCTTCACTCTAAAAAACGGCCATTTTTGACCTAAAATTCATTTTGATCTTACAGTTTGCTCTTGAGGCATTGCAGTAGGAAACCCAAAACTGATCTCTGGCAATTTCTTGTATTTAGTGACTTCTAAATTTAGTAAATTTTACATCAGCTAACTGAAAACACAAATGAGTACTTTGGGTATGTCCTGTGACATTCACTAAGTTTTGGGGAAAACGTCTGTGGTTTTGCGATGTGTAAACTTTAAACCATGAGCAAATCTTCAATTAAAAATCAGGAAACATTTCGTGCAGGCGTAAATTATTTTCCACTTATGATATTTGCGTTACCGACCAACGGCAGATCAACTTTTTTTTCATCTCATGGTGAAATATAAGTTTTCTGTGTCCACGTGGGTGAAACGTTGCATAAGTGTCTATAAATCCGGATAACAACCTGGGAATCATCAAAACTTTGCTCTATCAAATTTTTGCAATATTTTTTTAAATTTACAAAGTAGTCTATTAATGCCAGGTCTTGTAAACGTCAAGAAACCATGCTGTTAAAATAAGACATACCATTGTGAATATACACATTGGGTATGCATCGGTTAATAAATGCAGGATCTGTTCATAAACGCTGACAACTTCTCTGCATCTTCTTTCACATTCGGTGAGAAATTTTCCGCGTGTATTCATATGTATTTCCACACACACATAACGAAAGTAGATTTAAGAACCACTCAGATAAAAGCTAACAGAAAACAATGGTTAGCTTGCTTTGATGTAGTAGAGTACAGCTAGCAATTGACTTCACCCCTTTGTCACCAGCAAGTCGTTTGTAAACTATGAAAGTTAACATTTTTTAAAGAAAGTAGTAGTCTGCTTCATGTTTGGATAAAAATCAATAAGGTTTGCTGCTTAAAAATCAAGAAACTAAATGTTGGAAAAAAGTAAACATGGTTTAATTGGGTGTAATTTTGGTGAAAAAGTTAATCTTACAAGATTATATTTGCAGGAAAAAACACATTGTTGAAAAATACTTTTTGTAAAATGTTTGTCTTGAATGAGTGAGAAACGGGTGAATTTATTTTACGAGAGTGTTTTTTATAAAAAGTCTAGTGAAGTTTTATTCAGCGAGTTATTTTTAAAATACAAAGTTTTCTCAAATTTTTTCCTGTTTTTCCTGTGCCCTCCGGCCTTTGTGCCTATAGGACTGAAACAACCATACACTAGATTATAGAGCAGGTTTGAAACTAGAAAGTTTATTTGGCATACCGTTATAAACAAGTTTCTCATTTCGCAGCTTGGTTTACTACGGTCTTACGATGAACAGTGGATCTCTGGCAGGCAACCCGTATTTGAACAATGTGCTTTCAGGATTGATGGAGTTCCTTGCTTGCACATGCGGCATTTTCGTCATTTCGTATTTCGGCTTCGTCAAGTCAAATGTCGTTGCCCTGGCAGTTGCTACAGCTGCATGCGCCCTCTCCACCCTTGCTTCCGAACTTGGCCGAGGAAACGATGGTAGGTCAGCAAGAGCAATGCTCATTGCGTAAAAGCTGCTCTAGTTATCATCAGTAAATCTTTGCTTTCATCACAGTTCTTGGCGCAGCGTCACGACGTCTGGTTATTTGCCGTATTTCTGAGTTTTATATTTCTGGTTTCACAGTGTCCCAATGATAACACTGCAACTCGGAGAAGGTTGATACACAAAACTTACTTTCGAACAATTTTTATGATTATGTATGTAACTCTTCGATTTCCTGTTTGCTCAACTTTAAACAAATTATTGTGATTTAAATCTGCAAAAGGTCATTTCCAAATGAAAGGTAACTCTTTGTTTCAACAACTATGATTATTTTTTAAATCTAATTGAAGCATGAAAATCAGAATACAAGTTGACTCGCATTGAATAAAGGTTTAATACCTTCTTAAAAATTAAGCGACTGAAAGGGATAAGATAAATATCGTTTGCATTTACCCTCAAAATTGTTTTCTTGTAATCTAAATACGCAGATATCGCAAAAGTTGCCACGTCCTTGGCCATGATCGGAAAATTTGGCTCAAGTATGACGTTCGGAGTTATTTACGTTCAAACATCTGGAATGTTTCCCACCTGTGGGAGGTACGATCTAAGTGTTCGAAAACCACCATCTTTAAAGGCTTGCGTCCGTGTCCCAGCACAGTTCTCAGCATACCAGCTATGTGTGAAATCTCCAAAAGGAGTCATTGAACCGCTTCAGCCTTGTTCTTGTGTCAGTAGTCTCCCCCTTGCATTCCAACTACCCTTGCTTCAGACCAGCGCAGAAACGCGCAACTATAAGATCAAACAATAGTATGCGTAAGTAAAATGGAGTTCTACAACGTGGCGCGTTTTTCTCGAAAGTATGTTGTAGAAACGGGACAGTAGCTCACAACACATTTTTGGGTAGAAATTTAGAACACCTACCAAAAAAAATAAACTCAAGGCAAGACTGCAGCCGTTGGGCGGCGATCAAATTAAAATAATCAGAAACACCGTTATACCAAAACTCACCTAAAAATGCTGTGTTCGACTCAGGTCCACTGCTCTTGGGCTTGCGTCGATGAGCGCCAGGATTGGCAGCATCGTAACACCATGGACAATCCAGTTGCAGTATACAATCCCTTGGCTTACCCAGGTAATTCAAAACAGAGATTTGTAATTTTTGTTTAATTGTTCAACTTGAGCTGTAGGGCATCGGTTTCAAAAGATATTTTTGCCACAACAACAACAAGACGTTTTTAAGGATGCATTTTGAATCGCGCACGTTGTTGTGCTCAGTACCTCGTTTCGTTCAATTTTGCTAAAATTTAAGAATTATTCTATCTGAGCTTGCCTACGGAGCTTTCAAGACGTTAACACAGCAGTTGTAAAACTAAGAAACCTTTGTATTTAGGCGGTCTTCAGTGTCGTGTCTCTGATGGGAGCCATCGTTGCCGCTTTCTTTCCTGAAACGAGAAACTGCGAACTGACGATGACCTACGAAGAAGCAGAAGACTTCTTCAGAAAAGCTCTGAAGGACTCGAAAGTCCCGAAACTATTCGGTTTACCCAAGTACAGGTATGTGCTTGCTGTTTGCAAATGCCGTTCAACCTTTGTAGAAACAATCAACAGAAGGTAAAGGCTGCCAAATGCAGTTTTCCATGACTTGCTTCAGTGCAATAAACCAGTGGTTTTCCACCTTTTTCTTGCAGCGACCTACTCTGCAACCCAATTTAACCTAACGACCCCTTGCGAAAATTTGCAGTCAGTCATATGAAATGCAGTTGTGTTTGCACATACACAGCACATTCTTACGTCACAAAGTTATTCGCGGGTTGCCAAAGGCAACAGTACTGTAATGGTCATAACCACACTCAAAACTTTGTAACCTGGTCATAATCAAACTTATAAAAAGTTTGAATAAAAAAGTAGATTATCATTTTTCCAGGTGATCCTATTATTTTTGCTAAGACAAAAGGTTGTTCCATATACGAAATATAAAATGTAGATGTAATTATGAATAATTTTATAAAAAGCTCTCGCGATCCCTGGAAAAAAGGCAAACGACCCCTATGGGGTTCGTGACCTCAGGTTGAAAATCACCGCAATAAACGATTATCTTTCTTCGACCCAGTTTAACGCGAGAAATTGGTTCCGTCTGATTTCAGTGCAAGCAGCTACACTAACTCGGTTTGCTTCAGGCCAAGGAATTATCCTATGTGGATATTTAATTTCTCGAATGTTTCTCTTGGTTCAAGTTTACTTATTTCTAAGGCTTCCTAATAAACCGCACAGAGCCTTAACGTTAACAACACACATGAAATAGAGAGAACGGTTCAATTTTAGTTAAGAAGTGATTACACTGAACGTATTGATTTTTCATAGTTAAAGGCCACAAAGATGGCGGCAAGTAAATCAGTCACAGTTTATTGACGGGGAAACTAGTTTCGCGTTTTCCAACGCATCATCAGTCCTGTAAATGTAAGACAAATCTTACAGGCGAAATGTTGACACTTGAAAACAAGTGAAGAAAAACACACGAACTGTTACTAGTTACAACGACATTGCTAAAAATTTTTTTCGAATACGTTGAGAGAATCCCTGCCACTACTGTTTTCCGCAAATGTTGACATTTACTGAAAGAACTATGAAACAGGAAAAGGGAGAATTGACGAACTGTCAAACATCAAAGAAGTTGTGTTTGGAACAAGGAACAAATAAAAATTAGCTTCATTGCACGCTTCCAATGGACGTTGAAAGGCTCGGCCTTTCTTGATTTTTCGTGAACTGTTACGCTCTGTTTAAATCGCGCGGGTTCTCTCTGGCATACGTCATCGCTCACGTGTGTTATCTCCAGAGGTAAAGTGTCTTCGTTAGACCGCTCCCAAACGCAGATTTTCTTAGCAGTGACTGGTTTATGAGGCTCTTGTAAGGTCAGCCTTTTAGCTTCGAAAAAAATTTTTAGCAATGTCGTTGTAATTAGTAACAGTTCGTGTGTTTTTCTTCACTTGTTTTCAAGTGTCAACATTTCGCCTGTAAGATTTGTCTTACATTTACAGGACTGATGATGCGTTGGAAAACGCGAAACTAGTTTCCCCGTCAATAAACTGTAAAACTTAAGTGGCACATGCAAATGTTCATCAACTTCCTTAAGTAGGCCGTGATTTCGGTACTGATATTTTTGCATTACTCAAAACATAACCATAAGACATTGACAGTATTTTATAAAAGTGATGAGGAGAACGGGACCAAAACATCGCCCTTAGTTATCAAGAAACGTTGTACCACAACACACGGCCTCTCCCTTTCAGGTCAAGGAATTGCTGCATCATCTGCTCATGCAGTAGACACAATACAAGATCTCCCCTACACAGATACGCTGGCAGCAACGTCTGTCCGTGGTACTCACTGACGTTTCTGCAAAAGTTTTTGCAAACGGTACGACCGACTTTTCCAACGTTGCAGCTTGTCAGTTACTGCGCGAAAACGGCCAATGGATCATCGCGCATCGGTCGTCGCGCGTGACCAGGGACGCCGGAACATCGGTAGGCAGGGGGGACAGTAACAAAGTTGAGGGCAATGGAAACTTATGAAAAACAAAACAATCGTTATCAATTATGCTTGCTGCTGTTCAACAACAATGTTTACCTCAAAAATAACAAGAGAAACTATCGAAAAATTCGTTTCAACTTGATCTTGATGAACCATAAAATTACCTATGATGCTGTTATGAAAATGACACATTCGCCCCCGATCCCTGCTTACCGTTATTAGCAGCCACTGTTTCGCTGCATTACCTGCCAAGATTACTGCGTTCAAGAGTCACATGCGACAAAACGCCTAATATCGTAACTTGAAGTGAACATTAGAAGATTTGTTGCCTTATTATTACACAAAGACCAGTAGTGAAACAATCCGCTCGCAAGTTTCGCAACCTGCCTCTGCAGGGAATGGAGCGGACATGAGCGAACTACAAACTCACCACTGCATGACACCAGAACAGTGAACCTGGCACTTGTGCAGTGTGAATGCCATAGCGGCAAATAAAAGCTGACGTCAAATTTTCTAGAAAATGTTTGTTCTTGGTCTCAATTTGCAGGGAGGGGCAAATGCCCGTTCCCCCTGCGGACGCCCATGGTTTGACGTACCACGAGATCAAAACTGTTTGCTTGAGTTCAGTGTAAAAGCGCACCCAATAGTCATTCTTTTCGCATTTACGTGTTAAGCAACAATGTTGACCTCAAAAATAATAAGAGAAATTAATGGAAAACCATTCTGAATTTTGTGTGCGCGCGAATAGCTGCAATGAATTTGTTTCAAGTCGATCTTGATAAATCATGAAATTACTTATGACATTGTCATGTAAGGCCACCTGTGCCCACGTAGCCCCCCCTTTTAAAGGGCAGGAGGGTCAGTGCCTCCGTCATACACCCCGGTCCAATGTCCCTGCGCGTGACCGAGGACTGAGCTCGGGATTTAGGCAGAAGAGGCTGTTCAAAAATCTAGTCTTCCCATCAGTTATCCACATGCTGAGGCTCCACTTTGTGCCCACTATGCACCTGGGGAGGCGAATGGGAACAGCGAAAAGGGCTTCTACTCTTCGAGACTAGAAAGCCGCGCGTAAATGGCAATCGTGCCATAACCTGGTGATTGGAAACTGGAACATAACCATACTGACAGGAAAAGAGAAATAGTTGAAGTCAAATGATATTCCTCGGATGTTGCTGGCATCTCTTCGATAAGCGTCATGGTTGCTGAGCTGAGCGATGGGTGGAAACCCTTCTACTCCAGCGGTGAGCGCCAACAAAGTTTGCCCTGGCTAGGGTGGGGATACTTCAAAGCCTTCAGTTGGCACGTGTGTCAATAAATGGATACTAACAGAAGGAACAAATTGCGTTGTGAGGTTGAAGCTGATAGACCACTCCATGTGTACGGCCCAAACTCAAGTGAGCTGTACTCTGAGATCGTGAAGGAAACTAATGTTGTCCTAAGGGTTAAAACTATACCCTATCCACAATCATTTTGGGAGATTTCAATGCACACATTGGGAAAGACCTGGTGTAGTGAAGGTTGTGATCGACCACCACGGTGTTGCTGGCCTATATGCAGGGCCGGCCTTAGCAAGTGCGAGGCCCGATTGGAAGCACTTTTGCGGGGCCCCACTCAACGGTGTTTGCAGAAATTTTTGATAGGGCATCAAGTCATATTGTTTGAAATCGTTGATGTGAAAGAGCGGGGTCTTAGGCATGCCCCCCAGTTTAGCCCCTCCAGCTGAGACTTCAGTGGACAACGCCGTAATCAATTCACGAGTTACTAAAATACCTTCTCTCAGGAGGTATTGAGTGAAGTGCGGCTGCACATCCAGAGATAAAACGTTGCAGTAGCAGCAGCAGATTTTATTTTCGATGCGGAGCATGTTAGCCATGGACAGTCTGCCGCTGCGCCATTTTGCAGTACTCGTTTGCAGTGGAAGTTAAAAAACCGTGTTTCCATCACTCTCGTTTCTGGTGAAAACTTCTGTTGTGATTGTGGTTCTCTTTGGCTAAATAGTTTCCGACTCTTTACACCTGGGCATGTAGCAGGATGGTTTGTTAATCCACTACTTCCGACAAATTTTGAATTTTCGTCCTCGCAAGCCTCATCAGATGCACTAGCTTCCTTCTTTGTCAGACCCAACAATTTCGAAATGACTTATCTTACTCTTCTACTTCGACTATCTGGCATACTATCATCAGACTGTCTGCCTGTGTTGTTGCCATCTTCACTGTAGCTTGGCTCTTCTAGAGCTTTTCGCGCATTTTCTGAAGTGGTTTTGCTAAAAAACTTGTCAAACGCACCTTTCTCTTTTTCTGTTTTGGCCATTTTTGCCTAGCTTTAGCCCTCCTTTGACTAACACGTCTAATTTTCAACCTATGTCTCTTGGTCTTCGACTCATGGTATTTGTCTTTGTTACAGAAAAATTATATCCTTAAATAATAGCCCAAATTCCGCTGTTAAAACCAAAACACAAAACACCATAATATAACGCCTGCCCATCACTTGAGTGTATAATTCACGCATGGATAATATTTGCAGCAGGGTCGCAAACACGTGGCCCGCGAGGCCGTTTTGTGCGGCCCCTGATGCTTTTTCGGAAATTTCAAAAAATTAGCATTTGCGTCATTTTGTTTATTCACCGGTGTTCATTGCTCACGATCAGCCTATAACTTACGATAACTTTCGCAGGAAATAAGATGTAAAAGCTGTTTGTAGTAAGGTTCAGGTACCGCCGTTGTTGCGTCAGCGTCATAATGCGGCCCTCAGGTTACTTTAGTTGTCCTCAATTGCCTTTCGGAGCAATTTCAGTTTGAGACCCTGGGTTACAGTGAAACCCGCTGAGAGCACAAACCGCTTTTTAGAGCAGGTTTTGTATATCCAGGAAAAGTTAAAAATTTCTTTCTCTTCAAACATGAAATATAGAAAGTAATTGCAGATCTTCCAATAAGTATAAACCTACTTTGCAGAAATTTTTCAAAACAAGCAAGTATTGTAGTAGCCTCAAACTTCCGCAACAGTCATCCCACCTGTGCACATTTTCATACTTTTTGCAACTTCTAATTTGCTAGGTTATATCACAGAACTACGACGCCAGTCTGTGTGCGAACGATGCCATAACCCTTGTTTTGGCAGTATTTCTCACACCACAAGAACTTGATAAGGCTTACTTAACTGTCACTTATCTTTAGCCGAAGGAGTTGGTTCCAACACTTCTGTACTTTGCAAATGGTTTGACTGTTAATAATCGTTAAAGAAATTTTCTGTTGCTTTTTAAAGAACCGCTATATTTGCACACTGGAAATAGTCATTTCTAATTAAAACTAAGTATATTTCCCAACCTTATCGCCGATCCCAAGTTGCCTTATCAGATCTCTACGAGAGTGGAATTGAAGAAGACTGACGAAACAGCACGCAATTGCAATTACGAACTAAACTTAACCTTCAAGAGACAAGTCGTAGTAACTGTTGAAACAATATCTATCGAACCGTATCATTTGGCAACTGTTGAAAATGCACCCGCCAAATACAAAACACTTGTAATTGAAACAGAAAACAGGTTCAAAACTTTATCCTCTCTGCCGCTATTGAAAAAACGCAGGCTACACATTGACGAAACACAACTAGGCCTACCATTGTCATGATTAAAGAACGAACTATGATGATTGAGGACGTTGAAAAACAGCAGTTCATTTTTATTTTCGATGGTTTTCGATGTCAAGATGCCCCAAGCTTAAAAAGTGCTGTTGGCCCCGCGCCAGCGCTACACAAACACTTTCAATTAAAAGTGTAAGTTTGTAGGCGTAGCGCGGGCCCCCTTTGGCGCAGGGCCCGATTGGAGGCAATCGCTCCAATCGGCTAAAGGGCGGGTCTGCCTACACGTTACGGAAGGCTCCTGCAACTGTGCTGCATCAACGCACTGGGCGTAATGAACACTTTCTCCAATATAGAGATTTGCACAAGTACGCCTGGTGCGGAGATTCGTTGAGCCAGTGGTCACCCACTGATTGATTTCTTCATCGTTTCCGTTGGCTTGTTCCAATTATTTTCGTGTCAAAAAAGCTGCAGAACGTTCGACGCGTCAACAACTGGTGGTCCGCAACTTCATCTTGAAAAACAATGCCTGCACGAACGTAAAGTTAGGTGGTGCTATTGAATGAAGTGAGAGGTCCTAGTGAACAAAGATAGAAAAAAGATCCTTGTAAACAGCGTATTGTCACTAATCCAAGAGCACATGAAATGCATAGCGGAGACTGAGCAAGATGGCGGTTGCCCCAGGCAGCTGTCGTTACACCGACTGCTCTGGTATGTGGACAAGCGATCAGGTGTGGCCACAGATGGCAAAAAGTAACAATTTTGTGGAGGCAGAATGAAGCTATTTGAGCAAAGACTGTAGCCTGCAAGCAGTGGCGGCTCGTGACTGTGATCTGTGGGGGTGCTGCAACTCTTCCAAACAAAGATTTTATAAAGACTAAAAGCATTACGTTTTCAACAGCGGCGCGAACTGTTGGGACATATGAGTATGACATTTCTCTTTCTGCCATCCAACTGTGATACCCGTATATTGCTATGTTGCAGTGACATACTATGAGGTGAATGACTGGTGAGGCACTGGTATCTTTTAAGTTATAGACTTGCGATTGTGATTTCCTGAGTAAGGCTGGGTAGTTCTCAAGCGGCAAAGAAAAGAATTAATGGAGCAGTAGTATCAGTGGCGTAACTTACAGGCGGCGAGTCGTCCCCCATGGAAAGCTACTGTAAATGTGAAAACCGGGCCCCCTTAGTTTACCTTTTGATATTAGTATTTCCAGTGGGTGGTTGTTTTTTTGCGTTTTCCGGAATTCGGGGTGTCTTTGTTTTTTTAGATAGTATAGACAGACAACCGGATTCACTATCATTTCTTAACCTTTTTTCTCTGAGTGTTGGCTAGTGGCCCCCTATGGTGGCCAGTGGGCCCCCTTCAGCTGAGTTTTGCCCGCCCCTGGCTCAAACCTCTATTTACGCCACTGAGTAGTTGAATACCATTGTGGATACTACTCGATAATAGAGGCTGGGTAAAAGTTCGCCAGGTAAATCCTGAACTTCAACGAAGAGTAAAGCATTGTTTAGTTTAGAGCAGGGGTTCCCAACCTTTCTCTTAGCATCTACCCCTTCAGCATTCTGACAGATGCGCATGTACCTCTACAGCATTTCAACAGATAAGTATGTACCCGTTTAGAATTTCGACAGATGAACATGTACCCCTACAATTTCTTATGACAAAATCTTTTATCATGATTATTCATAGACGTATTTAACAATAAGCATATGACTTTTGAAAATAATATTAACTGATATGTAAACAAGACACGAAAGCAAACCAAAGGTGGCTCAAGGCCATGTGAGCACTGTGCACTTTGTGGTTGCTATAGAAAAAATAACAAAGCTATGGTACCAAATGTTTCACAATTGCTGACTAAAACCAAAACTTTTAAGCTAAACCTAAGCTTGACTTGCGCAGATTTTGGCATTTACGTCGCGACTTGTGTGATATGTCATGAACAGTATGTTGGTCAAACTAGCAACAAATTTTCCAAAAGATGGTCAGCGCATCGCAGTAATTGGAACAA
>Ga0210059_1003675_pt1 | contig 24654 bp, 9 predicted proteins | sample Ectturendosymbi2_FD_188042 | JGI IMG/M metagenome (GOLD analysis project Ga0210059, IMG submission 188042) | Ecteinascidia turbinata endosymbiont from Florida, USA - Sample 2 (SPAdes) (version 2) | ecosystem: Host-associated > Tunicates > Ascidians > Unclassified | place: Key West, Florida...
TGTTTAATATTTGCGCCAATAAACTCTCTCTCTCTCTCTCTCTCTCTCTCTCTCTCTCTCTCTCTCTTAGCACAAAGTGCCCCTTGGCGGATGAAAAAAAGAACAGTAAGAATCTCCTGCTCCAAATCTGATTCATGCGTTTGCTGTAGGAGCGCCACCGTACCATTTTCTTTGCCAGTCATTGGAAGGCACGCCGTCTGTCGTTAACCGGTTAATTTTGAGCGTGGTAAGTGAGGAACTCTATTGCGAAGTAGTTCCAGCACTGCTTTTTTAACATCTAAACCACATGTAATGCCACGAACAGAAACGAGTCCAAGAAGATCTGCATGGTCAGACAAACCTTTTGTTGCACCACGGATAAGTATCAATATGTGCACAGTGCCAGTTATTTCAGTGGTTACATCCAAAGCCAAGGAAACACATTGAAATTCGCCTATTTTCTAAGATAATTGCCCAGATAAATATTAATCAATATCTTCTATTCTGTTTGCAATAGTTTTTTAGAAAGGCTGGTATTTTCGAACAGGCGTGCTTTGTCTGGAAACATCACCTTTGCAACTTCCTACTCTCTAAAACAAATTCTCAGTCTGTGTATTGTCTTGACTTGATGAACAGACAATTCTTTCGGCAATCGCATCTCTAATTTCTTTTAGTAAGTCCCCCTCGACTTTCCAACTTCACCAGCATATTTTTTCACGCAAGGTTTGGTAATGCTTTTTCGCACTGAAAACCTTGGAATCAGAAACGTTTTTTCTATAAATCAAACATGGTGGATTCTCCTTCCATTTCAATAAAAAGGTAATCATGCGTCCATGAATCTAGAAACAATTGTGCCGGCTCATTTCTTTTTCTCATTGTTTCTACACATAATGCAATAAAATGACACCAACGCTAACCTCCAATACAGTTTAACGAACAACGGCTCGACGATTGTATTTGTAACGGTACAAACGCAAACTCGATTATTAGATTGTTTTGTTGTACTGTGAATAAACTAAAAGACAACAACGGACTGTGGACCAACCTTAGCTTTCAGTATGTGAATTTTCGAAAGAGCTGGCGTTCCATTTGAAAAGACACCGCATGCCGTTTTGGCACGCATGCCACATGTTGGACACCCCTGGAGTAGTCCTATGTAGTCCCGTCGCCACGGGGGCTCTTGTGGTCTTATCCTCCCCGAACAAACTCCAAGCCCCCCTATAGAAGACTTTCTGGCGACAGTTCTGGTCCTACGTTGCTCTACTGTGCCACTACAAGATGGAGCAATGAGGTTGATAACCGCTGCTCGTGGTACACTTGGCCCTGGCCAACGGCGCAACGGACTGTACGTTCAAGTTGACTGAGGCAATAGGCCTTATCACTTTTCTCGTGTCTGCAGTTTACCCTTCTACGCTTAATTCATCTTTGTGTGTTAGACTAAATAAAAACTGTGTTTGTAAGTTATGAAAATCCTGGTATTAGTGATATCCTAGCACTGGTTCTTCTTTTCGTAGTGACATGCACATTCTAAAATCAGACATTTGTGGCATGTAAAAAAACTAACAGATGGTATGAATTGTTTCAGATATCGTATAACATTTCCTCAGCAAAAGCTGATCAGCAAATCAAAGGTCTGTTGCAAAATAGCAAACATTGTTTTGGACTGTTTTTGTAAAACAGGTGGTACGTGGGCTAATGTTCAATATTTATCATGACTTGCTTGGACTATTTCGTAGTGGATGTAAGAGTTGAAGTGAAAGTTATCAAATTCTTAAGATTCGGAGCAGAAGGCCTTGAGCCGGTTGGATTTAAAAAAGTGTGAGTCATCTCATATCTGGTGGTCATTTCGCCATCTGCTTGTCTAATGTTTCACGACAATTTCAATCAATACAGAGGACTGCTGGTTGCTACTAGGTACAATAATTTCAAAGTGATATTGACTAAACTACTCAATAAGTGACATTGAGTTTTTCTCAAAACCTGAAAAACTTCGGGTTTTTCGTACTGGTTCCCGAAACCCGTGTTTTGAAATTTTGTCCCGAATGGTAAACAGTGTAGTAACAAGCGCGATGTCATTGGTATTTTCCTTACAAAGTGTTGTTTCAATGCTCCTGCCTGTTGCAGTCGCGCCCTAATTGTGACTGCGACCGAATAATTGTCAATAAAATCAATTCGTTTTCTTTTGCATAGATCTAAAGCAAATTGCCTGAAAGAAAATAAAATCGCATTTTAACAAGGCGTGATCGAGCACTAATTACTCGCTTAACAGTAGTGCTATAAAAATTGTGGCTATTAACTAATATCAAGAACGTTAAGAAACCCTTCGTTTTTTATTGGTCAACTTTGGTGTATATTTGCTAATAAGGCAGGAAGTAACACTTATCTTACACAATTTCATATAAAACGCAGCTGGTCTTGTCATTTGCAGATGATTCCTCTTCAGATGACGAGAGTGAAGTTGCTGTCGGTGGCTTGTTGGCATTTGGTAATACCTACTACGCAAATAAATTTTCTCATTTGTTATACTTATCAATCATCTGATTTTACCTAAATATAACCACCGTTACTTTAATCGATGTCTGACGGGTTTCGTGTAACTTAATTTAACTGAAATAATAGAGTTGAAGAGAAACGTGCACCTTCAAGTACTGATGAAGCCATTCGATAGAAAACTATCCCTCTATTACCAAAGATAGTGTTGTTGGCACTGAAATTCATTGTTGGTCAGTCAGATGCACAAACTCAATTTTGAATATATGCAGCACACATGCTCAACGAAATTGCTTCAATTCAATATGGCTCTGAAGCAGTGGAAATCAAAGGTATTTCAATTGCTTTTGTAATATCATTTAGTTGTCTAACAGTAGCATTATTGATCGAGGTCTAAGATGTTCATATTACACTTAAAAGCACTAGTGTTTCTGTATGCTTTTGAGGAATCAGTGGACTGCCATCTGCTTTCGTCTTTTTGCGATGATTCAAACTTGCACATATCTCTATTTCAAGTATGTACTTTCCACGATGGGTGTAAGCAAGGAATCGATCAGCAAATTTTTAATAGGAAATCGATTTCACGTAAAATTACGCATCCTCAGTCCTTATTCAAATAGAATCAATGTTCATATCAGTCTCGCATGCAGTATTTCTGGTAAGTCTGGGGATAAGCCAAAAAAACTATCTGGGTCAATCAACTAGCAAATACATTTTCTCTCAAAATGAAAATGGGTAATCAATCCTTAGAAATCCAAATTCTGTCTGGTTGCAAGCTTGTTAATTATGAAAAAAGCACAGATTAGTTTTCACAAAGTTTAAAATGCAGTATGATTTCCTGATGATGCTTTAGTCACAGCAAGCATTCAAAACACAGACAATTTAGCACACTACCTGGTCCGATACGATGGCAACAACGTCTGATAACAAGCTGAACAAAAGTTGTCAGTTATATTGCAATTTCTCTCGTAAAGCGTTTAGTCAACATCAACAAACACGCCCGCTGCAGGTGTGCAAGTCTTTGTCAGTCTGTCCACAAAAATTTCGTGTTCCAATTACCAATGTAAGTACTCAAAACTTGAGAACAGAGATTAAAACTAGAATACGATAGGTCTACATTCATGCAAAATGTGTAGATAGGAAAAGCTTTTTGTAGTTAAAGTATCGCGGCATCATATATGCATCATAATCACGAAAGATAACTCTATCAAGTTTTCTTGTTCATGTTTCACGTCTAGCCGGGACTTCTCTTTATACCGCTTCTACTTTTTAAACAAGGCGAAAGAAATGTGTCTCTAGCTTCTGATGATTTGCAAAGCCCATTCGTAACTGTGGCGTGTCGAGGCATTCGCTTTGTACATATCAGTGTTTCCCAAGTGGTTTGCAAAAGGGGCAACGCTAGAAGTGCTGAAGTATTTAAGAAACTGCTGGCTCACGATTAGCCGTAATCTTGAAGTTAAAAGGTTTACGATAAGATTAAATGCACTCAGAAAACAACGTTAAGCGCTTGCAAGTAAAACATATTGTAAATTACTGTAGATCACTTTATTCAAATGCAAACTCTTGGCTTCAAGACATGGTGCACGATGCAGGATGCGGTGTATCGCCAGAAAAGTCTTTTGCAAATAAGTGTGTTGTAGCTTAAAAGTGCTATCTATGCATGATGCTAATTTTTTGTCAAGTTCCTAGTGCCTGTAGCACTTCAAAGGCGGTACAACATTAACTCTTTTTTGCTGCTGACTATTTTCTGCTTGGAAATTTTGTTTAAAAATTTGCAGAAGTTGGCTGTTGCTTTCTCTTGAAAAAGTGTCTCCATAACTTTCAGATTGCAGAAATAGTAAGGGAAGTCGTAGTGTGGTAATTTTCTGTAGGTTTCTGGTAAATTGTTTTACGTCGTTTTACTTCACGGAGTGTAACGCTTCTGATAAAAAATTTCTGTCAAATTTAACACCGGATTAAATGCTTGTGGCTCTGCAAATAGAAGATGATTTTCATAACATTCGATCTTACCGTAGCTTTTGTAAATTCTCAGACGTCTTGCCTTTGGGCGCCAGAGTTGGAAAGAAATGTGTAGAACAGGTAATGGCATATAATATTATAAGTAAAAGGTATGATTTTTATAAAGAAAAGTATAAAAAGGAGTCGATGGTAGAGACAGAGTTTCACAAAGTTTGCTGATCGGTGGTTTTAGCTATTTGACAAGAATAAGATTGTTTTCCATTATACTATTCTAAAGCGCGTCGGTTTCACTCGTCTACAGCCTTTTTCAAGTGTGGTCGCTAACCACTTAAATTTTCTTGTCGTGTTGCTAAAAACGTACGTTTTGTCTCCAAGCCCTCCAAAATGAAATACAGTAAACCTCGGTTAATCCGGATTCGATTTGACCGACGATTTTATCCGGTTTAGGCGAAGGTCCGGATTAACCGAAGATGGTTGTTTCTAGCCTGACGTCATCTGTGTACTGAGATATCGGTGAAAATTACTTAAACTGAGCTCACTTGTGACCCAACAGCAGACTTTCGCGGAAGCAAAACGAATTTATTAAAGTATGTACAATGGTACATGTACATCAGACTAGTAACCGCCATATCCAGTTAGTTATAAGAAATCTTAAGTTCATAATTTGACATGACTTGGCTGCGAAGAAATCTGGGATTTTGGACTGACGCAGAGATTTCTGCGACTGGTCCATAAGCAGTCACTCCATTTGGAAAGTAATGCCCTCCAGACATCTTACCGAGTAGAGTACACAAAGGGAAATTGTTGTACACAAGCACACTCAACACTGATCAATAGACTGAAACCGTGGTACAGCCACAGCGGCGTGCGGTGAGCGTTATGCTCAACATGATAAGCATTGCCCATGTGTGGCGCAATAAGCGACAAGTGTATCGACGATTAGTCGAATGTTGCACGCAGTTGCAGCCGGTGTTATGATAATTCTACACGCTCGTTGGTGACCATGAACACGCTTGTGTTGCGTCTGAAAGCTGCCGAATCTTTCCTAGAGACAAAAATCCGGATTACGAGATGTGAAAAGAACAGATTTTATCCGGTATTGGCGAAGATCCGGATTAAAAAATCCAGATAAATTGAAGATTTTTATAAAGAATAACGTTAGAAATCATCCGTACCACCAGTTTATCCGGTTTTGGCGAAGATCCGGATTAACCGAATCCGGATTAACCGAGGTTTACTGTATACAACACTATAAATCATTAGAGTTTTGTCAATTTTTAGAATGTCAAGCCCCCATGCACAAACGTAAAGCCCCGCTATTGAAAACTTTCTGGTGAAAAGCCTTGCTGTTTTGAAATGACTCTTGTAATAGTGCATCTTATATTCATTGTTCAAAGCATATTGTTTCCAGCCTTCATTGTATCGTTGTTGTAATGTTATTATAGGGCCATCGAAATGAAGTCCTTGTTGGCACCGTGACGTCAGTAGATGGACAAAGATGGTTTGAAGTACAATGGGATGAAGGCGACAAAGACACGTACTTCGTTGGAACAAAAAATGTCGACACTGCCATTCTCGATTCTGGACCATGCGGTAATGTATCGAAAGATGGCTTACTAAAGAAACTGCTACACACAGCAAAAATTGTTTGCTAAGATGTTTTCTGTCTAAACTTGATATACTAGAAAAAGAAGAGTATAAAAATATTAAACACCTTTAAAATCTACCCCATCAACATTTTTACTTCCACAAACGATGGAGATTGCTCTGCAAAAGGATTTTACGAAGGGCATTCAAGCGTATTGAACTACAAAAGCAAATAAACTCTGAGGAACAAAGCCACCAGTGTAGCGTTATCATACTTTCCCACATAGCATACAATATTGCTGATATTATGTCATCATAAATGCATAAAAAGTTGCATTGAGATGGGTGGCAAGCGGTTTTTCAGAAATAAACAATGAACTGAAATGGGCTTTTAGGCAGAAGTGTAATAAAATGTTTTGAATGACGTCAAATCAAGCGGCTAAGTTTACAATGATATTGTTATCTACATGTTTATTTGTTCAATGCATATTTCAGTTAATACAGTACGTTGTAAATTCAACTGCGAGGAAAACTTTTTATTGCCTGAATTTGTCTAGGAAAGAAAATACGTCGACTTAACCCTGCTCAGGTCTATTTTGCCCGTATATGGCAAATGAACTTGAGGCGTGATGCAACATGCGAAAAATTACCGTTTCAAGGTGAGCCTTCCAAGAGCTGATAATTAAGGTCTGTAGAGTAGCATTCTCAAAATCTGCATAACCTTGGTACATATCAAGTTAGGGGGGTTTTGGCAGGAGCGGACAAAGAACATCGGAAGTGTTCCAACAAGAATTTAGTGAAAGTCAACCTTGCCAGTCGGCGGAAAAAACGTCTTGCCATTTTCATTTGGTACCAAGGGCGTTGGTTTGGCAGATCAATCAAATATCACTGACGAGAAGCAGATTCAAACCGCGAACGTTCGGTGATTGCTTGCCAAGCGCCAGAAACCCTGCTGTTCAGTAATTTCCGTTGGAATGGAGTGAGCTAAGTTTTCATGGCAAAGCTTGTTATGTTCTGTTTGTATGCGAAATGTTTTCTAGTTGTTGTCATGCAACACTGCGGAATATTGAAAAATGCCAGAGCCGCTGGCTTTTCAAAGGTTTCAATTGCACAGGTCTGTGCTAGAGTTTTCATTCTTGAAAATTCGCGAGTGTCAGCCATTAAGTGAAGTGTCTAGCTGTGACCAAAGCAACATGTTTGATGCTGATGACCTGCCTCTTGCTTTGATGTGTGAAGAAGACGTGCCACTTGCAAGGTTAATGCACAGCGATGGTATTGGTTGGAAAATACTGGGGCAGCGGTCGGAATGTAACAACCAACAACTGGATTACATCTTATCCCCTAGTGAAAATTTTGCGAGAAAATTACGGATTAACTTATGTGGGAACTGTTCGTACAAACAAACGATAAATTCCTCGCTTGATGCTTGACAAGAGAAATTACTGTCCGGGTCACGATTGCTTTTGCTTTCAGCAAGGACATGACACTGGCCACTTTTGCAAGTGCAACAAGCAATACAAATAAAAAGCTCGTTTGTCTGCTTTCCTCAATTCATGACCATCCAGTGATCTGTAAAAATGGCAAGCCTGAAATTATTATGTAGCCTATTATAATTCAACGAAAGGTGGCGTGGATACATTTTATCAGATGTGTTCTTATCATTCATGCAGCTGCACGACCAAAAGATGGCCTCTTACGGCTTTTTAATGATTTTGAATGCATCCGTGGTCAATTCTTATATTGTGCATAAAGAGCACAAACCGCAAAACACCTTGAAACGACAGTTCTTTCAAAAGAAACTGGCACTTGGTTTGATCAAGCCTTTGGCGCAAAGGTGTCTTGCCAACCCTATGTCGCCTCCCGCTGTGCGGTCCACCATCCACATTACATTTCCTGATTTGATGTCAGCGATACCGGCGCAAGTCCATCGAAAAACTGCTCGTGGCAAAACGCTGCCAAATCTGCCGTCTGTCGCACCGAAACAAGACGAGTTTCGCGTGCCGGAAGTGTGGAGCTCCTGTGTGCAAGGAATACTTTCGAATCTTCTGCCCAGACTGCTTAAAGGTAATAGTTTCATGCAGTTTGGTTTTTGTTGTGTAGCACATTTCAACGTTGCTACTGTGTTACATAAATTAATTTGTCAGCAAGAGTTGTGTGTCCAAGTCTTTAGCCAAATTACGCTTGTGTGACGTAAAGTAAAATAGCACATTTGTCTGTCAATAAAAACCCTGTTTTGCCTTTGTAACAAGTGCGACAACTCCGAACAAGCTTTTCCGCCACTACACCTTTGAAATCATTTTCTTGTTCCTTTTTTTGATCGATTCTGTGCAGAATGGCAGATATTGTCGTAAATAAATTTGCCCAGTTTGGGCAAAATGCACCTTGTGTGCACAGAATTCACAAAAATATCACAAAAATAACACATCTTCATGTCTCAACCCAATTTACTTTTTTTGCTTGTAGTTCCATCAGCTTCGAAACATCACGACGTGGACCTTGTACACACCGCCAATGAAGCCTACTGGCGGAATTTCGGACGTTTTCGTGTCGTTTGCAACCGTACTACCCATTTTGGGAGGGACATGTGTTTGGTTTTGAAATAATAAAAATTTTTCGACATGCAACAACTTTCTTTTTTAGGATCAGTTGAGCTTGGGAACAGTTTATGAGTTGTTCAAACACGTGCCTGTTGACCTAAAATGTTTCCGTAAGCTTTGGTTAAGATGGGAACAAATCTGTCAGAGTGGGGCAAATTATACCAACGTGTTTTTTTGAAATACACCTGAGCGGGGTCAAGCCTTTCAATGTACGCTTTGCTACAATTTAAAATTGCATCATGTGTTTTGATTTCCTTAAATTCTACTGCGTTTTCTGGCTTGCACTAGCTATTTAAAATTTAACTGCAAAATATTGGCCAAATATTTTACACAGTAAGTACAATATGCAAGATCTCTTATTTCCTCAATATTCAACTAAAGTCAGTGTTCAATAAAATGCAAACATCTAAATTCTCTGAATAGGCGTTTGGTGGTACAGAACTTAAAGACGGCGTGAAGTAAGAGATTCATCCCAAAGCTTTTCCTGGTAAGGCCATCAGTCCCCCACAATTTCACCAATCTGCCATCGGCCAACATCTTCTTGACAACGCCCGATGCGCATTACAATCAAGACAAGTTCTCTGTTCTCGGTCGAACTCGCACTCCATTTCATCTCTCCGCCCTAGAAGAGACTTTCATCACATCTCTGAATCCCTTTCTCTGCAAACAAAAAGAATTCGTTTACTCCCTGAAGATCTCCTAAACCTCTTAAACTCTTTCCATTGGTTAATTTCAACCAATGAGAACTCTTCTTTTGGGTCAGAAACGTTTCGACGAAATTCGTTTCGACGAAGAAACATTTCGACGAAGTTATTTTCCGATCTCCTAAACCTTTTCTTATTGGCTACTGTTTCGACCAATGAGAACTCTGCTTTCCTGTTTATAAACCAGTTCTGTTGTACTCCGCTCCATTCTGACGATGTCTGTTGAAGAGTGTCAGACGAAAAGCTTTGAGATGAATCTCTTACTTTACGCCATCTAAATTATCTCGCAGCAAAGTTTAATTAGACGCTTGATACTAAACACCCAAACTGTTCCCCATTGACCAAACCTTTTTTTTGGCGATGCACGTATTTCTTGCAAAGTTTATTTCAATCGAGCTCCTCGTTGACTTTTGTTTTCACGTTACTGTGGTTACCAGACAAAAATATAGATTGAAAGCTTTAAGCTGTGAAAAGATTCGAACTTCATTTGCGTTGCGTATAAAGTATGTAACGAAAAAGCAATAGAAAGCCGCCTTTGATTGTAAGCCGCACGAACTGGTCTTGAAAAAATAACGTAAGCCGCCCTTGATTGTAAGCCGCAGTTGAACATAGGTTACCTAAACCACTGAGCTTCTTACGCGTACTAGAACGTTTCGCGCTTAATTGGCAACGCTGGTATAATGATCCGCACACCACTACAACTGCCTTCCGTTCATCATAAACACTGAGCGCCATCTAGACCAGGGCTTCTCAAACTGTGGGTCGCGATCCCATTTGGGGTCGGGAAATGTAATTTTGGGGTCGCGAAACAAATTGGCTTGAAAAATCAGATATAAAAGATTTTGCAAAATTTACAAGAAAATTGAAAGTAGACCTGGAGTGAATCTAGTTTTACTGCATTATTAGGGTAATGCTATGTTTTATGCTTTCCGTTATTTAGCGTACTAATGTCTGCCTGAGGTATCAAATAATAATAATCAACTAAACACGACACGTTATGCAAGTTATGCATTGTTACGTCATGTTTGGTTTAACGTACTGACCAATATTGGCCTTGTTGCATTCATTCCAACATGAGGGCACACTTGTGCAGCGGTCGGCAACCTTTTGCTAATTGTGTGCCAACTTAAGGTTTCAAATCTTTCAATGTGCCAACAAATACGCATTTTTGTGCAAGTCAAGGTCAATATACCCTCTGTGTGAATCAAAACAAAATCGATATGTATAAAACATGGAGATTCTCCGTGACATTGGAAATTACTTGGCGTGCCAAGTGTGGCACGCCTGCCGTGGCTTGCCGACCCCTCCACTTGTGTCTAGATCTCTACAGTAGCTCTAGTCTAGGGGCTAGGCTAACTGCTTTGAGAACACACTGGGTATTTTAGACTAAAGTTACGAGGTTCATACATAGTTTCAGAAGTACTTCAGAATTTGATTCAGAAAAACTTGGATCCGCAAACCATACACAATTGAAATTTCAGGAGGGCACACACCTGCCATGCCCAGCATGAGTTTGCGGAATTATTAAACGACAAACGTTTGCAACTGGAATTTTCGAAACAGAGTTGGTGCTTTTTGGATAAGAACAAGAAATAAATACACAGTCATTTCTAATCTCGCCATTCATAAAGTATTAGCCTTTTGCACTACATATTAGTATGAAGAGGCATTGTCAAATTTGATAATCATCAAGTCCAAAAAACGACCCTTTATGAAAAATGTTGAGAATGTCCTTTGTCTTCCATTGTCTTGTATCAATCTACGCATGATGATCTGTGTACAATCAGGGTTGCTGAGTCGGAGGTCAAAAATCCGACTCCGGCTCCAAAACCGACCTTTCCAAAATTTCCGACTCCGACTTCAGACACTTAACATAAAAGGAATGACGTTTGGCTGTTAACAATTTGCTAGCGATTAGCAATCAGTGGAAATGGTGGTGCACAGCAAGAAATCTGTTTTAACAAAAGTTTAAAAAGAAATTGTACCATTTCAGTAGGAATTCCCAACTTTAGAGTGCGATGTAAAAAATGATCCAATTGGACTTCCGGAATCAGAGTCGGACAAAATATCCCACTTCGACTCCTAGTGGTATTAGGAATCCGACTCCACCCAAAAACCTCCGACTTCTTACGACTCCGACTCCGGCTCCGCAACCCTGGTAAAAATAATCAAGTACATCCATCCCATTTCTTGTGCTTGATGACTTCTATACACTGAATTGCCTTTTGTTTTTTTCGCCTTACTGTCTCCATTGTGTCGTTGTTTTATTACTGTATAGTTTCTTTTGCGGGTTGTGTACATTTGTATCATTTCGCCACATACAAAAATGCCTCTTGAGATTGGTAATGGGACGTTTCCACGTATCATTAATATCTACGGTATCCAATGAAGGGGTAACATAGAAAAAACTTTTTCAAAATGGGGTGGCAGAACAAAAACGCTTGAGAAGCCCGGATCTAGACCTTTCGATGGGGTAAAGAAATAAAAAATGTAAACCGCCCGTAATTGTAAGCCGCACGAAATGATGAAAAAAATATTATAAGCCGCGGCTTACAATCGAATAGATACAGCACGTGTTTTTAAATACAAATCAACAAGATCGCGACGTAGTATGTTTTGCCAAGTTGTTGATAAATCAAATAACAACTTCTTCAAAATGGTCCTTTTGGTCACTTTTCAAAATGTTTCTTGGGTCCAGATCTCCAACGAATGATCTTTTTTTTGCAATTAAAAAATTATTTTCCATTGTGTCGTTATGAAACATATCCCATTCAAAAAGAAAAGCTAAAATTTTAGTCTTTTCCATTCTTAGTGCGAAACAAAGCACAACAAATGTTTAGAAGTGGTTATTCAGAAAAGCACAACAAATGATACAAATTAGTTATGCGTGGTAGTACGCTATGCTGTAAACATTCTAATGTTTGAATTAGCCAAATATTTTTCGATACTAAAAAAATTAGCGTTCAGAAAATACATTCATTGAAAAGAAACGTCTTGAGGTTGAGAGACAAGTCCTGATACATGGGGTCCTCGGACCTCTGGGGATCCGTGACGTCTGCACATGGTGTCCGTGAAAATATGGCAAAAAAATAAAAACTAATCGAACAAATACATTGTACGGCATGCATACTGTCACAAATAATCGCCACAGTGATTCGTAACGGAAGTGATTTCGCAAGGTTTTGCAATCGTAAATTTAAGCTGTTGCCCCATTGTAAATTCACAGTCAAAAATACTTATAAATGATTCTCGCATTCTACGTGTATGACGTAATAATTATAATTATTCATGTACTTATCGCTAATTGGTAATGTTCGCGATATGTTAAGATCATTCCTGCATTTTCCATTTTGTTTGTTCTTTTATTACGTAAACTGTTGATGAAGAAGAAGAACTAGCCCAATCGTCATCGGATCGAAGTTGAATGACTATAAGTTTCAGTCAAACAGCCCTTTTATCTTTCTGGTTAAGTGTTGAGGACTAATATCCATTGCTCTCACAAAAAGCCACTACATGTGTGAAGCAGCATTTTCAATTCTGCAATCATGAGACAAAATACAGGTCCAGACCTACCATGGACTCTGACTTACGACTTTGCATGTCAGAAATAGCTCCGAGAATTGATAAATTGTGTAGGAAGAAACAACCACGTCCGCTCCGGCGATGTCAGTTTTACGCAATGAAATATTATTCCGTGTCATTTCTTTTTTGGTTTATACTATCCTTCCGCGTTGTTTGGGCAGAAAAACTGATGCAACAAAAGATTGGGGTCCTAGAAAAAAAGATTCACAAATGAGGGTCCATAGCCTGTAAAATTTGGAAAACCTTGCATTAAACCTTGTGAAGGCAAAAATGATGGCTATAATGAAATGAAGCAATGACAACTTTCATGAAAAGCAAAAATAAACATTTTGCTAACTATAGCACTTGGAAGCTTTACATCACATCAAGAATGAGGGAGAGCTTGAAACAAAATTTAAACAACTTCAGGTGAAGTATCGCAGAAACAACTTTAGGTGAAGTATTTGGGGGTACTTCCGCCGAATACACCCCGTGGCGTCGGGCCTGTTAAAAACATTGCAACCTCTTCTAAAGGTTTGATACACAAAAGCATACCGTGTGATGGATGTCCAGCCAACAGTGGTTTCATCGCTGGAGCAAGATGGAAGTGCATGGAGTGCTTCGATTTTGATCTATGCACGAAATGCTACATGTCGAACAAACACGACCTTTCTCATCAGTTCGTCAGATTCGACAGGGTGGGCTCTCATGGGTGCGTACTTTGTTTTCTTGTTTGTTTCCTACTGGAATAAGCATTTAAAGAACGATTTTTCCAGTCTTCTCACAGGTTGATACATTAGTTTAACTCCCAGTGGGGCATACTTGAAAAGGAAGAGAGAAGGGTTAATGTCATACCTGCACTTTCCTATAGGGAAGCAAAAGAATAGCTTGAGAATGACTAATCCAAAAGTTGTTTAAGTTTACCGCAGCTAGATTAGTTTACCGTAGATGTTGCAAAAAATGAAAAAATGCATAAATCAAACAAGCCGTGGTTTTGCAATGGCATTTACTAATTGTTGGTCGATTCTTAACATAGAAACTATTAGCAGGTTCTTTAGAGATCACAAACATTTATCTTTGAAATATTAGGTAGTTTAATGGTAATCTTCATGGCTTCTGAAGTACGTTACAACCACATCTTTGTATATAAATAGTGCCTGCTCCTTTCAACAAATTGAAAATTATGGCCAAACTTCTGTAAATTAATTAGGGAAATCCCCAACTTCCTCCGGAAATTCCTTAACTATTTGGAATTTTTGGCATAACTTTGGAACCAGAAACGCTAGAAAGTCAATCAAGGTCTCCAAAGACTCGTATTATAGCTTAGAATCCAATAAAACTTTGAACCACAAAGTCGGCTCATTGGATCGGCTGATGGCGTCATCAAAATACCTGCAAAACATGCCCCAATCATGACGTCATTGTCTGAAAACCCCAAACCCAAAACTTAATAAAATTTTTTAAATCACCAACTATAAGACTTCGCGAGTCTTTGGTGTGTTTGAACAGCTCTCTAGCTCAATCTGCTGCCGAGTTATGGTTGGCCAAAATTTGCCTTGAGAAAGCAAATCATACCTTTTGAGGAACTTTTGCATTTTTGTCAAACATTGAATTTTCGAGCCATAATTTTGGCTCCAGATATGCTGAAAAAACAATCAAGGGTTCTAAAGACTCGGATGATAGCCTAGTTTCCAAAAAAAACTAGCCAAAAAATGGCTCGTTAGGTTGGCGCCCAGGGCTAGGTAAACTTGGTCAAAAAAGCAAAAACATGCCCTCATTGTGACGTAACCCACAAAAAAAAACCAAAACGAGAAAACTTTTTTAAATCCAAACTAGAAGACTTGCCAAATCCGTAGAGGGTTTAAACAACTCTCTAGCTCTATCGGTCGGCAAGGTATGACTGGACAAAATTACAGCCACTATTGTGGCTTTGCGGTCCTTTAAAGGATCAAAATTTGCTTTTTCTATTCATGACGGAAATAATCTTCAATGTAGTAATGGACAAAGTGTTGGCCATTAGTAGAATGCGAAGCCAAAAACGATTTTCTCAAAATGACCAGCGTGTGACAAAAACGACCCGTGCAGCCAAAATCCCCTACCCCGAAATAACTCAGATGGTAAAAAGCAAAGGAAGTAGTCACACCAACCGTAGAAGAAATGTGGCAAACACTTAGAATATGGGTATGATCGCTGAAAGATTGGGTGAAAACACCTCTGTTCGTTCCTGGCCATAACAAAGACCACGAAAGTGCGCGAGTGAGAATGACTTTTTCTTTATACTATCCAGTAAAGCAAAAGGGCATAAATAAACTGTAAAGTTTATAGGATGCATTAAAAATTGCAATGGCCCCTGAAATACCTGCAGGTTGTACAAACGAAGACAATAAGCTCGGCCACCACTGCCTTAAATCAGTGAGCTGTGTTACACACAAGAGGTAATATTTAACACTTTAGCCTCATGATATTGCGGATACTTGGCCAATAACGGCATGCTCGTTACAATCAGCGTTTTAGCTAATGAACGTCAGTGGACTAAACACAATTGGTGATCTTTCGCTCTGAAATACGCACAGGTTTTACCTTTTTGTTTTACGTTTTTGTGATAGCACCGTCAGGGTTTGTTATAGCTGTTTTTCGTTTTACCCATATAGGCACTGCATACCTGTTAGACGAGGTTCTGGTCAGGTAGTCCAAAGCGTCGGCTTATTTCCTGGAGCTGTGGTGGAAAGGGGTGTAGACTGGAAATGGGGAGACCAAGACGGCGGCTCTGGAAACGCTGGTCAAATAACAGGATTTGAGTATGTGACTGTGACTGATATTTGTTTATATTCCAGCCGTTCTGGTAGTATCGTAATAACGAGCTGCATACCTAAAAACTTATCATTTGTGTTTCCACAAATTTTTAATTTTCTAACATTTTCATAATTTTATTCGAACTTTATAGTTTTTTTAAGCGTAACTCCGCTGTGTGTTTATGTAAAAAACATCTCTACTGCCTCACTTGCCAATTTAGTGCTTATATAATACGTACCCTGTGTCATTAGAAATTTCTCGGATGAAAATCCACGCAGTGGGGTGAGTGTGAAGTGGTCGAACAAAAAAGGGAATAACTATCGGGTGGGATTCAACGGAAAAGTCGACCTGAAGTGCAAGATCCCAGCAAAGGGGATGCAGTACTACTGGCAACATCTTCGGAAATGCAGTATGACGTCATGAAAAACGTTTTTAATAATTCTAGAAAGAATGTAATGAACAAAGGCTTTACACGGAGAATAAATATCTAAAGTGATTACAAATCGGCTAGAAGCTTATTAAGATAAAAATGATTGGATTTGCGTGCACAGGTGAAGAACCAGTGAGCTGCAACGAGCCATTTGAACGTGGTGACAACGTGAGGATCTCCTTAGCAGGTGGTCTTCTGCAAGTGCTTCTGCAAGGACAAGGAATATGGGACGCCCGCATAGCCAAGGTAAGCAAAATTTGTACCCAAAGTGCAACAATAAATTACGGTATTTTTTGACAGTTTCTGGGAATAGGTTTGTTTTCTTTCTTTCTACGTACAACAATGTTTGTTGCTGGTTTGATGAAGTAAATCGCTAACGTTGGTTGTTGGTTACCACTGCAAAGAATGCCAACAAAGCAAAGTTTATAAGACAAGAAAGATATGAAAGTAAGATGCATATTCAATGCACATGATAATGTAATGGTTGCCGTTCCTAATGGAACTCCTGCCTAGCCACAAGAAAGATGGTATGAAGTTGATGATGTCAAAACCTTTACTTATCGCAGTTCACTGGAGAACCTGGACAGGTGGTGGGCATAATGGCGAGTGGAAACGTCGTTGTTCAGTACAGTCGTCCGGTTGCTCAGAGGTGCTCTTCGCAGCGTCATGTTTTTATTCTCCATCCCGACACTTTGGAACGTCTCCCAACTCCCAGAATCATATTAATCGGGTAGAGAAAGTATTCCATTTCTACCAGCAACTTCACATCATTCCATGCAAAAATAACCTTGGTTTTTGTGCATGTTGATCATACGAGGTTCCATTTATTATTTCTCGTGAAATCTAATGTTTTCTGCCCAACGGACCTTAAAATGCTTTCAAAAAAGGTGCATAAAAAACTTTGAGTTATTTATGACCGAAGGTAGATGGCACAGACCGCAATCGCTCAGTTTCAGCTAATCGGCCTTTTCAATAAATGACTGTAACATAAATATATGTCTATTGTTTGTAATCGTACAAATCATTTGCGTTTTCAACTACTTAATTTTTTTAAACAAAACTTAATCCAGATTACTATTCCATTTGTGAGTAGCACTTAGAAGTATTTATTGCTTTCAAATCTCCACTGCCTCATACAGAGTGAATGGTGCTAAAGTAATGAAATACTCCCTAATTCTGTTTTCTTAAAACATGTAGTGTTCCGCAGAGAAAAATTAACTTGACAACATGAACCAAAAATATTGTTTTCAGTAAGCGTACATTGAGAAGTGTCTGGCAGCTAGTTTTAATTGTGAGAAACGTCCAGCAAAGATTTTCCAGTCATTGCAGCAACGTATCGCCAAATTTATCGTGTTTACCCTTCAACGCTTTGTTTCGTGTATACAGTGGCATGTAGTAATAAGAGTAGTTTCGTAAGCATTGACAATTTTATAAAGACTATATTTGATGAAACATAAGCTTGTGAAAATGTTTAATGGAACATAATCGTTTGACAAGTTTATTTGTGATCAACGCAACAGACAGTTGGCTATGTTTCGTTAAAAAGTTTTGCTTCATCAACAATTGCAAATAGTGCAGTTCAAGGAAAAAACAGAAAATTATGAATATACCATACGTAATATCGTTCCTCTTCATCAGATAAAACTTGGCCAAACTTTTTACTTGTACTTTACAGTTCACCTGTACCTGCCGTTTATACTGTGGCTTGATATTTGTGAATTCCTTTTCTTGTAAAGAGAAAGCTCATTTGTGTTCTTGTTTGTTCAGTGGCGACACGTATCTGTCCTTCTCGAACGTGTGACACAACTCCAGTAAAATAGTTTTAGCTATAGTATGAAATACGTCGTATGGTATAGCATCGTAAGTTAAGTAGGTAAGTGCAGAACGTATCGCGCCAACTTTTGTCGCTCACAAGCAGTGTAGAGTTCATTTGCATCGGAAGGATTTTTTTCCAGGGAGAGGTAATAGTGGGTTTTTCAGGGGTAGCCAAAAAGATTTTTGCAGTGGGGGCCCAAATATGGCAAAATTTCAGTTTAACCACTCGAAAATAAGAAAACAACCTTTTTTGCTAAAATTTTGATAGGAAATCTCGGGTGATTAATACCCCTACCCTTCCGACGCCCATGGTGGAGTTACCAAGATTGCAGCATGCTAAACAATATGAATTACAGAAAAGGAACTGATAATTTGACAGGCCATGGTCCTTCACCAATCCTATATGACACAGTGACACTCTTTGTTTTACATTGATCAGTTATTTTGCCACTGTGTTTTCATTTATTCTGATATTCACTGGCAACATAGGTTTCCTTTCTGCGTGATGGCCTTGTATGGTCTCTGTTTCTTAGCTGAGTCATATGAAACAATAAATCAACCAAACAATCAAACAAACGATTTTCAGCCACAGTGCACATCTACCTCTGAATACTGAATTGCCATCATGTCGGAAACATGTTTTCCTTGACTTATAAAACTAAGGTAAAATATCAAGGTCCGTTGTTTGGAGGACTTCTTGCCAAGAGGTAAGTGAAAAGGCTGAATTTCACAGATGTAAAAGATATGCAAAGGCACCTTTGTCTTAAAATGAGCCCCTGTAAAAACTAATGCTCTTTGGCCCCTCCACAATAAAAACGTAAGAAAATGAATGCGTAACTAATCGATGACTTTTTCACAGTATTGTACACGAACAACCGTTTCCTTTGTCATTACGTTTCGCGATCACAAAACAAAGGATTTCCAACACTGAAAAGATGTCAATATTTATACTATTTCCGATTCTTGCTTAAGGTCGTGAATCTTTAGCTATGACAAAAAGAATGTTACGTTAAGAGTAAGTGCCACAGGTTGGTTTTATGAAGAGTTTACGATGCAACGCTAGACGACACAGTACGCATTTCCAAACCCCCGAATCCTTAATTTTGCATTATACAAACCTGACCCATTGAAGAAAGGTTAAAGGAAAAGTGTGTTTATTAAACATTTCTTCTGCGTAGGGTCGCAACCAGCTGATATTGTAAAATGCTTGTAACCATAGGCGTATGAGGCGGGGTGTCGGGGGGGCGGTTGCCCTCCAATCTTGAAAAATTTCAGGGCAAACTCTGTTTTCAGGGCAAGCGCAAGTTGCTCAAAAATCCTGAATGATAAAAAAATATATAGGTCTATTCAATACAGTGAATTCAGGGAAAACTCTATTTTCAGGGCAATCGCAAGTTGCTCAAAAATCCTGAATGATAAAAAATATATATTTAATACAGTGAATTCAGGACACATTCTGTTTTTCATGGCAAGCGCAAGCTGCTCAAAACTCCCGAATGTAAAAGTATACCCCATACAGTGAAAAATTTCAAGGCTAACTCTATATTTCAGAGAAAGGTAAAAAACTTTTCAATACAGTATATTCGGCTAGTAAAAGCAATTACCGTAAAGTTTCTTGTCAGGGAGAATACAACACGCAAGGAACTTCACCCCCTTGAGGTAACAAGCAAGGCAACTACAGAATTTGCCTATAACGGCACCTCTAAGGGATTGCAAAGGAGCGTTATTGACGAATTGACGTTATAAGCGAATTGAAATGTACGTAGAAGATGTCATCGGGACCGAACAAAATGTAACGTTATAGGCGAATTGACGTTACATGCGAAGCCGTTATAAACGAATTCAAATATATAGAACAGATGTTCAAGAGGTTTCAGGCCCGATTCGGACTAAAAAAGTTTAGTTTCAGCTGGACCTTCTAAACGCTTAGCGCAACTGCGTAATGTTTCAACTGCCCTCGTTTCAAATTTGCAGAATCACCGGACAAAAACGTCAAAACTGATACGATTTGGCAGCCTACATTTCAGAGACAACTGGGTTTGACCATGTACGGCGGTTCGTATGTTGTTAACTTATTCAAACAGAAAGTTGTATCACAAAAAACAATCTTTTTGCTACCGTGACACTCAGGGTCGGAGCTAGGGGGTGCCAGGGGGGCCACTGACCCCCCAAAATTTTGCCTGGCCCCCCCAAAATTTTTTAGGTCTCTTTCTTAAAGTCCTACACAGACCATTGACAGCTCCCCTTGTTGCAAAACTGGCCCCTCCAGAGGCCCCCCCAAATGAAGATGTCTGGCTCCGCCCCTGGTGACACTACACAACAATATTTTTTGTCATAGACCCTCTGACCGTCTTCACTGCAGAAATCGTCCATTCAGATGTGTATTGAGGAAAGGTATGTCTACACTCTCTCGCAGATCAAAACGTAGACCGCTTAGAAAAAAGTGTTCGAAATATCACGCAAAAGCAACTTGAACCGTACTACGTGACTGAAGTTTTGCAATGGGAGCTTTACAATTGTTACAGCTGTGTCCGTGATCTAGAGTGGACAACAGTGCTTTGTTTGATCTAAGATTGATACCCTCACGATCATACTATTGTTTTGTGTAACGCCTTCACTCCCACACGCAAAGCGTTAGACTTTAAACATGCATCGCGGTAACAAGGAATACACAAATACATGAAGGAAGACGAGGATGCACACATGGCGGTAGTAGAGAGTATACGCGTGATGACGCTAATACATAAAGCCTACTTTGATGAAACACAAGCTTTTGAGGCACACACATGAATGACGTCATCATGATTGTTACAATGTACTACAAGCAACTAATTGCTACGTCAGCGTATTATAGGGTAATTGTAAAAATGTTAGATTGGCAAGAATACTTAGTAACTGTTGCAACCTCTCCGGTGGTGTTGCGTTGATTGTGTGATGCACCACGAACGGGATGTGCGCGAAGAACAAAACTATATATGCGTGGCGCGAGAAAGCAATAATAAGAGAGATTGCGACGCATGATCTCTATTGTTGCTTGCTGCCGCGGTGCGAAGCTTTGCGCACATGCCGCTCGAGATTACCGATTGCAACATAACAAACGTATTGAAGTGACCCTGGTCTCTGTCAAAGTGTGCTTTTTGAAAAAAATTCAGCTACGAAAAGTTTCATAACGCCACGTTTTTGCACTCGAACTCGTTGATATAATTGTCTCCAGGTCCGTATCTGCAAGAATCTCATGCTCCATGCTATCACTAACCAACCAAAAATTTTTTTTCGATCCGTTTGAGCTCTTGAACAGCTCTCTAGCGCGATCGGCGGAGGAGCTAGGGCGTTGGTAAGGCAACTGCAAACTGCTGGTTTTAGGCCGAATTCGAATTCGAAGTACGAATATATCGTACTCCGGCTCTCAAAGTGATAACCCTTTCGCATCCAAGCAGACGACTGTTTCTCTGTAGCAGTTCATATTTGCTCTGTAGCAGTTCATAGCGAGATTCAAGCAATCCGACACCTGTTTGAGTCCAGATAAATATAAGTCAAGCAAACAACCAGTAACGTTTTTTCAGTAAAAACAAAATCCAACCCGGATCCAGCTACAGAAAAAAAACATCACTCTTGGTCCTGCTGGAAGAAGCCGGAGCCGGGATCCAAAAAAATCAAAATCCATTCCATGCAGACCTCTGTGCAGCACACACCTGTGTGTTCTCATCAGAGATGAGCGGAGTCACATTTTTCAGACTCCCGACTCTGCTCCTGCTCCTGGCTTTAAGACTTCTGCTCCGACTCAGAAAAATTATCAAACATCAGCTCCCACTCCTGTTTACACTCCGAAAACTTCCAAGAGGCTCATGTCATAAAGATAAGTGTCTGTTTTGCCTCATGTGGCAAAATATATGGTGCGGCTGTATTGCCGTTTAGTGTTGCCATTTTAGCTGTTTTGCTGCTAGATCTAGCAGGTTTTTCTCACTGTTAGCTGGAAATTTTTCAATCTAGCAGCTAGCCGGTTTTCTAAAAGGATTTTGAAAACCGTTTAGCAGGTAACAAATTCCTGATAAAAAATTGTTTGAACAGGTTTTGGTGATAATCTTTTAACTTTTCCTTCTTGTTCATCAAAAATACTTTGTCTTCTTGACGACGCTTTGAAATGGGCAACACCAGGGCCAAGTACAAGCTGCTGCAATCATTTCGAGTTTTTATTGTGACGCAACCAAGATGCTTCATGGATATAATTGCGACATAATCACAAGTAGCCTACTCTACTGTAACTACATGACTTGGTGGATTGTTGCCATTTCAGCTGATTTGCTGCTAAATCTAGCAACTTCTTCTCACTGTTAGCTGTAAAATTATCAATCTTGCAGTTATCTCATTTTTTAGCAGGATTTTTAAAACCGTTAGGCAGGTTTAGCAGGTAACAAATTCTTGGCCAAATATTTGTTTCAACAATTTTTAGAGATGAAAACTTTGTACACCTTCATCAAAAAATTCTTTACCTTCTTTCTGACCCTTTATATTGGTCAACACAAGGACATCCAGGCACAACTAGCTGCCTTTTAATCATTTGGATGCATAAATATACCATTGCTATTACCATTGGAGTTTCTATTATGACGCCGAGAAGCTGCTTCAAGCAGATAAATTTCATCATACTAACAAGTAACTAAATGGCTTGTTGAAACCTAAATGATTTGCTTATGTGCTTAGTGAGCGCATTGGGTTTCAAAGACTACATTGGCAGAATATATTTCTATCCCACAACACATCATTTTTCCATGTGGTTCAGTTACACAAGGAAGTCGTTGGCCTAATGTCTGGTCAATTGATAGTGAGTGCAAGACCAAAAATTGATACAGTACATAGCCTTGCAAGTTTATTTTAAACACCTCAAAAATACCAGTTTTTCAAGCAGAATTTCACCATTTAAGGCAGATTTTAGCTGTAAATTTGTGACATGTTTTTTAGCAGGATCTAGCAGTTTTTTTGCGACGTGAGTTAGCAGGTTTAGGTGACAACCATCTGGCAACACTGTTGTCTTTGATCCAACACAAATGATTGAAGTGGTCACGTGAAAAGCACATTACAGAGAGACACAACAAGTTGAGGTGTAGAGTTATGGCTTAGCCTCTATTTTGCGCAACACAGACAAAAGCCACTAAAAGCTTGTCTGCACTTAAATTAGGCGTTACGGTCAGCTATGTAGGTCATGCGTTCCAAACTTGTAATGCGTTTTGAACTTGTCATGTGATCACTTCAAACAATTGTGTAGAGCTACTGACAAAATAACTTCAGAACCGTTTTTGCCTCATGAGACAAAATAGACATGCTTATCAAATTTACATATTTAAAACTCTAGGCTCTAATGTAATTTAAGTTACGAAGTGTTAACCGTTTAAACACTAGTTACGTAGCTCCAGCTTCAATATAATAGCAGTTATCTGACAATTGTTTGAATTGAGCGTTCTAACTTTCAATTTTTACAATAGACTCATTTTGAATCTTCAAGCTCAGGAGATTATCACCTGTTTACAAATAGTGAATCGTACTTTAACCATACACTAAGACAAAACTCTGAACTATGACTGTGCTAAACTAAGCCATTGTGCATGCAAATTCTACAAAAAAATTAACATGGTGAACATTACGCATAATTTACGAATTATTCCAAATTTAACATAGACATTGGCAATATAGAGCTGCAATATAATATAGGTTATCTTTAAAAGTTTAAAGCTACAAATATCAGGGAAAACATCCGAATTTATTCAGGATGGCTCCAAAATGTGAGCGAGATTGGCCTATGCCAGCGGTGTCTAAACTAGAAATCTGCACAACGCAAATTATATTCTACTTCTATTGTACTACTACTGTACATTGCAGTACCTCCAACACATGTGCGTCCGCAGGGGGGGCAAAACAGACATTTTCCCCTCTGGAAATTGGGACTAAGAACCAAAAATTTATAATTAACCTGAAATCAGCAGCTTAATTCCAATTAATTTATTTAATTCTTGCAATCACATTTTATTTGCCGGTATGACACTCACACTACACACGAGCCAAGTTCACTGTTCTGTTTAATGCATTGATAAGAGCTTGTGTCCGCTCCTTTCCCGGCAAAAGTAGGTTGCAAAGCTTGCATGCGGATTCAAAACTGTTTGCTTGTGCGCACCCATAATAGTCATTCGTTTAGAATTTACATGTTCAGCAACAATGATGACCTGTAACAGAATTTATGGAAAATCATTCTGAAATATATGTGATATGTGTACGCGAATAGCACCAACAAATTTGTTTCAAGTCGATCTTGATAATTCATTAAATTACTTATGATACTCTTATGTAAGGGCGCCTATGCCCCCGTTGCCCCCCTTTCAAAGGGCAGGGGGCAATGCCTCAGTAATGCACCCCCGTTCCGGTGTCCCTGCATAGATAGCATACGTTCCAAGTCGATGTCAAAGTAATTTTATCGATTATAATAATAATGATATTTTATTGCGGACTCATGGTCCATATCACAGACACAAGAGCACAAAAAGTGTTTTGCTGTACATCAGCGCACATTACAGAAACGGTGTTAGAACATGACCAACACTGGGAGGAGCAAAGCAGTTTATCCTCTCCACAGCTGTATCGTCATTCGCAAAAGCACAGAAAATGGATAACCATACAGTAGGGCAACAAAAACCGCCTTGAGCTTTTCAGCCGGCTGTTTGAGGAATCTCCTGCCTAGTTTTGCTCCCAT